>Ga0209373_10000242_pt1 | contig 114969 bp, 82 predicted proteins | sample Higcelweek5metaG_FD_187173 | JGI IMG/M metagenome (GOLD analysis project Ga0209373, IMG submission 187173) | Freshwater pond sediment microbial communities from the University of Edinburgh, under environmental carbon perturbations - High... | ecosystem: Environmental > Aquatic > Freshwater >...
CTCAAACGCCGCCAAGCAGGGCTTGGAACCTTCTGACGCAAATGTTGGTCCCAACCGCTCCACCGCGCTGCCCCCGTCACCAAGCAGGACCACATGCATGGAGCCTCTGTTGCTAACGGCAGGCATTCGCCCTTAAAAAATCCGGCGTCATTCCGGGGCGTCCGCAGGACGAACCCGGAATCCCGTTTGGTTTCTTTTTTTACTCCCTCAAACGCCGGGCGCGCCGCCTGCGCGGGGCGATCATTGAGAACGTCCATACCATTACCTCCTTCGTCACTCCCGCGCAGGCGGGAGTCTAGGGCCAATAAAACAAACGTCCGACTTATCGGCCCTGGATTGCTTCGCTTCCCCCTACGCCCCTACGGGGCTTCGGCGCGACAAGTCGCTCGCAATGACGAAGAATTTTGATGGGCCTGGCCGTTAGCAAGAGACGCCCCATGCAGGTGGCGTCCCGAAATGACGCTGCTGCTTTTATGTCCCTAGGCTTGGGCCCTAGAATCATGACGGGCGATCAGCTTCTCATAAAGTGCGATCATCTGGTCCGTAACGGCTTCACGCGTAAAGCCAGCTTGATACGCAGCGCGACCTGAGGCGATCATTTTCTCACGCAGCGGTTTGTCTTGTATCACACGCGCCATAGCCTGAGCCAAAGCCTCCGCATCGTCGATCGGCACAAGCAACCCATCTTGCTCATGGTGCACGTGCCCAGCGGGCCCCGCGCTGGCAGCGGCGATCAGCGGTGTGCCCGCCGCCCACGCTTCAAGAATAACCGTGCCGAAAGGTTCATACCGCGAAGGTAAAACGCACACATCCGCCGCACGCAATAAAGCGCCGCGATCCGTACGCCAACCGAGAAACCGCACACGATCTTCAAGCCCAAGTTTTTTCGTCAAGGCCTCAAGCTCACTACGCAACGGCCCTTCGCCCGCAAGCCAGAGATACGCGCCCGGCGTTTGTGCGGCAGCGTGAAGAAATGTATCAAGCCCTTTTTTCTGATGCAGTCGTGAAAGCGCCAAAAAAACCGGCGCCTCCGCAGGCGTTTGCAAGGCCTCTCGCGAGGCCGGAATCTCCTCGCGAATATCCGGAAATGTTGGAACATAATGCGAGCGCTCTTTCGCAACGCCCTTCTGACGCATATGTTCGACGATATCAGCCGTAACACCAACGAACTCATCGCAATATTTAAAATTTCTGGGATCGTAATAGCCACCAAACCATCCGATCACCGGGCCCCCATTCCACGCGGACATCAAGCTTGCGGCACGACGCATCCAGCAATGAATGAGATCCGGTTTTTCGGCTTCAATCACTTTCCTGAGCCGCCATTTTTGAAGCGGCCGAAGCGGAAAAGCCAAGACGCCCGGCGCCGTACGCACCCCCGCCAAAACAAGCTCGGCATAGCGCGGCGCATCTTCGGCATAAACGGCGCATTGATCGATGCCGCGTGCCTGCAAGCTAAGCATGATATCTGTTGAGTAGGTTTCCGCGCCGCCAAGGCCGCGACCCGCCATGATATGAAGAATGCGCATCGTCTTCGCTTCCAAACAAAATAAAACCCGGGGCAAATCCCGGGCTTTATTTTACACGAAAAGAAGGGGCGTTGTCGCCCTTCTTCTTCCTTCGTTCTAGTCGGATTGTTTCTCTTTCGAGCCAAGACCCTTATTCAGTTTTTCAGCCATACCTTCGATATAGGCAGCCATATCATCAGGCAGCTTGAGCTTTGTAACATCGGGACCCGCCATTTCCGCGCTGACAGCAGGAACAACGCTCATGTCGAGATCTTGCGGCACGAAACCGCGCTTTGTTTCCGGCTGGCTTTCGTAAAGCGGCTTAATCTCCAGATCCTCAAAGCTCGGCATCGGCAGAGCGTCCGCTTCCGCAGGCGATTGAGCGGCCGTCCTCTGTTTTTCTTCCTGCGGCGGAAGCTCACCCCACGACATCGCAAAAGGTTGCGACGAAGCCGCTTCCTTTGGTGAAGAAGAAGAAATAGACAGGGGCGCTTCTTCGTCCAACTGCTGCACGGGCGTTTTTTCGCGAGCCACTTTGGGTAGCCCGCCAATAGCCGCCATTGCCGCCTCAACTGGCGCTTGGCCCGCTAAAGCTGCTGATGTGTAAATCGCCGCCAAATGCGCAATTTCTGCACGCTCCGTAACCGCAGGACCCGCCGTCGCTGCCGTCCAATCGGGATCTTTCAGCCGCGCGGCAACTTCAGAAATCATCCGCTCACGCGATACCGTCAGCGTCGTCGTCGCCGGAACCGGGAGAAGCTTATGCACGCGCAACGCACCGACCCGCTCAGGGGCAGCATAGAACATACGCACCTTGGCGATAAACTCGGCGAACAGCATATGCACTTCACCTTCGCGTTGGCCACGCAAATGATCATAGGCCGCGCGCGGACGAAGCGTAATGCCGCCGGTGTTCATGTTATCGTAGAAAGGTTTGTTGACAAACAAACCGGAGATCGTGTCCGTCTTGGCCGTCATGCCGCCCATTTCGTACACGAAGCCGTCGCCAACGTGATCGCCGAAAAACTTCTTTGTATCGCCCGGATCTTCGAGTTTACCAAAAATTTTCAAGTTACAGTTGGCCAGAATAGATTGGGCTTCTTGTTTGACGCGTTTTTCCATCGACGGCAAATCCTGCGCCGCAAAAATCAAAGAGAAACCAAGCGAGCGTGCCTGCGCCGCCATCACGGCCATACCTTGAGCCGTATAATAACCGACTTCGTCGAACACCGTCATAAAGGATGAAGAGGAACGCGTTTGCTTACTCCCAATTGCGTTTTCCCAGCTTCCTTCGACCGTATTGCCCAGCGTCGCGCCCATCATGCCTTTGAGGCTGGCGGCGATAATTTTACCGAGGTTGGCCGCTTCATCGCCTGATTTCTCCAACGACGGAATGAGCGCGACAAGAATGCGTCGGTTAAGCACGACATCCATCACATCAATATCAGCCAGCTGCGCTTTAAAGATATAGCCATATTCGTCAGCAAGCGATTGCAAGGAACGCGTAAACTGCATGGACAAATAGCCATGCTGTTGCCGAGCAACCTGCAAATCGTACATCGGCTGATCGGGCGCAGGCGGTCGTTCGTTGCCTTCGTCGTCAAACGCGGCGTCGATATAGCCCGGCAACGTATTCAAATAACCCTGCAACGCTTTGATAATGCGTTCGGGCAATGTGTTATCCCGCGCGAGACGAATAATGGCTGGCATTTCGATATATTCACGCAGCACACTCACATCGAGCAACAACCCGCCTTTGTCGCGCTTCCATGTCAGCGCAGGCAAAAGCGCGCCCAGCAAAGCAACGGCGCGCTCTTTCCACATGGCGTTATCGCCGCCAGCATCTGGCATCAGGTTCGTGACCATGTTCGTCAAATACGAAGCCGAACCGTTTGAAAACGGGTTCATTGTATTAGACACGGCGCCATTATCCGAGTTCGCCGTCATATAGTTTAAAACGAGCAAATCGTCATCGCGACCAAAGCGGCGAGCCAAAGCGAATAAGGAGGCCCACAAATCAGTATCGGCCTTACCGTCAACATACACAAAGCCCGAGCCCCAGCTGAGCGAGTTCGTCACGATGGCTTTCAGGCCTTCCGTTTTACCTGAACCGGTTGTTCCGATGAAAAGAATATGCGTACGGGCATCCGTGTTCGTCAGCCAAATTTCTTGGCCGTGATCCGGGTTATCCGCCTCGTTGAGGTTCCCTAAATAGAGAATGCCCTCTGACGGCCCCGCCCCAGATTTACCCGGGCGTGGGTTGTGCGGGTCCGGCAACGGCGACGCGTATTTAGGCATCTTAAAAGGTAGCTCAATCGACAGATGGAAAAACCACCGCGCATAGAAATAAAGAAGAAACGCAAGAGCATCGGTAAAAAGGATGAAGTCCTTCGTAACCGTCATCATCAGGCCTATGCCAAGAACCATGGCGCAAAACCAATCGGTTTGGCTCCAGAAATCCTTGATGCGCACAGACACAGGTCGGGCATCGCGAAGCAAATCACGATGAGAGACATAATGTTTTTTAAGAAGAACCATCTTTCGTTCTCTCCTTTTCGCGTTTTCTCATAAAACGCGGTCTTCGCTATTAGTCAGCCGGGCTTTGCAAAACATCGTCAGCCGTTACGGGAACACCCGTCTCAATTTTTGCAGGGGTGCGCGACGGCGTAGCCTGCGGGGCCGCTTGCTCAGCCGCCGACGGGAAAGCTGGCGCCCGCTCCGCTGTTAACGGGGCATCACCAATAGACGATTGTACCGCCGTTACGTTTTGTGTGACCCCACGCTGACTGCCCATCAGAAAGCCCCACAAAAACAGGGCCGCAACAAGCGCGAGAACAATCCCCACAAAACGACGGAATCCGCCATGAGCCGCTTTATTACCGCGCACATCGTGAAGCATCGTATGGGCGACCGCACGATAAGCTTCTTCGGCTGCGCCACGTTCTTCAAAATGGGCAACCTGAGAAAAGGTGCCTTGTGGGAGCATCAACCCCAAATCCCATTCGCCGTCTTTTTCGCGCAAAAGGATCGTATGGCTTGCCATCTTTTCCAAATCAAACTGCCAAATCATCGGCGGCGCGCTTTCCTTAAAAACGGCCAGCAAACAGGGCGTTTCGTTACGAAGAACCAGCTTCGCTTTAGTTGTTTTTTGGTTGAACAAGGGAAACATTTTTCTCTCCTTTACGACGAACGCGCTTTTTTCAGCAACCCGGCGAACGGTGGGATTGTTGGTTGGTTCGCCGCAAAATACTGATTAAGCGCAACGATAGCAGTTTCAAGGCGCGGGATTGGCAACGCTTTATGCGCTGCGTTTTCCGCCATGTAATGCGCCAGCGCACCAGAACCTTCCATGTGGAAAGAACGGCGGCCCAAATTATTGAGCGCATACCAAAGAGTCCGGTCCGTACCGCGAACCCACAGAAATTGAGCGGCCGCCAGAACGCCACCCATATAGCGGCCCCATTGTAAGACACCCAAGATTGCCGTTATGCGATAAGCATGTTTATTGGCAACGGCCAAAGCTTTCCCGCCGATTTTCGGGTCGGCCAGAATTTTTTTGATTTCCTTGGCAAGCTCATGCGACGGGACAAAGCCTTTCTCTTCATTCCAGCAAAGGGATAAGCGGCCTAAAAAATCATCGCTTTCATCGCGCTTTTGAACGCCCTTCAGGGCAAAAGCAGCCAAGAGCCCCTGCATATACAGCGGCAGATCGTCATAGCCCCGCCAACGAGGTCCCAATTGCGCCGCCAGCGACTGACGCGTCCGTTCGCGATCAGGAATGCCGCCTTCGACGGGGATCTCATGAAACGAGATCCATTCCTCTGGAGAAAGCGATTCCGCAAAAAGCGGAAGCTTCGCCGGAATAGCCGAGCCGGGCACGCGCGCACTATGCTTTGCGGGATTAAAAGAAACGATGGGCTTAATCACCGGCCAAATAACCGCTTGGGCTTTGATAAAGGTTTCAAGCGTGTACCACGTTCTGAACCTATCTTTTTTACAAACGAAAATCGCCCGATAAACAATGCCAAAGCAGGCAAGAAGAAGGGGCCACCGCCAGAAAGACATCGCGACGCGGCTCACAAAGCCGAGGCTTGTCGCCGTCACGTTGAAATAATCCATCGCTTCGCCCGGTTGCGCTTGGCGCAACGTATCAAGGCCAAAGCAATCCGCAGCGGCAAGAACAATCGGGTCCGTCGGAAACGTCGCGTCTTGCGGCGCTATGCGAAGCCACAAAAAGCAGGCCGAAGCCTGCCGGTCAAACGGCAAGAGCGGCACGATCTCGGCCATGCGTAAATAACGCATCGCTTCCATAATTTGAGGATGGAAGAAAAACCAAATCAACCAACCTCCCAGCATAAAGATGCCGAGGAGAATCAGAAGGGTCCATACCGGATCGTCATTATTTGCTGCCATTTTTCTCCGCCTTTATCTTGTCTGCCCGTGCGCTTTTCTGAAAACAGCCGCTTACGGCTCAACGCCAGCTCCCCTTTTCGAGAGCTCCAAACATTTTGAAATCAAAACAACAGTTTCTACTCAAGCTTAACTCCGCTAAAGTGCCCGACCTTGACGCAGCCTGCAACCTTTTTCCCTTTAGGTTCCCGCCTCTTTTTCCTTTCGCGCCTCGCGCGCATAGGTGATCATTTCGTTAGCCAATTCGGAGATAACCACATTGGTTGCGCCGGATTCAACTTCACCCCGCTCGGTACGTTGCACCACGCGGCGACGAATTTCCTGCCGCGCCGAACCGCTGGGGAAGAAGTGGGCCAAAATGGCGCGCCCATAACCCGCCCCCAAAGATTCATAGAGTTGCGTGCGCAGATCAACGTCTTCCGTTGACGTGGAAAGCGCCCAAAGTTCAATTGGCCCCAGCGTATTAACCAAATGTTGCTCGTACCGGCCTTCGTTCGTACTTAAAAGCAGAAGCACAGGCGCACCGGAGGGACGCGGCCCCGTCAAGCGATAACGCATAACCCACCGTGCCGTATCCGACAAACCGAACCTTTCGGCGGTATCGTTAATGGCGCGATCGGAAACGGCCGTACCGCAGATCCAAACGCCCGTCGCCAAATCGACCATGTCGAGGCTAAAATCTTCGAGGAGCTGCGAGGCCAAAACAACCTGAACGCCCCATTTACGGCCTTCACGCACATCGCGAACGACCTGCGCGCGCACCGAGGCCGTTTTGCTCGTTCTGTGAAATTCGTCAAAGCAAAGCCGCTTCGGACAATCGCGAATATCGCGAAGACGCGCTTCATGAAAAGAGCGGTATTTTTCCGGCACATGGCGCAACGAATCCGGCCCCATCCACCAAGACCGAACCAGAACGTGCCGCGCCAACATGTACATGATGGCCGTTTGGCGATCCGCAATATCGTCGCCTTGCGGCGAGACATCTTGCAAATCAATCGCGGCCACGCGCGTTTCACCGATATCGAACCGCGTAACTGACGCCAAAATGGGGAACTCACGAATAGCCGAAGCCAGCATACGCTCAAACGCATGAATGACAGATTCAGCCGAAGCGCCGATCGCTGTTTCTTCTAACAGCGCGCGAATTTGTGGACGTCGCGCTGCTGTGACGGCATCGACCAAAGTCGGTACCGCGTGTCTTTGGGCGAGCATGCATTCGTGAAAAGCTTCAACATCAAAAAGCGCATCGACGACATCCCACCAATAGGGATCGACCGGCAAATGAATGTTATATTTCTTGATTGCCTCATCGACATCCGGTTCAATATTTTGCAAATAAGGCCGAGGTTCGGTATTTGCGCCGCTATCGTCGCGCCACCGGTACATTTCATCGACGCAAAGACCGACAAGCTGAACCATGCCGTCGTAAGGCGCTTTTTGCCCAGGCGACGTACAAAGCAACGTCAAAAGCTCAGCCAGATAGGACCGTTCTTCCGGTAACGGATACCGACATCCCAGCTGCGTATCAAATGGATTGACCGCATATTCCGGCGTCATCCGCAGTTTAAAGTGCATGGCTTCGTGCCGCCGTTTGAGAGGCAGCGCATCACGCACCAACGAAATCAAGCCCGACGACGAAGGGCCGATATCGAGAATAGCAATGTAAGGCAACCGCGCATTACCAGCGGAAAGAATGGTGCCCAAATTAAGCGCGTTCATCAAAACCGATTTACCAGCGCCCGGTTGCGCGAAGATCAGGTCGAACCATGTTGTCGTCAGGCTACTGCCCATCTGATAGGGCCAAAGCCGTCCGTCGGAAGTACGAAACGCGACCGAGCCTTCTTTAAAGGGCGAAGAAGCGCGTTGCCACGGCAACAGTTTCATCACTTCGCTGAAGGGCGCAACGGCGGCAGGGGCTGTTGACGAACACGCAATACCAAGCGCCGAAGACAAAACCGTTTCCAAAGGATCGCCGCCCGCCGATGTCGCTTGGCAATAACCCCACGCTTCAACGGCCTGCGTTAACGTCGCAAGGCGCGTTTCGATCAGCTTACGATCGCGCGCGGGCGCATAGGTAGAAAGGGAAATGCGTAGCCGCACGACAGGTTCGCTTTGCGCCAGTTCCTGTAGCGCCTTAATGGATTCGCGGATCTGTCTGTTGACTTCGTTCGTAAAGGCCAAAATCGCCGCCGCAAACGAACGGAAAGCCGTACCCGACGCCCCCGCGCTTTCGATCAAAAACGACAGATGGAAGGGGACGTCATTGTCGATCAGACGCGCGAGCAATTGTGGGAACGGCGTCGGATCTGCCGGTGCCAGCGTCATATCCACGCCGCCCCAAAGCAAATCGCCGATCCGCACAACTGTTGGCGTAATTGTCTCCGCATCGCCCACGCATATCTGACGGCGAATGGGCGGCCACAGAACTTCGGACAAGTCGCTTTTTTCCGTTGGCGCGCGCGGAAGGATGGGATCGCCCGGCACATTGGCCCGCCACTCGTCGTTCGCCAAAAGCGGATAAATGCTGCCGCGCACAGCAGCCAGCGCCCCATGCACATTTTCAACCGTTGCGCGGATCGAGATTTCTTCAAGCCCCGACATCATCGCGGACACATAGCTTTTGTGGCGATTGCGTAAAGGCTCAAGCGAAAGGCCCGGATGCTGCGCATCCTTGGCTTTGACCCATTTTTGTTCGCCACGCGTGCGCATCGCTTCTTTAAGGTCGCTTTTGTTCACAGCCGTAGGCCGCGTCCAAAGAACGAAGAACACTTCCTCGTGCGCCAAAAAGCGCGTCAAATGGCGGCGACGTTCATCAAGAAGATCCGTCAAATCCAAGTCGAGCGCACGCGCCGCGCTGCGGTTTGATTGCATGACGCGATTGATTTCATTGCCGACCATCGACGGGTCGCGCATGAAATAAACCTGCAAAGCGTAACCGGGCCGATCAAAACGCGAGCCCAGCTTTGTCGTCGCTTGATCGACGATCCAGCGATATTCGGCGTCACCAATAATCTGACGCGCGCCATGAATCCGGATAAACGAAACCATCGAGCCGTCAGAGGTGACAAGCGTCGTATCGTCTTCAGCCGTTTCAAGCTGGATAAACGATTCCACCGGCTGTTTCGCCGCCATCAAAATGGACGCGAGAATTTCGTCGAGGACGTTTAGCACAGCACCGCGCCTCCTCCTTGCCGGGGGACCGTCTTAAGCGACAATTCTTTCCTGGACAGGCTCATGGAAGGATCCGAAAAAACAAAGCAGACAAAACAGGTTAAGGCGTTCCGCCGGGTGACGGAGCCTCTCTTCTTTTTAGACGGAAGATTATGAACAATTAGCTAATGAAGCGTTTCCCGGCCTCTCTGTTTTTTAATGTTTTTCTTCCTTCTTTTCGGCCCCAGCCTTTTCCCTTGACGCAGAGCCCCGTATGTCCCTTATTCGACTCTTGTTTTTTGTTTTGAGGCTTCCTTGCTCGCTCGCATTGGCACATTCGCTTTCGAAGGAACAACCGTTCTGCCCATCGACGTGCAGGTCCAAATTTCTTCTGGCGTCGTCGCTTTTACCATCGTCGGCCTACCGGATAAGGCCGTTGCGGAATCGCGCGAACGGGTACGCGGCGCTTTGCACGCTTTGGGGCTCGCGCTTCCCGCCAAACGCATCACCGTCAATTTGGCTCCCGCCGACGTTCTAAAAGAAGGAAGTCATTTCGATTTGCCAATAGCCTTGGCAACCCTTGCCGCCATGAACGTTCTGCCCAAAGAAGAGCTGGTGCATTACGCCGCTTTGGGCGAGCTCGGCCTTGACGGCGGCTTGGCCCCTGTTGCGGGCGTTTTGCCCGCCGCTGTTTCAGCCAACGCACGTCACCAGAACTTCATTTGCCCCGAGACAAATGGCGGTGAAGCCGTTTGGGCCAGCGAAGAGCTCAACGTCACCGCCGCCCCATCGCTTTTGGCAATTATCAATCACTTCAAAGGGTTGCAAATTATCTCGCGACCCGAACCGCATATAGCTAACGACACAGGGAGTCTGCCTCTCGACCTGCGCGACATCAAGGGACAAGAAACAGCGAAACGAGCGCTTGAGGTCGTTGCCGCCGGAGGACACAACCTGTTGATGATTGGTCCACCCGGCGCGGGGAAAAGCATGTTGGCCGCGCGTCTTCCCGGCCTTTTGCCACCGCTTGAGCCGGACGAAGCGCTTGAAGTTTCGATGATCCATTCGCTGGCCGGTTTGCTGGAAGAAGGCAAGCTTTTGCGCCGCAGGCCCTTTCGCGACCCGCATCATTCGGCAACGCTTGCGGCCTTAATTGGCGGCGGCGTTCGCGCCAAACCGGGCGAAATTTCTCTCGCCCATCACGGTGTTTTATTTTTGGACGAATTGCCAGAATTTCAGCGAGCCACCCTCGAAGCTCTACGCCAACCGCTTGAAACCGGTCGCGCCGTCGTCGCGCGGGCCAATCATCATGTGACCTATCCGGCGGTGGTTCAGCTGATCGCCGCGATGAATCCGTGCCGCTGCGGTCATTTGGCTGACCCAGATTTAGCCTGTGGCCGCGCGCCCAAATGCGCGCTTGATTATCAATCTCGCATTTCGGGGCCTTTGTTCGATCGCATCGACTGCCACGTTGATGTGCCCGCCGTCTCCGCCACCGACCTCGCCCTGCCCCCGCCGAAGGAAGATTCCGCCACCGTCGCCGCGCGCATCGCAACCGCACGCGCCATTCAGGCCGAACGCTATCGCGCTCTGGCCGCCGAAGGATTGCCCCTTGTTCGCACAAATGCGCAAGCCGATGGCGAGCTATTAGAGCGCGTCGCCCCATTAGCCACCGATGCAAAAGCCCTTTTAACGCAAGCCGCCGATCAATTGAAACTTTCGGCGCGCGGGTATCATCGTGTTTTGCGCGTCGCACGAACGCTGGCTGATCTGGCGGGCGACGATTCCCTTACGCGCATTCACATTGCCGAAGCGCTTTCTTATCGGCGTGTTTCTTTTACACGTTAGGTCTTATATTTTTTCGCTTTATAAAAAAAAGACCCCTTTGGTTTCTTTTTTGATAAGCTGCTATAGGCAAATATACTTCCTCTTTTTTTGACGGCTCCGTTTGCAGCCACAACAAAGGTGACTCTTCCGTGAAAGGTCTTTTGATGAAAAATCTTTTTCTTTCTCTCGCGCTTTTTTTGACGCTCGCCACAGCAACGAGCGCGCACGCTGACTCTATCGTGATTGGGGAGGGCTGTTCCGTTCTGGGCACAAGCCTCATGACATCGGATCAACAAAACATTGCCACCTGCCTCAACAATACCGACAACAAGCCGGTTTGGAAGGGCATGACGGCTGAAGCCGCTTCCGGTTTGCTTTGTGGTGCTTCAATCGTTTACCTCGCAAAATCAAGTCCATCGGGACGAACCGTTTATTCTACGACAAACATTTCTCAATGTAAGAAAAACGACGTTATTAGTGCGGCAGGGCAAAACACCCTTACAACAAATTGCCCATCTGGCTATACAGTTAATAACGTGTTTCTCAATAGCTCCACGAGCATATCTGGAATACCCACTCATGAAGGGTACCCATCCACAACAACCAATTCTTATTTTTATTTTTGCGCGGCAAACTAAATTTACGCTGCACTTGCCATATGTGAAGGGGCAACAACGGACGATTCCTCACGAGAAGAGGCCGTCGGAACAGACTTGCCGCTGAGATCCGCAGAAGCGGCACGAATTTCTTCCGTTGTCACCAGCATGTGTGAAATGCCCGCCGTGACGGCATTCGTTGCCGACGTTGTTTCTTGGGCGCTGCGTGCAATTTCCTGCGTCGCGGCCGTTTCTTGTTCCAGCGCCGATTTGATGGCGACCGTGATGGCGTTGATCTGTTGAATGGTTTTTTCAATCCCTTCGACTTGATCTTTAACGTCTTGTGAGGCCAAGCGCACATCGTTGATCTGTTTTTCGATTTGCTGCGTCGCATCTGCCGTTTGCCGCGCCAGCGATTTTACTTCGCTTGCCACAACAGCAAAACCTTTGCCATGTTCGCCTGCGCGCGCCGCTTCAATCGTGGCGTTCAAAGCCAACAAATTCGTACGCTCGGCAACGGTGCGAATGAGGCCGACGATCGAAGCGATTTGATCCGTCCGATCAGAAAGCGAGCTAACCGCTATATCCGCCGTCTTGGCATTATCGACGGCACCACTTGCAATATGCGTCGCTTCGTTCGCCTGACGGTCAATTTCATGGATGGCGCTATTCATTTCTTCGATAGCGCTCGCAATGCTGGTCGCGTTTTCGGTCGCCCGGGCTGCCGAAGAAGTCGAGGCCGTCGCGCGACGTTGATGATCTTCACAGAGCGTTTCAAGGCGCTCGGCTTTTTGCTTCACCTCAATCAATTTTGAATCCAACTTGTGCTGAAGTTCATCCAACGCTTCTTTGGCGGAAGGCTCCGTTTCTTGTATTGTCCCCTCGGAAAGAGCGTGCGCTAAGCGTCCGCTGAGAAGCCACCCCACCACGAAAAGGAGAACGCAGAGTCCGGCAAAAAGAGGACTGCGCTCATCGCCATCATAAAGATAGCCAAGCGCGGCCAGAGGAAAGAGCGCGCCAAAAGCAAAGGAGGCAAAAAGAGCCTGCCGTTCTGTCTGTTTCATCATGCCGTCCTAACCTTTTTAAATTCTTCTTTATCTCACAACTGAAAATTTAAGATTTATCTAACAAAGGTCAATAAAATGAACGAGTTACAGTAGTATTCATTTGGGCACCTTCTGCCCTTAACGCGCTCTTAAGAGGCGGCGCGTAAAGTAACGGCTGAGTTTTGGACGGCTTTCAGGAGGATTTTGTGGCTTTCTTTGAATGGAGCGATTCGCTTTCGGTCAGCTACCATCTTATCGACACGGATCACAAAAGGCTGATTGAGCTTATCAACAAGCTTTGCGAAACGAGTGAATCTGCGCACAACGACACGGCGCGCATTCTGCCCGTCATGGACGAGCTCATCGCCTATACCCGCACGCACTTTGTCCACGAAGAAACGTTGATGCGGAAAACGGCTTATCCGCAATTCATTCCGCATAAAATTGAGCATGATCGGCTTATCACGCAGATTGAAGATTTGCGCAAACGGTTTGAGGCCGGACAAATAGGTTTGTCGCCGGATACGTTGGTTTATATGCGCACATGGCTGTGCGACCATATTACACAGATCGACCGCACCCTTGGCGCGTGGCTTGTCAAATACGCGCCGCTCAATCCAAGCGAAGCATCAGGACATTAAGGGTCAGGCCCCTAAATAAGGGAATCGGCAGGTTGCTTTTCTTGAAGAAACGCGTCTTCTTCAGGCGTGCTTTCGCGTTCCAGCACCTTATTGCGATGGGGAAAGCGGCCAAACCGTTGGATAACCTGATGCCGCCATTCGGCGGAATCCACCCAAGCAGGCTCCTTGGTTCTCTCGCGAAGATAAAACGTCGCCAAACGTTGATCGCCGATCTTTTCCGAATGAACGAACGGCAAATAAAAGAAAAGCTTAAACGTTCGATCAATGCGGTCGTCAAAATGGCGAATGATCGCTTGGCGTGCATATTCTAAAGCCAGATCATCGGTTCCATAGGCGCGCGCGGTGCCGCGAAACATGCGCCGGGGAAACGTATCAAGCAAAAGCAAAAGCGCGAGCATACCCTCGGGCGTTTCTTCCCATTCGCGCAGTTCTTCAAGAGCCGCCCGCTCATGCGCAGCCAAATAGCGTTCGCGAACCGTTGCGTCGAGCACAGGATCAGGCGCGAACCATCGGGCGGGGCCGACTTCGTAAAACCAAAAGCTTTGGATCTCTTCGGGGTCGATCAACATAACGGCCTTATTCTACGGGCCGAAGCTTACCGAAACCTTACTTGCTTTTCGGGAGAAAAGACCAAGGTCTTGGCGGACAAATGGGGCCTTTGGGAAATTTTCGCGTTGGGCGCGCTTCAAAAGACAATTGGCCGCCATTTTCTTCGTATTCTGCAAAGGCCGCCATTAACGCCTGCCCAACAGGATGCCCCTGCTCAGCTGCTTGGTGCAAAAACCGAACGCCTAAATAGATTTGGGCTTCTAACAGTCCGTTGTTCGCGGCACGCGTAATGAGAAACAATCCTTTTTCGAAAAGCTCTTCATCGTCCGCCTCACGCATAATGCGTTCGCCGAAAACGAAACAAGCCGCCGGATCATCTTTTTTAACAAGGCGTCCCAACTTCTTTGCACCCGCGGCATAGAGTGCACTAATTTTGTTTGAATGATCCGCCGTAATATCAGCCTGAAGATCTTCAAGCATTTTTTTTATATCGTCGTAAACCAACTCATCAAATTGAGATCCAGACATAGGGCGCTCCATGAATGCTTTCGTTTTATCAACAAACGAGCATTAGCATACCAAAGTCCCCCAAAAGAAGAATCTTAATAGTTTCGCCTATTGCGTCGTCCAGGTCCGGATATTGCCTAAATCCACATGGACATGGTTATCGGTGGGATAATAGGAAACGCCGCCCCTTTGCATGGTTTTGGCGATCTCTGCGATAGCCTTACCGTTAACGTTGGGGATTCGGAAATCAACGGCCCAGCCCCGCATATGGAGGCTTTCCTTAGCGACCTGCCCGTTTGTAAACCTTAATTTCTCATTCGTTGCAGGTGAACGATAGCCGGACAAGATTTCAAAAACGACGCTGGGCGGCAAGCCAAGCCGCCGCCTGATATCGACCAAAAAGTCGATCAGCTCCGGATCGATTTTATAAACTTCGTTCGTGTGCCGATCACGAAACAGCTTATCGATAGCCGCCATCGCTTCCGGTTTATAATCACCGTGTGCGTAATAAGTCAGGTTGAGGCGCTCATGCGTTGGCGGATAAACAAGAACAATGGCGCGGGTTTCAACGGGATCTGGTTTTGTTTTCGGCCCCCCATATTGTTTGACGAGATGGCCGTTCGACGTATAACGCGAAGACGATCCCGACCCCGTTGCACACGCCGCCAGAAGCAAAAGACACAACAAACAAGCAAAAATCTTTTTCATTCGGTGCGCCAAACGGGATTGATTTGGTAAGTACCGTCTTGGACAAGGAACGGATCAGCGCGAAGCGCCGTTGGTTCCGTCATTTTGCGGCGCAGGCGATAAATGTGCGTCTCAAGCGTATGCGTATCAATCCGCGCGTCATAGCCCCAAACAGCCGCCAATAATTCTTCGCGCGATACGGGCTCACACGCCGCATAAAGAAAAGCCAGCAGGCTCGTTTCTTTGTCCGTAAGCTTAAGCGGCTCACCGCCGCTTTGAGACAAGAGCTGCCGCGCGCGCGGCGCAAAAAGCCAAGGGCCGAGCGGAAACGTTTTATCTGGCGCTTGGGCCAGAAGGCGTTGGTAGAACTGCACCCGCGTTAAAAGATAGCCAAGCCTTAGGGGCCGCGTAAAACGCTCTGTAATGCCAAACGTTTCCAAAGCCTCTGGCGGGGTGCCCAAAACAAGCAGAAGCGGCGCGGGTTTGCTTTGGCTGAGCCTCACGGCAAAAAAGGAAGCCATTTCATCGGTAATGGGTGTTCGCTCCGCATCCCAAAACAGCAGCGGTGGCAACGTATGGCTCCACGCATTGAGCGCTTCGTCCACGGACGCAAAAAGCGCCAATTGCCATGAGCCAAAATCTTTCATTTGCTCGCTGACAGCGCGGCAAAGAGAAGAATCGGCAGAGATGAGGCCCAAGAGCAGCATGCCCTTGTTATATCAGATCAAAAATAAAAAAACAGCGGCGTTATTGTACGGTGCTGGCCTGCGGGGCTGAACCAAGCGCGCTGCTGGTTTGATATTTTTCAAGCGCCTTAAGCATCATGTCCTGAACCAAGGCGGGAGGAAGCGGTTGTCCCGAGGCCTTCGCCTGTGCCTGTTGTTGCATCATAGAAACCAGCGCGGCGCTGTCTTCCGGCGCCGTTTCCGCTGAAGCCGCTGCATTCACCGCCGTTGTAGGCGCCGCAGCCGAAGCGCCCACAGGCGCGCTTGCCTTGTTCGGTGGTGCCGCGCTGGTTTGGGCTGCGACCGGAGCCGATGCCGCTGATGCCGAAGAATCCGTAGCGGGCTGCGCTTGTTGAACCGTTAGCGTTCCAGTCGGATGAACCCGCCCACGCGCCGAAGCAACCGCGCTCATCCCACCGACGGACGGGGACGGATGCACCGAAGAACCAATCCGCATGCCGCGCGCGCCACGGGCAAGCGGCTTATTCTGATTAGCCTGCGCAACAGCAGCAGGCGTCGCATCAAGCGCTTGGCTCACCACAGCGGCATTGGAGGCAATTTGCTTATTTTTTTGAGCCATAGCTTCCGGCGCAGCCTGATCGCCCTTAAGGGCCATAGGCGCTTGCGCCAAAGCGGCAACAGAAGCCTGCCGATCATGCGCAAAAGCTTCCAGCGCCGCAGCATTGCTATCGGCTTGTGTTTCGGCTTGAGCGAGATCGATTTTTCCAGCCTCAGCCGAAGGCGCACCGACGGTATCATCACCAAAAAGCGCCTGCGCAACCTGAATCGTCGGTTCCGTTCCCGAATGTTCGGTATAAATCGCGCTGGCTATTCCCACCGCCGCGCTGATGATAAGGCTGCCCGTTAAAGCGCCATAGCCAATATCGCCAGCTATCTGAACGCCGGGCTTAATGGTGTCGCCTGTTTCTTCGCGATAAAGCGAGCTGAGAACGGGGATGTGCTGAAGCGGATTCACAAAATCAAGAAGATCGCCCCAGCTGAGCGTCGCATCTTTGTCCGCATCGGTTGCTTGATCCGCCTCGCTCATGCGCCAGGAACGCGCAATTTTCGGGTCGTCTGTTTTTTCGGTTTGAACGGAGGCGGTTTGTGACGCTTTGGTTTGCGTCGCGCTTCCCGTTGTCGATGCCGCCGTGGTTGCGGTGGCCGTTTTTCTTTGGGCAGGCAGCCCTTGCGCCGCATTTGACGGCGTTAAGGACATGGACGGATAGGTTTCCGCCGCCACGGGTGCGTTGATTTGGTTTAGCGTTGCAGCAAAAGCCGAATCCGCCGCCACAGCGTTCTGTGACGCTTTCGCTTGTTGGCTGGCCGCATACGACTGATAGGCCGCATCAGCAGATGTATCGTACGAAAGATTCATGGCTCACTCCCTGCGCTTAATAAAGAGCAAGGGGCGTGCCAAACATTAAGCAAAAGAAAACAAAGGGATAGCCGCAAGCAAAAAGCTAGGCGCGCAGAACCTCGGCATTTTCTTCCCTGTGGTTGTCCTGCAAAAGACGCGCGATAAAGCTTTCAAGGCTGACGCGAAGGATCTGCGATTGTTTTTCAAGCTCATCCGTCGTGCCCGTCATTTGAACGGCGGCATCGGAAACACTTCCGGCGTTCCCTTCAAGAACCTCAACTTCGCTGACGACGGCACTCGTATTTTCCGAAGCCGTTTGAATGCTGCGGCTGATTTCTTGCGTAGCGGCCGATTGCTCTTCGATAGCCGCCGAAATCGCTGTTGAGATTTGGGAAACCTCGCTGACCGTTATCGCAATGGTGTTAATTGATTCCACCGTACCGCGCGTGGCTGCTTGAATTTCAGAAATTTGCGCCGTGATTTCCTCGGTCGCTTTGGCCGTTTGCGCGGCAAGGTTTTTCACTTCACCTGCCACTACAGCAAACCCCTTCCCCGCTTCGCCCGCGCGCGCCGCTTCAATTGTTGCATTAAGCGCTAGCAGATTTGTTTGCGAAGCAATGTCGTTAATGAGCGTAACGATATGGCCAATATTGTTCATCATCGCCGAAAGCTTGGCGACTTCATCCTTTGTCGTTTCGGCATGCGAAAGCGCATTTTTAGAAACGCTCGCCGCATTCGTGACATTGTTTGAAATTTCGTTGATCGATGCCGAAAGCTCAACGGCTGCCGAAGCAACCGTTTCCATATTGGCCGAAGCAATCGCTGTTTGGCTATTGACCTTTGATACGTTTTCGCCGGTTTCCAGCGCGCTTCTCGACACAGTCCTCGACGAATCCTTCATCGCGCCGACAACCGAGCCCAAGTGAACCACGACATCGCCAACAGCGCCTTGCAGTTCGCTCGCCATTTCTTTCAGCATGCGCATTTCGGCTTGGCGCATTTCCGCTTGCCGTCGTTCCGATTCCTCCTCCGTTCTTTGCACCGTTTTCGCGCGAAACCGCTCCAAAGCCTGCGCAATCAGCGAAAACTCGTCCGTGCGATCCAAATAGGGAATCTTGGTATCAATCCCGCCCTCGCTCAAATGATCGATACCTTGGGCCAAACCCAAGATCGACGTCATAAGGCCGCGCGCGATAAAGCGCGAGAAAAACCAGGCAATACCAACGACGCAGAAAGCCGCCAAAAGGCTCAGCCTCAATTTGCTTTGAAACCCGTCAATACGAACCTGAAGCAGGCGGCTCAACTCAGCCGATGCCTTTTGATGAAGGTTGTTGGCTTTTTCCGCAATGGCGGCTTGCGCACGCACCAAAGCGACAAGATCGGCATCGGCAGGATTGGCTTCAGCAAAGGTTTGCCCTGTTTTTTCAACGGCGCCAACAAATACCTTCGTCGCCTCTTGAAGGTCGGTCACAGAGGCGTCCAACGCTGGTTTTAAAAGCCCATCGACATTGCCTTTTTCAGCTGATTCAATGTCGCTCGTCAAGCCATCGAACGCCGCCGCAAACTGGCCGGACAAAATCAAAAACGCTGCTTTTTCTTGGGTCGTCAGCGTTCCTTTGGCCTGATCCTCACGCGCCAAGCTCACAAGCGCCGTGGAGAGCGTTACAAAATCAGGCAACTTAACGGTGACAAAATCCTGCGCGTAATAGGTGTCCAAATCTGGGTCAAGCGTCAGGTTTGAATTTTCGGCAACCTTAAGAACAAGCTCATTGGCGACCTTGATCGCTTCGGCATTGTTTCCGACAGAACCCGCAACAACCTGTAACGCATCGGCAAGCGCCTGCGCTTTTTCCGCCGAAGCCATTTCCGTATCGTAAAGCGCACGTTGTTCAGACAGATTCTTTTGTAGTGCTGCCGCATCACCCTTGGCCGCATCAAGCGAATGCGCACTTAAATCGAATAAAGCGGGCCAGGCCGCTTTTGTCAGATAGGCCACACCATCGTTTTCTTGTTCAGCAAACGAAACGTCCTTATTGCTTTGCGCAATAAGAAGCCAGCTCAACATCGCAATCGGCACGAGAAACAACGCGGAAAGAACCGTCAGTTTGTGAGACACAGAAACTTTGGACGCAAGCGCAGATAACAAACGCATCGTTCGCCTCTTCTTTTTAAGATTTAATGTGGGTGAACCTGATCGATCTGTGGTTTTCTACAGGCTCGCGTATGCAGGGTTAATTTTTCATTAACCCGCCAACCTCGAGGGTTGTTTTATTTCAAAACGCATCGTCAAAAGGAATGTGTATATACCCGCCAAGCACTTCAACGCCCGGATTCTTGCGCGTGAGGTTAGCGTTGGACATATGACTTAAATAGGCGCTCACGCGATAACCATTATCAAACCGCCAGCCAAGTTCCGCCGTCGAACGAAATTCGAGAATGGAACCAAGGCGTTTGCTATCGCCCGGCGAATAAAGACCCGCTACAAGGCTAGGTGAGAAAAACAGATGGTCGGTCAAAAACACATCAAAGATAAAACCGCCAAACCCATAAACCGCATGGCGCGGCGTCGTTTCAACCCCGGCCATCGGGTGGATCTGAAACGTGCGATCCAATGAAGCCAAAGACGGATCGGCTTGCGATAAAAGCGAAAGGCCCCAGCGATGTTCCAGCCTTATATCGGCATCGTCGCGGTAGGTTTTATGAAGGAAATAATCGAACCAGCCCGTCCCGATGCTGATCGTGTCCGGTTGAGCCGCACGCACTTGCGACGAAGCGGCGACGGGCACGGTTGCTTTGGACGCAGCCTCAGCCTCGCTCTGAAACAGAGCCAAAACGAGGCCAAGACCAAGCGCCAACGTCCGTTTCATTAAGCCGCTTTCAAAGCCTTTGTGACGATTTCCTTGATATGCGTCGGCAGCTTTTTGCCCTTGGAGATTTTGAGCAGCGCCGCCTTCATCTTCTTTTGACGCTTTGGCTCAAAGTCGCGCCAACGCAGGAACTGTTTGGCGAGCCGCGCAGCACTATGGCCATTGATCGTGCCAAGCTTTAAAACGCAATCCGCGATGAAATCATAGCCGGAACCATCCGCCGCATGAAAACCGTACGGGTTACCGGCAAACACGCCCAGCAAAGCTGAAACGCGGTTTGGATTGTTCAGCGTAAAGGCGGGATGGCGCATCAGTTTTTTGACCGTCTTTAAAACCGCCTCCTTGCGCTCGGAAGCTTGGATCATAAGCCAATCGTCCATAAGCGTTGGTTTTTTGCCATAGGTTTTGGCGAATAGGTCGAGCGCTTTCTTTTTCTCTGGCCCATCCGTATCGACCAATAGCCCGAGCGACGCCTGTTTGTCCGTCATATTGTGAGCCTGCGCAACGCCCTGCATCGCAATCGGCGTAACGTCTTCGGGCACAACCTTGTTCAAATAAAACAAGCACAGATTCTTGAGGCTGCGCTTGCCGCGCGCAACGCCATCGCTGTCTTTCTCATTCAGCTTCTTGTCAATCGCGACAAACGTCATCCAAAGTTCGTTTTGCAAACCTTCGGCAATGATGTCTTGAACGCGGGCGCGCCACTTGTGAATCTTGATCGGATCGATTTTATTGCCGCGCGCGAGCCATTGCAGGCCCAAATCGGTTTCGCTGGGCAAGGCAAGCATGAAAGCCTTCGTCCCGGCATCAAGCGTTTTGCTTTCGAGGATCGTGCGCAAACCGTCGATAAGCTTTTCCGGCACGGGCGCTTGATCGAGCACATAATGAGCAAACAGCTTTTGGCCAGCATCCCACCGGTTGAAGGAATCGGGATCGTGCGCCATCAAAAGGAGAAGCTCGTCTTCTGTGTAAGCATAATTCAAACGCACTGGTGCCGAGAAATTGCGAAGCAATGACGGCACGGGTTCGCTTTCAACGTTCAGGAACGTGATTTGATCTTCCGGAATCGAAAGATCGATCACAAAGGTTCCCTTCATATCGCGGCCTTTTTCGTCGAGAAGCCCGACCGAAAGCGGCATATAAAGCGGCTTTTTCCGCGGTTGGCCCGGCGTGGGCGGCGTTTTTTGTTTGACCGTCAACGTGTATTCTTTTTTGCGCTTGTTATAGGCGCTGGTGATGTCCAAAACAGGCGTGCCCGCTTGGCTGTACCAAAGCATAAAGTGCGTTAGGTCAATGCCGTTAGCTTCCGCCATCGCCGCCACAAAATCATCGCATGTGGCACAGCCGCCATCGAAGCGATTCAGATAAAGACGCAGGCCCTTGCGGAACCCTTTTTCGCCAACGAACGTGTGGATCATGCGCACAACTTCGGCGCCTTTGTCATACACGGTCGAGGTATAGAAATTGTCGATTTCTTGATAGCTGGCCGGACGAACCGGATGCGCCATCGCCCCGGCGTCTTCGGGAAACTGGAAGCTGCGCAATTTCGAAACGGTGCGAATGCGCTCCAACGTCGGGCTGTTCATCGCGCCGCAGAATTGCTGCTCGCGGAAAACCGTTAGGCCTTCCTTAAGGCTCAACTGGAACCAGTTACGGCAGGTAACGCGGTCGCCCGTATAATTGTGGAAATATTCGTGGCCAACGACGCGTTCAAAAAAGGCAATGTCCGCATCCGTTGCGGTATCAGAGCGGCCAAGGACGCAGGCATCGTTAAAAATATTCAGGCCCTTATTTTCCATCGCGCCATAGTTAAACGCGCTGACGGCGACGATCATAAAGCGGTCAAGATCATATTCGAGGCCGAACGTTTCTTCGTCCCACTTCATGGCCTTTTTGATGGCCTGCAAGGCAAAGCCCGTTTCGCTCTTGCGACCGGGTTCGGTATAGACTTCAAGCAGAACTTTGCGGCCCGATTTCGTCGTAAAGGAGCTGGCAGCACGATCCATCTTGCCCGCGACAAGCGCAAACAAATAGCACGGCTTGCGATGCGGATCTTCCCACACGGCATAATGACGGCCGTCTTTTTCTTTGCCCTTTTTCAGCAAATTGCCGTTTGCCAAAAGGATCGGATATTTTTTGGCATCGGCATGGATCGTCACATAGAATTTCGACGAAACATCCGGGCGATCGGGATAATAGGTAATGCGGCGGAACCCCAGCGTTTCGCATTGCGTGCAAAGCATGTCGCCCGCTTGATACAGGCCTTGAAGCGCCAAATTCTTTGCCGGTTCGTTTGTGCTTTCGATTTCGACGAGCGCTTGATCGGGCACGCCTTCGATAGTCAGGCTATGTTCCGTTAAAACGTAATTCTGCTTCGACAAAGTGACGCCGTTGATCGTCACGTTGATCAATTTCTGGTTTTCGCCATCGAGGACAAGCGCGCCGTTTTTATCTTTGCTGTCCGGATTGCGGCGCAACGAGAGCCGCGAGCGCACATGCGCCAGTTTGCCGCGAATATCGAAATCAAGCTCCGTCCGGTCCACCAAATAGACGGGCGGTTTATAATCCGCTAAACGAACTTCGGTACCGGTAGCTTGGATTGCTTTTTTCATCTTTTCTTCCTTCAAAACACATCGAGCGCAAAGCGCGCATCTTCCGACATACGGCCCGGATCCCAAGGTGGATCCCAGACAAGCGAAACTTTGATAGAACCAAAATCCTCAATTTTTGCTAAAGAATCATGAACCATCGCGGGGATCATGTTCGCCAGCGGGCAATTGGCCGTCGTGAGCGTCATTTCCACGAATAGGTTCGGTTTTTCTTCGCCGTTGAGGGACGGTTCAATTTTATAAACAAGCCCGAGGTCATAAATATTAACGGGAATCTCAGGATCATACACCGTACGCAATTGCGCAATGGCTTTTTCCGTCAATTCGGCCAGGCGTTCTTGATCGCTGGACATTATTCCGTCCCCACCTTTTTCATGGCCGCCGGGTCAAGCGCGGCTTCAAGCGTGCGCCAAGCCAATGTCGCGCACTTCACGCGCACAGGGTAGCGTTGCACCCCGGCCAAAGCCGAAAGCCGGTCAACATCGTCGGGGTTCAGCGCGGCCTTTTTCTCATCCGCAAACGCCGTTCCGAGCATAAGCGCTTGGAAATATTCCCAAAGTGCCCGCGCTTCCGCTGCCGTTTTGCCTTGAAGCATGTCCGTCATCAGCGAGGCCGAAGCAACCGAAATGGCGCACCCATCGCCTTGAAACGAGGCCTCGGCAATCCGGCCCTCGTCCCCGACACGAACGTATAGAACCAATTTATCGCCGCACAAAGGATTATGGCCCACCGCTTCGCAATCGGCCTTTTCGATTGCATGAAAATGGCGCGGATGCTTGCTGTGATCCAGGATTAAATCTTGATACAGCGCCCGAAGGTCTTCGTCGTCTGTTTCGCTCATCCAAAAATCTCCTGCGCCTTGCGAATACCTGCGGCTAAGGCTTCTAAATCCGCGCTTGTATTATAAAGGCCAAAGGACGCCCGCGCCGTAGCAACGACGCCCATCGCTTCCATGGCGGGTTGCGCACAATGATGCCCCGCACGGATCGCTACGCCCTGCTCATCCAATATCGTGCCCAAATCGTGCGGGTGAATGCCTTTGACCACAAAAGAAATCACGCCACTTTTCTTCGGCGCGGTACCAATAATCCGAACACCTTCGATCGCGGAAAGAAGTTCCGTTCCTTCTTTCATCAAAGCTTCCTCGTGGGCCGTGATTTTGTCGAAGCCTAGCGCGGAAACGTAATCCAGCGCCGCATGAAGGCCGACGGCCTCCGCAATCGCAGGCGTTCCCGCTTCAAAGCGCATGGGGGGTTCTTGATAAAGCGTTTTCTCAAACGTGACCGAAGCGATCATATCGCCGCCACCTTGATAGGGCGGCATGGTTTTAAGAATTTCGCGTTTGCCATACAAAACGCCAAGACCCGTTGGGCCATAGATTTTGTGGCCAGAGAAAACGTAGAAATCAGCATCAAGCGCTTGCACATCCACCGGAAAATGGCTCACAGCCTGCGCGCCATCCAACAGGACGGGGATACCGCGCGCATGCGCTTCTTGAATAACCGCCGCCACAGGCAAAACCGTTCCCAGCGCATTCGAGACATGCGCAAGCGAAACCAGTTTCGTTTTTTTATTCATCGCCGCGACGATTTTCTCAAGCTTGACGTCACCATTAGGTTCCAGCGGCACAACGCGCAGAACAATGCCTTTTTCTTCGCGCAGCATTTGCCACGGCACAATATTCGCGTGATGCTCAAGCTGCGTTAAAACAATCTCATCCCCTTCGCGCAGGAAAGCGCGTCCCCACGATCCGGCCACAAGATTGATGGATTCCGTTGCGCCGCGCGTAAAAACGATTTCATCGGCATGCGCGGCATTGATAAACTTTCGCACAGCTTCGCGCGCCGCGTCATAACGCGCGGTCGCCCGCACCGAAAGCGTATGCACGCCGCGATGGATATTCGCGTAATCCGTTTCATAGAAATGCGAAAGTGCATCGATGACCGCGCGCGGTTTCTGCGCGCTGGCGCCATTATCCAAATACGCCAAGCGCTGGCCGTGCACATTTTGCGCTAAAGCCGGGAAGTCTTTTAAAACGTTCAAATCCGTTTCAACCATGCCTCAATCTCCCTTCGCGCAAGCTGCGCAAGATCCGGTTCGCAAAACCGATCTAAGTCTTCCGTTGCGAAAGCCTCAATCAGTAAAGAGCGCGCCTCTTTTTCAGGAAGCCCGCGCGAGCGCAAATAAAACAAAGATTCTTCGTCCAAATCGCCCATCGCGCTGCCGTGCGAACATTTGACGTCATCAGCATAAATCTCAAGCGCAGGCTTGGCATCCATTTCGGCTTGATCCGACAAAAGCAGCGCGCGGCTTAATTGATAGCCGTCCGTTTTCTGCGCTTTGGGCGCGACATATATTTGCCCCTGAAACACGCCATGCGCCTTGCCCGTCAAAACGCTTTTATACGATTGACGGCTGGTCCCATGCGGCGCTTCGTGACGAACGTTCGTCAGAATATCGGCTTTTGCCGATTCATCCAAAAGATTGACGCCCGTCAAAGACACCGCCGCCAAGGCTCCCTGAAGCGCTACATCCGTTTGGCACCGCGTCAAGCCCCGGCTTTCGATGATCGAAATCGCATCATAAAACGCGCCCGCCGCAACGGCTATATCTGTGCGGGCGATATGGACGCTTGTCGCGTCACCGCGAACGCTTTTGCCGTGCATAAGCTTGGCCTGCGCGGCAAGCTCAATGACAAAGTGTGGCTCTATCAAAAAAGCACCGCCGCTCCCGATGTGCCGCTCCAATAGCGTCAAGCGACAGCTGGGGCCGAGGCGAATATGAACCAACGGTTCGCTTTCAAACGCACCGGGCGTTGCATCGCAAAAGAAAAGCGTTTCGATCGGCTGGAGAATAAGACAGGTATTGTTTTCCAGCGAAAGGGTCAAACCTTCTGCTGTGGTCGTTATCTGAAACGCTTCGGGAAGACCTTTGAGCGTGGATAAATCCTGTCGATACGCGCCGTTCACAAAAACAAGACGCGCGGGCGCAAGCGGACCCGGCAGCTCTAGGGCCTTAGGCTGAACCGCCGCAGAGGAAAAAGAGACGCGCGTTAAGCTATCGAGTGACGTATAGCGCCACGCTTCCGCCTTTTCTTTTTTCTCCGCAAGAAGAGCTGCGACGCTCATAAAGCCGCCTCTTCCGTCCATTCCCCATAGCCTTTTTCTTCGAGCTCAAGCGCAAGCTCAGGCCCGCCAGAGCGCTCTATTTTTCCCGCCGCCAACACATGCACGCGATCCGGCTTGATATAATCCAAAAGGCGTTGGTAATGCGTGATGACAAGCATCGAGCGATCGGGCGCGCGCAGGGCATTGACGCCATCGGACACAATCCGCAGCGCATCGATATCGAGGCCGCTATCCGTTTCGTCTAAAATGCAAAGCTTTGGTTCCAGAACGGCCATTTGCAAAACTTCGTTGCGTTTTTTCTCGCCGCCTGAGAATCCGACATTGACCGCACGCTTCAGCATTTCTTCGCTCATGCCCAGTTTTTGCGCCTTGCTGCGCAGAAGCTTGATCATTTGCATGGCATCGAACGGATCTTGCCCGCGCGCACGGCGCACAGCGTTTAATGCGTTTTTCAAAAACGTGCTGTTCGTAACCCCGGGGATTTCGATGGGATATTGAAAGGCAAGAAACAAGCCTGCAGCCGCACGCTCTTCCGGTTTCAGCGCGAGCAAATCCGTGCCGTCTAAAACAGCGCTGCCGCTTTCAACCGTATAGCCGGGACGCCCCGAAAGGACATAAGACAGCGTGCTTTTGCCCGCGCCGTTCGGCCCCATGATGGCATGAACCTCGCCATCGGGAACAGAGAGCGTCAGACCCTTTAGAATTTCCTTGCCCTGAATGGAGGCGTGAAGATTTTTGATTTCAAGCATACTAACCTACGCTTCCTTCTAAACTGACGCCGATGAGCTTTTGCGCTTCGACGGCGAATTCCATGGGCAACTCTTTCATCACTTCGCGGCAAAAGCCGTTGACGATAAGGGCCATCGCTTCTTCGGTATCAAGCCCGCGTTGCTGGCAATAAAACAATTGATCCTCGCTGATTTTCGAGGTCGTCGCTTCGTGTTCGGCGCGTGCCGTCGGTTGCCGGGTTTCAATCGTGGGGATCGTGTGCGCCCCGCACAAATTGCCGATCAGCAAACTATCACATTGCGTTTTATTCCGCGCATTTTTAGCTGTTCGCGCCATGCGCACAAGGCCGCGATAGGTGTTTTGCGATTTACCCGCGCTGATGCCTTTGGACACAATCGTCGAGCGCGTGTTTTTGCCGATATGGATCATTTTCGTGCCCGTATCGGCTTGCTGATAATTATTCGTGATCGCAACGGAATAAAAAGCCCCAACAGCCCCATCGCCTTGCAAGACACAACTCGGATATTTCCATGTTATGGCCGAGCCTGTTTCAACCTGCGTCCATGAAATTTTCGATTGAACGCCTTGGCACAAGCCACGTTTTGTCACAAAATTATAGATGCCGCCGCGCCCGTTTTCATCGCCGGGATACCAATTTTGAACGGTCGAGTATTTGATTTCCGCACGATCCAACGCCACAAGCTCCACCACAGCGGCATGCAGCTGGTTTTCGTCGCGCTTGGGCGCCGTGCAACCCTCAAGATAGCTAACATAAGAATCATCGTCCGCAATTATAAGCGTGCGCTCAAACTGTCCCGTATTGGCGGCGTTGATGCGAAAATATGTTGAAAGCTCCATGGGGCAACGGACGCCCTTGGGTATGTAAATAAAGGAGCCCTCAGTAAAAACTGCCGCATTCAGCGCAGCAAAAAAATTATCGCGCGCTGAAACAACGCTGCCCAAATATTTTTTGACAAGCTCTGGATGGTTTTGGATCGCCTCGGAAAGCGAGCAAAAAAGGATGCCTTGTGCTTCAAGCCGTTTTTTATAAGTCGTCGCAACAGAAACGCTATCGAAAACAGCGTCCACGGCAACGCTTGGCGAAACGCCCGACAGCATCTCCTGCTCACGCAGGGGTATGCCCAGCTTGTCATACGTTTGCAAAAGCTTGGGATCAACTTCGCTCAAATTTTTCGGGCCTGCCTTCTTTTTCGGCGCGGCATAATAATAAGAATCTTGGTAATCGATGGGGGGATAGTGGATCTTAGCCCAGCTTGGCTCTTTCATTTTTTGCCAGCGCGCAAAGGCCTTGAGCCGCCAGTCAAGCAGCCACGCCGGTTCCCCTTTTTTGGCCGAGATATAGCGCACCGTATCTTCGTTCAACCCTTTGGGCGACGTTTCGCTTTCAATATCGGTTACAAAACCATGTTTATAGGCAGCTTGTGCCAGCGCTTCTTTTGAAAAAGCTAACCCCTGCGTCATGAAAATCGCTCTTTCTTCAGCACGTCTTTTGCGGCGTGAAATCCGCTAAGTTTACATGCTCCAACGCGTCCATGATCGCGATGTTCACACGCGACCAGCTTTCACGCACGGGACAAGATAGGCTAACGGCGCAATCGCAATCAGCTTTTCCCTTGGCCCGGCCGGCACACTCCGTTAACCCAATGGGGCCATCGACAGCTTCGATGACTTTGACAATGGAAACGTCTTTCGGCTGTTTGGCGAGCCGATAGCCGCCCGCCGCGCCGCGATGCGCCAGAACAATGTCGCTTTTAGCAAGGAGCTTCATCAGCTTCGCAACCGTCGGTAACGGCAAACCTGTTGCCGTCGCCAGGGTTGATGCTGACCAGTTTTCGTCTGCATGCGTGAGCATTTGCGTTAAAATGATAAAGGCATAGTCGGCTAACTTACTCATGCGCAACATGACAAACCCCATATAGTATCCCGCTAGTCCTTTATCCTTAGGCGCGATTTTTTATGTGGTCAAGAAGACTCCGAGGTCCTTTGATAAAAAAATTTTATGAGTGTTTTCAGGGATTAATTAATAACGGCCGCGCTGCAGCAAAAACAGGAAAATTATTATGGTTTTTAAGGTCTTAATTGTTGAATTAAATTCGATTTTCCGTTTGGAGCAAATAGGCCAGAACGGCATTTAGCTTTTCGCGCCCCTGCGCCGTCGCAGCGATAATTTCATTCGTTTCGCACAGTAAACCCTCATCGATCAGTTTACGGCGTTTGTCCTTGGAAAGAAAATCATCTACCGGAAGTTGAAACAGATTTTGCCATTTTTCCTTATGAAGACCCGCCCTTAACCGAAGCCCCATAAGCAGCGCTTCGGTTTGCGCTGTCTGTTGATCCAGTTTTTCAAAAAGGCATCGCCCTTGCCCTTTCGATTGAACCCCGGCAAGCCATGGCGCAACCCAGCGTTCATTTTCGCTTGCATAGCGTACGCCGTCCGCAGCAACAAACCGGCCATGAGCGCTGGGGCCTATGCCGATATAATCGCCATAATGCCAATAGGTTAAATTGTGGCGGCTTTCCTGTCCCGGTATCGCATGGTTCGATATTTCATAAGCCGGAAGGCCTGCTTGTTCCAAAACAGCCTGCGTGATTTCAAAAAGATCGGCGGCGCGTTCTTCGCTCGCACGCAAGGCGACCTTTTTTTCTTTTTTGTAAAACGGCGTTCCGGGTTCAACGGACAATTGATAAAGCGACAAATGACGCGGCGCAAAAGAAAGCGCTTCGCGAAGTTCGGTGCGCCACGCTTTTTCGTCTTGCCCCGCGCGGGCATAAATCAGATCAAAGGAAAAACGCTCAAACGTTTTTGCGGCGGCTTCGATGGCGCGCCTTGCCAGAACCGCATCATGCGCGCGGCCATAAAAGCGCAGCGCTTCATCGTCAAACGATTGCACACCCAAAGACAAGCGATTGATGCCCGCCGCGCGAAAGGCCTTAAACTTTTCGCTTTCGCTTGAAGAGGGGTTAGCCTCAAGCGTTATTTCGCAATCTTCAGCAAAGCGCCCGCTTTTTTGGCAAGCTTCGATCAAGGTCGCGACGCTTGAAGGCCGCATCAACGAAGGCGTACCACCGCCAAAATAAATCGACGTTATCCGCCGTTCGCCCAGGAGATCTCGGTAAGAGGCCAGTTCGGTTCGATAGGCTTCTATCAAACGCGCTTCATCCAACGCATCGGGCAAGGGCCGCGATGCGAAATCGCAATAAGGACATTTCGAAACACAGAACGGCCAATGAATATAGATGGCCAGATCGTTCATGCGACGGCGAATAATTTTGTCAAAGCTGCAAGGGCGCGGCCACGATGACTGATCGCGTTTTTCTCGTCTCCCTCCATTTCGGCAAACGTGCGCGTTTCGCCCTGTGGTTGGAAAACGGGATCATAGCCATGGCCCTTTGTCCCGCGCGGGGGCCAAGCGATCTCGCCGTCACAGCGACCTTCGACGATTTCGGCATGATCGTCCGGCCAAACCAGCGCCAAAAGACAAATGAAAAACGCGCTGCGATCAGCGTTGGTCCCCAGCGCCTCATGCACGCGGCGCATCGCGAATAAAAAGTCACGGTCCGGCCCCGCCCAACGCGCCGAGAAAAGGCCCGGATCGCCATGCAAAGCATTGACGCAAAGACCGCTATCGTCCGCAAGCGCGGGCAAGCCCGTCGCCCGCATCGCGGCACGCGCTTTGATAAGAGCGTTTTCGCGAAAAGTCGCGCCCGTTTCTTCGGGTTCAGGCAAGCCAAGTTCACCGGAGGACGTCAAGGTCACGCCATACGGCGCAAGCAACGCCCGAAACTCAACAAGCTTGCCGTTATTATGCGTCGCTATGACGAGCTTTTTTTCGGTGAATAAGCGGGTCATGCCATTTCTTCAAGCGCTTGACGTTGTAAAGCGGCCAGCTCTGTCGTGCCTTTACGAGCCAAAGCCATCAGGGCCAGAAACTCGCTTTCTTCAAACGGCTTTTCTTCCGCTGTGCCTTGAATCTCGATGATCTTGCCGGAACCGGTCAAAACAAAATTGGTATCGGCCTGCGCATGAGAATCTTCCGCGTAATCCAAATCCAAAACGGCTTGACCCTTGAATAACCCGCAAGAAATAGCCGCCACACTATCGGTCAGCGGATTGCCAACGACTTTGCCCGTCTTTTGCAGAAACTTGATCGCCATCGCGAGCGCGACATAAGCCCCTGTAATCGAAGCGGTGCGCGTGCCGCCATCGGCTTGGAGGACGTCACAATCGATTTTAATCTGGACCTCGCCAAGCACCTTACGATCCACAACGGCGCGAAGCGCGCGCCCGATAAGGCGCTGAATCTCTTGCGTACGGCCCGATTGCTTGCCTTTGGCCGCTTCTCTATCTGTGCGCTCCATCGTCGCGCGGGGCAACATGCCATATTCCGCCGTCACCCAGCCAAGGCCAGAACCACGAATAAAGCTTGGCACCTTTTCCGAAACGCTGGCCGTGCAAAGCACATGCGTATCGCCGCATTTGATCAGGCAGGAGCCTTCGGCAAATTTCGCGACGCCGGGAACAAGAGAAACGGTGCGCTTTTCATCAAGAGCTCGACCAGAGGGACGCATGGGATTTTCCTTTCATATAAAAACAGGCTCACCCTACGCATCCTTTTCAGAATCGAAAAGAGAAAAAATAAAGTGCGGATAAAGGGTTAGTTTTTTTTAACCATGGGATTCTACCAAAAAAGGAAAGTATTTTCGCAACGCACAGATTCGCGGTTAATACTCTGTTTTTACTTCTTTTTTATTGCTTTCGTGACGTGCAACTTTTAAAATGGGCTTAAGCAGTTGATGATTTCGAAACCAGTTTTAAAAAAACAGCTTTTATTGAAGCGAGGATCCCATGGTTCGGTCGAAACGCGTTAAAGCCACAATGGAACAGTTGGAAGAAGACTTCCGCGAAGGCTTCCAAATCTTTGCCGTTGTTCAAACGCCGAGCCTCCCTGTTGCGAACGAAAACGTCATCCGCGCCATGTTGCCGGAAGCTCGCTTGGGCTAAGCCTTTTCCCTTTTTTGAAACCAACGCGCCTTTTGGCGCGTTTTTTCATGCCCAAACGAGATATATTCAATTTGAGCTAAATCCAACCCATTCCTATGAACTATTTAATGTTTTTCGTGTTTAATGGCTTTGTTAGCAAGGATGCGTATTGAAGGCGAGGTGTGTTATGGGTGCAGCAACATTAAAAGCACAGACATATGCCGCAAGCCGTGGTGTCACGGGTCAGGGCCGCATTGCACAACCAAAAGAGCTTGAGCGCGTTCTCAAGGATTTGGTTTGTGTTGTCCCGGCTAAGAATTGTGATGCCTCTTTTGTTGCGGATCTTGTTCAAGGCCGCATGCTGCACCAAGAGGTTGTTGGCAACTTTACGCAAGGCTTTATTGACGATGTGGCACTACGCGGGGAAAAAGCAGCGCCCGATCGCACGGCCAAAAGTGCTGTTCAACGTTTTTTGTCGAAAACGATGGGATAAGGTACGTTGAACGTCCCCGTAAAGCCCCGCTCTCGCGGGGCTTTTGTTTTACCGTTCGGCAACCATGCGGCCCAAAACTTTACCGCCAAGAATGTGGATATGGAAATGCTGGACTTCTTGGCCACCATTCACGCCCGTATTGACGATCAGGCGAAACCCGCCCTTGTTCGCAACACCCAAAGATTCAATCACTTCGTTCACCGCGCGATGAAACCCGACGATTTCCTCTTCGCTCGCTTCCGCGACAAAGGTCGTATAGTTTTCGTAAGGGCCTTTGGGAATGACAAGCGCATGGACCGGCGCCTGCGGATTAATATCGTGAAACGCGAAGGCAAAATCGTCTTCATAGATTTTCTTGCACGGAATCTCAGAACGCAGAATCTTCGCAAAGACGTTGTTGGTATCGTAAGCCATGGCCAAGCTCCTTTCGGTTTGTCTTCTCGAGCGTAACAGGCTTAGCCGCGCGAGAAAAGCCTCGACCGTTTAAAAAGCAAAATCACAACAACGGCTGCATTATAGGCCGCAATAGCAACGGGATACAAAGCCACCGCCCAAGAAAACGGCGAAACGGCCAGAACGCGAAGGACGCTGACGCCGGTAAAAAGCGAAAACGCGCCCAGATTTTCTTCTCGTGGCCGCATCCAAGCTTTACGCAAGGTTGGCATCGTCGCCATCAGGTTAATTGCCGAAAGCAGCAAAGCCGCATGCAGCGCGTTATCCGACAAGAGCCAAAGCGGAATGGCGGCCAGCGCACCGATTAGCGCGAACCAATCCGTGCGCCAAAGATCGTGATCGCCTTGGCGAAGGCCCAAAAGGAAAATCGTAGCGGAGATGCTGCCTCCTACACCAAAAGAAAGCGCACTTCCCCACGAACCGGCATGAATTTGAATGCCCGTTCCAATAGCAGCCAAAATCGCCCAAACCAACCAGGAAAAAATATGCGGGCGGGTTTCCCCTTTGACAACGGCGCGAATATAGCCGACCGAACCCAAAAGATCGCCGCAGGAAGCGGCTAATCCAAAAAAGAAAGCAAGATTCATAAAGCCCTTTTTCGAAGCAAAATATAATAAGCGCCTTCGCCGCCATGATGCAAAGCTGCCGTACGAACAGCCCAAATCATCTCATCAAGCGGCGGCACCTCGCACCAACGCGGCACGTTTTGACGCAGCACAGACGCCTCATCGCGGCCTCGACCTGTAATGACGAGAACCAGACGCCTATGCTGGCGGAATTGCTTTTCAATAAACGCCAGCAGCGCTTCGTGCGCTTCGTTTTCCGTTTTACCGTGAAGATCGAGTTTCGCTTCGATGACAACGTCACCAAGGCTCATGTTTCGCTCTACGCGCAAATCAAGCGGTTCTTTTTTCCACGGCGCAGGGGGAAGCGCGGGCGGCGGCGGTTCCGGTTTGGGCTCTTCAACGGCTACGGTTGTTTTTCTTCGCTCTTTCTCTTTTTCAATCAGCTCTAATTTACGAAGCGTGATTTGGCTTTTCTTTGAAACAACCGGGCTTTTCTCTTTGATTTCGCCGACCAACGCTTTCCACGCCCCGGGCATAGGGTCGTCGCTTTGGTTGTCTAGGGACTGCGCAGGCATTGTCTCAGGTTCTTCCGCCGCGCTTTTTTTCACGTCTTTTTTCTTAGCCGGTTTTTGTTTTTCTTCGACGTCCAGTTTTTTGACGCCGCTAGCATAGGCCGCCCACAAAGGGTCTTTCTCTTGATCGCTCATGGCAGCGGCGTTCCGCGCGGTAGCAAAACGATCATCTCGCCCTTTTCCTGCATAGCGCCTGCGTCTTGCTCAGCCGCCGCGCCAACGCCAAGGAAAAGATCGCCGCGCCCAGCGCCTTTAATAGCGCTGCCAGTATCCTGCGCAACCGTTAGCGTCTGCCTGCGTTCCGTCGCAAGCCACACAGGCGTTCCCATCGCAACAAAAGAAGGATCGACGGCTAGGCTGCGGCCGGGCGTTAAAGAAACGCCCTGTGCGCCTATGGCCTCGCCTTTGGGCTGCCTTTTGAAAAACGTCACCGAAGGATTTTTATTCAAGATTTCCGTTATGCGCTCAGGATGCGCGCGAAGCCAGGCCTGGATCGACTGCGCTGTTATCGGGGGGAGCAGCGCGCCGGACTCCCGTAACACGCGGCCAATGGCGACATAGGGCGCGCCATTCTTAGCTGTATAACCCAAGGCTATCGTTTGGCCTGTCGGCAATTTAACAAGGCCCGAACCTTGGATTTCCATAAAAAACGCATCAAGCGGATCGCTGAGCCAAACAAGCGGTTTGGCCCGTTTTTGCATCAGCTCTGGTTTCATTTCGGCGCGCGTTTCATAGGGTACAATGCGGCCATTATCGTTCCGGCCATAAAGAACCTGTCCAGCTTCTTGCGGCAAAAAAGCGCCGATATCGATGCGAACCAAATCCTTTGGCTCACCCCAAAGCGGCGTTTGAAAAGCGCCACCTCGCGTTAAGGAGCCTTTGACCAGCGCTTGATAATACCCGGTGACAAAGCTTTGGGCGCGCACGCGATAGGGCGTAAATTGGGTTTCAAAGAAAACGCGCACGCCTGTTTCGTCGCGTGGTTTTGCTTGAGCCAAAGCCGCACAATAAAGCGGCGCTACTTTTGCTTCGCACGCATGCGTCAAAGCAGGCAGCGCGGCGGCAAGCGTGTCGTCTTTCCATCCCGGGATCTCATCGAACGAAAGCGGTTGAAGCGAAAGAGATTCTTTTGTCGGCTGCGGCCAAAACAAAATGGCGAGACCGCAAAGGATCAGCGTTCCCGCGCCGATCAATGTGGCTCGCCCCCGCGTCATGAGCGCGTCTCTATCAAAAACCAATTCGGATCGCTTGAACGCATGTCGCGTTCGAAAACCCAAAGATCACGCACTTCTTCTGTTTGGCCGTCTTGGCCATCAAGCGCGGCGCCGGAAGCATCGCGAAGAACATTGATCTGGTGGCTTACAAACTCTACCGTCAACTTGGCCATCGACTGTTGAAGCGTTGCACCGACGATATCGGTTGCCGCAAGACGCTCGATCTTATTATCAAGTTTTTGTCCCGCCGCGCGTCGCGCTGCGATGGCTTGCTCAAACTGAAGGCGCACATTCGGCCCCAAAAGCCACAAAACACTTTTCAAATCGCCTGCCGCGAAATTTTGGACAATTTGTTGAAAGGCCGCCTTGGCACCTTCAACAAATTTTTTCTCGTCGAAGGCGGTGTCCAACAGCCGGATCTGATCCAGCGTGCCCGCAAGCGACGTTGGTGCGTGTCCTTGCGGTGTTAGGACAGACGGTTCTTCTGCCGTCTTGGCGCGGCCTTCGATGACCACGACGTCGTCCTCGTCAGTTTCCGGTTTCTTGACGCGTGACAGAAAGGGATGCGGACGATCCGTATCTTTCGGTTCGTCTTCGTCACGGCGCCCTAAAACGGCCCAAAGCCGCGAAATCAGGAAAATGCTGATGGCGGCATAAATGAAAATGTCGAAATTCTCCATACCCGAAGGATAGCCCGCCCCGCGCCAAAGCACAATGCCCCTTTCGCCGGAAGCGGCGCCGCCTTCCTCATTGTCTCGCTTGCGCTTTTCGTGTTAAACAAACGCTTTCTTCGATCAACGGGCTGTTTTTAAAAGCGGCCTTTGCAGGAGGTTTTATGACAGAGCAAGCGCAAAACCCTAACGGCCCGCAAATCGCGGTTCATGCGCAATACACGCGAGATTTTTCGTTCGAAAGTCCGAACGCACCCGGCATTTTCGCGCCGACGCAAACAGCCCCCAAGCTTGATATGGGCGTTAACGTCCAGACGCGCCAGCTTGACGAAACCACGTATGAATCCGTTTTGATGATTAAGTTGGAAGCTAAACTTGAAGATAAAACGGCGTTCATTGCCGAATTGGCTTACGCCGGTATTTTCGGTTTGGCTGGATTAGCGCCCGATCATATTCGCCCATTCCTTTTCATCGAAGCGCCGCGTCTTTTGTTTCCCTTTGCGCGCAACATTATTGCCAACGCCGTGCGTGATGGTGGCTTCCCGCAGGTTTTGATCAACCCGATTGATTTTGCGGCCCTCTATCAACAACAACAATCGCAGATGCAGGCCCCCGCCGAAGGCACGGCTTAATTTCGTTGAACATCAAACAAACAAAACCCCGGTTCTTTTTCAAGAGCCGGGGTTTTTTGTGTCTTTGTTTTAACTTAATCGGATGATGATGTCGTGCTTCGACGCGTAACGCGTGTCGGCGCATCGCTGTTTGTGTTTTGGCTCATCGATTCAAAGAAATCGCTGTTCGTTTTGCTGTATTTGAGCTTATCGACCAGGAATTCCATCGCATCGGTTGTGCCCATGGGCAAAAGAACGCGGCGCAGGACCCACATTTTAGACATGGTACCTTTATCGACCAACAGTTCTTCCTTGCGCGTGCCGGATTTCGTGATGTCAATTGCCGGGAACGTGCGGCGGTCCGAAAGTTTACGATCGAGGATGATTTCCGAATTGCCCGTACCCTTGAATTCTTCGAAAATCACTTCGTCCATACGGCTGCCCGTATCGATCAAGGCCGTCGCAATGATGGTCAACGAGCCGCCTTCTTCAATATTGCGGGCCGCACCAAAGAAGCGTTTCGGACGTTGCAAGGCGTTAGCGTCCACGCCGCCCGTCAGCACCTTGCCCGACGAAGGAACAACCGTGTTGTACGCGCGGGCCAGACGCGTGATGCTGTCCAGCAAAATAACGACGTCGCGTTTATGTTCGACAAGACGCTTAGCCTTTTCGATCACCATTTCAGCGACCTGAACGTGGCGCGAGGCCGGTTCGTCGAATGTCGAGCTAATGACCTCGCCCTTGACCGAGCGCGCCATGTCCGTGACTTCTTCGGGACGCTCGTCGATCAACAGGACGATAAGATAAACGTCGGGATGGTTTTGCGAAATGGCGTGCGCAATATTTTGCAGCATAACCGTTTTGCCTGTACGCGGCGGCGCGACGATTAAGGCGCGTTGCCCCATGCCAAGCGGCGAAATCAAATCGATCACGCGCGTTGTGTAATCTTTCTTCGTCGGGTCTTGAAGTTCGAGCTTCAAGCGACGGTTCGGATAAAGCGGCGTCAGGTTATCAAAGCCGATACGATGGCGCGTTTGATCGACGTCTTGGAAATTGATGCTGTTGACCTTGAGCAAAGCAAAATAACGCTCCGCTTCTTTCGGCGCGCGGATTTCACCCTCAACCGTATCGCCAGTACGTAGATTAAACTTACGCACTTGGCTTGGGGAAACATAGATATCATCCGGCCCAGCAAGATAATTGGATTCCGGGGAACGCAAAAAGCCGAAGCCGTCTGGTAAAACTTCAAGAACGCCTTCGCCGTAAATGGCGTTGCCCTTTTCAGCTTCCGACTTCAAAATCGCAAACATCATTTCTTGTTTGCGCATGGCGGCGGCATTTTCAATTTCGTGGGCTTCGGCGATCGAAAGAAGGTCGGAGGGTGTTTTACCTTTAAGTTCGCGTAAATTCATGGCTGTCCTGAGAGATAATTTAGAATGAAAGGCTATCGTTGGCTGATGAAGCGGCCTTTGATTAGTTTGGAAAACTCAAGCTTGGAGCGTTCTTGTAATACAGAAATCCTTTTTCTGTCGAAGAGGCTTTCGCGTTGAGAAAGGGGATCCGGCGGGGGTCGTAAAAATCTTGACTTAAAAAACTACCGATCCGGGTTTAAAGATCACTTAATGTCATTCAGCCCAAATGTCAAAGTTATTTATAGTAAACACCAAAAGTTTTCCCTGTTTTCCGCCATTTTTTGGTTAACAACTCCTTACCAGACGCGCCAAGCCGTTTATAAAATGCGGATCGCAGCGAACGGTTTCAGCGACCGCATAAGACGAAGCGCCGGCTTCTTCTGCTCTCTGCCGATTAAGGATTGATAGCTCGTACAGCGTTTCCGAATGCTCACAAACGAACGCAATCGGCACAACGACGATCGCTTTTCCCGCACGCGCCGCAGCGCGAATTTCATCTTCGGTTGCCGGGCCAATCCATTTTAAGGACCCAACGCGGCTTTGATAGCAAAGCGTGCCTTTGCGAGAAAGGCGGCGCTCCAAGGCACGCGCTGTTTGCTCACATTGCGCCGGATAAGGGTCGCCCGCCTGCACAATACGTTCCGGCAAGCCGTGCGCCGAAAACAACAAACAAACCTCGCCCTTTTTTTCTGCTTCAAACAAGAGCGGTTCAATCCGCTGTGCCATCCCTTCGATAAAACCTTCCTCCGTTTCATAAGAAATTATTTTTTTGATTTTTCTCTTTGCGCTTTTTTCAATGGCGCGAAACCCAGATTCCGTCGTGGCTGTCGAATATTGCGGATAAAGCGGGAGCGCAACGATCTCTTCGCAGCCTTCTTTTTCTATTTTGTAAACAGCTTCGGCAATCGATGGTTTTGTGTAACTAAACCCGGCACAACAAAAATAGGCCGGACCAAGCACGTCCTGAAGCGCTTTTGTTTGCTCTTCGGTTTGCACGCGCAAAGGCGAGCCGCCGCCAAGCGCCCGATAAATGTGCAGCGCTTCCTTTGTTCTTTTTTTAGCAATGATCTTTGCGAGAAAAAAACGTATCGGCGCAGGAATACGAAGAATCGCTGGATCAGCAAATAATTTTTTGAGGAACGGATACACGTCCGCTTCTTTTTCCGGTCCCCCCATGGAGAAAAGTAAAACGCCCGTTTTTTTCATCACACCCCACTTTCATGAACAAAACGAACAAGCTGTTCGACATGCGCAGGTGGCGTTTGAGGCAGCACACCATGGCTTAAATTAAAAATATGATGCGGCCCATAAAGGCGCATGATCCGTTCGGCTTCGCGTTCAATAGCTGGTCCACCTTGCAAAAGAATTTGCGGATCTAACCCGCCTTGTAAAACGCCAAGTGGTTTGAGTAGAAGCGCCGCTTCGGCGCTGGCCCGGTCAACATTGAGAACCGTAACGCCTGTTTCTTCAAAATAGGCCTTTTGATCCGCCATGCTTGCGCCTCGGGGAAAGCCTATCAGCGGAACTTCTGGATATTTTTTCTTAAGTGCCCCAACTAACCGTGCGGTTGGTTCAACAATCCATTGATGAAATTTATCTCCTTCCAAAAGCCCCGCATGGCTTTCGAAAATTTGAATAGCCTCTGCCCCTGCCTGAATTTGTTTTTCCAGATAGAGAAAAGTTATCGCCTCTAATTTTTCGATCAATAATTTGAGAAGATTTTCGTCTCGCTTAACAATATCTAGTGCTTTTAAAAATTTCTGGTCGCTGTGCCCTTCGATCATATAGCAAGCGACCGTCCAAAGCCCTCCCGCAAATCCAATCAAGGCCGTCTGCGAAGGAAGATCATTTCTAACGAGCGCAAGCGTTTCGTAAATGGGCTCTAGCGCTGAAGCGTCTTCGTTCAGGCTGGCTAAATCCGCTTCGCTTGCAACGGGGCTTAACTGAGGCCCTTCACCTTCCTCAAAGGAAAGGCTTGCTCCGAGCGCTTGGGCAACGAGCAGAATATCTGCAAAGACAATCGCAGCATCGACGTTAAACCTTCTGACTGGCTGTAACGTAACCTCTGCAGCTAAACGCGGTGAATGGCAAAGTTTGAGAAAAGAGCCTGCTTCCGCTCTAACGGTTTGGTATTCTGGCAAATAGCGTCCGGCTTGGCGCATGAGCCAGACCGGATATCGTGACGCAGGAAGTTTCTTACATTTTTCTAGGAAGGGCTTTGCCATTTTGTGCACCTTTCTGCTCCTCTTACTTTAATATAAATATATAGTAGTTGTTAGTAGGTTGGTCGGAAAGCGGGGATGCTTTTTATCCCCTTTAACGTCCCCGAAACGTCCCCAAAAAGAGAGAAAGGGCCTTCGGGATAAAAGTGTGAAGAAATCATTAAAGTTGTTGAAATTCAGCGGGGGACAAACTTGTGCAAAATGTGCATAAGTTAAAACACACTTATCCCCTTTTTTCACAGGGGGGTGCGAAAAAGAGTCCTCGAGATTCGGTTTCGTGGATAAAATATGTCGAACGGGGAGCGAATAAACCGGATGGCTTCGCAGAGGCGACTTATCCCCATAACACAGCGCAGGTTAAAAAAGAGTGAACGAATCGCAGAAAGATCATTACCACGTCCATCTTGTCTCTGATGCGACAGGCGAGACGATCAATAGTGTCACGCGCGCTTGTTTGGTTCAATTCAAAGACTTACCTGTTCAGGAACATTTTTGGAGCCTTGTGCGGACCCCCCGCCAACTTGAAATGGTTTTAGACGGACTTAAACAATGGCCGGGGTTGGTTTTGTTTACTTTTGTCGATGAAGAGCTTCGTTTGGCACTTAGTTCCTATTGCCGCCTTCATAAAATTCCGCATCATTCCGTTCTTGAACCTGTATTATCGGCCATGAGTAATTTCTTTGGCGTGGCCCCCGCGCATGATCCAGGTAAGCAGCATGTTTTGGATGCTGATTATTTTGACCGGATCGAAGCGATGGATTATGCGCTTTCGCTTGATGATGGTAATAAAACGGACAAATTGGCAGAGGCCGACGTCGTGATCTTAGGCGTTTCACGCACCTCAAAAACGCCAACCTGTATCTATCTTTCCCATCGCGGCTTTCGCGCGGCGAATGTTCCCATCGTTCCTGATATTCCGGTCGACGTTGATTTTTCAAAACTAACAAAGCCGCTTATCGTTGGTTTGACGAAAGATCCGGAATCGCTTGTTGAAACGCGGTTGTCGCGCTTACGAATCCTTCATGACGATGAGCAAACAAGCTATACGAATTATGAGGATGTTTGCCGAGAAGTACGCAATGCGCGTGCGTTGTTTGCAAAAATTGGGTGTCCTGTGATTGATGTGTCCCGTCGCTCGATTGAAGAAACAGCAGCAGAAATCATTATGCTGATGAATGAACGGCAGAGAGAAAAGGATCAAAGCCATGACGGAATCTAAATTTCTATCAGGGGCGACGCTCGTTGCGGGCGTTATGGGATGGCCTGTTTCTCATTCCAAATCGCCACGCCTTCATGGCTATTGGCTCAAACAATTTGGTATCGATGGCATATATATTCCAATGCCCGTTGCCAAAGGCCAGATAGGAGCGGCGCTTAAGGCTTTGCCTGTACTTGGCATGAAGGGATGCAACATTACGATTCCACACAAAGAAGAAGCGATGGCTTATGTGGATGAGGTTGATGCGCTTGCCAAACGGGTCGGGGCCATTAATACGGTCGTTGTACAAAAAGAGGGCAAACTTAAAGGCCTTAACACGGATGTTTTTGGTTTTATGGAAAACATGAAACAGGCCGGGTATGAATATAATAAAGAGCTTCCTTGTGCGACGGTTCTTGGCGCAGGCGGCGCCGCCCGCGCTGTTGTGGTTGGGCTTCAAGAATTTGGCTATAAAAAAATTCGCATCGTCAATCGCAAACCGGCACGAGCCGAGGAATTAGCAAAATCTATCAAGGGCGAAACGACATTTGAAATCTTTTCGTTGGATGACGTTGCTAAGGCTTTGGATGGATCGGGTATGCTTGTGAATGCGACTTCGTTGGGAATGGAAGGGCACCCGCCTTTGGCAATTGAAATCGATGATTTACCAAAAGAAGCGTGGGTTATGGACGCCGTTTATACGCCGCTAGAAACGGAGCTCTTAGCCTTAACACGACAAAAACATCGGCGGGCCGTCGATGGGCTTGGCATGCTTTTACATCAAGCCAGGGCGGGTTTCGCTCTTTGGTTTGGTAAAGATCCAGCGGTGACAAAAGAACTTCGCGCCCTCATGCTGGAGCTATGACAAAAAGACAAAAGATACTTCTTATCGGCTTGACCGGGTCGATTGGCATGGGCAAATCGACAACGGCGCGCTTTTTTGCTAAATGCGGCGCAAAAGTTTTTTGCGCGGATCAAGCTGTTCACGCCCTTTTAAAACCGCAGGGCCTTGCTTTTGCACGCGTTAAAAAAGCTTTTCCCGAAGCGTTGTGTGGCAAGCGGCTGAGCCGGAAAAAACTCGGCGCTCTGGTTTTTCAAAACCCGGAAAAACGCAGCCAACTTGAAAAAATAGTGCACCCGCTTGTCCGCAAAGAGCAAAAAAACTTTCTGACGAAAGCGAAAGAAAAAGGAGCCCGCGCTGTTTTGTTTGATATCCCGCTTCTTTTTGAAACGGGCGGCGAAAAAAATATGGATCTTACGGTTTGTGTAACAGCGTCAAAAAAAGTTCAGCGACAGCGTGTTTTAGAACGCGAACACATGACGCCGCAAAAGTTTAAAGCTATCTTGGCGCGACAATTTCCGGATTGCGAAAAACGCCGCCGGGCGGATTTTGTCATTCGTACGGATCGCGGGTTTGAAGCGGCACAAGCGGCTGTCGAAAAAATTTGGAAAGAAATAACGATGGGTTTCGAAAATGCGTGAAATCGTTCTTGATACGGAAACGACGGGCCTCAATCCTTTGCAGGGCGATCGTATCGTTGAAATTGGCTGCGTTGAAGTGATCAACCATCTGCCTTCGGGCGAAACGTATCATTGTTATTTGAATCCCGAACGGGACGTGCCGGAAGAAGCCGCGCGCGTGCACGGCTTAACAAATGAGTTTTTAGCCGATAAACCCGTTTTTGCCTCCGAGGTCGATACGTTTCTTTCCTTTATCGGTGAAGCGCCGCTCGTCATCCATAATGCGCCGTTCGATATGGGATTTATCAACGCGGAATTAACACGGGTTGGTTTTAAATCTTTGCCGATGAGCCGGGCCGTTGATACGTTGCCGATGGCACGGCGTATGTACCCGGGCGCGCCAGCCTCGTTAGATTCCCTTTGTAAACGGTTTAATGTCGATCTTTCGGAACGCTCCATGCACGGCGCCCTGCTAGATGCGCGGCTTTTGGCTGAAGTTTATCTGGAACTTTGCGGGGGACGGCAGCCTGGCTTTAAAATGGATTTGGGCCGAGGCGAAGCAAGAGAATCTGAGATTCAAACGACGCGCGTTTTTCGTGAGCCGCGTTCTTTTCCGCCGTCAGAGGAAGACCTTGCCGCACACGAAAAATTTCTTGAGAAAATTAAAGGCGCGCTTTGGCGAAAAGCCAATTGATGGTTGTTAGGCGCTTAAATGCGCTTCAAGAAAGGCGACTGTTTTTTTGTTCGCTTCATCGGCCGCTTCAGGTTGGAACTTGAGCCCGTTAGGTCGTGCAAAGCCGTGATCGGCCGCTTGATATTTGCAAATCGTAATGAGCGGATTTTTTTCTAACGCGCGGAAAACCCGTTTTTGTACGGCAGCGGGGAATAATTTGTCTTGCTCTCCGACGTGTAAAAGATACGGCACGCGAATATCGTACGCCTCATCGAGCATCGAATCGATGCCGACGCCGTAATAACCAACAGCACAATCAATATCGCTACGCGCAGCCAGCAAGAAGGCGAGGCGGCCGCCAAGACAGGAGCCAATCGCGCCAACCTTCCCGGCGCACAAAGGCGTTTGGCGGATATGCGCTAAGGTTGCCAACAAATCGCGGATGCCCGCTTCGATGTCGAAATTTTTGTAAAGGACAGAGGCCCGTTCCCAATCCGGTTCGTTGAGGAACGGCTCTTTATCTGTCAAACCTTGCCGCGCAAAAAGATTTGGACAAACGGCAACATACCCGCGCGCCGCGAAAGAATCGCACAAAGCGCGCATGACGGGATTGAGGCCAAAAATTTCGTGAATAATGAGCAAGCCGGGTCCTTGCCCCGCTGCGGGCATAGCCGCATAAGCAGGGAAAAAGGAACCATCAAGCGCATTAATTTGTATGTCCGGCATGGAAGGCTCTCCTCACTAGAGGCACAAATTATTCTCATTGGAGCTGATTTGGCAATCCCCCCAGCGAAGAGTTTTCCCCCTGAAATTCTTCAAGATGTGTTTCGAACATTCCGACGTTGCACGGCCCCATGGGCCGAACCTTGACGTCGACCGACAAAAAGAACGGGTCGCCATAGCCTTCGGGAATGGTGAAGGGGATATAAAGGAGCCCTTCGCCTTCCATGGGGGTTGCGGTATCCGTGTAACCGGTTTGTCCGGCTTCGTTTCTAAGGCGGATAGTCACGGTGGGGTTTGAGCAAATATATTGGTTTGAGAACGTCATACCCAATCGATACGCGCCTGGATGTAAGGGTTTATCGAGAAAGGCACTTCCCGTTTCCTGTCCGGCGTTTAAGCGGAAGATGATGTTTGTGAAGCCGGGGCGAACGACTTCGCCTTGAAACCCAAGACCGCGTTGTTCCGCAACCCATTCCAGCGTTGGATCGTCGGCTATTTTTCGTATCTTTGTTAGGGTTTCATGCAAAGCAACAGGGGTCCATTCTTTGCGCCGCCAGATAGCGACCGTAACGCCGTTGTCGAGCTGAAACGTTTTTTGCTCGCGCACATAAAGAGGAAAGGCCGCGCCGCTTGGCGGAAATTGTTCATAAAGGGCGGACAAGACCTTTTGTCCCTCTGCGCCCAAATGATATTGCGCCGGGGTTGGCACGACATAAACGTCTGCGCCCGTAAAGGAATCCAACGACGTTTTTTGAACGCCGTCGATTTCTGTCACAGGCAAAAACCGTTGCATGGGCGTTTGGCGGTTGAGAACGTCTTCGTAAATTGTGCGGAAGATGTCTTGGTTCAAGATATAAGACGAACTTAAAACCACGATATGATCGTTGTCGCGCGTCGTTTGCATGAGATAGCGCGCCAGATTCACAAGCTCATCATAATCCTTGCGAATCCACGGCGGATGCGCCGTGGTCAGGAAGGAAAGGCTTGGCTTATCGCTGGGCAAAGGCGGGCTGGGCGCAAGCCAAAGCGCAAAAGCGCTGTTCGCGGCAAGACAAAGGAGAACGAGGCTGAGGCCTAGGCTCTTTCTTTTGTCTTTCCCTTTTTTCAAGCCTTGCACCAAGCCAAGGAGGCCCACAAAGCAAAAGAGGGGTAAAACCGTAATCAGATAATGCTCGCTTGATTGAGCGGGGCCCAACGCCCAAAGAACCAGCCACACAAGCGTATAAGACAGGATGAAACCCGCTTTTTGTTTGGTCTTTGGCTCATGATAAAGGAACCAGTACCCGCCCAGCGTCAAAAGGAGCAACAGCCCCCCCGTACGGCTTTGCGCGAAAAGAAGGAAGTGCAGCGCCCCTAAATCATAGGCCTTATATAAGGACTGAAAATTCATCGTGAGCATCTTGGCGAAATAGTCCGGCTCAATGCCGCCAACGCAGGCCAACGCGGCCACGCCTAAAAGAGGATAATAAAGACAGAAAGAGCGCCATAAACCCGGACGCGTTGCGGCGGGCTCTTTTTTGAGCCGGAAAAGATCGAACCCGCCAAGTGTCGCGACCAAAGCGAGCGCCGTATAGACCGATGGGCGGCGAAAAGCGACGGCCAGCCCCAAAAGCAACCCGATGCCAACTGCGTTTTTCCACTTTCTTTGTGGGTTGAGCGCCAGAGCCAAAGCAAAGGTCAAACAGGCGGCGGCGCTGGCATCCGGGTAGCCGTGCAACAAAGGCTGCCAAAGCAAGGGAACAAAAAAGGCCAAACAGGCAGCGATGAAAAGGCCCTTTTTCTTTTCAACGCAAAAAACTTTCGCCAAAACAACGCCCAGCGCGATTTCTTGTGGAATCAAAAAGAACAGAAAATTGGTCAGGATAAAAACAAGCCGCGAAGCACCGAAAAGCGAAAACGAGAGCAAAGAAGGCAGCGCGAACAACAGATTGTAGTTATCGCTTAGGCTTGCTTGAAACGCTTGTAACCGCGCGGGCCAATCAGGAAGGCTGTGCCAGCGCATAGCCATGTTCGCGTACATGGCGTAATCCCAAAAAGGATAGGACCGTTCCGTTTGAAGATAGAGAGCGACAAAAACGCCTTGGAGAATCCAAAGCGCTACCAAAGCGGGCCATAAGGCGAGGGTGCGTTTCATCATAAAGGAACCCTAAAGGGAATAAGCGCTGCCGACAACCAGAAGAATAAAACCGGTTCGTCATTGAAGTTTGTCTCAAACCTTTTTAGTATGGCGACAGCCGCGACACTCCTTGCGGCTTTTTCTTCCCTCCTGAAAGGCCCCTGTCCATGAAAGTTACCGTCAACGTCGAATGCACGCCCGAAGAAGCGCGGACTTTTATGGGATTGCCGGATGTTCAGCCGATGCAGCAAGCTTTGATGGCTGAGCTGGAAGATCGTATGCGCAGCAATATCAGGGCGATGAGCCCCGATAACATGGTCAAAACATGGATGCCAGCAGGCATGCAGGGCGCCGACCAGCTTCAAAAAATGTTTTGGAATCAAGTCCAGCAAATGGTGTCCGGTGTTGTCGGAACCACGGGCGCGATGGTCTCGTTCCAAGACAAAAAAACAGCCAGCAAATAAAGGCAAACGGCTCGATGTCCGCCGCTGCTGGGTTTGAAACGATTGTAGCCTTAGCTTCTGCGCCGGGGCGTGCGGGCGTTGCCGTGGTGCGACTTTCGGGACCTCAAGCGACGGAGGCTCTCCAGAAGCTAACGCCCGGCGTAGCCTTACCCACGCCCCGCCACGCCGTTTTACGAGACCTCAAAGATTTCCGCTCTGGCGAACTTTTGGACCATGCGTTGGTTCTTTATTTTGCTGCGCCGCACAGTTTCACGGGCGAAGAGGTTGTTGAGCTTCATTTGCATGGCGGCCGTTCGATCTTGAACGCCGTTTTGGGCGCACTTTGCGCCGTTCCCGGCGTGGGCCCGGCTGAGCCCGGCGCGTATTCCCGCCGCGCTTTTGAGCACGGCAAGATGGATTTAACGGAAGCCGAAGCCATAGCCGATCTGGTCGATGCGGAAACGACGGCCCAGCGCAGGCAGGCCTTACGGCAAATGGATGGTGAGCTCAGCCGCCTTTATGGTTCGTGGGCGGACCGACTGAAACGAACTTTGGCTTTTATTGAAGCTGAGATTGATTTCGCGGATGAAGAAATTCCCCCGGAAATCGCCGCTGGACGGCACGAAACGCTGAACGCGGTTCAAGCCGAAATCGCGGCGCATCTGGACGATAATCACCGGGGCGAAAAGGTGCGTGAAGGCTTTACCGTTGCCTTGCTTGGTGCACCGAACGCCGGGAAATCAAGCCTTTTGAACGCGCTGGCTCGGCGTGACGTTGCCATCGTTTCGGCAACGCCCGGGACAACCCGCGATGCGATTGAGGTTCATCTCGATTTAGGCGGCTATCCCGTCACGTTGGTCGATACGGCGGGTTTGCGCGAAACCTCCGATGCCATCGAGAGCGAAGGCGTGCGGCGGGCTTTGGTTCGCGCGGCGCAGGCCGATTTGAAGCTGTTGCTTTTCGATGGGGCGAACCGGGGCGTCAAAGACGCCGAAACGCTCGCGCTTTATGATGAAAGCGCGCTTTGTCTCATCACAAAAAAAGATAAATTAAACGCTGACGATTTGTCGCTTCTTTTGGGCGAAGGAGATTTGGTTCTTTCTGCGCAAACGGGCGACGGAATCGATGCGCTTTTGGCGCGCTTAGCCGATGAAATCGACCGGCGTTTTGTGGGGTCTGCCGCGCCAGCCTTAACGCGCCTTCGTCACCGGGCCGCTTTAGAAGAAACGCTGTCTCATTTAATCCGCGCCGGAGAGGCGACCGCGGTTGAGCTTTGCGCCGAAGATCTCCGTTTGGCCGTTCGCGCCTTGGGCCGCATCACGGGAAACGTGGATGTTGAGGATCTTCTGGATTTGATCTTTAGCCAATTTTGTATTGGCAAATAAAGTAGCTTCTTAGGTTTTTTCCGGCTCTTTCGGCTCAATTTTCTCAAGCTTGTCGAACTTTGAGAAATCGACGAGGACGCGCTTGTTTTCGTCCCGGCCAAAAAGGCTCACGAAACGATAGCCAAAGATAATTTCCTCGTAATTATAGGAAAAGCGGCCATGAACGGGCTGGCCAAAGGCTTCATCGAGCCCGGAGAGCAGAACGACAATTTCCGTTTCGCTTTCCCGCAACGTTTCCGCCGTTTCGCCGAAAAGAGGGCTGCTGGGGTCGATGGAATGGCGAATGGTCCACGTCAAATTAAAGAACGAACTTGTGCCGCGCAGCAATTTCAGATCATACACGCGCCGTACGTTTTCACCCTCTAACGTGCGTTCATTGCGCGCGAGGGAAACGTGAATCTGTGCCTGCAAAATCTGGTTGCCGCGCCGATTGGCGGCCCGGAAGATCAAAGTCGGCACGCCGTCAAACGGGCTGATGGTTGCGTTGTGGCTAAACATCACGCGTGCGCTGGGGCGCGAAAAACGGCTGAAGAGAAAGCCCGTCATAATGCCGAGCGAACTCCACCCGACGAAGGATTCAATCGTCACGAGCATGTTCGCGTAAAAACTTGCTGGATTGAATTGATTGAACCCCAGCGTTGAAAAAACATGCACGCTAAAGAAAAAATGATCGAAAAAATGATAAGGCCGCGTGCCAGCCACGCCATGCGGATCGATCAAATAAAGAAGCGCGAAAAGAGCGTTGAAGAGAAAGAATCCGCCAGCGGTCAAAAGAAATAATTTAGGCCAGCTGGCAGTCAGGAGCAGGTGATACCAATCGAAAGGTTGTCGGCGCGAAAGGCCTTGGCGAATGATATTGACGTGGCCATCGCGCGTGATGAACCTGTGCGGATTTTCGCGCCGAGGCGCTCCGGAAGGCGGCTGTTTTTCAGGCGAATCTGAAGAATTCTCCTGACGACAGAAAAAGCGGAGGCTTTCTTTGAACATGACGTATCTTAGACGCGGGATTGTTAAAAACTGGTTGGATTTTCCCGCAAGGTTTGCTTTTCCTTTGCTTCTCTCCTATATCCTTCCGGCCACGAAAAGTGGGCTTGGCGTGAAAAAGAGCCGGAAAAGAGCATAAAATGAAAGAATTTGATGTCATCGTGATCGGTGGCGGCCACGCTGGGTCTGAAGCGGCAGCGGCAGCGGCGCGTATGGGCGCGGCGACGCTTTTGGCGACGCTTTCCTTGGAAACATTGGGCGAAATGTCGTGCAACCCAGCCATTGGCGGCTTGGGGAAGGGCCATTTGGTCCGTGAAATTGATGCGCTTGACGGCCTTATGGGGCGCGTGGCTGATGCGGCAGGTATTCAGTTCCGCGTTTTGAACCAAAGCAAAGGCCCGGCGGTGCGCGGGCCGCGTTGCCAAGCTGATCGCAAGCTTTATCGGCAGGCTATGCGTAACGCATTGGAATCACAAGAGAACCTAACCATTTTACCGATGCACGTGGAACAGCTGACCCGTGAAGACGATGGGCTTTTCACCGTTGTTGGCAAAGACGGCTCTAGCGCGCGCGGACGCGCCGTCATCGTCACAACGGGCACGTTTTTGAACGGGCTTATGCATATTGGCGAAGAGAAGGTTATCGGTGGCCGCGTGAATGAGCCCCCCTCCGTAGGATTGCCTAACTCTCTGAAATCACTAGGGTTTGAGCTGGGTCGCCTGAAAACGGGGACGCCCGCGCGCCTCGATGGCCGTACGATTAAATGGCAAGAATTGCCGATGCAGGAGGGCGATCAGCCGCCAGAGCCTTTTTCGACGCTGACAAAGAAAATCGTGAATCGGCAGATTGCTTGCGGCATTACGCATACAACAGCGGAAACGCACGCGATCATTCGAGCGAATTTTCATCGAGCCCCTCTTTTCTCGGGCCAGATTAAAGGTGTCGGGCCGCGTTATTGTCCTTCGATTGAGGATAAGATCGTTCGCTTTGCCGGACGCGACCATCACCAGATTTTCCTTGAGCCCGAAGGCTTGGACGATTTCACCGTTTATCCGAACGGGATTTCGACGTCCCTGCCCCGCGACGTTCAGGAAGCGATGATTCATACGATCCCCGGTTTGGAAGAAGCGGTGGTTCTGCGGCCCGGTTATGCCGTCGAATATGATTTCTGCGACCCGCGCGAGCTGATGGCGACGCTGGAGACAAAGCGCGTGCCGTACCTTTATTTCGCGGGACAGATCAACGCAACGACGGGCTATGAAGAAGCGGCCGCTCAAGGGATTGTGGCGGGGATCAATGCGGCCCTCAAAATACAGGGAAAAGAGCCCTTTGTTATGGGCCGGGACGAAGCCTTTTTTGGCGTAATGATCGATGATTTGGTTACGAAAGGCACGAACGAGCCCTACCGCATGTTTACGTCGCGGGCTGAATATCGCCTGACGCTTCGGGCCGATAATGCCGACCAACGTTTGACGGAGCGCGGTATCGCTGTGGGCTGCGTGGGTCGCGAACGGGCGGAGGCCTTTGCTGCCAAGAAAGCGGCGTTAGAAGTGGGGGCCGAACTTTTGGCTTCCTGTTCGGCTACGCCGAGCGAACTTGTCAAACAGGGCGTTCCCGTGAATCAAGACGGCCAACGGCGTTCAGCCGCGCAGTTGATGTCGCACCCGGATATTACGAGAGAAACGCTTTTTGCCCTTTGGCCTGCCCTCGCCTCGCTTGACCAGGCGGTTTTGACGCAACTTGAAATCGAATTCTCCTATGAAGGCTATCGGGATCGGCAGGAGCGCGATATCCGGGCCTATCGCAAAGACGAAAACCTTCTTTTGCCTGCGGACCTTGATTATGCGGCGGTTGGGAGCCTTTCGACGGAAATTCGGCAGAAGCTGGAAAAGATCAGGCCACAGACGCTTGGTGCGGCGGGTCGTATTCCGGGCGTTACCCCGGCGGCCTTGGTTGCTTTGCTTCGTTTTGTGAAAAGGCGGGATTGATGGATAGCTTGGCTCTCGAAAAGAAAGCGTTCTTTGAAAAACAGCCTGTTTCACATGAAACAGCCCTGAAGTTTGAGCGTTATGCCGCCCTTCTCGTTGACGCCAACGCGCAGTTCAACCTTGTCGCGGCCAGCACGATCCCATCCCTTTGGCTGCGGCATTTTTGGGATTCGGCGCAATTAGCGGCCTTGATCCCGACCTCGGCCCATTGTTTGGTCGATTTGGGAAGCGGCGCTGGTTTTCCGGGGTTGGTTCTGGCTCTTTTGCAGCCAGGCCTTGACGTTCATCTGGTTGAGAGCGTCGGAAAGAAAGCGCGTTTTCTGGAGGCCGTTGCGCACGAGTTGACCCCTAATGTGACGGTTCATAACGCCCGCGCCGAAAGCTTGGCTGGATTAAAGGCCGATGTTGTCACAGCCCGAGCCGTGACCGCTTTGCCCCTTTTGCTTTCTCTTGCGAAGCCTTTTCTTGAAAAAGACGGAATATGCCTCTTTTTAAAGGGCGAAAAGGCCGATGCGGAATTGACAGAAGCTCGTAAATATTGGACATTCAAGGTTGATAAAAAGGTGAGCCAAAGCGACCCATCTGGGACGATTTTAGCCTTTAGCGATCTGAAAGTTCTTCGTAAAAATGACGAGCACAGACGAAAATACGGCCGATAACAGCGAAAAAACAGCAAATCAGGCTTCCTGCCGGGTTATTGCCGTCGTGAATCAAAAAGGCGGCGTCGGTAAAACGACAACGGCTGTCAATTTGGCGACGGCTATGGCCGCCGTTGGCAAGCGCGTTTTGATCGTCGATGCCGATCCGCAGGGCAATGCCTCAACGGGCTTTGGCATTTCGCGCTCTGAGCGCGGCGCGGGTTGTTATGAGCTGATGTTTGACGGCCTTTCGGTCGAGGATGTCGTTTCCGATACGGCCATCCCGAATCTTTCGATTATTACGTCGTCGGCCGATCTGGCGGGCGCGGAAATCCAGCTGGTGAATACTGAGCGCCGTGAATCACGCATGCGTGAGGCGTTGGAGCGCAGCGCGAAGGATTACGATTATATCATCATCGATTGTCCGCCGTCGCTGAACCTGATTACGCTTAATTCCTTGGTTGCCGCGCATAGTTTGCTGGTTCCTTTGCAGGTTGAGTTTTATGCCCTTGAAGGGATGAGCAGCCTTTTGCAAACGGTCGAAGCCGTTCGCGCGCGGTTCAATCCCGGTTTGGAAATCCAAGGCGTTGTGCTGACGATGTATGACAAACGCAACAGCTTGTCTGATGCGGTGGCCAGCGATGTTCGCGCCTTTTTCGGCCCCTTGGTCTATGAGACGATTATTCCCCGGAATGTGCGTGTTTCGGAAGCCCCGTCGCATGGCAAGCCGGTCTTGCTTTATGATTTGAAATGCCCGGGCAGCTCGGCCTATTTGCATTTGGCGAGCGAGCTGCTGCGCCGGGAGGATGAACGACAACGAGGCCTTGCCCCGCGTGTCGCCGCCGCCCCTTCTTCTGAAACAGGAACAGACCAATGAACGCAAAACCCGCTTCGAAACCCGCACCTCTAGGCCGGGGCCTCTCTGCTTTGTTTGGTGATACGGATTCCTCTTATGGCGCACAGGTTGCCGCTGCCGCGCCTCGTTCCACGCGGAACCAAGATCCGACGCATACGATCCCCATCGAATGGATTCAGCCCGGCGCGTATCAGCCGCGTCGTCACTTTGACGAAGAAGCGATCCAGGATTTAGCGAAGTCGATCAAAGAACGCGGCCTGATTTTACCGATCATGGTGCGGCCGCTTGAAGGCGAAAAAGATAACTATGAAATCATCGCTGGCGAGCGCCGTTGGCGTGCGGCGCAACTAGCAGGATTGCACGAAGTTCCTGTTTTAATTAGGCATTTCTCGGATCGAGAGGCGATGGAAATCGGCTTGATCGAGAACGTGCAACGCCAAGATCTCTCGCCGCTCGAAGAAGCCGAAGGCTATCGTCGCCTGCTTGAAGAGTTTCATCACACGCAGGAAGGCTTGGCCAAAGTTGTCGGCAAAAGCCGTCCGCATATCACAAACCTGCTCCGTCTTTTGACCCTTCCCGAGCCCGTCAAGGAGATGATCACAAACGGCGAGCTGACGATGGGCCACGCCCGCGCAATCATCACGGCCAAAAATCCGGAAGAGCTTGCCAAAGAAATTGTCAAAAAGGGATTGAGCGTTCGTCAGGCCGAAGCCTTGGCGAAAAAAGCTTCAGACGGCAAGTTCGCTAAAAAGACGCGTTCGGTGAAAAACGTGGACCCGGATGTTTTGGCGCTCGAACAATCGCTCGAAAAAGTTTTGGGACTCAAAGTTCGGTTGCATGCCGATGGCGCGGCAGGCTCGCTCACGGTTTTTTATGAAGACCTCGATCAGCTCGATGCGGTGATCCAAAAGCTGCAAGCTTAGGCTGCCTTGTCAAGCAAGGGTCTTTGGCCAGCCAAGGCTGGTCTGTCTTCAAAGATTAGAATCGTTCTAAAAAGAAGCAGGGCTTGTTTTTCTGCTGTACGGACGGGCGCGTATCTCTTATCCAAAATAAAATGATTCATTTTATTTTGGGATACCGCCTGCTTCGCGGCGAAACCCCGCCCTTCCGGGCGGTTTTCATAGCTAAAACGCTTTATCAAAATAAAGTGTTTTAGCTATAGCTCTTTGAGGGAAACGCATCGGATTTTTTGGACCCCAATCCCCAATCCCCAATCCCCAGTCCCCAGTCCCCAGTCCCCAGTCCCCAGTCCCCTTCTTTTACGCCGTTGTCATCTGCGCAGGGCCACCTGCGTGGGGCGATTGCATGGAGCTTCTGTTGTCTAAAGGCCTTGCCACAATAAATGTTGTCACTCCCGCGAAAGCGGGAGTCCAGGGACACAAGAATAAGCGCTGCTTTTAATAGCTCTGGGTTGCTTCTTTTCGCTCGCAAGGACCTCATCATTAAGACCCGCCGTCATTTCCGCGACCTGTCGCGCCGAAGCCCCGTAGGGGCGTAGGGGGAAGGCGGAAAGCCAGTTTCTTTTGTTATTTCTTTAAAGAAACCAAACGGGATTCCGGGTTCGCGCTCCGGAATGACGGTTTATTGTGGTCATTGCCGTTCGCAAAAAGCGCCCCACGCCGGTGGCCCTGCGCAGGTGGCGCACGTGGACTCGTTTTGTTTTCTTAATCCTATACTTGTGCCCAAACTTTGTTTGATCTGGAAAAGCCTCGAATTTTTTCGATCCCGTCCCTAACCCGAGTCCCTAACCCCGAGTCCCCAGTCCCCTTCTTTTACGCCTTCGTCGCGATGCTCATGAAAAGTTGAGCACAGACCGCTTCGGCGGGAAGTGCCGTTTGCTTGCATTGCGCTTCGGCCTCAAAAAATTGTTCAAGCCTTGCCGCCACGCGCGTCGATGAAAAGCGCTGCATTTGACGCGTCATGGGTTCCATCGCTTTCCAAAAAACGGGCGGCGAAAGTTTTTTAAGCGCTTCTTGCGCGCCCATTCCCTGCTCTTTGAAAGAAAGAGCCAATTGCAGCCGCAGCAAATGACGCTGCCCCGCGCGCAAAAGAGCAACGGGGGACGTTTGCTCGGCATAAAGATGATCAAGCAACAAGGCGGTTTGATCGATCTGTCCGCTCATCGCGGCTTGAATAAGGTCGTCAATTTCTGCGCCTGCCGCATCGGCAATAACGGCGCGAACGTCGTCAAGCGTGATTTCCTTTTTACCTTGGGCATAAAGGGAGAGTTTTTCAATTTCTCCGCGTAAGGCACGCCGATCCGGCGGCAACACTTCGACAAGCAATTGCATCGCATCGCGCGAAACGCGTAAAAACTGATCCTGAAAAAACGATTCAAGCGTGCGACGCCGGGCGGCTGCATCTTCGATATAGCAAGGAATGCCCGCCGCGATTTGCGTTGCGCCCTCGCACAGAGTGCGAAGCTTCGATCTTTTATCAAGATCCCCCGCCTCAATGACGATGACGCTATCACCCGGCGGTGGATCGCCAAGAAAACGGGTTAAAGGTTTGGCGTTGGTTTCTTGCGCTTGTTGCACGCGGATCAAACGACGGCCACCGCCTAAAACCATCGAAGCCGCTTCGTCATAAAGGCGCGCTTCGTCCGCGCCCAAAGCGGCGCCAGAAAGATCAATTTTGGCGAAAGGATCGTCTTTGTTCGGCAGAAAGCGTGCGATGAGGCCTTCGGCGCGTTCGTGTGCAAGGCCGGAATCCGGGCCATAGAAAAGAAAAACGCGCACGCTTGATGGCGGTTTGGAAAGGAATCCCTGGATCTGTCCGGCTGAAAGTTTCATGAAACTATACTGCGTTGGAAATTAACCAAGACGCACCCCGTCTTTGTTTGATACATACTCGAAACAGCAGTAAAAGCCAAGAAAGCCAAAAATAATTGTCATAAGAAGGGTTTTAAAATGCTGAACGCCGTCCTTTTTTCTGTGCCACAGACCTATGACGTCAAAATAAAATTACCGGCGCGAGCCAAAGGTTATTATTCGCAAACGCTAACAAAGACGCGGTTTCCCGTCGCCGACACTTTGGCCCTTTGTCTGGAAACAAAAAGAATCGAAAGCGCTTTTGGTTTATGTGAACGCGCGCAAGATTTTTTTGAAAATCCGGAAATCTTCGAAGAGAAGGGCCCCATTGATCTTTTTATCATTGATGCCAAAGCGATGCGACCGGAACCAATTTTTTATGGCCTTCGTTCACAGCGAACGAAAAACGGGCGCTTTGCTCAAACGCCCCTTTTGATTCTGACGGAAAAGCCAAAAATGCTTTTTGAGAATAGAGCGTTTGTTAAACAAGCCATCGTTTCGACGCGCATGGCTTTGGGCGGCGAAGCAACAGCTCTTCTTGCACCGAAAGATACGCAAACGTTTTTGAATGCCGTTCTTTCCTTGCTCCCGCTCGAAACTTTGGCGAGAAAAAAAGAAGTAGGCGCTGCGCTTGAAGGTGTGCCCTACGCACATCCAGCGCGGCTTGATGAAAAAGGGCACTTGATCGACGTTCACGCGTTTGCTCTTATCTAAAAAAGACTTGGCGAAGCGATGACAAACATTCTTCTTTTTTCAAAACCAAAAGAAAGAGCGTCAAGCGGCGGTCTTGAGCGTTTTGCTGAAGCCGAAAGTTTGTTGCTGGCGGGTGCGGCGCGGGGGTTTGTGCCGACTTTTGATTTGTATGGATCGCTGTACGATTTTGCGCAGGCGCAATGTTTGTACGAAGAGGCCGCTTCCGTTTCGTTGTTCGTTATCAATACCGATCACTTTTTCGAAAGCGCGCGTCTGTTTTCGGCTTTACGCGGCGATGAATGGAACGGGCGCTATCGCCAGACACCCCTCGTTTTGCTCTCAGAGCAGAAACCGCGCGGCTGGATGAAAAACGATGCGCAGACAAAAGTTGTCATCGCTGGGCCGCAAAGCGAAAAGGGAACAGAGGCTACTTTTGTGGATGCTGTTTTTTCTTTCTTAGGGCAAGCGGCGACGGCGTCTTCTGTCACGCCTTCTTGTGAAAGCCCGCCCTTCGGCGTTCAGGGTATCGTCAATGAGCGCGGTCTTTTTACAGAAAAACGCGGCAACGAAAGAGCCGCGCTGTGGCGGCCCCTCGCCTTTCCTTGGCGCAAGCGTCTTGTCTTCCGCGTGGAAAAATAAAAAACGTTTACGGGCTCAATAGCCATCCGGCACTTGAAGCATGTGCGGTAAGCTGGCCGAATCTGACGGCGCGCTTTCATTGGGGGCCGTGGAGGGCAGCGTTTGCGGCACGCCCGGTTCCTCATCGCCTAAATCATTCGGGCTGAGCGTCCAACTTTTATCCGGCGACATGAAGGTTTTTGTCGCGGGCTTGGGCGGTGTTTCAGCATAAAAAAGGCTTAGACGATTGACGATTTGCTCGCTAATTTCAGTTAGCGCGCGATTAAAGGCGTCTCGTTGTGAGGCCACCGTGCCATATTGCGCATCAAGTTTGCTATAGATCACGATGCTGTGCGCATAATTATCGACGAGCTTGCCGCCATCTTCGTCCAGCAATTTATAATGGGCCCCAAGCGAAAGCTGGCGCAGCGAAGCTGTGGCATCTTTTTGAATGCCAAGGTCGGCTTCGCTACTATCGAGCACAATGGAAAGACGTGCCGTGGGATGTTCCGGTCGTCCTTCGAAATACATACGGTCGATCAGCTTGTTGCGAAGGTTCTGACCATTCTCGTCGGGGATGTTGTCAATATAAACGGAGCTCAACGCATGAGCCGTCGGTGTTTGCGAAGCCGTGTGTGATCCGTAAATCGGCGAAAAGCCGCACGCGCTAAGCGCAAACAAACCAGCCAATAGAAAACGTTGAGCGCCGCGCATTAAACCACCACGATGTTGACGATCTTGTTTGGCACGACGATGATTTTCTTCACCGTCTTCCCCTCGATCGCGCGTTTGACATTGCCTTCGCTAAGCGCCTTGGCTTCAGCGACTTTGGCGTCCGTGTCCTTGGGCAGCTCGATGGTGCCACGCAATTTGCCGTTGACCTGAACGGCGACGACAACATGCGCCTCGACCAAAAGAGCTGGTTCGGCTTCGGGCCAACGCGCTTCGGCAAGGATCGTGCTGTGGCCAAGTTCGCGCCAAAGTTCCTCGGTAATGTGCGGAACCATCGGGTTCAACAAACGAACGAGAATCTCAAGCCCTTCGCGTAAGACGGCGGCATCGCCAGGATTCTTGCCGTCGATCAAATCAAGCGCATTCGAAAGTTCGCGCGCACGAGCTACGGCGCGGTTCAAATGGAACGCGTCAAGATCGCGCGAGAAATCGCGAATGGTGCGATGGATCGTTTGACGGATTTCCAACGTTGCTGTGGATAGTTCATCCGGGATTTTTGTGCCCGCAGGCGGCAACGCAACTTTGGGTTCCGTAACCGAACGCCACAAACGGCCGATGTAACGCCACGCGCCTTCGACGCCAGCGGTTGACCATTCGATGTCGCGTTCCGGCGGCGTGTCGGAAAGCATAAACAAACGCGCTGTGTCGGCACCGTACGCGTCAATGATCTTACCCGGATCGACAACGTTCTTTTTTGATTTGCTCATGACCTCGACGCGGCCAATCTTGACCGGGCGGCCCGTTTTAACGTGCGTGCCCGAACCGTCCGAAGCGCGTTTGACTTCTTCCGGATAGAGCCAAGCGCCATTCTCGTCCTTATAGGATTCGTGGCAGACCATGCCTTGCGTGAAAAGCCCAGCAAACGGTTCGTCAATTTGGACATAGCCCGTCGCCTTCATCGCGCGGGTGAAAAAGCGCGAATAAAGCAAATGCAAGATCGCGTGTTCGACGCCGCCGACATATTGATCGACGGGGAGCCAGTAATTCACGTCCTCTGCAACGACGGGTTTGTCTTCGCATGTGGCCGAGCAGTAACGGGCGTAATACCAGCTGGAATCGACAAAGGTGTCGAGCGTATCCGTCTCACGCCGTGCGGGCTTACCGCATTTCGGGCAATTCACATGTTTCCATGTCGGATGCAAATCAAGCGGATTACCCGGTTTGTCGAACGTGACATCCTCTGGCAGTTTAACCGGCAAATCCGATTCCGGAACCGGCACGACACCGCATTCTTCGCAATGGATGATAGGAATGGGGCATCCCCAATAACGTTGACGGCTTACACACCAATCGCGCAAACGGTATTGGATGGTGCCGTGCCCTACTCCCAGTTCTTCGACTTTTTGAATGGCGGTTTTTTTCGCTGCGACAACTTCAAGGCCATCGAGGAAGTGTGAATGGTACGCCTTGCCGGGGCCGACATAGGCTTCATTGCCAACGGCGAACGTTTCTGGGTTTTCGCCAGGTGGCAGAACGACGGGCTTAACGGGTAAGCCGTATTTACGCGCAAAATCCAAATCGCGTTGATCGTGCGCGGGGCAGCCAAAAATCGCGCCCGTGCCATATTCAACCAAAACGAAGTTCGCAATGTAAACAGGGAGCTTCCAATTCGGATCGAACGGATGTGAAACTTCGGCGGTTGTTTTATAGCCGAGCTTTTCGCCCGTCTCAACGGCGACAACGCTCGTGCCGACGCGATTGCATTCGGTGATGAAGGCCGCGAGCTTCGGATCTTGCTCCGCGAGTTTCTTGGCGAACGGATGGTTGGCCGAGATGGCGAGGAACGAAGCGCCAAACAAAGTGTCCGGTCGCGTCGTGAAAACTTCGATTTTGTAAGGGTCGCGACTGCTTTGCGGTTCGCCTTCGGCTTCCCGCGACTGCGACGAAGCTTCGCATAACGTAAAGTTGACAAGGGCGCCTTCGGATTTACCAATCCAGTTTTCTTGCATGAGGCGGACTTTGTCCGGCCAGCGGTCCAGCGTGGAAAGCCCCTGCAAAAGTTCCTCGGCATAGGCCGTAATCTTAAAGAACCATTGCGAGAACAAACGCTTTTCAACCAAAGCGCCGGAACGCCAACCCCTACCCTCAATCACTTGTTCGTTGGCCAGAACGGTATGATCCACGGGATCCCAATTCGCCCAAGCTTCTTTACGATAAACAAGGCCGGCCTTGAGAAAATCCAAAAACAGTTTTTGCTGATGCTTATAATAAGAAGCGTCGCAGGTCGCGAGCTCACGATCCCAATCCAGAGACAGGCCCATGCGAACCAGTTCGGCCTTCATGTTCTTGATGTTGCCATAGGTCCACGCGGCGGGGTGCATCTTATTGCCCGCGGCGGCATTTTCAGCCGGAAGACCAAAGGCATCCCAACCCATCGGGTGGAGAACGTTGAAGCCTTGCGCCCTTTTGTAACGCGCGACAACGTCGCCAAGCGTATAATTGCGGACGTGACCCATATGAATGCGGCCGGACGGATAAGGCAGCATCGAAAGCGCATAAAATTTTGGCCGTGACGTATCCGTAACGGCATTAAAAGCGTGTTTTTCTTCCCAAATTTTTTGCCACTTGGTTTCGGCTTCTTTGAAGTTGTAGCGTTCTGACATGGCGAAAGAGCTCAAATAAGTTAAGAGGATCGAAGGCCTCCACGTTAACGCACAACCTTTTTTCTCGCAAGGGAGCGCGCAAACGAAACGGGCGCCTTCTTGATAGAAGACGCCCGCTTAACGCTTCGTTAGAAAGAGGTTCTTATTTCATTTCTTTTTGAGCCAAGCGCAATTGCCGCGCCCGCGTCAGGATTGTCTCCTCAAGCGCGTTGCCTGTGTTCGGCGACGCATCGGCATCAATCCACTCACCGCTGCTGTTCTTGGTCTGGCGGAAAACCGTAACCTTAACGCCGTCTGCGCGTAAATCGCGATCAAGGATCAAGACGTTGAGCTTAAGCCGTTCGTTCGGATTGGAATCCGACATATGCCAATCCGTCGTAATCAAACCGCCAAACGGGTCGGCTGTGACGATCGGCAAAAAGGAAATGGTGTCGAGCGACGCGCGCCACAAAAAGGCGTTAACCCCCATCGTTTGCTGCTTTTTCTTGTCATCTTTATCGCCAAGAATATTAAAGCCGCCATTATCGCTGAGGAGGCTGCCATTCTTATATAAGCCTTGGCGCTGCTTGTCCTCATAGGTGGGGTCGGATTCAACGCTCGAACAGGCGCAAAGCCCACAAAGGAAAAGGATCGCCATCGTAGCGGGGACGGAACGGGATGAAAAAGCGCGGATATTCATGCAAAGCCTATAACGAAAGGTTCGTGAAGCAGGAACAAAAGACAGCGCGTTTGTGCGCGGAGGAAGGGACAATAGCAAGGAAATTGAGCGGAAAAAAGGCGTCTTTTTCCCGGTGCCGCCATAATAATAAGGAGCGACCGCTCCCCCCTTTCAAACCGCAAGAAAAACCCCATAAAAAGAAAAGGTATTAACCGGATTTCCAATGGGGCTTCTCGAGTTTATATTATTATAATCAATAACTTAAAAAAAGAAAAAAGGACAAAACAGCAGAATAAAAGGCTTAACAGGTTGTGGCAGGAAAGCCACAGAACGTTGCCTCATCGGCTAAAATCCCAAATTGAGCTTGTCTGTGCAAGGCTCATGCTCCAGATTCCTTTGCGACGGGGCTATCCGCCCTCGAAGTCAAAATTCAACTCAACATCTAATGTCCATCCACGAGGGGGATACACAATGCGTAAGATTCTTTTAGCTACCTCCGCTTTGGTTGCTTTTGCCGGTGCCGCTCAAGCTGCGGAATCGCCGATTACGGTCACGGCTGGCGGTTATGTCGATTTCCGTGGTGCTTTGATGCATGAATCGCAAAACACGAGCACGAGCGGTGTCCGCCGCGGCGGTGATTTTGCTACGGAATACGGCTTGAACTTCGCCGCTGAAGGCAAAGCTGCTGGTGGCATCCAATACGGCGCCATGATTTCGCTCGATAACAAGGCGAACCTCGGCGAAAACGCTCCTGCCGACCAGGTCAAGATGGATCAAGGCTATGTCTGGATGTCGGGCGCTTTCGGTAAGGTCCTCATGGGCGACGAACACGGCGCTTCTGATTTGTTCGTGATTGCTCCGACGGTTGGCGAAGGCCAGATCGATGGCAGCTACACGTACTTCACCGACATGAACACGTTGGCCCAATTCCAGCCGACCTTCATCGACGCGACGGAAAATGCCACGAAGTTCACCTATTACACACCGAAGGTTGGCAATGCCGATCATAAGGTTCAGTTGGGCATCAGCTACACGCCGGACGCGAACTCGATGGGCAATGACGTGACCAAGTATGTCGCCAATATGGAAAAAGATTATCGCGACATGATCGAAACCAGCATGCAGTACACGGGCAAGTTCGCTCCTGTTAGCGTTGTTGTCAGCCCGATGGCGGCTTTCGGCGACGGCGTCAACAACGCCAAGGACGCGACCGTCCTCGGTTTGGGCGCTCAGGCGATGTACGCTGGCTTCACGGTTGGTGGTTCTTATGTTGATGCCGGCAACTATGGCATGAACAAGAACATGGACAACATGGGCGGCAAAGACAAGAACCAGAACGTTTGGACTGGTGGCGTCAAGTATGAGTTCGACAAGGTTGCCGTTGCTGCTAACTACATGGACGGCGAAGGTTATGCTCCGATCGCCGGAACAACGACCTACCTCGACGATTTCTCGGCCGTTGGCGTTGGTGCGACCTACACTTGGTTCCCGGGCATGACTTCGTCAGCTGACGCGGTCTTCTTCACCCAGGATCCTGCTGGCAACACCGATAACAATGTCGGCCACGTCCTGATGCTCTCGCAAAAGATGGCGTTCTAATCGTTATCTAAGCGAGTCTGAAAAGACAAAGAAGGGCGGGGAGAAATCCCCGCCCTTTCTTTTTGCCCACACCTGCGCGGAGCGGTTTTGAGGCTAACGTTTTCATTCCAATAAACTATCATTTCGGGGCACGCTGCTTGCGTAGGGCCACAGGCGTGGGGCAGTTTTTGCTAACGTGATCGCCACAATAAATGGTTATTCCGCGGCGCGAGATGGCTTTGAGCCGAAACGCGAACCCGGAATCCCGTTTGGTTTATTGAGCAGAAAACAAGAAAAACAGGATTTCCGCTTTCGCGGAAATGACGGCCCGTCTTAATAGCGGGGCTGCCCTGCGCACGCAGCGTCATTGCGAGCGACTTGTCGCGCCGAAGCCCCGTAGGGGCGTAGGGGGAAGCGAAGCAATCCAGAATCGTAAGAGCTGGCCTTGGTTTTGTTGGCTCTAGATCGCCTGGTCGGACTGACTTGCGATGATGGCAGGTTTGGGTGAGGCTTCACCAACCCCTCCCCAAACTCTTCCCGCAAGGGGAGGGGATTTCTTTGATGATCTTTGCCGTTAGCAATAACGGCTCCACGCAGGCGGCGTGTGTGGCGCGCCCGGCTTTTGAGGGAATAAAAAGAAACCAAATGGGATTCCGGGTTCACGCTACGCGTGCCCCGGAATGACGATGGCTATTAATGGCCGCGCCGTAAGCAAAAATCGCTCCGCGCAAGTGGCGCGTGTGGCGCGCCCGGCTTTTGAGGGAATAAAAAGAAACCAAATGGGATTCCGGGTTCACGCTACGCGTGCCCCGGAATGACGATGGTTATTAATGGCCGCGCCGTAAGAAAAAACAGCCCCACGCAGGCGGCGTGTGTGGCGCGCCCGGCTTTTAAGGGAATAAAAAGAAACCAAATGGGATTCCGGGTTCACGCTACGCGTGCCCCGGAATGACGGTGGCTATTAATGGCCGCGCCGTAAGCAAAAACCGCCCCACGCAGGTGGCTCCACGCAGGTGGCTCCACGCAGGTGGCCCCACGCAACAAGTGGGACGGGCTGGTTAGGAGGGGAGGAGCTGTAAAGCGCGTTGATAAACGACGCTTTTCTTAAGACCTGTCGCCTCGACCACAGCGGCAACCGCGTCTCGAAGGCTCATGGTTTGAAGCGTCTTTTGTAAAAGGGCATCGAGCTGCTCTTCGCTACAACCTTCTACTTTTTTATCGGCCGGGCTAACAAGGATAACAAATTCACCTTTGATATCAGCCTGATGTTTAAAGCTTTCCGCTAACATGGCCAAAGAATCGTTGCGCACTTCCTCATAGAGTTTTGTAAGCTCTCGTGCGACCACGGCAGGACGCGTGCCTGAGAAAACCTCGACCATATCCGCAAGCGTATCGGCAACGCGTTGGGGGGATTCATAAAAAATAAGCGTGCCGGGCAGAGAGGCAAGGGCGGCCAACTCTTTTTGCCGCGCCATCTTTTTGGTTGGCAAAAAACCAATGAATGAAAAACAATCGGTTGGCAGGCCAGCGCAGGCCAACGCCGTTAAAAGAGCGCTCGCTCCGGGGGCCGCCGTAACGGGAAGGCCGCGTGCGCGGCAGGCTTGCACAAGTTTAAAGCCGGGATCGGACAAAAGTGGCGTTCCGGCGTCGCTAACCTGAACAATAACAGCGCCTTCTGCAATTTTCTGGCAAACCTCTTCAACGCGGGCGGCTTCATTGTGATCGTGGTACGTCAACAAAGGTACGGAAAGGCCATAAAGATGCAAAAGATTTCCGGTGACGCGCGTGTCTTCGCACAAAATCAAATCAGCCTGCTGCATAAGCCAAAGACTGCGCAGCGTAATATCTCCTAAATTGCCAATAGGCGTCGCAACGATATACAATCCCGGCGCGGGCTTCGGCTCGGGTGCGGACAGCAAAGGTTTACTTGTTGCGCTGTCTTCGCTAGCCTTGAACAGTTCACGAACCCAAGAAGAGAAATCAGGCAATGTCTTTTTCTTTCTCGCGCCATCCTGTGGCGTTGCGTCAAATTCTGGCTTCATGTCTTGTGCTTTCGCTTTTGGTTTTGCCGGGCTGTTCGTCAAGCTCTTCGCAAGAGGGGAGACTAACAACCCCGGGTGCCATCGAGCAAAAGAAAAACGAGCAACGCATCGCCCAAGCGCAGGCCGAGGCGCAATCGGCGGCGGCGCGTGAAGTGGCTCAGACCAAAGCGCAAACAGCGGCGCTCTCACAAGAAAAAGTTGAACGCGCGGCTTCTGTTCAGAAAAAACAAGGCGTGACAAAGGTTGCTTTCCTTGCGCCGCTGTCGGGGAAGAGCGCCCCGCTGGGCCAAGCGATGGTTAACGCCGCGCAGTTGGCTTTGTTCGATATTGGCAGCGATGGGTTTGAGCTTATGCCGCGCGACACGGCGGGAACGCCTGCGGGTGCGACGAATGCTGTGCGCGAAGCAAAGGCCGCTGGAGCTCAGCTGATCATCGGCCCTTTGTTTGCAACGGAAGTTGCGGCGGTTAAACCAGAAATTGAACAAGCTGGGTTGAATGCTTTGACGCTTTCAACGGACGTTTCGCTTGCGCAGCCTGGTGTTTTTGTGATGGGTTTTGCGCCCGTGCCGCAGGTTGAGCGCGTGATTTCTTATGCGTCGAAACAAGGATTACATCGTTTTGCTGCGCTTATTCCTGCTGGGCCCTATGGCAAATTGGTTGGCGAAGCCTTGCGCGCAAGTTTGGCGAAGGAGGGCGGCGAGGCCGTCTTTATCGGTGGACCGAACGATGTATCGAAAATTATAGCGCAAAAAGAGCGGATCGATGCGTTGTTCCTGCCTTTTGGCGGAGCCGAGCTGCGTAAAATTGCAGGACAGCTAGCGTCAGCTGGGTTAACGCCGGGGCAAATAAAAATTCTGGGTACGGGCTTGTGGGATGAGCCGAATGTCGCTCAAGGCCAAGCCCTTTTGGTCGGCGGTCTTTATGCGGCGGTCGAACCGGAAGCAAGGCAACGGTTTGAGGAAGCTTATCAGTCAACGTACAGCAAAGAAGCGCCGCGTCTCGCGACGTTGGCTTATGATGCGACGGCGCTTGCGGCCGTTCTGGTGCGAAACGGTCTTGCGATCGATCAAACAGGCCTGACCAATCCGGCTGGCTTTGCTGGGCTCGATGGCGTGTTTCGCCTAAAGAGCGATGGGCAGATCGAACGCAATCTCGCTATCAGCGAACTCACGGCGGATGGTTCCCGTATCGTAGAGGCTGCGCCAACCAGTTTCATCGGCCGCTAACGGCTTCAGCCTGCGCAGGGCTGCCTTCGCAGGGCTGCCTGCGCAGGGCGGTTGTTGCTAATGGCAGAAAGCCTATCAAGTTCTTCGTCATTGCGAGCGAAGCGAAGCAATCCAGGATCGTAAGTGCGGGCTTTTGTTTTTGTGGACCCTGGATCGCCACCTTCGTGGAGCGGTTGTTGCTAACGGCATAGCTCATATAACACCGTCATTTCCGCGAAAGCGGAAATCCCGTTTTTTCTGTTTTTCTTTTAAGAAACCAAAAGGGATGCCTGCCGAAACTCCACGCAAGTGGTGCGGGCATGACGGAAGGGAGTAACGGAAAGACTGTTACCAAAAATCGCTCCACGCTGGTGGTCCTGCGCAAGCCGTGCGTCCCGGAATGACAACGATTACTAAAGGTCATGCCATTAGCCACAGAGGCTTCCGCAATGGCCCCGCGCGGGCGGGCAGAAAAAAAGGCGGCCCGCGAAGGCCGCCTTTTCTTTTTGAAACGTAAAACTTAATGCTTTGGCGCGAGGAGTGTTTCGCGTGTGTGCCGTGCGATGACAAGCTCTTCATTTGTTGGAATGACCCAAACTTCAAGCTTGCTCCCTGGTAGCGAGATTTTAACCTCGCCCTCTGGAAGTTTGGCATTGAGTTCTTCGTCAAACGTGACGCCTAGCCAAGACAGACCCGAAAGGATCTGCGCCCGAACTTGCGAGGCATTTTCGCCAATGCCGCCTGTGAAGACCAACGTTTCGCAGCCACCCATCAAGCTCATGAGGGCGCCTACGTTTTGGATGATCCTGAGGCAGTAAAGGTCGATCGCTTCGCGTGCATTGGGGGAATCGCTCTTCAGCAAGACAGACATGTCGTTGCTGATGCCCGAAACGCCGCGAAGGCCGCTATCGTGATACAACATGCGTTCGATTGATTCCCAATCGAGCTTTGCTTCACGCATAAAGTAAAGGAGAACGCCCGGATCGAGAGCGCCCGGCCTCGTGCCCATGATAAGGCCGTCGAGAACCGAGAAACCCATCGTCGTTGCGTAGCTTTTGCCTTCGTTCAGGGCGCACATGCTCGAGCCATTGCCCAAGTGAGCGATGAGCGTTTTCCCAGCAATGGCTTGCGGGGCGACGCGTTTCAAGGTTTCCGCGATGAACTCATAAGACAAACCGTGGAATCCATAACGGCGAACGCCTTTTTCATGCCAAATGCGCGGCAAGGCAAAACGCGTGTGGATTGACGGCACCGTCGTGTGGAACGATGTGTCAAAGCACGCGACTTGCGGCAAGTTCGGACGAAGACGCTGAATGAAGTCGATGATATCCAGGTGGAACGGCTGATGCAGCGGTGCCAAGGAGATCAAGGTCTTCAAATAAGCGAGCACATAAGGCCGAACAATCGTCGATTTGGCAAGATCACCGCCATGAACGATGCGATGGCCAACGCCGACGAGCTTAATGTCCGGTAAAATGCGATCAAGCCATTCAAAAAGAATGCGTGCGCCGTCAGACGGCGTTTTGCAATTCTCATTGTTAATGAACGGCTGGTCGAATCCGACAATACCGTGACCTGAGGCTTTAAAAACAGCTTCCGTTCCGATCCCCGTAATTTTGCCGTGTCCAAGACAATCATTGTCCGGGCCAAGATACAGGGCGAACTTCAGGCTCGATGAGCCTGCGTTCATAACCAAAACGGCAGCGTTTGTGTCTAATGGTTCTGTCATGAGAACTCCTTATTCGCCAAGACGGGATTTCTGCTCAACATTCATCAAGATGGCCAAAGCCGCCGAAGCCAAGCGCGCTTGCGCATTGTCGGCACGGCTGGTCAACATGACAGGAACCTTCGCGCCGATGACAAGGCCGCAGCCCGTCGAAGCGCCGAGGAACATAAGCTGTTTGAAGAGCATGTTGCCCGCTTCGATATTCGGAACGACCAAAATGTCGGCTTGACCCGCAACTGGCGAGACAATGCCCTTAATCTTGGCGGCTTCCATGTTGATCGCGTTGTCAAAAGCGAGCGGGCCATCAAGCGTGCCGCCCGTGATCTGACCCCGGTCAGCCATTTTGCAAAGCGTTGCGGCTTCGACGGTGGCGGGCATATTGAGGTTGACGGTTTCAACAGCAGCGAGCAAAGCAACCTTCGGATCAGGCAAGCCGAGTGCGTGCGCCATATAGATCGCGTTTTGGATGATGAATTTCTTCATCTCCAAATCCGGCGCGATGTTCAAAGCGGCATCCGTGATGATGAGCGGGAACTTGTAGGTCGGAACGTCGAGCACGAAGACGTGGCTCATGCGGCTTTCGGTACGAAGGCCTCTATCACGATGAACGACGGCAGCCATAATTTCGTCGGTGTGAAGGCTGCCCTTCATCAAAGCGCCGACCTTACCTTCGCGAGCGAGGTTAACGGCTTCAATCGCGGCAGCGTGGCTATGTTCGACGGAGACGATTTCGCAGCCTTCAAGCGAAATGTGCGCGGCTTCGGCCGTTGCACGGATCTTGCTTTCGGGGCCGACAAGGACCGGGATCATAAGACCGGCGCGGCGCGCTTCGTCCATGCCGCTGAGCGAACCAACATCGCACGGATGAACGACGGCGGTGCGCAGCGGGCCATAGGCTTTCGCCTTTTCGACCATCTGGCTCATGCGGTCGTGATGCAAGAGCTCGGCTTGCGGAAGTGACGTATAATTGTGTTTGATCTTTTCGTTCGGCGCGATAACGGTCGCAACGCCCAAAACGACTTCTTCGCCCTTTTGGTTCATGCCGACGCAATTCAACGTGACAATGCGATGCTTGTCATCCTTGGTCGCGACGGTGACCGTGACTTCGATCGTGTCATCGGGGCGAACGGGGCGCGTGAACTTGATCGCTTGATCGAGATAGATCGTGCCTGGGCCCGGAAGCTTTGTGCCCAAGATCGCGGAGATCCAACCGGCAGAAATCATGCCGTGCGCGATAACGCCGTGGAAACGGCTCTTGGTCGCATATTCTTCATCAAGATGCGCCGGGTTAATATCGCCGGTGATGACGGCGAACAATTCGATATCGTGGCGCGTCAATTTGTGAATGGTCGAGACGCTTTCGCCGACTTGAAGTTCGTCATAAGTCCGGTTTTCGATATAGGTATCTGTCATGGCAGGTTCCGTTCGTGAAAAGAAGAAACAGAAGGGGGGACGGCGCGCGAAGGAGGGCAAAGGAGAAGCGAAAGCTTGGCGTGCCGCGAGTGAGGATTTCTTTTTACTCTAAAAAAGAGCGACTGTCAGCCAGTTATTGCGCTGCCGAACAAAGAAATCGCCGGTGTATCTTTGCCAAAAATAAAGAATTTTATGGCCTACGCTGAAACGGTTTTTCGATGTGGCTTCGCGCGGGTGGCACCAGAGAAAAGCCTTGCATCGGCCGAAAGGCTAAGCGAGAAAAGAAGGGGCTGGCGCGGCCCCTTCTTTGCGCTGCAAAAGAAAGGCAGAACGTCCTTATGAACGACTCCGTCAATGAGCTGATTACTAAAATCAGGCGGCTTGAAGATTCCATTGAAGACGAATTTATCAAAAGCCGTGAACGCTATCATGTGCAATTGCGCGGTAAGATCGCAGCGTTCGCCGAAGAAATCGTTGCCAAGCAAAAAACGTTCAAGATGCACCTGCCGCAATTTATTTTTACGGCAAACTGGCGCTACGTTCTTGTTTCCCCTGTTATTTATTCAGTCATTCTGCCGATTGCTTTGGTCGATTTATGGGTCACGCTTTATCAACATGCGTGCTTTCGGATCTATGGGATTCCTCTTGTGAAGCGCTCGACCTATCTGGTTTATGATCGGCACCATTTGGCCTATTTGAACGCTGTTGAAAAACTGAACTGTCTTTATTGCAGTTATGGCAATGGCGTTTTTGCCTATGCACGCGAAGTCGCGGGACGAACAGAACAATTTTGGTGCCCGATCAAGCATGCGATCCGTGTACGCGATCCGCATCAACGCTATTTGAAATTTCTGGAATACGGAGATGCTGAAGGGTACCGGGCTGGTCTTGATTCACAGCGCAAAGACGCGCAAGATCAACCTGACGCTGTTTCTGGCGTCTCATCCAAAGAAGGAGGCCGCTCATGACGTTCGAATTACCGCCTTTGCCGTATGCCCAAGACGCGCTTGAGCCGCATATTTCTGTGCGGACCCTATCGTTTCATTATGGCAAGCATCACCAGACGTATGTGACGACGCTGAATACCTTGGTCAAAGATACGCCCTTGGCTGAGGCTAGCCTTGAGGAGATCATTCGCCAAACCGTCAAGGATGAAAGCAAGGCCGCGATTTTTAACAACGCGGCACAAGTTTGGAATCATACGTTTTTTTGGCACAGCATGACGCCAGATGGCGCGAGCAAGCCCAGCGCAGCTTTGACTTCTTTGGTCGATAAAGCGTTTGGGAGCCTTGACGCCTTTAAAGATCAATTCAAGCAGGCCGGTCTGGGCCAGTTTGGTAGCGGTTGGGTGTGGCTGGTTGCTGAAGCGGGCTCACTCAAGATTGTCAAAACGCCGAATGCGATGACGCCGCTTGCGATGGGACTGACCCCTCTTTTGACCTGCGACGTTTGGGAACATGCCTATTATCTCGACTTTCAAAACCGCCGGGCGGACTTTCTGCAAACGTTCCTCGATAAACTGATCGATTGGGATTTCGCCGAAAAGAACTTGGGATGATTTTCTAAAACAAAAAGAAGGGGCGCTGTCGGCGCCCCTTCTTTTTAGATACAAAAAACCCGCTGGGCTTAAAGCCGCAGCGGGTTTCTTGTTTTAAAAGACCAAAAGCTTACTTGGTCGGGGCCGTATAGTCGATTTCGATATCGACGCGACGGTCGGGTTGCAAGCATTGGATCATAGCCTTTTTGTCCATTTTCTTGTCGCACTTGGCGGCGGCAACGCTATCGCCAAACCAACGGGTTTCAACGACTTCGGCGTTCACGATACCCTTAGCCAAGAGATAGCGGCGAACCTTGTCGGCGCGCTTCTTGGAAAGTTTTTCGTTGGCGGCGGCATTGCCGATACGATCGGCGAAACCGGCGACGCGGATACCGACAACGGTACCTTTGGCCTTAAGGTCGGCGACGAGGGCGTCAAGCGCCTTTTCACCTTCCGGAGACAATTTGGATTCGCCAAAAGCGAAGAAGACCGACGTTGTGTCGCGCGAAACCTTGGCGACGGGCGCGGGTTCTTCCTTCGGCGCGGGGGCGGCCTTGTTGCAGGCATTGTTGGGGTTTTCCCAATTGCTGCGCAGGCAATCGCCGGACTTGACCAAAACGGGCTTGCCGTTTGAGTCATGGATGACGTCAAGCGTCTTAGCTTGGGCGGATGAGAACCCGACCCCAGAGACCAAGATGGCTCCGGCCAGGATGAGCTTTAAGGAACTGTTCATGATTTTCTCCTCAAAAGGTAAAGGGGGCGGACGCAAAAAGCGAAAAGACGGGCCTTTATCGCATCTTTCCCGTTAAAAAAGGATTACGAAGCGGCCAAACTCTCAGAAATTAACCTAAACGTTTTTCATACGAAGGAAAAGCGGCCTTTATGCCACAGAGGTCTCTGTTTTTCCGTCTCGGAACCGCCTATAGTAGCCTAAGCTGATTCGCAGCGCAAAACGCCGGGGGGAATCGTGTCGTATCAATCAGATGCTCTTCAAAAAGCAAGCCTTGCTGCTCAAGGTGCCGCCTCGGAAATCGACGATCCTTTTGCCGGTCTTTTAGGGCAAGGTTCCGCGCGAGATGATTTGTGGCTCGGCAAAGCTGTGCCGCGCTATACCAGCTATCCGCCTGCGACGGCCTTTCAGGAAAATGTGACGGCTGCGGATTATCGCGCTGTTTTGGCCGAGATCCCGACCGAAGAGCCCATTTCTCTTTATATGCATGTGCCGTTCTGCCGCTCGCTTTGCCTTTATTGCGGTTGCCATGCTGTGCCGACGCAACAGCATGATCGCGTTTCTTCCTATTTGGACACCTTGCAACGCGAGCTTGAGCATGTCGCGCTGACATCGTCGCGCTCACGTCGGATTGGTCGCGTTCATTTCGGAGGCGGATCGCCTAATATTTTGTCCGAAAAAGATATGGGCGCTTTGTTTGGCGCGATGGCGCGCCGCTTCGATATGTCGGGCTGCCAAGAAATTGCGATGGAGATTGATCCGCGTCTTGTGACCTTGGCGCAAGTGCGCGCCATGCGCATGACGGGCGTCAGCCGCGTTTCGCTGGGCGTGCAAGATTTCGATCTGGAAGTCCAAGAAGCCATTGGCCGCGTACAGCCGTATGAAATGATCGCTTCGGTCTATAATATGCTGCGCGATCAAGGGATTAAGGGCATCAATTTCGATCTGATGTATGGCTTACCTTTCCAATCGCCTGTGACGATGGCAGAGACGGCGCGTCAAGTGATCGCGCTGCGTCCCGACCGGATCGCTTTGTTTTCCTATGCGCATGTGCCGCAAGTCAAAAAACAGCAAAAGGTGTTGGAGCAATATGTTCTGCCGGGGCCTTATGCGTCTTTGGCTCTTGAACGCGCGGCGCGCGCTGTTTTTGTCGAAGCGGGCTATGTCGAAATCGGCATGGACCATTTTGCCTTGCCGGAAGATTCCTTGGCGCGTGCGGCTTCGCGCGGCGCTTTGCACCGTAACTTCCAAGGCTATACCGACGACAATGCCAGCACGATGCTGGGCCTTGGCGCCAGCGGCATTGGGCGCACGTTGAACCGCTTTTTTCAAAACACCCGCGACATCGAAGATTACCAAAAGAAAGTCGCGTCGGACGGTTTTGCAACGACGCGCGGCATAGGCCTTTCAGGTGAAGATCGGTTGCGCGCTGCGATTATCGAATCCTTGATGTGCAACATGTCGGTCGATCTTGAGGCCGTGTGCCGCTCGTTCAATTACGCGCTGTCGTCCTTTGGCGCAGAAATTGAAGCGCTTGAAGTTTACGAAAAAGCCGGAATTATTCGCCGCGAAAATTACAAAATTACGCTGGCCGTTCCACACCGGATGGCTGTTCGCGTAATCGCGGCGGTTTTCGATAAGACGCGACGTGCGGCGGATGCGCCTGTTTCGCGCGTTTCGTAAGACGCTTTGACATTCAGGGTTCTCCGGCCTGCAAACCAAGGTTGTTCTGCGCTTCCGGTGCTCACGTACTTAATGTACGCTGCGCGCCGGTTCTCGAAAACCTTAGTTTTCGGCGCGGATTCCCCTAAATGTCAAAGCGTCTTCGATCTCAAATTCACTTCCCCATTTTTTAAAAGCAACGCTCTCTTCATAAAAGTATAGCTAAAACACTTTATTTTGATAAAGCGTTTTAGCTATGAAAACCGCCCGGAAGGGCGGGGTTCCGCCGCGAAGCAGGCGGTATCCCAAAATAAAATGAATCATTTTATTTTGGATAAGTTATAATGCTCTGGCCAGAGCAGAAGCCCCTTTAACGAGGGCTGGCTTAGCGCCGCATACGCTGCGCGTTCAAAACAACCGTCAGCGATGAAAGCGACATCGCCGTTGCCGCCCAAAAGGGCGAGACGTGGCCTGCGATCGCGAACGGAACGGCAATCACGTTATAAAGGACGGCCAAGGCTATGTTTTGCCGCACGAGCTTTTCCGCGCGTTTGGCCGTTTGGAGGACAAGCAAAACCGGCGCAAGTTTTTCGCCTTGAAAAACGAGGTCGGCGGCATTTTGCGTGATATCCATCGCCGTCGAAGGCGAAAGAGAAACGTTTGCGCTGGCCAAAGCAGCCGCATCGTTGAGCCCATCGCCAACCATGAAAACGGAATGACCCAAAGCTTTTTTCTCGTCGATGCGCGCGCATTTGTCGGCGGGCGAACACAGGCCGAGCGCTTCCGTAAAGCCAAGTTCATCGGCCAATTCGGCAACGACGCTTTCGCGGTCGCCTGAATAAAGCGCTAACGCATACCCTTGACGGCGCAGCTCATTCAAAACGGCCAGCGCGTCGGGACGTGTCGTATCCGTAAAAGCCAAACGGCGCGGCGGCTTGTAGCCGATGCGAAGCCAAAGTTCCATTTTCGTGTCCGGCGGGAAACTTGTCGGCCCAGCCCATTCGAGACGACCCAAGCGAATAACTTCGCCGTCGCGTTCGGCTTCCAGGCCTTGGCCTGGTTCTTCGCTGACAGTCAGAGCATAAAGTGGCCCATCGCCATAGGCTTGGCAAACCGCTTGGGAAAGAGGATGGCGGCTTTGCGTGGCAAGCGAAGCGGCGAGTTTCAGCTCTTCACCGGTGATATCGGCCCGATTGACAAGCTTGGGTTTGCCCAGCGTCAGCGTTCCCGTCTTGTCGAAAACAACCGTATCGACGGAAGCAAGTTTTTCAAGCGCGTCGGCAGCTTTGAGGAGAATGCCGTTTTTGAAAAGACGCGCGCTGGCCAAAACTTGCACGGCGGGGACGGCAAGTCCCATGGCACACGGGCATGTGATAATGAGAACGGTCGTGCCGGTTAAAAGAGCATTCTGCCACAAAGCGTCAAAGCCATAACGCCATAAAGCAAAAGTTGCGACGGCAAGGCCAAGGACGATCGGCGTGTAAAGCCGGGCGACACGGTCGGCCAGTCGAACAAAACGCGCATGGCTTTGTTCGGCTTTTTGCATCAAACGAATAACTTCGCTGAGCAAACTCTCTTCGCTGGCTTTAGCAACGCGCACGTGGATCGGCGCGGCTAAATTGACCATGCCGGCAAAAACCTTTTGCCCGGGCATGAGCCGGATGGGCAGCGTTTCGCCCGTCAACATCGAGGCGTCGGCTTCGGACGAACCTTGCGTTATCTCTCCATCCGCGCCGATTTTCTCGCCTGCCGCGACGGAAAGGATCATGCCGGGAGCTAGCGCGCGCAAAGGCACGGCAGTGGTTTTTTCGCCGTCAAGCACCCGCGCCGTTCCCGCAAAAACGGAAAGAAGCTGACTGGCGGCGGCGCGGGCTTTGCCGCGCGTTTTGTAATCAACATAGCGGCCCAACAAAAGAACGAACAAAAGCATGATCGCTGAATCGAAATACAGCGGCTTTGGCCCCTGAAACAAATCGACAAGGCTGGCGGTGACCGTCAAAAGAAGCGCGAGGGAAATGGGCGTTTCCATATTCGTTTGCCCGCTGCGGAGGGCACGCCCAGCAGCGGCAAAGAAGGGTTCGCCAGCAATCACAAGCGTTGCGACGGCTATGGCGGCTTGAAGTCCATTTAAGGAAGGCCCCGCCATGGCAAGCAGCATCAAAACAACCGAGGCGATCCCGGCGATCAGGCCGTCGAGAGCTAGCTCTGCGATGTCTTCGCCCTTCTGCTGGGGCGTTTGGTCAACAAAGGGGGCGGCCGTATAGCCGATATCCTCAATTTTCTTCTTGAACGTTTCGGCCTTGGCGGCAGCGCCCTCCCACGAAAAGCTCACGAGCCCAGAGGTAAGGTCGATATAGGCTTCGCCTTTTTCCGCTGCGACGGCGTCGCGCACGCGTCCGACGCAGGAAGCGCAGGACATACCGCCGACGCGCAGGTCGAGCGTATGGTGTGAGGGGTCTTTGGATCGGACAGCGGCCAGAAGATCGGATGTCATACGAACAAGCCTCCCTTTACGGATTTGCACAGAAAGCTTAGACTTTAAAAGGTCCTTCGTGCAAGAAAACTGCTAGACGAAAACTTAGGGAGTAAAGTCGCATGTTCGCCTCGATGCTTGATGCTCAAAATATGGAATTTCTTAAAAGCCTCCCTTTCCTCCCAGATCTTGGCATTATTCGCGATATCGTCATCGCTTTGTTCCTCGGGTTTTTGTTCGGCTATGAACGTTCTTATCATGGCCGCGCGGCGGGCATGCGGACGTACGGCCTTGTTTGCATGGTCGCTGCGGTTCTGACGTCGCTTTCGGCGCATCCAGCCTTTTGGCTTGGTGGTGAAGCGACCGTCAATCCCGCGATTGTCGATCCGACGCGCACGATCCAAGGTATTGTGACCGGCATCGGCTTTCTTGGTGCGGGCATCATTATGAAGGATGGTTTTCGTATTTCGGGGCTGACGACGGCGGCTTCGATTTGGGCGTCATCGGCCATTGGCATATTGGTCGGGCTTGAGTTCTATGTCGCGGCGGTCGTGATGACTCTTTTGGCAGAACTTTTCGTTTTGATGGGGGCTCGCTTTGATGAGTTTCTTCCCTCACGTCGCCCGATTTTCGTTGCGCTGCAATTCAGCAAAGAAGTCCGGCCCAGCGAAGAAAAAATACGGACATTGACGCAGCAATGTGGCTATGAAGTGGCCCATGGTTCTGTTTCGATTTCGGCGCGTGAAGATCGGATTGAATGGCGCTTTGTCGCGATCTCGATCAATCGCCGCCGCAGCCCGACGCTCTCCAGCCTTGTTGAAGCGTTTATGAACGTCGAAGGCTTGATCTCATATCAGCTTTCCCGCGCGCGGAACTAGGCCGTTTTGACAGTCAAGGCTCTCCGGCCTGCCAACCAAGATCTTCGCCTCATCTTAAACGGACGGAGCTGTCCCTTTCGGCGGGGCACCATCTTGCGCTTGGGGCGCTGCTGGCCTTGTGGCCTGCGCCACCTTCGCTTCGGCGCGTTGAGTCCAGGTCATGGTGGCGGCCTTCTTGACGTCCCCATAGATTTTTCGACATTCTTCGCGTTCTTCTTTATTGCCCAAGGTCATGCCAACCAAAAGCCTTGCGCGCATAAGTGGCGTGTAAAGCGTTGCAAGCTCCTCATTCTTGGCTTGCTCTGTTGCGGCGGCTTTTGCGCCTTTTAACGCCTCTTCATTCTTTACGGCTTCGGCATTTACCTGCCGCTCCCCAAGCAACCGCGAGGCTTCTTGGCTGTTCTTTTGCAATTTCTGAGCAAGAGAACCTGCGTCTTCCATGACTTGGCCAATAACGGCACCACGTTCAAAAAGAGCCGCCGTTGTGGGAAGGTATTTCGCCGAATTGTACTCGTTCAAGGCGAGCCCCGCCTGATGGCAAAAGGCCATCAAATCGCGCGGCGTGGAGGAAAGGCTGAGCGCCAGCATTTCCTTGGACAAAAGAGGAAGCGCTTCGGCTGGGACAAGGGTGCGAACATCCCTTATTTTCTTGAGGACGGCCTCTTTTTCTTGCTGCGCTTGCTGTGCAGCAGCCCCGGCTTTCTTTGCTTCTTTTCCTTCTTTCCTGTCGGCATAAAGCGTGTAAGCCAACCCTGCCGCGACCCCGGCGGGAACAAGGGGGGATACGAAAAGAGACGGAGCCCAGAGGGACTTCATCATAGCGCCGCCCAGCGATAGAAGCGCGGTAGCTCCGAAAAGCGTAACGCCCGTTTTCGCGCCTTTTTTAAAGGCTTCTTTTTTCCAACCAGGCGTTTTCACTTGGTTCTTGTTTCCGAACGCTTGATGGACGATCTCCGTTGCGCCACCAACCAGAGCGGTTGCCGCGCCTCCCAATGTGCCCAGAATAATCGTCGCCGGAATGGTCGTTGCCATGGAGGTAACGGCAAACAGGCTGGCGATGGACGTTGCCGTGACAAGCGCGATAGGGGCCATGTTTTTCGCTTTTTCTGTAAGCGACAGGGGCCTTTGTGCGGTGACGAGTTTCTGTGAATCGAGTTCAAACCTTTTGGCTGCTTCCTGCGCTTCGGCTGGCGACTTGCCGGTAAATGCGCTGGGATCGTTCTCAACGGTTTGTTTGGCGCGCAGAATAAGGGCCGTTGCTTCTTCGCCTGTCATATCGCTGCGATAGCCAATCCACGAAACGCCTTTGCCGCGAAGCATCGTGACAGCGTCAAGCGCGTCTTGATTCTCCGCCAAGGCGGCGAGGCGCGCTGGGCTATCTGGCATGCCTTCGATCGGCAGTTCGGATTCAAGCGCGAGCTTTTGTTTCAAAAGGGCGTCGTTGGTTTCATCAATGTTGGTGCGAAGGGCGGCTTCTTCGCCGTCGGTGATCGCGCGCAACGTTGCTGGGGACGCCGGTGTAAAAGGATCGAGCGTTACGCCCTTTTGGGCCATCGAATCCGACAAATTGGTATAAAGCGTGGCATAAAGTTCCGGCTCGCGTTTTTCAAAAAGAAAAGCAGGAAGATTGGCCGGGACTTTGTCGCACGCATCGCCAAGAAGCGTCGCAAGGCGCGTGTAATCTGTTAGCAGCGCGATAGATTGCGTATCGCCTTTGGCTGTGGCGGCGCGAAGGTCGGCTTGATGCTCGGCGGCGCGGCCATAATAATAATCCTGAAGCTGCTGCAGGGTCAGGCGAACGTTTTGCCCTGTGCGGTTTTGAATGTCGCGGTCACTTTGCGTGCGCTGCTCAAAAGAATCCAGCGGCGTGGGATCCATTTGCGAAAGAGGTTCGCGCTCATCAATTTGGCCTCGCTTGTTCCAGCCCGCGCCGATCATCATCGCTTGGGCTAAGGCGCGCGCGCTGTCTGTATCTTTTTGCATCAAGGACGGATGGATCGCGATGCGACGCGTGACGGGATCAATGAGGAGGCGTTCCCCATTGTCGGCCATCGTGATTTCAAGGAAGCTGTTGTTCTGAACCGTTGTCTGCGTCGTGACGTTTGCAATGTGCTTGGCCAGCGAGGCGGCGACGGCAGGTTCCAAAAACGCGAGGCCCGGAATCTGTTCCATGAGGGTGCGAATTTTTTGGCTATCCGCTGCGGGGAGCGGGAGAGGCTGCTTTGCATCCAGAAGAGCGACGATTTGCTGAAGCGAGAGCTGAGCGGCCATTATAAAATTCCCTTAAATAAAAGGTCTTTTGAAAAGAGGATAACAGGGAAAAGTATAGAAAAAGTTCAGAATGAAAGCAATTTATTGGCTTCTTTGGGCCGCCCCTTTGTTGGTTAAGAAAGATTCATTTTTAGGGGCAGGGCTCAAACAAAAAGGGCGGAAGGTTGCCCTTCCGCCCTTTTCGAACCATTCGGCTCGCTGATTAACGCGAATAATATTCGATGACGAGGTTCGGTTCCATTTGAACCGGATACGGCACATCGCCCATCGCCGGGATGCGAACGAAGGTGCCCTTCATGGCCTTGTGATCGACTTGAAGGTAATCAGGAACGTCGCGCTCCGTGAGCTCAACCGCCATTAAAACGGGGGCGAGCTGCTTGGACTTGGCGCGCAATTCGATTTCGTCGCCTTCCTGGATTTGATAGGACGCGATGTTGACGCGCTTACCGTTCACAAGGACGTGGCCGTGGTTGACAAGCTGACGCGCGCCGAAAACGGTCGCCGCGAATTTCAGGCGGTAAACAACGGCGTCCAGGCGGCGCTCAAGCAATTGGATCAAAAGTTCGCCGTTGTCGCCCTTACGACGGACGGCTTCTTTATAATAGCGGAGGAATTGGCGTTCGCCGACATTGCCGTAATAGCCGCGCAGGCGTTGCTTCGCCATGAGCTGCAAACCGTAATCAGACGGCTTGGTGCGGCGTTGGCCGTGTTGGCCGGGGCGGTAATCGCGCTTGTTGAGCGGGCTTTTGCTGCGGCCCCAAAGGTTGACGCCCAAACGGCGGTCAATTTTATGCTTCGATGCGAGACGTTTTGTCATAGGCGTATCCTTTTTTTGTCCCCCATGCTTACGGCAGGGGAACCAGTTGTCCCAATAGGCCTTTTCCTTGTGGAAAAGACGGGATCGGTTGTCAGCTCCTTCCTGTATTAAAAGGAGGCTACAATCCGTCCACGTTCTCAGGAATGAGGCGCTTATAAGCGTTTCCGCGCTGGGGAGTCAAGGCCCAAACGATCTTAACTCTTTGATATTTTGACAAAGAAAACCCCCGGCGGGAGGCCCTACCGAGGGTTTTCAAACGAACCAAAAGGCGAAGGTGCGATTAAGCAGCCTTCATCTTCGACATTTTGCTCATGGTTTCAGTCATTTGCTTCTTCATCGGCTCAGCGGCTTCCTGCGCGATGCGCGTGGAGAGCTGCGAAATGTTGGTCATTTCACCCATCAGATTGTCAAAGCTTGACTTCATCATATTGTTTTGCGGGTTCATGAGATCGCCCACCGACGTGCCGGACATCATCGTTTGGCTAACCTTCATGCTCTGTTCCATGCTCTTTTGCATCAGCGAGCTCATGCTGTCGCAAAGATCACCGCAACCCTTTGTCATGATCGACATCGATTGCAAAGCTGCATTCATCGTGTCGTGCATCATGCTGTTCATTTCTGTATAGGCCTGCATCATGGTTTCGGAGATTTTCCCCATTTGTTCGTTGCTCATTTGCATTTCTGCCTCCCGAAAGAAAAGATAGACCCTGATGATCTGCATCCAGGGGTATGTTGCACCGCAACAATTCAAGGTTAACATAGAGAAGGAGGTTAAGACTGTCAAGCTTCTTTTTGCACTGCACAATAGATATTTTGTCTGCCTTGCTTTTCAAGCACAATGGACTCATGCTCCGGCCAAGGCCCTTTTTGCGAATCAGATGACGATGCTCCATGAAACTGTGTTCTAAGACCTTTAAAAAAATAGGTTTTTCTCTCTCATGCGTTGCGGTGGCGGCCTTATTCGTTCTTGTTTTTTCGAACGATGCGCTCGCGGCTGGCAAACGCAAACCGGTTAAACACCTACCGATGGGTCGCCCTGCGGTGAGTGTGCCGGTTTCGCCTGCGGGACCTCCTTATTCCGATCTGATCATCGATGCCGGGACCGGGCGCGTTCTGCATGAGACGGACAGCACGGCCGTTCGTCATCCGGCGTCCTTAACGAAAATGATGACACTCTATTTAACGTTTCAGGCGATTGAACGTGGCCGGTTACGCCTTGATACGTCTTTAACGGTTTCGGCCAATGCCTCACGGCAGTCGCCATCGAAGCTTTGCCTTCGCCCGGGGCAGCATATCCGGGTTTACGACGCGATTATGGCGGTTGTTACAAAGTCGGCAAACGATGTAGCCGTTGTTTTAGCTGAAAATATTGGCGGCAGCGTACCCCTGTTTGTGGGGATGATGAATGCCCAAGCGCGGGAACTTGGTATGCGCCAGACCTATTTCCATAACCCGTCGGGTCTGCCGGACCCTGAACAAGTGTCATCCGCGCGCGATATGGCGACGCTGGCGCTGGCTCTTATTTCGCATTATCCGGGCTTTTATCCTTATTTCAGCCACCAAACGTTTGTTTATAATGGCGAACCCATTGCAAACCACAACCATTTGATGTCCCGCTATCAGGGCATGGATGGCATTAAAACAGGATATGTCAGCGCGTCGGGCTTTAACTTGGTTGCCTCAGCGGTTCATGGCCGCACGCGGTTGATCGGCGTTATTTTTGGCGGCCATAGCGCTGCGCAACGCGACCGGCAAATGGAAGCATTGCTGGATGCCGGGTTTGCGGAAGTTGCCGGGGCCACCCCAGTTCAACAGGCTGCGCCCATGCCGCGTGAGGCGGCTTTGACGATGCCGTCGAAAGAATATGGCAGCGAAGAAGAAGCGGAAACACCGGCTCCCCCCGTTGTGGCCCCGAAGGCAAAAACCGCGAAACAAGCCAAAGCGGTGCAAGCGCCCATCAAGCCTGCCGATAAAAAGAAACAAAAGAAAGAGGCCCAACCCAAAGCGGCGACGCCAGAAAAACAAGCCAAAGCGGGTTCGCGCGCTTGGGGCGTACAGGTTGGCTCTTTTAACGATGTGATAACGGCGCGGCAAACAATGCTGAATCTGATGCACACGCTGAAGCCGACTTTGTCAGACGCGCAACCCAGTTTGCAAAAAATTACGATGACAGATGGGGCGGTTGTTTACCGCGCGCGGTTTGTGGGGCTTGATCAAGCGGCGGCGCGTTCCGTTTGCGCTCATTTGACGCAAAAGGGCCAAAGCTGCCTCGTTTTCTCAGGCTCGTAGATTTATTCGGCGTAAGACAAAAGGCTTGAAACCGGCACGTCGAGTTTGGTCCGGCCGTTCAGGAATGTCAGCTCAATCACAAAAGCGGCGCGAACGATCTCCGCCTCCATTTTGCGGGCAAGCGCAATTGCCGCAGCGGCGGTGCCGCCTGTCGCTAAAAGATCATCAAGAATAATGGCACGGGCGCCTGGGCGAAGGATGCCTTCTTGGATCTCAATCGTGTCCGACCCGTATTCCAAATCATAGCAATAGGAAACGGTTTTGCCGGGCAGTTTGCCTTTTTTGCGCACCATCACAAGGCCCAGCCCAAGCTCAGCCGCGAGCGGCGCAGCAACAAGAAAGCCGCGCGATTCAATGGCCAACAAAACGTCGGGCTTGTCGGCGGCAACAATTTCCTTAAGCCTGTCAATCGTTTCGCGCCAAGCGGGGGCGTGGGCAAGCAAGGTGCCAATGTCATAAAAGAGAATACCGGGCTTCGGAAAATCGGGAACGCCACGAATATGAGCCTTAAGATCGATGGACATGCTTGCTCCTGTATTCATTTGCCAAAAATACCGGGCCGAAGCTAAGCAGAAACAGATAAAAAAGAACAGCATTAATAATCTAGCAAGTCTTTACCAAGATAGTTTATGCTCACGAGGCCAGGCCCTGTTGGGCCCTTTCGGCGTCCCGGCCGCAGTCAGATTTGCAGGAGCGATGCATGACGTCCCATTTAACAAAAGAAGACGTTGCCCGATTGATGAAAGAGCCGTCGGCGGTTGTACGCGCCGAGGTTGCGGGCAAGCTGGCGCAGGACATTGAGAATCCAGCGCTCTCTGCAAGTGAAATGACCCTCGCGCACGAAGTTGTGCGTTTGATGGCCAAGGATATTGAAGCCTCCGTCCGTTTGGCGTTGTCCCAAAATTTGCGCAAGGCGACGCGCCTCCCGCATGACGTGGCCGTGCAGCTTGCCAACGATATCGAAAGCGTCGCTTTACCGATCCTGTCGGAATCCGATGTTTTGACCGACCAAGATCTTTTGATGATTATCGGCAAGGGCTCGCCGCAAAAGCAGGAAGCAATTGCCTTACGTAAAGACGTTTCGCCGACGGTATCCGAAGCGATCATTACGACGGCCGGGGAAACTGCTGTCACGAAATTGATGGGCAATGTCGGCGCGCAAATTTCCGAAAAGGGCTTTGCCAAAGCGATGGATCGCTTTGCCGAAAATGAAACTTTGAAAGAAGCGATCGTCAAACGGCCTGTTTTGCCCGTCACGGTGGCCGAGCGTTTGACGACTTTGGTTTCCGATCAATTGCGCGATTACCTTGTCGCGCATCATGAATTGTCGGCAAGCGTTGCCGCTGATTTGGTTTTGCAAAGCCGCGAACGCACGATTGTCGAGCTGGCCAGCGGCAGCACCGAAGACGATATTGAAAAACTCGTCACCCAAATGCAGGCAAACGGGCGTTTGACGCCGTCGATTGTTTTGCGCGCTTTGTGTATGGGCGACATTTTGTTCTTTGAAGCGGCCTTGGCCACGCGTGCCAACATTCCGCTTTTGAACGCGCGGATTCTTATTCACGACGGTGGCCAGCTGGGCCTTAAAACGCTTTATGGCCGCGCGGGTATGCCGCCCGCGATGCTGCCCGTGATTTTCGCGGCGCTGGAAGTTGTGCACGAAACCAAGATGGATGGCGGCACGGGTGATCGTGAGCGTTATCGCGCGACGGTGATCGAACGTATTTTGACGCAGTTCGAGGACGTCGGCTCAGAGGATTTCGACTATCTTCTGACAAAGCTTGGCGACATCGTAACGACAACGGTCGCAGAGGGCTAAGCTCTCCCCTTACGCGCTTCGTTCGGCAGAAGAGTCACACAGCTTTGTGCCGCGTGACCTTCGTTTGAATCTGAACGAATTGTTAAGAATTCCAAACGCAGAATATCCCAAGATTTCCGGCGGAATCGAAGCCCATACGCATGCGCGCAATGGGAGCGGGGCCGCTTGTGTTTGAAACAGAGGCTCTAGAGAAACATTTCATTCTCGAAAAGAGCCTCACGGGATGAGGCGCTGATGGCAGCACCGTTCAGGGGAGGGCGAAGTCAAAGTCGCAAAAGACAACTTCCGCAAGCCGGAAGCCCCTTGCGCTGCCCACCCTATGGAAAAACCGAATCACTTCGCCACGCGACCGAAAAAGGCTTTGCCGTCGGCCCGATCCTTTACCTACTCCTTATGGCGGGCGTTGCAGCGGGCGTTTTGTTCAGCGGCTACAGCCAGATTTTGCGCGCGAACCTCAATGTGACGAACGCGACGATGGCCAAGGGCGACTTGAACGGTTCTTCGACGACCTTGGCTGCGACCGGGCAAATGAGCACGGACGAACAGACCTTCTGTCCGCCGCGTGGTCCCGGAGCCAGCGCGGGCTGCACGGGCGTGCCTGAAAAACTCGTGCCCTTTGCGGGCGCGGAAAACGCAAAGCTGCCGACGGATTATGCTAACGTTTCTTCGTCGGGCTCGCCGTTGGAATGGGGCGTGTTTGCGGCGGGTGCTGGCGTTAAACAGCTCGATCCGTGGGGACGCTATTATATTTATTGCCGGTGGGAAAATCCACGGGCCAGCGCCGATCAACCGGCTCTTGTGATTATCTCTGCGGGCGCGAACGGCAAACTTGAAACGCGATGCGGCGATGCGACGCCAAGCGGCGATGACCAAATGTCGCGCCAATCGGTTGGCGAAGCGATCAATCGCGCTTCGGTGTGGCAACAAGAAAGTTCGGGCGAAGCGAGCTATGGCGAAAACCTGAAGGTGACGGCCAGCGGCGTTATCGAAGCCAAAGGATTGATCCTGACGGATTCCGCAACGGTCAATGCGCTTAATCTCACAACGCCATTACCGGTGATCAGCGGCGGTACAGGCGCATCGACGGCACCTAATGCTCGTTCGAACTTAGGCTCCGGCGTGATCGGCGATGCGTTGTTTATCGCGACGACGGCTTCGGGCGCGCGTAGCACTTTGGGCGCGACCGACGTTGGACATTATTTGTTTTCGGGCACGAGCCTTGTCGAAGAAACGGCAAGCGCCGCGCGCTTGAACTTGCTGGGCGCGGGAACCGTCGGTAACGATGTGTTCATTGCGGATACGGCGACGGCGGGCCGCTCGGCTTTGGGCGCAACCCCGATGGGCAGCTATTTGTTTAGCTCATCAACGTTTGACAGCACGCTTGGCCCGCAAGTGCGCGCGGCGTTGCTTGGTTCGTCCAGCATTGGCGACACGGTCTTTACCGCCGGGACTTATGACATTGCTTTGACGGCTTTGGGCGGCACGGATACGGGCAAGGCCGTGTTTCAGGCCGATTCCAAACCGACGGCCCGCACCGTTTTGGGCGCAGGCGCAGAAGGCAGCTTGCTCTTTACCGCGACAAGCCAATTGCACGCGTGGGAAATCTTGGGCCTGACGGGATCGCTTAACCCGTATTTGGATATCAGCGTTTCAGGTTCGGCGGCGACGGTGGATGCGGGCGGCATTACGGGCGGCGCGGTTCCTATCGTTCATGGCGGTACAAGCGCAACGACCGCTTCGAGCGCTTTGGATAATTTGTTTGCAGGCGACACAACGCCCAGCATCGCGATGAGCACGTCGCGCATCGCCGCCAACAGCATCACCAGCGCCAAGCTGAATAATATCGTTTCCGCAGGCACGTATAATCTGGTTGAGGTCGATAGCGCGGGCCGCGTGATCTCCGGCAGCTATTCGCCGATCTCGTCGAATGAAATCACCGATGGCAACGGCAATACCGTTCAGGTGACGTCAACGGGTGGCGGCTATATTTATTTCTCAACGAATAACAACGTTGGCATGACGCTCGACCCCAATGGCTATTTGGGGCTGGCCACGTCAACGCCGCAAGAACGCTTGCACGTTAATAACGGCAATGTCCGCATTTCAAACAGCGCAGGCACATCGCGCGAATTGCAATTTACAACGGGCACGACGGCCAAGCGTTGGGTTGTGGCGACCGATGGTACAAGCGAAAGCGGTGGGAGCACGGGATCAAACTTTGTTATCAACCGTGTGACGGATGGTGGTGTTGCGGCCAATGCGCTGACGATCAATCGCGCAACGGGCAACGCGACCTTTGCCGGACAAGTGGCGGCGACGGGCGGATTCCTTGGCGTCTTTACGGGTACGTTCAGCGGCCAATTTTCGGGCGGCATGGTGCTGGGCGATACGGCAACGCAAACAAGCCCGCACCGCAATGGCGATGAAACGACGGGCTTGTTCAGCGACGCCGCCTCGACAGTTGAAATTTCAACCGGTGGCGTTGAACGCTTGCGCGTGACGGGCACGGGGAGCGTCGGCATCGGGACAAGCGCGCCGAACTATCCGCTCGATGTTTCGGGTACAGCCGCCGCGCATTTGGTTCACTTTACCGGCACGACGACGGGCGCAGGCGAACTTTCTGGCACGGCTACGGGCACGCCGGGCGCGATCCAATATAATGACGGCAACAACAATCTGGCGGGCGACAGCTATTTGACATGGAAGCCCGGCTCCATCTCGCTCGGCATCGGTACGGCCACACCGCGTGCGGCGGTCGATGTCGGCTATTTGACGGGTGCGATGATTGTGCCGGTGGGCACGTCGGCGCAACGGCCAAGCGCGCCCGCGCTCGGCATGATCCGCTATAATCCGACGACGGGCACGTTCGAAGGCTATCAAGGCACTTCGCCCGGATGGAGCTCGATTGGTAGCGGCGCTTCAGGTTCCTATTTCGGCGGGACGGCGGCGGCCACAAACCCCAGCCGCAGCGACGATGCGACGACGGGTTTATTCAGCGATACGTCAAGTTCGATCAGCTTTGCCACGGCGGGCGTTGAACGCATGCGCTTGACTGGCGCGGGATTCTTGGGCCTTGGTACGGCGACGCCCAGCGTCACGCTTGATATGCGCACGAAGACGGATGCGGTTTCGATTCCAAATGGCAGCTCAGCGCAAAGGCCAAGCTCGGCGGTGTCGGGCATGATGCGTTATAACTCTGACCTCGGCGTATTCGAAGGCTATACCGCCAGCGGATGGGGCAGCCTTGCCGCAGGCACGGGCATCAGCGCGGCGAGTGCTGGACAGAGTTTGGTGAGCGGCTGGCCTGATGCGATTGTTTGCACAACAACTTACAGTTCTATCAATGTCGGCATCTGGTACTTAGTTGCTGCTCCGCAGTCGAATGGAAAATATTGGTATAGAATGCCTGCCTCGACTGATTTGGCAATCGAGTTTAACGCGGATGGTTCTTTTTATGCTTATCAAACGATAACATCGTCAAATTGTGCAACTTCAATCTCAGCACTTGTCGCCAATGGCCAAGCTTTCAACTTCGTCAACAGCAGCACGTCGAACGCGATTGCGATGGACGATGGGACTGCCGCTGCGCCGGGCCTTTACTTTGGTGCGGATACAAACACAGGCCTTTATCGTCCCGCCGCGGACACCGTCGGCGTTGCCACCGGCGGCGTCGAACAAATGCGCGTCACGGCAAGCGGTTATGTCGGTATCGGGACGACAACACCCAATGCAGGATTAGATGTAGGAAAAGGCTCTATTCGTGTGATGGCAAATAACACGCCTTTGTCTGGTAGTGGCTTAGAACTATATTATATCGGCGCAAGCAACGAAGCCTACGCGTTGGCTATAGATCGTACGACGCCAGCCTATAAAAGTTTTGATATTGAAGGATCTCAACTCCGGTTCGGAACAATGGGGTCAGAACGTTTGCGTATTACGTCGACGGGAAGCATAGGCATCGGAACGACGGTTCCAGCTGTTTCTCTAGACCTCTCTACAAAAACGGATGCCGTGAGCCTTCCCTCGGGTGCGACGACAGCGCGTCCGGCGACGGGTGCGGTTGGCATGATGCGGTACAACACAACGCTCGGCGCGTTCGAAGGCTACACCGCCAGCGGTTGGGGAAGTTTGGGTAGCGGTTCAACCACGGGCGTCACCACGGCGGGACAGAGTATGTTCTCCGGCTGGCCGGATGCGATTGTTTGTAAATATGGAGCTGGACGGAGTGGCGTTTTTATTTTGGAATGGTATGACGTTTCTGCCGTATCTTACTCGATGAAATCGTGGGGAACAGAAGCCGGTTCTTCGACAACAAATTGGTATGTTCGGTTTGACCCGACCGGGGCTTATTCTTCCTTTAATATTGCTAGTGGATTTACTTTGGATTGTGCGACCAACGCTTGGTCGATCTCCCAGCTAATAGCCAATGGCCGCGCTTTCAACCTTGCCAACAGCAGCACGTCGAACGCGATTGCGATGGACGATGGAACCGCCGCCGCGCCGGGCTTGTACTTTGGCGCGGATACGAACACAGGTCTTTATCGTCCTGCCGCGGACACCGTCGGCGTTGCCACAGGTGGCGTCGAACAAATGCGCGTCACGGCGAGTGGGTATGTTGGGATTGGGACGACAACACCCGCTGGGATACTGCAAGTTTCCAGCGCGGCAGCTCCGTGGCTTAACGTCCAAACGCTGTCAAATACTAATGTTCCGATGGTTGGGTTGTTAAATGCGGCTGGAACTATGGTTGGTACGCTAACCGCGTACACTGGTGGATCGAATACATTAGAGCTGGGCAATTATCAAAATGGGCCGTTGACTTTCAAGACAAACGGAACCGAGTTTATGCGAATTACTGCAGCCGGTAACGTTGGTATTGGAACGGCTTCACCAACGGCCGGCGCTTTGCTGGATTTATCGGCAGGCAATACAGCCAGCAACAGCTCGCTCCTTTTACCGCAAGGCACGACCACGAACCGTCCGGCGACGGGTGCGGTTGGCATGATGCGGTACAACACAACGCTCGGCGCATTCGAAGGCTACACCGCCAGCGGTTGGGGAAGTTTGGGAAGTGGCTCGGGTTCAGGCACAGGGACGTCAGGGCAGAGTATGCTTTCCGGCTGGCCAGATGTGATTATGTGTTATACTTCGTATTACAGTGCGAATATTCCCTTTTATGTTGATAGCCGAGACCAATCCAACTCAGTCGTGATATATAGAGCGCTGATCAATAGTGCATCAGATGCTTATGTCTCTTACAATATAACAACAGGAGCTTATTCAGCGGGAGTCGCCGGGTGGCTAAGCACAATTGATTGCATGACAAGCGCCTATTCAATTTCAACACTTGTCACCAACGGCAAAGCGTTCAACCTCGTCAACAGCAGCACATCGAACGCAATTGCGATGGACGATGGAACGTCCGCTGCACCGGGCTTGTATTTTGGAGCGGATACGAACACAGGCCTTTATCGTCCCGCCGCTGACACCGTCGGCGTTGCCACGGGCGGCGTCGAACGGTTGCGCGTTGATGCCAATGGCGCAGTAGGAATCAAAACGACTTCGGTGACAAGCGGCGCTGTCCTCGATCTGGCCAGCGCGACGGGCACGGCGTACAGCTCGCTCATCTTGCCGAAAGATACAACCGCTAACCGTCCGACCACAGGCGTCGCTGGCATGATGCGCTACAACACAACGCTCGGCGCATTCGAAGGCTATACCGCCAGCGGTTGGGGGAGCTTGGGAAGCGGTTCAACCACGGGCGTCACCACGGCGGGACAGAGTATGTTCTCCGGCTGGCCGGATGCGATTATTTGTTATGTCAACACATCAATACCTGTTGTCTTTTACAGTATATGGGATAGCACGTCACAAGTTGGCTATGCAGCTAATACAAACTCATATGGTACAACGCGGGTATTTTTTTCACCGACTACCGGTGCGTATTCTGGTGGAGACAACACAATAAGCGCATGGACAAGTATAGATTGTCAAAGCAATGGATGGACTATTGCCCAATATGTCACAAATGGCCGTGCGTTTAATTTTGTTAACAGCAGCACGTCGAACGCGATCGCGATGGACGATGGCACAGCCGCCGCGCCGGGCTTGTACTTTGGCGCAGATACGAACACGGGCCTTTATCGCCCCGCCGCGGACACCGTCGGCGTTGCCACGGGCGGCGTGGAGCGTATGCGCCTTACGGCCAGCGGCTATGTTGGGATCGGTGGGACGACAGCTTCAACTGTTTTGAATGTCTATGGACCCTTTGGTTTTCCGTCATCAACGGGCTCAACAGCAACCGATACCGCCTTTCGCATTAGCAATACGACAGCGGGAGCTTCAGGCGGGGCCCTTGACGTGGGACAAGCCGGGGATTCTGGCTCTTGGATTCAAAGCCGCCTTGCTTCAGACTATACGACTAATTTTTCGCTTCTTCTCAATCCAAACGGCGGCCGCGTCGGCATTGGAACAACCACGCCAATAGTTGGCGCCTTGCTGGATTTATCGGCGGGCACAGCGACAAGCAACAGCTCGCTTCTCTTGCCAAAGGGAACAACGACAACGCGTCCGACCACAGGCGTCGCTGGCATGATGCGCTACAACACCACGCTCGGCGCGTTCGAAGGCTACACCGCCAGCGGTTGGGGAAGCCTCGGCAGCGGCACAAGCGGATCGGGAAGTGGGACGGGGCTTGTCTCTGGCTGGCCGGATGGTTTTGTTTGCACGGCAACAAGTCCCTGGGCGGGGCCTACAATTTTCTGGGCCCGTACGTTGGGTGGAACGGGGGGCATAGATTATGAAGTGATTCAAGCAAGCTCCTCGGTCTTTTACGATATGACGTTTGCAAGCACAACCGCTGCCTCATCATCAAATGTAACGTCGGATTGTAGTGGAAAAACTGTTAGTCAGTTGATCGCTTCTGGCAATGCTTTTTATGTCGGTGGAGGGTCATCAAGTTCTTCTATTCTTGGGACGACGGCAACCGGCACAAGCCCACACATAAGTGGTGATGTAACCACGGGTCTGTTCAGCGATACGGCATCGAACGTTAGCATTGCAACAAGCGGCACAGAGCGCTTGCGGTTGGATGGGAGTGGTCGCGTTGGCGTTGGCGCTTCGCTTTTGTCTGTTAGCAACGCGAGCACCATTGATCCACGTTTGCTTGTTGTTGGTTCAGGTGTCGCCAATGGCATTCAATCCGTTCGGACGGGAACGCCGGGTTCTGGCGGGGCGCAAATTGTTCTTTCATCGACGCGCGGCGCGCTGCCAACGACCTATACGGCGCTGCAAAGTGGAGATGGGATCGGAACCCTTTCCTTTAATGGGGCGGACGGGAGCCAGTTTGACGCGGGCGCGCTTATTCTGGCGCAGGTGGACGGTACGGTTAGTACAGGCGTGCTTCCGACAAGGCTGATCTTTAACACAAACAGGGGCGCTGGCGCTAATGCAACCACGGAGGCCATGCGTATAGATTCGGCAGGCCGTATCGGCATGTCGGGCAATAATACGATGGCCATTAACGCTGGCGGCGTGCTTGATTTGTCCAGCGCGACGGGCACGGCCTACAGCTCGCTCATCTTGCCGAAAGACACATCTGCCAATCGTCCAACCACAGGCGTCGCTGGCATGATGCGCTACAACACAACCCTCGGCGCGTTCGAAGGCTACACCGCCAGCGGCTGGGGCAGTTTGGGTGGTTCAACCACGGGCGTCACCACGGCGGGACAGAGTTTGATTTCTGGTTGGCCCGATGTGATTATGTGTACGATCGTTTCTGGCGGACAAAGCTATCTTACTGCGTATTATCAAGACCTTCAAAGTTCGGGTGCCAATGTTTCGATCTATCGATCGATACTAAACACAAACTTTGACGCCTATATCGGCTTTTATCTAACGGGAAGTTACGAAACAGGGGTCGTTGGAAGCACCTGGACGTCTAATGATTGCATAACGAACACCTATTCAATTTCTCAGCTTGTTTCGATGGGGCGAGCCTATAACACGGTCAACAGCAGCACGTCGAACGCGATTGCGATGGACGATGGCACAGCCGCCGCGCCGGGCTTGTACTTTGGCGCGGATACCAACACCGGCCTTTATCGCCCCGCCGCTGACACCGTCGGCGTTGCCACAGGCGGCGTTGAGCGGATGCGCGTTGATGCCAATGGCGCGGTAGGAATCAAAACAACCGCTGTAACAAGCGGCGCTGTTCTCGATCTGGCCAGCGCGACGGGCACGGCGTACAGCTCGCTCATCCTACCAAAAGATACAACCGCCAACCGCCCGACCACCGGCGTTGCTGGCATGATGCGCTACAACACAACCCTCGGCGCGTTCGAAGGCTACACCGCCAGCGGTTGGGGGAGCTTGGGAAGCGGTTCAACCACGGGCGTCACCACGGCGGGACAAAGCATGGTGAGTGGCTGGCCGGATATTGTTATGTGTAGTGTTGTTTCGAGCGGCACAACGTATGCAATGCCATATTATTTGACGTCATCCAGCGCGAGCGCGACGTATTATCGAACAACAATTAATACCGCTGGAGATAGCTATCTCGGATACACAGCAGCTGGCGTTTATTCTGCGGGTGCGTTGGGTCCATGGACGTCTGTTGATTGTATAACGAACGCCACGTCAATTGCGTCTTTGGTTTCCTCCGGCAAAGCTTTCAACTTTGTCAACAGTAGCACATCGAACGCGATTGCGATGGACGATGGAACCGCCGCTGCGCCGGGCCTGTACTTTGGCGCAGATACCAACACCGGCCTTTATCGCCCCGCCGCTGACACCGTTGGCATTGCCACAGGCGGCGTTGAGCGCCTGCGCGTGACGGCGAGCGGGTTTGTTGGCCTTGGCACGACAAGCCCAAGTAATCCTTTGACCATCACGTCATCGTCAGCCACCGCATCGCAAGTTATGATTTCAAACGGGACATACTCTGGCAACGCAGCTGTGGGGGTAGGCCAAAATGGTTTGTGGATAGGCGGTGCCGCCTACTTAAGCGGAGGCTCATGGGCAGCAAACAATACTGCTGGCACAATGGTCGGCGTAATGGCCGATGGCTTTCATGTCGGCTATTTCTCGGGAGCAACAATTGGCAGCACCGTAAGTCTTTCCTATGCATTAAATGTCACAACAACAGGTAGCGTCGGTATAGGGACGGCCTCGCCAACGGCGGGGGCCTTGCTGGATTTGTCGGCGGGCACAGCGACAAGCAATAGCTCGCTGCTGTTGCCAAAGGGAACAACGACAACGCGCCCGACCACCGGCGCTGCGGGCATGATGCGCTACAACACAACCCTCGGCGCGTTTGAAGGCTACACCGCCAGCGGCTGGGGCAGTTTGGGAAGCGGGTCAACGACAAGCGTCACCACGGCTGGACAAAGTTTGCTCTCCGGTTGGCCGGATGTCATTATGTGCAATATCGTGTCAAATGGCGTGACCTATTATATGGCCTACATGCTATTTGATCAAAGCACGACCCTGACAACATATAGGGCCATCGTAAATAATGGCGGCGACAGCTCTGTCTCGTATAATACGACAAACGGAGCCTATAGCTCTGCTGTTGTGTATTATTCCTCAAATGACTGTGTTTCGAATGCCTATACCATCGCGCAGCTTGTCACCAATGGCCGCGCTTTCAACTTCGTCAACAGCAGCACATCGAACGCGATTGCGATGGACGATGGCACGGCCGCCGCGCCGGGCTTGTACTTTGGCGCAGATACCAACACAGGCCTTTATCGCCCCGCCGCGGACACCGTTGGCATCGCCACGGGCGGTGTTGAACGTTTGCGGATAGCCGCGAGCGGCAATGTAGGGATTGGAACGACAACTCCATCTGCACCCTTGGATGTTAGAAATCGCTTAATTATTGCGAATTCAGATTATGTTTCCTCTTCTGCAGGAAGCGGATTGCAGATTTATCAAACCGCAACTTCAGGGGATACAAATTCGCAAATTCAAGCATTTAAAGCTGGCTATACTGCTGGTTCAAATCTAATCCTTCAGCCATGGCAAGGCACGGTCGCTATAGGCACGTCTTCGCCGACAGCGGGGGCCTTGCTTGATTTATCCGCGGGCACGGCGACAACCAACAGCTCGCTCCTGTTGCCAAAGGGAACAACCGTCACGCGGCCAACAACGGGCGTGGTTGGCATGATGCGCTACAACACAACATCCGGCGCGTTCGAAGGCTATACGGGCTCAGGTTGGGGCTCGTTTGCAAGCAGTTCTTCTGGCTATTTAGGAACGGCGGCCACAACGGCCGCGCCTGCGCGCTCCGACGATGTGACAACCGGGTTGTTCAGCGCCACCGCCTCAACCGTCAGCATCACAACAAGCGGAACGGAACGTTTGCGTGTGACGGGAACGGGAAGTGTTGGGATAGGAACAACAACGCCAGCAATGCCGTTGGATGTCAGCTTAGGGAATGGGAATGTGGCGCTCGGGGGAGGGACTGCGGTTGCGGCATCGGTAGCCGGATATGGGCTTACGATACGTGGAAGCACAAGCAATTATAATCTTGAAGTCAACGATGGTGGTGGGCGCGTCAATCAATTGTGGAATGCTTCCGGGTCAACGGGGACATATCTTATTTCGTCCGAACCCGCCTCGCGCCTTCTTCAAACCGTGTCCAGCACAACGGGGGCCTTGTTTGGCTTTTACTCGGCGCCATCGGGAACGGCGGGGAACACAATCACGTGGACACAAATTGCCGAACTCAACGGCGCTTCGGATATTTGGTTTAGCCCGCGCGGGACAAGCAGTGATCTTTATATGACGGCCAGCGGTTCTGTCGGCATTGGAACGACGACACCCATCGATAAGTTCTATGTCGCTGGTGCTTTGCATTCGACCAACAATGCGGCAGCGCACGGGGCATCCGAAGCCTTCTTGGATTATATCCCCGGCGTTGCTGGGCGCATTGCTGTCGTTGGTGCGGATGCGGCGACAAAAGGAGCGTTCCGTATTGACCAATATTCATCCGATAATTCTCTTGGCAGCGTTGCTTTAATGATAACGGCGAGTGGCAATGTCGGCATTGGGACGACGAGCCCTGCCTCTGCCTTTGACGTAACTGGAAAAATCACATCCCGCTATGATGGAACGATTCTTAGCAATCAATGGACGGATTCCCTTGGAACATTCCATCTGAATGCTTGGAATAACGTTGAGCTTGATACCGGCTCGAACGCAAGATTGTTTGTGCAAGGAACAACAGGAACAATTTCTATCGGCTCAACAGCGCCGATAGCGGGCGCTCTTCTCGATCTTTCGGCGGGAACCACGACAACCAACAGCTCGCTGCTTTTGCCGCAAGGAACAACCACCAACCGTCCGACAACAGGCGTCATCGGCATGATGCGGTACAACACAACAACGGGCGCTTTCGAAGGCTATGCCTCCGGTGGGTGGGGCTCGTTTGCAAGCAGCAGTTCTTCAACATTAGGTACCGCAACGACAGCAAACAATCCTTCGCGTAGCGGCGAAGCGACAACGGGCTTGTTCTCACCGGCGACGGGCTCGGTTGCGATCACCTCTCTGGGCACAGAGGCTTTGCGCGTAACGGCCAGCGGTTATGTCGGTATCGGCAACACGGCTCCGGCGGCGAAGCTGGACGTGACGGGCGACATCAATACAACGGGAAATCTGGCTCTTGGCGGAGCCGGCCTGGTTTCGTATCGCGGCCTCAATATGGCGCAGACCATTGCTGATGCGAGCAAAGTCGGAATCTATAACAGCCAAACGATTAGCGGCACGCAAACAGCGGCGCGGGTTAATTACGGGGTTTATAGTTTGATGACGAATTCCGCCGTGAACGGAAGCTATTCAAACGGGCTTCAAGGCGTTTATTCCGATATCATAAATGCGACAGGCGGCGGCAACGCCACAGAGGCGGGCCTTTATGGGCGCATTACCAATAATGACGCAAGCGCGACGACAGGTAACATGACGGGCGTTGGCGGTCTTGTTAACAACGCGGTGGCGGGAACAATTTACTCGGCTTACGGCGGTTATGGCGGTGTCACAAATTCCTCGACCGGAACAATTACATCCGGCATGGGCAATTATGGGCAAGTTCAAAATTCGTCATCGGGGACGATCAGCGCGGCGCGAGGGCTTTATGGTACGGTTGCCAATGCTTCATCTGGAACAATCTCCAATGCGCGCGGACTCGAAGGTGTGATTACCAACAGCTCGGGTTCAATGCCATCGTCGTATGGCGTTTTCTCCTCGACCAATCAGCTGACCAGCGGCGGTACAATAGGAACGAATTATAGTTATTATGCGCAGGCGATTCAGTCAGCCGGGACGTTCAGTACAAACTATCTTTTCTATGGCACTTACTCCGGCACCATTGGCACTAAGTGGGGTGTGTATCTAAGCGGCGAGACGAGCAATTACCTGTCGGGCACGCTTGGTATTAAAACGGCGGCTGTGAATGCAGGCAGCGTGCTTGATTTATCGGGCGCGACGGGCACGGCCTATAGCTCGCTTCTCCTTCCGGGAGATACAACGGCTAACCGTCCGACGACGGGCGTCGTGGGTATGATGCGGTACAATACAACGCTCGGCGCGTTCGAAGGTTACACCGCCAGCGGTTGGGGAAGCTTGGGCGGATCAACAACAGGCATCACCACAGCGGGACAAAGCATGGTGAGTGGCTGGCCGGATGCGATCCTTTGTACGGTAACGGCTCCGTATACCGGAACTTTGGTCCTCTATCCCCAATGGGAGCCCATTGCGAGCTCGGGCCTTTATCAATATCAAAACATTGTTAGTGGAAATCAATACCAAGTTGCGTTCAATACTGACGGAACATTTAATTCTTATAGGGGTATTACCGCTTCAAATTGTTATGCGTCGATTTCAACGCTTGTTTCAAATGGGCAGGCAGTCAATTTTGTCAACAGCAGCACGTCGAACGCAATCGCGATGGATAATGGCACAGCTGCCGCGCCGGGCTTGTACTTTGGCGCGGATACGAACACAGGTCTTTATCGCCCCGCCGCCGACACGGTTGGCATCGCCACGGGCGGCGTCGAGCGCTTACGCATTGATGCCAATGGCGCTGTGGGAATCAAAACAACTTCTGTGACAAGCGGCGCTGTCCTCGATCTAGCCAGCGCGACGGGCACGGCCTATAGCTCGCTTCTCCTTCCGGGAGATACAACGGCTAACCGTCCGACGACGGGCGTCGTGGGTATGATGCGGTACAATACAACCCTCGGCGCATTCGAAGGTTACACCGCCAGCGGTTGGGGAAGCTTGGGCGGATCAACAACAGGCATCACCACAGCGGGACAGAGTTTCGTAAGCGGCTGGCCTGATGCGATTGTTTGTACCGTAACTGGTCCAGGAACCTGGGGATCCGTTCCCTTCTATTTAACCCACGCGCCAAATGCGGATGGGACCTACATATATAGGATGCTCTGGTTTAATGGCTCCACAAGTTATGGGATTATTTTTTCTAGCACCGGCGCTTACGCGAGTGCTGAAAATAGCCTTGTTACGGACTGTAATAGTAAATCGATTTCTCAGCTTGTCACCAGCGGTAAAGCCGTCAACCTCGTCAACAGCAGCACGTCGAACGCGATTGCGATGGACGATGGCACGGCCGCCGCGCCGGGGCTGTATTTTGGCGCAGATACCAACACAGGCCTTTATCGCCCCGCCGCGGACACCGTTGGCATCGCCACGGGCGGCGTCGAACGGATGCGCGTCACGGCGAGCGGGTTTGTCGGGATTGGGGTAACGGCTCCATCTTATCCTTTACAAGTCGGGTCAGATTCAACGAATGGCAATGGCGCTTTCCTTTCGACGGCTGGTGCATGGACGAACGTTTCGGATCGCCGGGTGAAAGAGGATATCCGGCCCATCACCTATAGTCTTGACGATGTGATGAAGCTGAAGCCCGTTTCCTATGAGATGAAGGGCTCGCACGAAAAACAAATTGGCTTCATTGCGCAAGACGTTGAGCCCGTGGTTCCCGAAGTCGTTTCGATCAGCAAAGAAGGCCGCTATGGATTAAACTATGGCAACATGGTCGCTCTTTCGGTCAAGGCGATCCAAGAGCTTAAAGCCGAGAACGATACGCTGGCGCAAAAGATCGAAAAATTAAAACCGGATGAACGGGAAGCAAAAGATCAATCTCTTGTTTACCTTCTGCTGGGTACGCTCGCGCTTATGATTGCGCTGAGTGTAAGTTTATGGCTTGCCTCGCGGCGGCGAATCTCTGTCCTTGAGCAAGAGATCCGCGCCGTGCGTTTGCTGCTGTCTGAAAAAGGGAGGGGCACAACCTGATGGGTGTGTGGCGTCTTCCCTCTCACATGAAAACCAAACGGGATGCCCGCCTTCGCGGGCATGACAGCGCTTGGGGGCGGACGACTGCTCTTCCTTCTGAAAAGGAATTCTCTTTCGTCATTGCGAGGAGCGAAGCGACGCGGCAATCCAGAGCCACAAACGCGATGCTTGGATTCCTTGCCTCCTGGATCCCCGCCTTCGCGGGGATGACGCAAGGAAAAGCTGGGATAACAAAAAAGGGAAACAGCTTCGATCGCCGTTTTCGTAGCGCGCTGCTGAGCGCGGCGCTCCTGCTCGTGCTTCCTTCCGCTGCGTGGGCGGATTGCGCCAATCCCGCGGGCATTGCGGGCGATCAAATCTATTCGACCAACTACAACGTTATGCAATTCTGTAACGGCGTAAGTTGGATCAATATGGGGTCGAACAATCCCATCAGCGAGCTAACGGCAAACGATTGGTGTAAGGCAAATGCTGAGGGCACACAGATCGTTTGTCAAACGGGAGCGATCAACCTTTCCGGCACGGACGTAACGGGCAATTTACCCGTCGGCCATTTGAACAGCGGTTTAAACGCAGGCTCGTCAACCTTTTGGCGCGGCGATGGCGTTTGGGCGACGCCGCCCGTGCAGCATTCCGTCGATACGTTGACGACGGCGCGCGATTTTTCAATTACGGGCGATGCGGTTGCGCCAGCCGTTACCTTTGACGGCTCAGCCAACGTGACGTTGATCGCAACGGTTCAAAAGTTGCAAGGCTTTGCCATTGCGACAACCGCGCCGCAAACGGATCAGGCTTTGGTTTGGAACGGTAGCGCGTGGACGCCAAGTGCTGTGAGCCGGATGAAAACCGGGACAAGCCCTTCGGCGCCGGGCCTGTATTTCGAAACGGATACAAACACCGGCCTTTATGAACCAACCGCCGATACGATGGCTTTTTCAACCGGCGGGCAAGAACGCCTGCGCATCGACATAACCGGTAATATCGGCGTTGGTGGCGCGCCGATGACGGGTGCTGGCCTCGATTTATCAAGCCGGACGGGCGCGGCTTCCAGCTCATTGGTTCTGCCGCAAGATACGACGGGCAACCGTCCCGTAAGCGGCGTGGCGGGCATGCTTCGCTACAACACGACAAACAATCAGGTTGAAACCTATAATGGTTCGAAATGGACAACGCTTGTTGCCGATACGTCTAGCTTGCTCGGCAATTCTTCCTTAGGGCCTTCGACGGCCGCGCCGAGCCCCTATCGCAGCGGCGAAATCAACACGGGCTTTTTCTCGCCGGAGAGCGGAGCCGTTGCCGTTTCATCTCTTGGCACAGAAGTGATGCGCATTAATTCTGCTGGGAACATGGGGTTTGGCACGAGCTCTCCGGCTGTAACGCTTGATCTTGGCGCAAAGACTGATGCGCTTTGGTTGCCGAAAGGCACAACGGTGCAAAGGCCGTCTTCGCCCGGCGTTGGTATGATCCGCTATAATAGCGATCTTGGCGCTTTCGAAGGCTATTTGAACGGCGGATGGGGTAGCCTTGGCGATCAGACTGGCGGTGGGGCAAGCGGCGCGGGTGCCATTGGCCAGACGATGTATGGCAGCTGGCCCGACGTTCTTATTTGTACGGCGGCCGCTGTTTGGCCAGGATCAAAATTCGCTTTTTATCTGCGCGGCATTGATGCCGATGGCTCTTGGTCCGGGACGGCGGGCGATGTCGTTTATGAATATAATATCGGCGGCCGCAATGACATTTATTTTGTTTCCTATAAAGCGAATGGGACTTTTGATAAAGTCGCCGATGGCTTTGCAACCGCAAACCTGGATTGCGTGACCAATGCTTGGTCTGTGACGAATCTGATCACGAACGGCAAAGCGTATAATATAGTCAACAGCTCGACCAGCAATGCGATTGCGATGGATAACGGCACAGCAGCCGCGCCGAGCTTGAGTTTTGCGAGTGATACTGGTGTCGGTTTCTTCCGTCCGACGGCAGGGGCGCTTGGCATGGCGGCAGGTGGGGCTGAGCGGATGCGGGTGACAAGTGCGGGCCTCGTTGGTATCGGCTCTGTCGCGCCGACGAGCCTTTTAACTTTGGGGGCGACGGGGGCCGCGTCCAAGCCAGCGATGGAGTTTCAAAGCGGCTTTAGCTCGGCGACCGATTCAACCGTTTATCCCAGCGGAAAAATATACAGCACGTTCGATGGCAGCGCCTATGGAACCGATCGCCTGACGCTTGCGACGCACAACGCCTCCGGAACTTATGTTGATACGCTCAGCGTCAGGGCGGGCAATGTCGGCATCGGCACAACGTCGCCTGTCGTTTCCTTAGACGTCGGCAGTATGACGGACGCCGCGCGAATTCCCGTTGGCACAACGTCACAGAGACCATCGGCTGCGGGCGTCGGCATGCTTCGCTATAACTCATCAATGAACCAGTTCGAAGGTTATACGAACAGCGGGTGGAAAGCGCTTGGCACAACATCCGGTAACGGTCTTTCGGGACAAAGCATGCTGACGGCTTGGCCGGATGCCATCCTGTGCAACGTGACAAACCCAGCTTGGGGTTATACGCCGTTCTATTTATCGATGGTCGATTCAAGCAATCTTTATCATTATCGAGCTGCTTATTGGGTAAGTTCAGCATCAGCCTGTATTGCAACAGATCCAGATTCGGGTAGCTGTACGGCCTATGCCAACTTTGCAGCACCCTATGGCATTACCTACACTTCAGCCGGAGCATTTAGCGCGAATGAGAACTTAACGACGACAAGCTGCGGCTCTCTTACAATCCCGCAGCTTATCACAAATGGCTATGCCTATAATTTTGTGAACAGCAGCACCTCGAACGCCGTTGCGATGGACGATGGCACGGCGGCTGCGCCGGGCCTCTACTTTACGTCGGACACCAACGTTGGCCTTTATCATCCGGCAACGGATACGATGGGTTTTGTGACGGGCGGTGTGGAGCGGATGCGGCTTGATTCAAACGGCGCGCTCATTCTGCGTGGAACAAGCGCGAGCTTGGGTGCGGTGATGGATCTGAGCGCGGCAACCGGCACGGCCTATAGTTCGCTCCTTCTTCCTAAGGATACGACGGCGAATCGTCCAACGACGGGCACGGCGGGCATGGTTCGGTACAACACGACCTTGGCCGCGTTTGAGGGGTTCACCGTTGGCGGTTGGACAAACCTTGGGGGTGGGGCAACGGGCGCGCTTGGGCAAAACTTTGTCGGTGGCTGGCCGGATTCTATCGTTTGCTATTACGGGAATTATGTGGCCGTTCTCAACGCCGATCTGATGCCAAACACGAACGGCTATTATTATTACCGCAACGTCGGTCTGGGTTATATCGCCTATTCCAGCAGCGGCTCTTATTACACGCAAAGCGGCTTTGGCGGTTATGACTGCGTAGCCGGGACATACACCATTGCACAACTCATCAACAATGGCCGTGCCTTTAACCTGATCAACAGCATTACGGCAAGCGCTGCGGCGATGGACGATGGTACGGCGGGCGCGCCGGGTCTGTACTTTGGCAGCGATACAAATGTTGGTCTTTATCGCCCGGCCAATGATACGATCGGTTTTGCCACAGGGGGCACCGAAAGAATGAGAATCGACGGATCGGGCAATGTCACGATCCAAGGCCCTGTGGCGCTTAAATCTACCTCCGTCACGGCCGGGTCTGTTTTGGATCTGTCTGCCGGAACAGGGACGGCGTTTAGCTCAATGGTTTTGCCGCAAGATTCGACAGCCAATCGCCCGACCACCGGCGTGCAAGGCATGATGCGGTACAATACGACCTTGGGCTCCTTCGAAGGATTCACCGTTAGCGGTTGGTCGAAAATGGCCTCAAGCGCGGCGACGTCAAGCAGCCAAAACTTTTTTGGCGGCTGGCCTGATGCGTTGGTCTGCACGTATGGAACGTATATCGTCACGCTTTACGCAGACCAGATGCCCATGTCCACGGGCTATTACAAATATCAAAGCCCGGATGGCTACGTCCTGCAATTTACGAGCGCTGGCGCTTATTACACGCAAACAAGTTTGGCCAGCTACGATTGCGTGACGAACATGTGGTCGATTGCTCAAATGGTTTCGAATGGTCGCGCCTTTAATATCGTCAACAGCTCGACCAGTAATGCGATTGCGATGGATGACGGAACGGCGGGCGCACCGGGCCTGTATTTTGGAAGCGAGCCAACCTCTGGTCTCTATCGGCCGACGACCAATACGATTGGTTTTGCCTCGGGCGGCATTGAGCGGATGCGTGTTGACGCGAACGGCGCGGTTGGCATTAAAACCAATTCTGTTTCGGCGGGCACGGTTCTTGATTTAGGCAAAGCGACCGGGACCGCGTTCAGCTCGCTGATCGTGCCGCAAGATTCGACCGTAAATCGGCCTCTTACGGGAATCCAAGGCATGCTCCGTTACAATACGACGACAGGGCAGTTCGAAGGCTATGCTGCCGGAAGTTGGGGCGCGTTTGGCACGGGTACGGCGGGCATGTTTGGCCAAAATTTTGTAACAAACTGGCCGGATGCCATTGTCTGTAAATATGGAAATTATGTCGCGGTTTTGAAGGCAGAAGGCCTCCCCAATTCCGATAGCTACTATATTTATCGCGATACGACGCACGGCTATATCGAATACACGGCGGCTGGCGCGTATTACACGAACAGCGGTATGACTTCCTATGATTGCGTGACCAGCACCTATACAATCACGCAACTCATTACAAATGGTCGTGCGTTTAATCTTGTGAACAGCAGCACGTCGAATGCGATTGCGATGGACGATGGCACGGCGGCAAGCCCGAGCCTGTACTTTGGGAACGATACGAACGTGGGTCTGTATCGGCCAACGAACGACGTGATGGGAATCACGACGGGCGGCGTTGAGCGGATGCGCGTTGATGCGAACGGCGCAATCGGCGTTAAAACGTCTTCGGTGACGGCTGGTGCCATCATGGATATGGGGAGTGCGACTGGCACAACCCTCAGCTCAATGATCGTTCCGCAGGATACAACGGCGAACCGTCCGACCACGGGCGCGCTCGGCATGCTCCGTTACAATACGACGTCCGGGGCTTTTGAAGGCTATGGAGCTGCTGGTTGGGCGAATATGAATGCGACAACCACGGCCCCCTCCGGTCAAAATTTCGTAACGGGTTGGCCGGATGCCATCCTTTGTAATTTGACCAGTCCGGCTTGGGGCCCCACCGTTTTAATGGCGACGTGGATGCCTCATTCAAACGGCTATTACTATTATTCGCTGGGGCCGTCCTATTACATTGGCTATACAGCAGCTGGTGCGTACTACGCTGCCGTTAACATAGGCGGGGATTGCACAACCAGCGCCTACAGCATAGCGCAGCTTGTCGCCAATGGTAAGGCGTTCAACATGGTGAACAGCAGCACATCGAATGCGATTGCGATGGATAACGGGACGGCAGGAGCGCCGGGGCTGTACTTCAGCGCGGACATGAGCACGGGCTTGTACCGGCCGACCACGAGCACGGTGGGGATCGCGACGGGCGGCGTGGAGCGGATGCGGATCGACGCGAACGGCGCGGTGGGGATCAAGACCAATAGCGTGACGGCAGGCAGCGTCCTGGATCTGTCGAAGGCGACGGGGACGGCGTTTAGCTCGCTGCTGCTGCCACAGGATACAACGCCCAATCGTCCGACGACGGGCGTGCAAGGGATGATGCGGTACAATACGAGCACGGGCTCTTTTGAGGGTTATACCGTTAGTGGTTGGTCACAACTAAGCGCCGGGGCAAGTGGCACCTTAGGTCAAAACTTTGTGGGCAGTTGGCCTGACGCCATTATCTGCAAATATGGGACGTATCAAACCGTTCTCGTCGCAACGGCTTTGCCTGCGACAAATGGCTACTATTATTACGGCTCTTATACGGTTGGTTATATGCTTTATAACGCCGACGGGACGTATTACTCGCAAAGCGGGATGGGAAGCTTTGATTGTGTGACCAGCGCGTACAGCATGGCGCAGTTGGTTGCCAATGGGCGCGTCTATAATATGGTCAACAGCAATACGGCAAACGCCTCGGCCATGGACGACGGCACAGCGGCCGCGCCGGGTCTGTCCTTTGGGAACGACACGAACGTGGGGCTGTATCGGCCTACCAATGATACGATTGGCTTTGCAACGGGCGGCGTGGAGCGGATGCGGATCGACGCGAACGGTGCCATCGCCGTAAAAACGCTGAATGTGACGAGTGGCGCTGTTCTGGATATGGGAAGTGCGGCTGGCCCATCGTACAGCTCAATTATCGTGCCGAAGGATACAAGTGCAAACCGGCCCACCACCGGTGTCACCGGCATGCTGCGCTATAATACGAGCCTTGGCGATTTTGAAGGCTATACGGTGAATGGTTGGACAAAGATGGGCAATGGTTTAACCAGCACAACGGGACAGGCCTTTGTTTCCGGTTGGCCCGATGCGATCATTTGTAAGTACAGCACCTTTGTCGTGGTGTTGACAGCGGAGGGCTTGCCTCATGTAGATGGGTATTATCTGTACCGGGACGTGAGCCACGGCTACATCGAGTATAAGAGCGACGGCACCTATTACACGCAAAGCGGCATGGGTTCGTATGATTGCGTGTCCAGCACATGGACGATGGCGCAGTTGGTTGCCAATGGTCGCGCAGTCAACACAGTCAACAGCGCGACCAGCAATGCTATCGCCTTGGATGATGGGACAGCTGTTTCGCCGGGATTGTATTTTGGCTCCGATGTGACGACGGGTCTTTATCGCCCCGGCGCAAATGCGATTGGTATCAGCACGGGTAGCACAGAGCGGATGCGCATTGATGCGAACGGCGCGTTGATGCTGAAAACAACGACAGCAACAAGCGGCGCGGTGATGGATTTGGGAAGCGCAACGGGGACGGCGTTTAGCTCACTCGTCGTTCCAAAAGATACAACAGCGAATCGTCCGACGACGGGCGCTGTTGGCATGGTGCGATACAATACGACGCTTGGTCAGTTTGAAGGTTATGCGGTAAGCGGCTGGACCAAATTGGGTGGCGCGGCGACGGGCGTTGCCGGACAGAACTTCGTGGGCGGCTGGCCGGATGCGATCGTTTGTAAATACGGTTCCTATATTGCCATCCTCAAAGCGGACCTGCTGCCGAACACAGATGGTTATTATTACTATCGGAACGTGGGGTTGGGTTACATCGCTTACACGGCGGCGGGGGCTTACTACACGCAAAGCGGTTTCGGTTCGTATGATTGCGTGACCAGCACATGGACGATCGCGCAAATGACAACGAGCGGGCGCACCTTTAATATTGTGAACAGCTCGACGAGCAATGCCATTGCGATGGATGATGGGACGGCAGGCGCGCCGGGGCTGTACTTCTCTTCGAATGCGACGATGGGCCTTTATCGTCCGGCGACAAATGTGATGGGTTTTGTTACAGGCGGCGTGGAGCGGATGCGTCTTGACGCGAATGGCGCTTTGACGCTGAAGGCAACGAGCGCAACCGCCGGAAGCATTCTTGATCTGTCTGCGGCCACGGGGACGGCGTTTAGCTCGATGCTTGTTCCTGTGGATACGACGGCCAATCGGCCGAGCACGGCGGCGCTTGGTATGATCCGGTACAACACCAATCTGGGGTCCTTTGAAGGGTACACCGTTGGTGGTTGGGGTAAGTTCGGCAATCAGCAAAATACAATCGGCGACGACACGATGGTCGGCGGCTGGCCAGATTCGATCACGTGTAAGAACGGCGTTTATACAGCTGTCCTCAAAGCAGACATGATGCCGAACTCGGACGGGTATTATTATTATCGCAATATTGCGCTGGGCTATATCGCTTATACGGCGGCTGGCGCTTATTACACGCAAAGCGGCTTTGGCACTTACGATTGCGTGACGGGCGCTTATTCAATGACGACCCTTTATAACAGCCAGCGCGCTTTTAACACCGTCGGCAATGGCACGACAGGTACGCTGCTCGGCGTTTCCGCCACCACGACTTCGCCGCATGTGAACGGCGATGCGACGACGGGTTTGTTCAGCGCGACAGCCTCAACCGTTAGCGTTGCAACGGGCGGTGTGGAGCGGATGCGCGTGACGGCTTCGGGCTATTTGGGCATCGGGACAACGTCGCCGCAACAACCGCTGCATGTCAAAGGGAGCGCGGTGTTTGGCACGGGCACGCGTTTAGCGACAAGCTCGGGCACGGTCACGCTTAAGGGCGGTACTTCGGATATGCAGATTGACGTTCAGGACGGTATGAGCCGTGTGAACTATCTGTGGAATGCTTCGGCAGGCGAAGGCAATTATCTTGTTTCGACTGAACCGGCTTCGCGTATTGCGCAAGCGACAAGCCTGACGGGCGGTGTCGTTGCGTTCTATGGCGCGCCATCGGGCACAGCGGGCAATGCGATTTCGTGGGTGCAAACGGGGAACCTCGACAGCGGCACCAACGTTTGGTTCAGCCCGCGTGGCACGGCGGCCGATTTCTATATCAATAACGCTGGCGCTATCGGCATTGGTACCGTCTCACCGAGTGTGTCGCTGGATTTGGGCTCGCGTACGGATGCGATCCTTCTTCCTTCCGGCACAATGGGCCAACGACCCGCCACGGGAAGCGTCGGTATGATCCGCTATAATGCCGATCTGGGAAGTTTCGAAGGCTATGTTTATGGTACGGGATGGGGCGGCTTTGGTAGTGGCGGCGGTAGCTCTGTGCTTGGGTTGAGCAGCGCAGCCAACAGCCCATACCGGAGCGGTGAGCTGACGACAGGTCTGTTCTCCCCCGCGAGCGGCAGCGTGGCGATCACCTCGCTGGGCACGGAAGTGCTCCGCACAACGGCGAGCGGTTATGTCGGCATCGGGAATAGCGCACCTGCGGTGAAGTTGGATGTCACCGGCGATGTCAATGCGAGCGGCAATCTGGGCCTTGGTGGCGCGGGCGTTCTCGCGAATGTCGGGCTCAATCTGGCGCAAGCGAGCGTGGATGCAAGCAAGAATGGTTTGGCCGTCACGCAGTCGGTCAGCGGCTCGCTCACGGCGGATCGCACGAACAATGGCGCGGTTGTAGCTGTCTCGAACGCGGCCAGCAGCGGCAGCTACAACAACACGCTTTATGGCGGTCAGTTCTCAGCCACAAACGCTTCGGGCGGAAGCTATGCTCTGGCGCGCGGGGTTCAAGGTACTGTCATTAACAATGATGGTACAGCGACCAACACTTGGTCGGATGGCGTGATGGGTGCGGTGAATAACGCCTCGGGCGGCACGATGACGAATGCGCGCGGAACGGTTGGTAGCGTCATGAACAACGCGGGCGGTACGCTCACCAATGGCTGGAGCGCGTACAATTATATCAGCAATACAGCTGGCGGCACGATAGCAAATGCCTATGGCACGCTGTCCTCCATCGCACAAACGGGCTCAACCGGGACAACCACAAATGGTACGGGCTTCTATGCGCAGCTTACGCAAACGGGCGGCACATTCGGTACGGGCTATCTGTACTATGGCGTCTATAGCGGCACGTTCGGACAGAAATGGGGCCTGTATCTAAGCGGCGAAACCAACAACTATCTGTCCGGGACGTTAAGCCTTGGGACAACGGCGACGGGCTTCCCGTTGGTGGTCGGCACGGATGCGACGAACGGCGCGGGCGCGTATTTGTCCCCGGCGGGCGTGTGGGTGAATGCGTCGGATCGGCGGCTGAAAGAAAACGTCAAGCCGCTGGCCTATGGCGAAGCGGAGCTGATGAAGCTGAAGCCCGTCTCGTACGAGATGAAAGGCACGCACGAAAAGCAAATCGGGTTCATCGCGCAAGACGTGGCCGAAGTCCTGCCCGAGGTGACGGAAGTGACGGCGCAGGGCCGCTATGGCCTTAGCTATGGCAACATGGTCTCGCTGGTCGTCAAAGTCCTTCAGGAAATGAAGGGTGCGAATGATCATGACGATGCGCAGATGGCGCGTCTGGCGGCGCAAAATGAACATCTGCGCGCGCAAATCAAAACGCTTCGTGAGCAAAAGCCTATCGACAAAAATTCGCAAGCTTTAGCGAGAAAAGAAGAAAACAAAAAACTTCTACGTTTAACCATCGAATGGGGCGGCGGCCTTCTGGGGGTGGCGGCGATAGGCCTTTTTGCCTGTGGGTTCGTGATCATTCGCCGCCGTAAGGAAGCCCCGCGTTCTAATGCCGCTTAATATGTGTTTTAAGTTGACAGCAAAGGCCAAAGGCGATCCTTTGAACGTAGCTTTCTTTTTCCGTTGAGTGCCATGCCCACGAAAGACCCTTTTGATCAAGAGACGTTTGAGCGTGCGACGGCGGCGGCGCTTAAAGCGATTGGCCAGAAAAAAATACTCGAAGTGGCCTTCGCGGGAGAAGCCGTTGTCACGGGTGCCGCACGCGTCAAACTTCCCGAATCGAAACAAGCAAAATTGAATGCGCGAACAAGGATGGCCTTGCGCGGCGCAGCGGATTCGGCGGCGGCGGCTCTTCGTTATCATCGAGCGGCGTCGAACCCCGTCTTGCCGCCTGAAGCGGCCCCTGTTCTTGTCGCGCTTGAGCAAGCGCGGTGCGAAGCTTTGGGGGCTCAGATTTTGCCGGGGTTGCGGCGAAATCTGGGGGCCTATTTAGAAGCGGCCGCTAAGGAAGCCGACCAAGGTATGGCGGGAACGAAACGCAAAATACCATTGGCTGATGCGCTTCGTCTTTTGGCGCATGCACGGCTTGGCGGCGGGAGGCTTTCAGCCTCGGCGCGGCGCGATCTAGCTTTTTGGCTGCCCTTGTTTGAGGAAAAACTCGAACCTTATTGGCCGCGCCTAGCGGCCAAGCTCAACGATCAGCAGGCGTTTGCCGATGAAGTTACCTTTATGCTCGAGGCTTTGACTTTGTTGCCGCCGCGCGTGAAAGAATCCGACGAAACGAAACAAAGCCCTCAGCCGTCGCAAGAGGAACCACCAAAGCCAGCAGAAACAGAACAAAACGCTTCTTCGCAAGAGGGAGCGGGTGACGCCGCGCAAGAAGGCGACGAAGAAGACGCGGGCAGCGATGGCGCGGCATCTCAAAGCGACGGAGAGCCGGATACGGGAGCCGTCGAATCCCAAACGAACGAAGCAGATAGCGATGACGAAGGGCCGCTCACGACGTACCGTGTGTTTACGACGGCGTTCGATGAGATTGTTCGCGCGGAGGATTTATGCCCGCCGGAGGAATTGGCGCGGCTGCGGCGATTGCTGGATGCTCAGCTACGGCCTTATCAAGGCACGGTGGTGAGGCTTGCGAATAAATTGCAACGGCTGTTGTTGGCTAAGCAGGTTCGCTCCTGGTCTTTTGATGAAGACGAAGGCGTCTTGGATGCGGCGCGTTTGACGCGGATTATTGTTGATCCGCTGGAGCCGCTTTTGTTTAAGCGTGAGAAAGAAGCACGCTTTCCGGGCACCATTGTCAGCTTGTTGATCGACAATTCGGGATCAATGCGTGGGCGGCCCATTACGCTTGCGGCGATCAGTACGGATATTCTGGCGCGTACGCTGGAACGGTGCGGCGTGAAAACGGAAGTGCTCGGTTTTACGACGCGTGCATGGAAGGGCGGCAAGGCGCGAGAATTATGGGCTGCTGCGGGAAAGCCCCCTATGCCCGGGCGGCTCAATGAATTGCGTCATGTGATCTATAAGCGCGCCGATACGCCGTGGCGTCGTGCGCGAACCGCTATTGGTTTGATGTTGCGCGAAGGCTTGCTCAAAGAAAATATCGATGGCGAAGCTCTTTTATGGGCGCATCAACGGCTGCGCGCGCGGCCCGAGGAACGGCGTATTTTGATGGTCATCTCCGATGGCGCGCCCGTGGACGATTCAACGCAATCGGTGAACCCCAGCACCTATCTCGACGCGCACCTGCGCAGCGTGATCGAAGGTATCGAAAAAACGTCGCCGGTTGAGCTTGTAGCCATCGGCATCGGTCATGATGTGACGCGCTATTATAAAAAAGCCGTCACCATCAGCGAGCCTGAGCAATTGGGCGATACCATGACGGAACAATTGGCCGCTTTATTTGCAAAATAACAGCGCCGCACGCCCGATTATGGTTTCAATCAGGTAAAAATAACGAAAAAGAAACGATAAGCCTTCCCCTAAAGGGTAAGGCTTTACCTAAAACCGCGCAAACAATAGCTGCAATTTTCCTTGGGCCAAATTTCTGCTATGATCGTCATAACGGGTTGGAAAAGAAGGGAATTTGAAAGTTTTATGAATAGTTAATTTTTATAAGAAAAAATTTAAGGGGGGAAGAAAATGAACACGTGTAAGCGCGTAAAAAAGCTCGATGAAGAGCTAGCGATGCTTGCCTCAACGGAGGAGGTCGAAAGCCTTGCTCTGCAGGCACGTCTCGTCGGAGCCGCCTATGAAGGCACCCCGACGCAAGAAAAAGCCTTGGTCTATGTTTTTGAGGGCAGCGAATATTTGGTGCCTTTCATCAATGTGTGGGACGGGGTGCGGGTTGTCGAATGCACGGTTCGCCTTGATTTGGCGGAGCGGGTTGTTTCAAGACCGCATGCGACAAGCCGGATGAGCGAGATGCAACGGACAAAGAAAATTACGCCCAAAGCGCGCCTCGCGGTCCTGAATGGGGTCAAGGCGTGGTTCTTGCCGGAAAAGGGGTTCTCGGTGCGCATTGTGCCCTTTCCGGTCCCGGAACTAGAGCCCAAGCGAGCGTAAGTCTAGCGACAAGGCAAGCAAGCGTTAACGAAGGCCTGAATTAAAAGGTTTGGTTTCGCTGGCTTGCCTTGTTCCATCACATCGTGCCATTGCACGCCAATGGCAAAGGGGTGCGAAGGAATTTCTATCGCTTCAATAGCGCCATCGGGGGCCAAGGCAGAAATGCGGACGCCCGGCCCAGCTTGAACAACAGCTTCGCGATGCCGCGAATTGACCTCGATTGAGGCCTGTTTGAAAATTTGTTGAAGTAAGGAATCTTGCGTCAAGCAAACGCCATGCGTTCCATCAGTTTTGTGCTCAATATTTGAGGATAACCTATTGACGATGCAGGACGACATTTTCGATCCGTGCAACGCCGCTAAAAGCTGCATCCCCGAGCAAAGACCTAAGACAGGCTTTTTCGCCTTTAGAAAGGCCTTCATAAAAAGGGCATCGACATAATAACGTAGCGAAGGGGGCTTCGGCTTTTGGGCCGTTATCGGATCGCCCGGCTCATACCAATCGGCAGGAGATACATAAATGCCGCCTGGCGAAACGAATCCGTCAAATTCTTCCGCGGCCAAGGGCACCATGCGGCTGTCATAGGGCAGGGCAAAAGGATAAGCGCCAGCCTGAGATAGTGAATCCATCAGCTGTTTGGGCAGCTCATAATGGGTTCCGCCGTGTGTGAAATTTTCGTCGAGAAGAACGGCAATGCGCGGGGGCATGCCCTGCCTCTTAGCCGAATTCGCCGGGCGGCGGATCGACGGGCATATTCAGCTCTTCCAGCAAAAGCTCTTCGTTGGTGAGCTTCATCTGACCGATGGTGAAATGTTCCGGCGCGCCGATCTCGGGATCAAAAACGTCCATTTCGTACGGTGCAACTTTGATGTCCGTGCGGAAAAGAGCGTTTTTGAAAACGACCGTGGCGGTCAACGTAAACAAATTGTCGCGACCAATGCCCTTGTATTTGACTTTCATCAAATGTCCGGCGACGTCGGCCTTTTCCTTGTCGGTCGCGGTTTCAAGCCAACGCAAATCGGCGGGATCTTCGACGATGATAAAGCGGCCTAATTGCCCGCGCACATAGTGAAAGAAAAACTTGGCATAGGTCACAAGTGACTTGCGGTCGAGCTTGATGGGTGCCTTTTCGTTGACGCTATAAATCGGCTCGTTCGTCCAATTCATGATGGTCAGGTCGCCCGCTTTGTAAAGCACATAGCGCGTGTTCGGCGCGGGCAACGTCGTGTCGGTCAAAGCATAAAGCTTATATTCGTCGTAAAAAGGAAGATCGGCGATTTCGACGGTCGTTTTCCCTTCGGCGACGGAAATGGGTAAAAGATCTTTCGCGATTGCGCGCAGAAAAACGGCAGCGTCGTTGGGCGAAAGAGTGGTAAAGGGCAGGTCGTTCATGTTTTTCTTTCTCCTTCTAGCGGACGGCCCAAAGGCCGCGCCTACTATCGCATAAGGCCGGTTAGCGAAACGTTACGATGGGGCGTTGTTTCCGGCAATAATTATCCTTTAATGACGGTGGCTAGTTCGCTAACGCTGTCGCTGGCGCCCAGCGAAACGCGTGAGCTGAGCATTTGCAGGACAAGCTCGCGTAAAGCATCGGTATCGTCTGCTTTTTGAAGCGTGCGGCCCTCGGCCAAGGCGGCGGCATAAGCTTCTTGGTCAGCAAAAAGCCAGGATTCGCCGGTGAGCCGTTCGAACCAGGCCTTGACATAAGCGGGCGTGCGCCACGCGATGGCAAAAAAGATATGCCGCATTTCGCCCAGGCAAAGGTCGGCGGCGGGCAGCGCTTCGGGCGCGTTGCTGTCGATAATTTTTTGTACTTTGCCCGAAAAATCATCAAACGCCTTTTTCTCTTCGTCGTTCGCTTGGCTGCGCGCGACGCGGTTGAACAAAGCGCTAAGCTTGCCTAGCTGCCGTTGCAGAAGGGCCGGGGCGAACTTGCGGCCCAGCCGCACGGTATCCTGACGAATAAAGCGCGCTTCTTCCGAGGCCAGGCGCGCGGTTTCGGCGTCGTCGGGGTCGTCGGCTACTATTTCGCGCTGTTCGTCCAGGCGGGTTTTAAGGAGCATAATTTCCGGTCCAGCGTCGGGGCCGACGGCGGCGATCAAATCGCCCCATTCTTCTTCGGCGCGATCTAGGATGGCGGTCGTTAGCTTGTGGCCTTGCTCGCCTTGATAGGAAATCTGTCCGGCTTGCGGCGCATAGAAACGGGGCGTTTCAAGAGAAATCTTGCTGGCGGGGAGCTGCACCGAAGCCTGCAAAATGCCGCCTTGGCTCATGCGCCAATCGAAAACCATCGGCTCGCCGACGCGAATGACGTGGCCCTTGGGCAAATCTGACCCGTTGACCCGGAAAAGCCCGACGCAAAGATTAAGCTCAACGCGCTCGGGATATTCGACTTGAAAAACCTCAAAGCCGATAAAGCCCGGGCTTCCGGATTTCAGCGTTGTGCCGCTTTTAAGCTGAACTTGCCCTGAAGCTGGCAACGGATCGCCTTTTTTGACGAGCGTGATAAAGGAATTTTCTTCAGCCTCGACGGATTTGCGCACCTTGACAGCAATGGTTTGCGCGGCCGGCAATGATTGCGGCGCGGCGACAACCCGGGCGATGGTCAAGGTTTGCGATGGTTCCTCAAGCTCGTTGCCTTCGGGGTCGAAAAGGTGAGCTGTGACTTTCTTTTCGCCAACGCTTGGCAAGGGCACGTCGAACGACATCTGATCGACAAGCAGCAAAAGTTCTGAGGCCCATTCGCCGCAATGGAGCTTGATTTGCTTGCCTTGCGCGTCGCCCGAAAGACAAACGGTGACGGTCGCTTTCTCATTGGGCGTGCGTGCTGGATAAGTAAAGGAAAGCTCAAGCGGCTGCGGTTTCGTTTCCGTTGCGGCGGGCTCTTCTTCGGGGGCGGGCTCTGGGGCAGGGGGGGACACAACCTGTATTTCGGTATGCGCCTGCGTCGGTTTGGCTTCGCTCTCGTCTTTGGCTTCAGCGGCGGGTGCGGCGTTCCATTGACGGCTCTCGCAGAAAATCGCCGCGCCTTCGGCCACGGCCGTCATCGGATCTGTTTTCAGATCGGCGACAATGTCGAGCGATTCCGTCACAAGATTGCGGATCAAAGGAATACGCGTCGGCCCGCCGATGAAAACAATGCGGTCCACATCAGCGGTCGCGACGTTGTTTTCTTCGAGGATCGTGCGGATGAGATCAACGGTGTGCTGAACAGCTTGGCGGATGAGTTCTTCGAATTGTGAGCGCGTGATGGGCGCGTCGAGGAAAAGCTCCGTCTCGCTTTGATCCATCAAGCGGACTTCGTCGTCCGAAGCGAAGATCGAAGCTTCTTCGGCGGAGGAAAGGTCAATCTTGGCTTTTTCAGCGGCCAATTGCGCAATGCGTGCCAAGCGGCGATAAGCCGGGTCGCGCAGGAAATTTTCGGGCAGATCGAAATTGGCCAAAAGCCAAGGCCGCACGACTTCGTGCACGATGATGCGGTCGAAATCGCGGCCGCCCAGCATGTTGACGCCTTGCTGCGCGACGATGCGCACTTCGCCATCGGTCGCTTCGAGAAGGGCAACGTCAAATGTGCCGCCGCCAAAATCATAGACAAGGAACTTGCCGGAACGTTTCGCGTCGGCCATGGCGGCCATCGCTGCGGCAACGGGTTCTTGGATCAGATCGACATGTTCAAGCCCGGCCAGCTTCGCCGCGCGCAGCGTGGCTTCGGACTGCATTTGATTGAACGCAGCGGGGATAGAGATGACCGCGCCGTCAAAGGCTTCAATGCCCGTTTCGGTGGTGGCTTGGCCTAAAAGCTGGCGGATAATTTCAGCGCTGCATTCTTCGGGCGAAAGGGCAAGGCCTGCGCCCGGAATCTCAATCGGCGTCGCCGTGCCCATCAAGCGTTTGAACGCTGCCGCGACATTTTCCGGCGAAACCATGGCCTGATCGTAAGCGCGCCGTCCGTAAAGGCGGTGACCGCGCTTGTCGATATAGATGACGGAAGGCAGAACTTCGCCGCCGTCAGCCGGACGAAAAGTTTGCACCGCGCCCTCATGGACGCCTGCAATAGAACTGTTGGAAGTGCCGAGATCGATGCCGATATACATGGGACCCATCTAACAGGAAATAAATTAAGAATTATTTGGCGTTTCGTTACGAATAGGTAAAGCAAGACGTTATGGTTAATGCAAGAGGCTCTGAAAGTAAAAAAAGCATGAAAATCGGTGGGGGAAAAGCTATAAACGGCACATTATTTTAAGCGAGAAAAGAAAGAACAGGATTTATGTCCGAAAATTCAGTTGAACAGAAAATCAAAAATCTATCTGCCGAAGAACGCGCACGGCTGGATAAGGTGTGGGAACATTTTAAAAGAGCCAAGGCGGACAACAGCGAATGGCAGGCGTCCCAAAATGTTTTGCAGACCATTTTGAAAAAAGGGAACCTGACGCCCTACGAATATCTGTCATACAAAGCGCAGCAGGAAAATCCGTCGCCGGGCGCTCAAAATGGAGCTTCTTCACAACAAGGAACGACCTTGAAGGTTCCTGTTTGGCTTGTTGAAAAACTGCGCCAAGAAGGTTTTACTGCTGGTTTTAGGCAAGGGGTTGCGAAGGGTGTGCTTGTTTCGGTCGAAAAAGAAATGGCGGCTGACCGCAGGAAAAGGGATGCCGCTCGGGAAAAAGAGGAAGAAAAAGCTCGTCGCGCAAGGGAGAAAAAGGCGATGGCTGTGCCGTTTTTGATTGATGCCTGCGTTCTGGGTTTTGCCTTTTCGACAATTGCAGGAAATGCCAGCGATCCACGGACGTCCGCGATAACCTATGTTGTTGGCACTGGCGTTGTGGGGATGCGGTATATTTCAAAAATGATAAGGTCCTTTCACGATGGATCGAACAACGCACGTGATTTGTGCGGCGTTGGCCATGTCACGACGTGGACGCTTGCGGCGAGTGCGGCGATTGGTGTTGTGATCGTCGGCAATATTCTGACAGAAGCGAAAGGGAACGTTTCCGTTCCGCAAAAGGCCACGTCAAGCCATAGCGAAAAGGAACGGCAGCAAGGCCCCGAAGCTAAAGGTTTCCGTGTCGAACGCGGCGATGCTGGGCGGCCTGTTGTGACTATTCTTGCTCAAAAACCAAACACCAAGAATTTATAAGGAGAAAACAGATGACAACGAGCCTTACTCAAGAAAAGCCGAGCCTTTGGAAAAAAGCGGCGGGGATTTTTAGAAAACCGGCCAATATTGTGGCGGGCATAGGAACCGGTGCGATCTTGGGGTGCTATGGATTGTGTTTTAATAAGGGGCCGGAACTTACAGTAGCTATGGCAGCCTTTAGCACGTTTATGTTGGGAATGCCGTACGTTATTGTCCACAAGGATAAAAACGTGAAGGC
>Ga0209373_10000246_pt1 | contig 112566 bp, 88 predicted proteins | sample Higcelweek5metaG_FD_187173 | JGI IMG/M metagenome (GOLD analysis project Ga0209373, IMG submission 187173) | Freshwater pond sediment microbial communities from the University of Edinburgh, under environmental carbon perturbations - High... | ecosystem: Environmental > Aquatic > Freshwater >...
CTATCTTAAGAGCCGGCGAAGGAAAAACTCAAACTTGTCTCACTTACAAAGCTACATCTCATGGTCTGTCTCACGGTCACTACGATAAACTATCCATAGCACTTTTCGACAATGGCAACTCAATTCTTTCTGACTATGGCGCTGCTCGTTTTTTGAATATCGAACCAAAATCGGGTGGAGGTTATACAAAAGAAAATCATACATTTGCAGCTCAAACCATTGCTCACAATACGGTTACTGTTGATGAAAAAAGCCATTTTGATGGAAATATAAAAACATCGTCAAAATTTCATTCCGACACTCATTATTATGACTTTTCTGACCACAATTTACAAATAGTTTGTGGCTCCGAAAGCAATGCATACAATGGAGTAAAAATGATGCGTACAACTGCATTACTCAACACCGAAGATTTTGAGTTTCCTGTTACAATAGATATATTTAATGTTCAGTCAGATAGCGTACATACTTATGATTTACCTTTTTATTACAAAGGGCAAATGGTTTCCACTGATTTTAAATACCAGAAAAGCGTAACTGAACTAAAGACTTTAGGAACAAGTAATGGCTATCAACATCTTTGGCTGGAAGCATCAGGTAAAACGGACAATCAGAATGCTAATTTCACATGGGTAAACGGCAATCGTTTTTACAGCATTACTACCCTAACCAATTCAAATACAGAATTGCTAATGACCCGTGCAGGAGCAAACGATCCGGCATTCAATCTACGCAGTGAAACAGCTTTTATGATTCGCCAGCCAAAAGCAACAAACCATAGTTTTGTGTCAATAATTGAACCCCATGGGCTTTACGATTTGTCGCGCGAAATAACATCTGGGTTTAAGAGCATCATTGCTGATATAAAGCTGATTAGTGAGAATGGAAATTATACGATTGTAAAATTTTCTATCCAAAACGGAGCTAAATATATTTTCACTACAATCAATAAAGATTTTGACAAAAACAAAAAACATACAGTGACTTTCGAAGGAAATAGCATTTCATTCACTGGAAATTATAATATTACAAGAATAAAAGAATAAAAAAGTTATGCAAACAAAAAGCGCAAATTTCCTATTGAGTTCAGAATTAGAATGGGAACAACCCGGACAGGGATTAACACGTCAAATAATGGGTTATGATGGTCAACTTATGTTGGTAAAAGTAAAATTTGAAAAAGGAGCTATAGGCTATGTACACGAACATTTTCATTCTCAGGCAACATATGTGGTAAGCGGTAAATTTGAAGTAATGATTAATGGCGAAAAAAAAATACTGGAAGCCGGCGATGGATTTTACATCGAACCCGATGTGCCGCATGGAGCCGTTTGTCTTGAAGAAGGTATTCTGATTGATACTTTCAGTCCAATGCGTCAGGATTTTTTAAAATAAAACAACATGAAAATTAAAGGTTTACGCTGGTGGGTTATCGGGCTTATTATGCTTATCACCATTATTAACTATCTCGATCGTGGTACGCTCAACTATATGTGGGTAGCAAATATCGAATATAAACTGGTAGACGAATTTAGTGAAGGCCGTGAAAACGAAGCAATTTTTGTTGTTGAAAACAATGAATATCGTTTGAAAACAAAAAAAGGTGACATCATAGCACAAAGTGCTGCACGGGTCAGCACGAAAGCCGATGGAACAATTATCGTCAACCGCGAAGGAATAGCTTACGATTTAGGCATTATTGATACCACTTTATCGCCCGAAGAAACGTCAAAGCAAGCCAAAGACATGCTGGGAACAATCACCATTTTCTTTATGATTGCCTACGGTTTTAGTCAGCTCTTTTCAGGAAAATTATACGATAAGATAGGAACCCGTAAAGGATTTTTAGTTTCGGTATTGATTTGGGGAACTGCAGACGCACTAACTTCGTTGGCTCGTGGAAAAATATCATTGACAGGATTCAGAATGATGCTGGGACTTGGCGAAGCTGGTCCATGGCCAGGAGCAACCAAAAGCAATGCTGAATGGTTCCCGCAAAAAGAACGTGCTTTTGCTCAGGGGCTTTTCGGTGCAGCTGCCTCAATTGGTTCTGTCCTCGCTCCTATTGTCATTCTCATGCTCTATATTTCATTGGGTTGGAAACTCACATTTGTTGTTGTAGGAGGAATGGGACTACTGTGGATTATTCCATGGCTGATTATCAACAAAAAAGGACCTAAAGAACATCCATGGATTACTAACGAAGAACGTGAATATATTCTGAACGGACAACCCGAAGCAAAAGTTACCAACGAAAAGGGAAAAAGCTGGGGCGAACTGCTTGCCAATAAAAAGAATTACTCTGTTATTTTAGGTCGGTTTTTCCTCGATCCAATTTGGTGGATGTTTGTTACTTTCCTTCCGATGTATTTAGTCGAAGAATTCAATCTGAACATTAAAGAACTTGCATTCTCGGCCTGGGTACCTTATGTAGGTGCTATGATTGGTAGCATTTCGGGAGGATGGTTCTCAGGATATTTAATCCGGAAAGGCAAAACTGTAGACAAAGCCAGAAAGACAGCTATGTTAGTTGGTGGGGCTGTTATTATTCCGGCGATTATTGCATCTGTACTCGCACCTAATGCTGTACTCGCGGTTATTCTGATGGCATTTGTACTTGGCGGTTTCCAGTTTACTATGACTAACATTCAGACTTTACCCAGCGATCTTCATGGAGGAAAATCAGTAGGGTCACTTGCTGGTTTGGGTGGTGCAGCTGCTGTTTTGGGCACAATTCTGGCCATTCTTTTCTCAGGATATATCGCAAGTTGGCCATTGCTGTTTGGCCTTTTAGCTGCATTGGTTCCAATGTCGCTACTTTCAATTTATTTAACCGTAGGAAAAATAGAACAAATAAAATAAATATTCAAGAAAAAAATACTCTTAAGCCTCTATTTGGCGAGCAACGATTAACTATCGGAACGAACTGATTTGAAGGCTTTAAAATATCAAATTATGAGACTAAAAAATAAAGTTGCCATCGTTACAGGTGGAGCACGGGACTTAGGACGTGCAATTTCGGTAAAATTAGCTGCTGAAGGCGCTAAAATAGTAATCAACTATTTCGACAATCCCAGCGATGCGCAGGAAACTCTTAAAATGGTACAGGAAGCCGGTTCCGAAGGTATTGTTGTACAAGGTGACATGACCCGCGCTGAAGACGTTAAACGTTTTTTTGATGCAGGTGTAGCTGCCTTCGGCACACAGGTAGATATTTTAGTGAATGTAGTTGGAGGTATCTGCGGACGCAAACAAGTAACCGAACAAGATGAAGATTGGTATAATCTGCTTATGGATGTAAACATGAAAAGTTGCTGGTTATGTACACGCGAAGTTGTCCCTTACATGACTCAGGGTGGTTCAATTATTAATTTTTCATCGCTTGCAGCACGTGATGGAGGAGGACCCGGCGCATCACTTTACGCCACTGCAAAAGGAGCTGTAATGACCTTCACCCGGTCCATGGCCAAAGAACTCGGTCCGAGAGGAATACGTGTTAATGCACTGGCTCCAGGCACAATTGCCACTTCATTCCATGATAAATTCAACACACCGGAAAATCGTGAACGAATGAAAGGAATATATCCTTTACGTCGTGAAGGAGATGCAGGAGATGTTGCTGATTTGGTTACATTTCTGGCTTCAGATGAATCAGATTATCTGACTGGCACCAACATCGACATCAACGGAGGAATGTCTTTTTCATAATAACTATATTAATAAAAGCTTGTCACGAAATGCGACAAGCTTTTATTAACTATATATTTCCACTCCAATAATTCTCCACCTCAACACATATCCGCTCCCGGTCTCCCTACGATAGCCAAACCACCTTCCGAAGTTTCTTTGTACAGACTTGGTAAATCTCTACCAGTTGTAAGCATGGTTTCTACCACCTTATCAAAGCTTATAATATGTTTTCCATCCGAAAGCATGGATGCTAGGTTAGCATCAAGCGCTCGCAAGGCACCAAAAGAATTTCTTTCGATACACGGAATTTGCACCAATCCACACACAGGGTCGCAGGTTAGACCCAAATGGTGCTCCAATCCCATTTCGGCAGCATATTCTATTTGTTGAGGACTACCGCCAAATGCCTGATTGGAAGCTGCAGCCGCCATAGCACAAGCCGATCCAACTTCGCCCTGACATCCAACCTCGGCGCCCGATATTGAAGCATTTACCTTGATGACATTTCCAAACAATCCGGCAGTAGCCAACGCTTGTAAAATATTTTTGTCCGAAAATTCATGAAAATTTTTCAGATGATATAAAATTGCCGGCAGCACTCCTGCTGCACCACAGGTAGGCGCTGTTACCACCTTGCCTCCACTTGCATTTTGTTCGGACACTGCCAATGCATACGCCATGATCAGGCAACGGTTTTGGAGACTCACTTTATAGCTTTTGGCCTTTACCCAATAAGATGCTGCTTTTCGGCGCAAATTCAATCCTCCGGGCAACACACCATCATTGTCCAGTCCATCACGCACCGATTGCTGCATTACTTTCCATACTTCGTTCAGATAATCCCAGCAGTCAGCATCTTCGCGCTCCTGAACATATTCCCAATAAGTCATGCCGCGCTTTTCCACCCAGGGCAAAATTTCGGACATGAAGCTATGCTCGTAGATATGTTGTTCGGCAAGATGCGAATTTTCATCAGCAATTTTTCCTCCACCCACACTGTAAACCAACCAATCTTTGATAAAAACTCCTTGAGCATCAAAGGCTTCGAATTTCATTCCATTGGTATGAAAAGGCAGAATAATCTCAGGAAACCAATTAAATTCCACTTCTAAAGGTTGAAGTGACTCGGTGATAGCCACATCGGTAAAGTGGCCCTGTCCTGTAGCAGCCAAACTTCCATATAAATTCACTTTATACTTTACAGCATCAGGTGTTTCTGCTCTAAATTGCTCAGCAGCTGTTTTAGGGCCCATCGTATGACTACTCGATGGTCCGTGACCGATACGAAAAATTGATTTTATACTCTCCATAAACTTTCTGTTAATTGCTTAAACATTTTCTACACAAATATAGTGTAAAAATTCATGCAAACGAAAACAGGTTGCAATGAAAGACCACTGCAACCTGTTAATTATTATAATAAAAATCTGTTATTCTAATTTATAACCGAAACCTTTAAGTTTTATATCCTTATTACGCCAGTCTTTTTCTACTTTTACAAACAGCTCGAGAAAAACTTTCTTCTCGAAAAATGCTTCGAGATCCTTGCGTGCTTCGGTTCCAACCTTTTTCAAGGACTTTCCTCCATGACCAATGATGATTCCTTTTTGCGAATCCCGCTCTGCATAAATCACTGCATTGATTCTTATCAGGTTACCCTCTTCCTTAAATTGTTCCACCTCTACTTCTACCGAATAAGGAATTTCCTTATCGTAATTCAGCAAAATCTTCTCACGGATGATTTCGGTCACAAAAAACCGTTCCGATTTGTCGGTCAGTTGATCTTTTTCGAAAAAAGCGGGCGATTCGGGCAACAACTCTTTGATCCTTTTGAAAAGCGGTTCGATATTAAATTTCTCGATAGCCGATACAGGATAAATCTCAGCACGCGGCGTTAATGTTTTCCATTTTTCGACAAGAACCACAAGTTTTTCTTCGTCGATCAAATCTATTTTATTGATAATCAGAAGTAGTGGTGCCGAATTTAAATTTACTTTTTCTATAAAATCAATGTTCTTTTCATAAGCATCGAACACATCGGTAACGTAAAGCAACACATCGGCATCGGTCAATGCCGAACGCGAAAAGTTCAGCATCGATTCCTGTAAACGATAATTCGGTTTTAATACTCCGGGAGTATCAGAGTAAACTATCTGAAAATCGTCACCATTCACAATTCCCAAAATACGATGTCGGGTGGTTTGAGCCTTCGAGGTAATAATTGAAATTCGTTCACCCACCAAGGCATTCATCAGCGTAGATTTCCCTACGTTAGGATTTCCGACAATATTTACAAAACCAGATTTATGCATATTAAAATTAGTATTTTTGCTGAGACAAGACTGAAAAGACGTATTTAACCTATCAAATTCAAACTTTTTACAAAGATACAACAATTATAGCAGTTTGAAAATTAAGGTTGAATAATCATACTTTTTTCGTATTTTTGACGTTTCAATTCTCCTTAAAAGTCATTTGTATAAAATTTAAAAATCAACAAACACTGAACATATTCAGATGATTAGTCTAAAAAAAATATACGAGCTGTCGCGACATTTCAAACTGATTTTCATAGTAGTAGGAGCAGCCATCGTTATTGTTTCTACGCTGTTCACCAACAAACTGGCCAAAGATCTTGCACTTGAAGAACAAAAAAAAATTGAAATATGGGCCGAAGCCACCCGTCAACTTATCTCCTCCGACAACAATTCTATCAGTAGCGATTTTCTTTTAAAAATTCTTGAAGGAAACACCACTATCCCGGTCATCATTGTTGACGAAAATGACAAAATGATACTGGCGCGCAATTTTGCCGAACCCAGAAACGATGTTGATGAATTCTACAAATCAGAGATTTCGAAATTAAAAGACAACAAAGTTCCGATTGAAATAAAATTCGACGATGCCACTTCACAATTCATATATTACGATGATTCTTTGTTACTTAAACAATTATATTACTTTCCATACATTCAGCTTGGTGTAATCATCGTGTTTTTGTTGATTGCATTTTTTGCATTTTCGAGCACAAAACGGGAAGAACAAAACCGTGTTTGGGTAGGCTTGTCAAAAGAAACCGCACATCAACTTGGCACGCCTATTTCGTCGCTCCTGGCGTGGGTCGATTTACTTAAAGCCCGAAATAACGATGATCAACTGATCAGCGAAATGGCTAAGGACGTGAACCGACTCGGGATCATAGCTGAACGTTTTTCTAAAATCGGTTCGGCTCCTGATTTACAGCTTATAAGTTTAAACGAAACGCTTGGGAATGCCGTTCAATACATGATCAATCGATCGTCACAAAAAGTAGCATTTTCGTGCCATTTCCTGGACGACAATCCAATGTTCATTAAACTTAATGTTCCTCTTTTTGAATGGGTAATTGAAAATTTGTGCAAAAATGCGATTGATGCCATGGACGGTAGCGGAAAAATTGAAATAAATGTATTCCAGAAAGAAACAGAAGTGCATATCGATATAAAAGACAACGGGAAAGGAATAGAACGAAGTAAATTCAAAACCATTTTCAATCCCGGGTTTACAACCAAAAAACGAGGTTGGGGACTTGGCCTTTCACTCGTAAAGCGCATTATCGAAGAATACCACGGAGGTAAAATCTATGTAAAACAATCGGAAATAAACAAAGGTACCACTTTCAGAATTACGCTAAATGCGAAATAACACAAATTAATACGTAGCAAAACATTCTAAAACACAGCAAAAAACATGCTTTAGGTACCTGAAATTATGATCATTAGAGTATAGCGTTTTTTTTTCAATAAAATATAGATTGAAAGTATTTTGTAATAAGCGCTTTTTTTGTACCTTTGCACGGTTTTAATTAAAAACAAAACTATGTCTAAATTCGAGCAATATAACGTCGTTTTAAAGGACTTAAACAACGAAACCCTTGTTTGCGAGTACTCGTTGGACGAAGAATACTTTAAAAAAATTGACAGCCCTGAAGTTCAAAAGGGGCATATCAATGCGACAGTAAAAGCCAAAAAGAAAAACTCAGCCTTTGAACTTGATTTTTTTCTTGAAGGCACAATACTAATTCCCTGCGACAGGTGTCTCGACACCATGGAGCAAACTATTAGTTACAAAGAAAAGTTGCAGGTTAAATTTGGCAACAAATTTTCGGAAGAAGATGAAGTTGTAATTGTACCTGAATCAGAAGGTGCTATCAATGTAGCATGGTTTCTTTACGAATTTATAGTTTTGAACATTCCACTGAAGCACGTTCACGCTCCGGGCGAATGCAACAAAACAATGGCTACTAAACTAAAACGTCATATTACAAAATCCAAAGACGATGACAATCTGGATTTAGAGGTTGACGATGAAGAAGATTTTTCAATAGACGATAATCAAACAGACCCGAGATGGGATGGTTTACAAAGTATAATAGATAATAATTAAATAAGAACGAAATGGCACATCCTAAGAGAAAACAGTCCAAAACCCGTACAGCTAAAAGAAGAACTCATTATAAAGCTGAAGCGCCTACTCTTGCTACTTGCTCCAATTGTGGTGCAGCACATATTTATCATACAGTATGCGGCGAGTGTGGCTATTACAGAGGTAAATTAGCAATTGAAAAATTAGCTACTGTTTAACCAACAGAAGTTGATTTATTTTATAATTTTATAATTTAAGCCCTGAGTATAAACTTTGGGCTTGATTTTTTTGTACTTAAACTTAAAATCAATATGTCTCAAACTCATGCAGCCATAACTGGCGTTGGAGGTTATGTTCCCGAATATATACTAAATAATCATGAACTTAGTTCAATGATGGACACCAGCGACGAATGGATTACGTCACGCGTTGGTATTAAAGAACGACGCATCCTAAAAGAACCGAACACGGGAACCTCTTTTATGGCCGCCAAAGCCGGACTGGAGCTGCTAGCAAAAACCGGTACTAAACCCGAAGAAATTGATCTGATCATTGTTGCAACAAGCACTGCCGATCATATTTTCCCATCGTGCGCCTCAATGGTTGCCGACAAACTTGGTGTTTTAAATGCACTCGCCTTCGATATTCAGGCAGCTTGCTCCGGATTTTTGGTAGCACTCACTAATGCCGCCAGTTTTATCGAATCAGGTAGATTTAAAAAAGTGCTTGTATTTGGCGCCGAAAAAATGTCGTCGATTACCAACTACAACGACCGAACAACCGCCCCTTTATTTGGCGACGGCGCAGCAGTCGTACTACTTGAACCCACCACCGATGAAATTGGTCTGCTAGACTCAATTCTTCATACCGATGGATCTGGCAGTACTCACTTATTGATGAAAGCCGGCGGATCAGCAATGCCTGCCTCTATCCAAACTGTAGAGAACAACGAGCACACCGTATATCAGGAAGGTCAATATGTTTTCAAACATGCTGTCACCAAAATGGCCGGCGTTTCGGGAGACATAATGGACAAAAACAACCTGAAGTCAGAAGATATTGCATGGCTCATACCCCATCAGGCAAATTTAAGAATTATTGATGCCACTGTGGAAAGAACAGGTGTTGATTACAACAAAGTACTTATCAACATCGATCGTTTCGGAAACACTTCGGCAGCCAGTATTCCTTTGTGTATGTGGGAATCGGAGTCGAAATTCAAAAAAGGCGATAACATTATACTCACCGCCTTTGGCGCCGGATTTACCTGGGGAGCCGTTTGGCTAAAATGGGGATATTAATAGTACTCCAAAGGTTTTGAGTTAACCATAAAAAAAAAAGCAATCCAAAGGATTGCTTTTTTTTTCATATCCAAATAAACAATGAGGATTCGTTGATCATAATGATTACTCCCGGACTACAAAACAAAAAAAAAGTTGCACATAGTTTTATGTACAACTTTCTTTTTTGTGGGCGTTGACGGATTCGAACCGCCGACCCTCTGCTTGTAAGGCAGATGCTCTGAACCAGCTGAGCTAAACGCCCGAAATGTGTGTTTTTTTTATAAGATACCAAATTTAAAAGTGGGCGTTGACGGATTCGAACCGCCGACCCTCTGCTTGTAAGGCAGATGCTCTGAACCAGCTGAGCTAAACGCCCGAATTTGCATTCGGATTGTAATACCTTTCTCCAAAAGTGTTGCAAAGATACTGCTTTTTTTCATATCTCAAAATATAGAATTCACTTTTTTGAGCTATTTTTTCAAGTTTCAGATTAACTCTCTTATTAACAGAACCGAACAAATTTCATATAAATATTATTCATTCATTTTCGAAGCAAATCAGTACTCAAACGACCCAAATTCGCTTTCGATAAGGAGTTCTTTTTTGTCCGAACGCTCGCAATGTCCAACGATTTGTGCATCGATACCGAAAGATCCTGCTATTTCAATCACTTTTGAAGCAAACTCCATCGGCAAATAAACTTCTAGCCTATGCCCCATATTAAACACTTTGTACATTTCCTTCCAATCTGTCCCCGATTCTTTCTGAATCAACTTAAAAAGCGGCGGAACGGGAAACATATTATTCTTAACAACCTTGAGATTGTCAATAAAATGTAGAATTTTAGTTTGAGCGCCCCCCGAACAATGCACCATACCATGTATGTTTAGTCGGAGTTCTTCAAGTAATTTTTTCACAACAGGCGCATAAGTGCGGGTAGGCGAAAGTACAAGCTTTCCGGCATCGATACCCAGATCCTGAATCTGATCAGTAAGTCGACAGGAGCCAGAATAAGCCAAATCCTTTGGAATATCGGGGTTAAAACTTTCGGGATACAAATCGGCAAGATAATTGGCAAAAACATCGTGACGAGCCGAAGTAAGCCCGTTACTGCCCATACCTCCATTATATTCTTTTTCGTAGGTAGCCCGCCCACTCGACGAAAGTCCAACAATCACATCACCCGGACTGATATTGGCATTATCAATTACATCGGAGCGCTTCATACGACAGGTTACGGTACTATCGACAATCACCGTGCGCACCAAATCCCCAACGTCGGCTGTTTCGCCACCTGTAGGATAAATATTCACCCCCATTGTGGACAATTCGTCCACAAGCTCATTTGTACCGTTAATAATGGCCGAAATAACTTCTCCGGGAATCTTATTTTTATTTCGTCCAATCGTAGACGACAGTAGAATATTATCAGTAGCTCCCACGCACAACAAATCGTCAATATTCATAATCAACGCATCCTGCGCGATACCCTTCCAAACCGATAAGTCTCCTGTTTCCCGCCAGTAAACATAGGCTAAAGCTGATTTCGTACCCGCACCATCGGCGTGCATAATGTTACAGTACTCAGGGTCGTTAGCAAGAAAATCGGGAATTATTTTACAAAAAGCTTTCGGGAAAAGTCCTTTATCGATATTCTTTATCGCGTTATGAACATCTTCTTTCGATGCTGAAACACCTCGCAGATTGTAGCGTTGATCACTCATTTTGTTATGTTTGAAAATTTAAAAAACTTTGTATCTTTATATTGATTCATTATATTGATTCATTACAGACTCTATCTATCTTCCCGATGTGGAAATCAATTCGGCAATTCGTGAATTCAATTTATCTTCTTTGTTCAACTTTTCGAGACTTATGTGCATCCTGTAACACCAAAAATTTCGTGGATTGCTGGGCACATTAATCCGCTCAGCAAAGGGATGTTCGAGACACAATTTGGTTTCGAGCGCCATCCAGTCCTGCCATGGAAGAATAATCCACATAGCTTCCGACGCCAAATGTTGTTCTATGATCTTTTCGGCAATCCATTGTTCGCACTTCGCGGGCGCAGGTCCCTGAAAACCTAACGCCCTGTTATAAAATCGTTGAGTAAGCGTCGCATCCTCTTCCCACCACGCCCTGATTGGATTCATATCGTGAGTAGATGTTGTGCATACCGACCGGTACGGCGCTTCGGAAGGCATTGCAAACTCGGCATTCGGTTTTTTGGGCATTCGTTGAATTTCGAGGCTCAGAATTTCAAGCGCATTCATCACATCAGGCACCGAATCGGGCACCATTCCTAAATCCTCACCACAAACCAGCATATTTGTTGCCGAAATCAAAGCAGGTAATTTTTTCATTGCCTGCTGTTTCCAAAACTCATTGTGACGATGGTAGAAATAATCGACATAAATTTTATCGAGCAATCGTCTTGTATCATCGTTCAAATCGCGGAATGTAGCTGAATTATGCATCGAAATACGAGGGTGGAATTTTTCCGGCTCACGCAAGTCTCTCAAAAAGATCACCTCACAATGAAGCATATACAAACCATCTCTGATAAGCACTTCTTTATTTCCGAAATTATACCCCAGCATTGCAAAATGTGATTCTATTTTCTTTTGGGTGTCAAATTCGGGTTTGAATTTATAGTTTTGCCAGCCATCGGGCAACAAGTATTCGCGAATCACATCGTCGGTATATTTTCCGAAAATAGCATAAAGCACATGCTCCCTCATATAAGGTTTCAGGTAACGATTTTCGTCCCACCACAAGCCACGAGACTCAAGCTCGGCTTTCGAAAATGGCAATGCCGGATTGAAACTACCGGTCAATCCCCACACATCATTTACCGGAATCTCCCAAATTCTAAAAAATCCGAGGATATGATCAATTCGATAAGCATCGAAATATTCCGCTAATTTCTGGAAACGTTTTCGCCACCACTGATAACCATCTTTTGCCATCAATTCCCAGTTATAAGTAGGAAAACCCCAGTTCTGGCCCGTCGCCGAAAAGTCATCGGGTGGAGCACCGGCTTGTACATTCGAATTGAAGAGTTCAGGATCGACCCATGCATCAACACTACGGGGACTCACCCCAATAGGGATATCGCCCTTTATTGCAATTCCGTTGGCGCGAGCATATTCATGGACTTCGGACAACTGAAGATGTAAATGATATTGAAGAAAATAATAAATAGCAATTTCATCAAAATGACCGGAAGCAGGATCAACCAGCTCTTTTATTTCGTTTTCGTTATAATTGCTATAAACAGGCCACTTTCCAAACTCAGGCGTTTTATACAAATCGCGCAAATATGAAAATGCAGCATAAGGCATCAACCATTGCTGATTCAATTCGAAAAATGCTTTATATCCGGTCGATTCAAACACCGCTTTGCTTTCGGTAGGATAAACTTCTTTGAAATACTCCCATTTAACATTCATCACATTTTGATAATCGGAGAATGTTTTTGCATTTAATTCTGCTTTTCTGGCTTCGTAGTATGCCTTTCTTTCTTTATCTTTTATTTTACCTACTTTTTCGACATGGAGATAAACCGGGTGCAACGCATAAACCGACACTGCATTATAAGGATACGAATCGTAATTGGTATGATACAGAATTGTATCATTGATAGGAAGGGTTTGAATTATTTGTTGGCCAGTTTTTTTTGCCCAATCGATCATCAATTTTAAATCGTCGAATTCACCAATGCCAAAACCTTTTTTGCTCCTCAGCGAAAAAACAGGAATTGCCACTCCGGCACCTTTCCACGAAGGAATTGTACGTAAAAAATGCTCATCATTCACAATTGTAAGCATTTGCGGATCGGCCATTTTCAACACCCTGTTAGGACCTCCACCCCAAGCCAGCACTTCATCGGTTTTAGTATCCACAATCAGGTATTTGTATTCGAGCGGAAATTTTATATCGTTGGTATCAAGTACTATGCTCCAGAAAGGAAATTCCGATTCATCGAGCCTTACTTTTTTTGAAACATCCCAATTCCCAATTACGGGTTGATTTCCTACGATAGCAAAATGACGATCGGATTCCATCTGAGAACAATTCAATCGAAGCTGTAAATTTCCATTGGAGTTGAATATTGGTTTTTCGACAGGCAACCGTTTAAAAAAACATTCAGAAAAAATACTTGTCGAGAACGGGCTATCACCGTAAGGTCCGCGCCAGTTATCGAAAATATGCATTGTTTGCTTATTTTCAGGTAACCGGAGCATTCTTTTATCGCCATATTCGAAATTACGACTGGCCTCCTGATCATACACCACATACCTGTAACTAATAACATCGAACTCATGAGCGACTTCGGCCAACACCGACCATTCTGATTTTTCGTTACAGCGCATGCTGTAATCCTGTTGTTGTTCTAAACCATCGATTGAAGAAGTAGCCAGCAAGAGGTGTAGCGTTTGACCCCATTGCGTTTTATAGTGAACCGTGAACCGTATATTCATATAAGTGTCAATTATTACTTTCTACAAACTTACAAAAATATAAATCAGATCATCCGGAGAAAGCAGATACATGATATAAAAAATCTATGCAAACGATTGAAAAAACAAAACCTTCTCAGCTGTCGGTTGAACTAAGCTAAGAAGGTTTCTGATGAGGTTCGTGGCGGATTCGAACCGCCGTAAACGGTTTTGCAGACCGGCGCCTAGCCACTCGGCCAACGAACCTTATTTTTCGGTCTGCAAAGATAGTATAATTTTGATTTAAACCAAAGCTTTTAGGATAAAAAACCGTGGTTCTGCACGCCTTTGTGGATTATTGACGCCCCGGCATCCGGCGATTTCCGGGCCAATCTTTTATCAATTCCTTTCTGAATGAACGTTCTGCACCAAAGTAATTGTATATGGTTTCGTCGTTCAATGATTTTTTTAATTTCAAATAATAATTTTTTTGCAATTGTGCTTTTTCAATATCGAGCGCAATAAATCGCTTGTTGAGTTCTTCGTAATCGGGCTTATTCTTCGATCTTTTTTCATCTCTGAATTTTTTAAAAGCATCTCTCATTTGCTCCGACGATTTCCACAGGGCTTCTTCATACTCCATAAAAACAGGCTCGATTTTTTCGGCCTGTTGCGGTGTAAGTTTAGCCCGCTCTACTATATATTCCCATTTACGCGCGTGAATATCAGCCACATTTGGATGATTTTTGAAATCCTGAGCCTGTAGTCCCATGTTCAAAATCAATAATGCTACAATTAAATATTTCCTCATATTTCTATCTTTATTAGTTAAATTATCAGTTCGTTTCTTCGGATAGATAATAATTGATAATATCATCTTCGTCGACCTGAGACAGAACATACAATTCGTAGTTTTCAGCATTTGACAACTGCTGGTTTTGATAAGCATTATAAGTACCCTTTCCGATAAAAAGAACACCCAGCAACATAGCCGCAGCATACATCCACGGCCTCATAAAATGAAATACCGGCACTTGCTTTACGGCTATCTGAGTATCCATATTCAGTGCAAATTTTTCAAAATAATCTTCAGGAACTGTAAATGGCAGTTTATTTCCGGCCAGATCAAATGATATGTGTTTTTTGTTTTCCATAACTTACTTTATTGACTAAAATGAATCCCGAAAGTTTAATTTTGTTTTGATTTTATTTATTTTAAGCATCTTTACAATTTAACCATTCTGTTCAAAATACTTCTCAATTTTCTTAACTGCAATGTGATACGAAGCTTTTAGTGCTCCTACCGATGTGCCGAGTATGGCTTCCATTTGTTCATAAGTAATATCATCGAAGTATTTCATATTGAACACAAGTCGTTGTTTTTCGGGCAAAGTAAGTATTGCTTTCTGCAACATCAACTGCACTTCATCTCCATCGAAATAGGTATCGGACTGAAGATTTTGTAGCATTAGCTTCTCATCATCGTCCATTGAAGTATGATTCCGCTGCCGTTTATTGGCCAGAAATGTAAGTGTTTCGTTGGTTGCAATTTTGTAAAACCATGTTGAAATTTGCGAGTCGCCCCGGAAACCCTCAAGGCCATTCCATGCTTTAATAAAAGTATTTTGCAACACATCATTGGCATCGTCGTGCGAAAGCACCATTTTGCGAATATGCCAGTACAATCGTTCCTGATACAACCTTACTATTTCAGAGAATGCAGACGCTTTTTTTTGTTCATTTTTAAGCCCAAGCAGCAATTCGGCTTCGGTTTGATTCATAGAAGGCAATTACTAATTTATATTTTTACTTCTCCGCACTCACACAAAACAATCAATTTTAAAAAAATACCTTTTGTCGTTAGACAACAGAAACTCAGAATGGTTTAATCCGCTTGTATATTAATTTTTGATTTTTTTGGGCTTTTATCATTCTGTCGTTTCCCGAAAGATCTTTTCTTAATTCAATTTCGGCAAATCCGGCTTCGGTTAACAGTTGCACCACTTCCTGCCCACGATCCCGGTGTATTTCAAAAAACAACTGTCCGCCTTTTTTTAAATGTAGAGCAGCAAAATCAACAATTTTCCTGTAAAACAAAAGCGGATCGTTATCGGGGACAAATAAAGCAAGGTGAGGCTCAAAGTTCAACACATTTGGCTGAATCTCAATTTTTTCAGCATCTGGAATATAAGGTGGATTGCTCACTATAATTTCCCATTCGCCTTTCTCGTCGTCGGGACGAAGAATATCCTGTTGTATGAAATCAACCGTAACTTCGTTTATTTCTGCATTTTTCCGGGCCAATGCTAATGCATCGTTCGAAATATCATAAGCAGTCACGAAAGCTTTCGGCAGCTTACATTTCAAAGAAATAGCGATACAGCCACTTCCTGTACCTAGGTCTAATATCGAAACTGAATTTGTATTGTTTTGCGATTCGAGTATCCATTCTACCAATTCTTCGGTTTCGGGACGAGGAATCAGTACCGAAGAATTTACTTTAAATCGCAGTCCCATAAATTCGCATTCGCCAAGTACATATTGGATAGGTGTAAAAATTTTAAGTTTTTCGATAAAACTATTCAGCAAATCACGTTGTTCATTAGAAAAATTTGTATATTTGTTTACTATTATTTCCGTTCGCGAATATCCGGTAATGGAAGCAATAAGCAGATAAGTAAAACTACTGATTTCTGTATCCGGATACAGGCCGGTTAATTCTTTTTTAATATGTTCTATTGACTTTTGCATATTACAAAGATAGAAAAAAAGCGAACTAACAACCAAAAGCTATATGGAAAATAAAATGTCAGAAAATAAGAGCAAAGTAGTTTTAACTAAACATACAGCACGATCGACGGAGGATTACATGCAACGCTGTTTGTTTTTAGCTCGTCAGGGCGAGGGACATGTAGCTCCGAACCCGATGGTGGGAGCGCTTATTGTTTATAATAATGAAATTATTGGCGAAGGTTATCATCACAAATACGGGCAGGCACATGCCGAACCCAATGCAATAAATTCGGTAAAAAAACAGGAACTACTACAACATTCAACTTTGTATGTAAACCTCGAGCCATGTTCGCATTATGGCAAAACACCTCCCTGCGCCAATTTAATAGTAAGTTGTGGAATTAAACGTGTAGTAATAGGAACACTCGACCCCAACCCAAAAGTTTCGGGACGAGGCATCAAAATACTTCAGGCCGCCGGCATCGAAGTCGTTGTGGGCGTGCTCGAAAACGAATGTCGGGAATTAAACAAGCGCTTCTTCGCTTTTCAACTGGAAAAAAGGCCTTACATTCTACTGAAATGGGCACAAACCCGCGATGGATTTATCGACAAAGTAAGACAGGACAATACGGAAATGCCGCTTCAGATATCGAATACAATGACCCGACAGCTGACACATAAAATGCGATCCGAGAATCAATCGATAATGGTGAGTACCAACACTGTGTTGCTCGACAATCCAACACTTACCGTCAGGAACTGGGCCGGCAGGAATCCGATCAGAATAGCAATAGACAGAACACTCAAAGTCCCGGGTCATTACAACATACTGGACGGTAAGGTTCAAACCATTCTGTTTACCGAAACCGAAAATAACAACAAACCAAACATCGAATACATAAAAATTGATTTCGACGAAAACAGTCTGCAGTCTATTTTAAACGAATTATTTAAACGCAATATCAGTTCTGTACTGGTGGAAGGCGGTGCACAGCTACTTCAGAACTTTATAAATGAGGGGCTGTGGGATGAAGCTAATATCGAGGTTTCAGAACAAATGATAAACGAAGGTGTTGCAGCTCCAACCATCAACTGTCAACCCTGTAAAACAGCAATTTTTCATCGGCATTTATGGCTGAACTACCAGAATAATAACAAAAAGTTTGTGTAACAATGGATCATCTTTTAACAATAATATTCATTGCGCTTTATGCCTATACGCTTGTTTCAACAATATCTGTGTTGTTGCTCGAAAACCGTAACCCTACAAAATCCTTGTCCTGGGTACTTGTTTTGTTGTTTCTTCCTATTATCGGATTAATTTTCTATCTGATTTTCGGACAAAATTTAAGAAAGCAGAAAATAATTTCGAAAAAGAGCATCCGTAATCCTGCCAATCGACTCAAACATCCGTTCGACATCAGCAAAGTTGACGAAAACATCATTGACAATAATCAACTGAACCTCATCAAATTACTTTACAAAAACAGCGACGCTACCGCTTACACCAACAATAAAATCGAGATTTTATCGGATGGAAAAAAGACTTTTCATGCTATGTTCGATGCCATCCGGAATGCTAAAAATCATATACACGTTGAATTTTTCATTTTCGGAAACGATAAAATTTCGAACGAATTAAGAGAATTACTTATACTGAAAGCACAGGAAGGCATAAGAGTACGAATGATTTACGATTTTTGGGGAAGTATTTTCCTTTCAAGGATTTATCTCCAGTCGTTGCGAGATGCAGGTGTATTTATCAGACCTTTTCTGCCGTTAAGACTCAGGTTCGGCCGAAGTAAAATCAACTACCGTAATCACCGAAAGATATTAATTGTCGACGGCGAAATAGGGTTCACCGGAGGTCTGAACATAGCCGACCGATACCTTTTCGGCAACTCACTCGGCCATTGGCGCGACACATTTGTACGATTCGAGGGACCGGCAGTACACGGACTGCAACAACTCTTTCTGACCGACTGGTACTTCGTAGAACACAAATTGATTGATGACGATAAATATTATCCCACATCAAGAAAATTCAGAGAAAATATAGTTCAAATAGTGAGCAGCGGCCCCGATACCGACTGGGAAGCCATTATGCAGGGAATTGCGTCGGCTATTATGTCGGCAACAAGGTATGTTTACATCCATACGCCCTACTTCATCCCCAACGATGTGATCGACACCTGTATGCAAATGTCGGCAATGAGCGGGGTGGATGTACGATTAATGATTCCCGACCGCTCAGACTCGAAACTTTCGGATGCATGCACTTCGAGTTATCTCGGCAAAGTACTCGAAGCGGGAATAAAAGTTTACAAATACAAAAAAGGATTTCTACACAGCAAAGCCATTGTTATTGATGGATTTATTTCTATTGTAGGCTCGGCCAACCTTGACGAACGCAGTTTTAATCAAAACTTCGAAGTGAATGCCTTCATCTACGATACCAAAACTGCCGAAACGCTTAGCAATCTGTTTGAAAGAGATATGAAAAACTGCTTCGAACTAACGCTTGAGGCATGGACCAACCGCAAACGCCGACAAAAACTGAAAGAATCATGGGCACGACTTTTCAGTCCGTTAATGTAACTTTCGGCGAAAATAACAATTGTGCGCTCTAAAAACCCCATTGAAATCTTGGGAGAATAATTTTTTTTGATTACTTTTGTGTCTCCAAAAATTAGCGGGATGTAGCTCAGCCCGGTTTAGAGTACTGGTCTGGGGGACCAGTGGTCGCAAGTTCGAATCTTGTCATCCCGACTGCTAATAATGAAAGACTTACATTAATTTGTAGGTCTTTTTTATTTGCCTACATTACACAAACATTACACAAACATTACACAAAATGGATATTTAATTACAAAATAATATAATCTAATACTAGTGTGATTGAGTTCATTCCTAAGCTTTTAAAGGAACAACTTATTTGTTGTTAAAAATACTTCATCCATCTTTTTAAATCTCAATAAGCATCTTGTAAGTCCTAGTGATTTCATTAGAAAGGCTTGTTTTATAGCGTCAAAAAGCATCGTTTAGCGTTATTCATGTATTTATTACACAGTTGATTGACTTGTACATTTACAAGAAAGAATCAACTGTATGAAAAAAGTGTTATTCAAACTGCCTGATTGGTGGAAAGCTGAAACGCCTGTTTTAGCTCGTTTCTTCCAACTTATTTCCAGTGCCATTGCTGCACTTCCCTTATATTACGCTGCATTACCAACGGAGTTTAAAACAGCTATTCCTGACTGCTATCTGAAGTACATTGCCATTGCCGGTGGCGTGTGTGCATTTATCCTCCAATTCTTCAACAAGAAACAATCATGAACAAACTAGGAAAATACTTCTCTTTGGAAGAATTGACAGTAACCCATGAGAACTTAGACAATACACCCGGGCCGATAGAAATCCAAAAGCTGAAGGAGCTGGTCAAAAATATTCTGGATCCACTCAGGGAAATGATTGACGAGCCGATAGCCGTCAATTCCGGTTACAGAACATTGGCGGTAAACAAAGCCATTGGCGGGGCTCAAAAACCGATTAGCCAGCACACCAAAGGCGAAGCTGCGGACATTGAATGTTTTGATAATGCAAAGCTATTTCAAACCATTCGTGAGCATTTCCAGTTCGACCAGTTGATTTGGGAGAAAGGAAATAACAAACAACCCGATTGGGTGCATGTAAGCTTTAAAAGCAAAGGAAACCGCAACCAGATACTCAAATATAAAAACGGAGAATACATACAGCTATGAAAAATGCAATTGAAATTTTAAAGAAGTACGCCCTGATAATACTAGCTATTTTGATTTGTGGATTTTCCATGTTTCATAAATGCGATTCTAAGCAAGAAATACCGCAACCGGCAACCATTGACCAACGAGATAGAAACGAGTCAAAAGAAGATAGTTTAAACACTGCCAAAGCCACAGTTTTGCTTAATCAGAAAGATAGTATTATTCAAATGCTTAAGTCAAAACTAGCGAAAGAAAAAATCAACACTGCTACTCAAAAAGCAGAAGCCAACAAACAGCACATTCTAAACGACACGCTCCAATCCCGATTTGAAAGAGACAAGGACCTGAGCACTTGCGAAGATCTTGTCCGGGGTTTGAAATTTGAAATAATTGAAAAGGACTGCGTAATTGAAAGTCTCGATTCAGAAATAGCAAACTACTCCTGTGAAGTCAAAGAGCTGGAGGAGAAAGTGGATATTCAAAAGGGTATTATCGACAGCAAACAAAACCTTATTGCCTGCAAAGATTCTACAATAGCCTACTATAAAACTCAAAAGAAGAAAACTGACTTTTGGAATCAGGTAAAAATCAAAGCCGCTGGAGTAATCATATTAATTGAAACTATAGGATTGATTCTGAAATAGGTTTATCGTATTGGCTGAATAGCATCAAAAAGCATCGTTTAGCATTATTTATATATTTATAACACAGTGATTTGTAGCTGTAAATTTACAACTAAATTATTAGTGCAAACATTTAAAAACTTACAACTATGGCCAGACAATTAGGACATGTAAAGTACAAAGGTACAATCGGCGAGATTCGCCATTTCAAGATTAAAGGTATGACCGGTAACTTTGCCGGATTAAAAGGTGGTGCAACTGCTGAACAAATCAAGAATGATCCCGGGTTTGTCAGAACCCGAGAAAACATGAATGAGTTTGCGGCATGTGCTCTTGCGGGGAAATCTGTTCGAATCGGATTGAGTTTGCTCATGAAGCAAATGAGCGATTCGCAACTGACCGGTCGATTGACTGGTATCATGAAAAAAATCAACTTGGAAGATCAGACAGAAGCTCGTGGTTACAGAGCGATCTTGGTTTCAACTCAAAGCAAGTATTTGCTTGGTTTGAATTTCAACAGAAACTTCAGCTTTGACAGTTCATTCATTGCTCCGTTTGAGTTGACCGCAAATGCAGACCGCAACAGTTCAACTTTGACAGTTCCAGCATTTAATCCGGCAAAGTCAGTGATTGCTCCTGCTGGTGCAACTCACTTCCGATTGATCAATGCTGTGTCTGTGATTTCAGACTTTGCATTTAATGCAACAACCGGGATTTATGAACCCATCCAACCGGAACTGAATGAAGTCTCAAATGTAGCCTACTCGGCATACCTTGATATCAAGATGGACATTGCAGCTCCGACAGTCATTGCCAGTGCTCTTCCGGGAGCTCCCGAAATGAATGACGACGTAACCGTGTTGAACTCGGTTGGTATCGAATTCTATCAAAAAGCCGGTAATGATTACTACCTGTTTAATGCAGGTCATGCATTGAAAATTCAAAGCACATTCTAAAACCAGTACCTGGTATTAATTAGCGAAAGGGCGTTCCGAATGGAACGCCTTTTTTCATTCCTGGCAATTAAGGTGGACTTATGGCTGATATATCATGAGTGCACTCATGTAGCCTTTATCTAGGGCTTTTGTATGACTTATCTATTACTTGAGTATCGTTTGATTATTTGCACCCATCACTCGGAAAACGGGAAATAACTTTTGGGACCGTTCCATCGAACCCGAAAGTTATTTCTCGTTTTTCCACCAAGGCTAAAAAAGCAAAAAATGGAGTTGGTCACCAAATGCAACCAACCCCACCCTCAACTAATGTATTTGTAAAAAAGCATCCGTTTTGCATTGGCGATTAAAAGCAAGTTTTGCTTATATTTTTTTTCCAATCCTTCCAGACTGCGGAGAGCTTCCACGGCTTTTTCGAACTGAGCCGGATTTTCAGCCACCTTATTTAAACCAACCAAAAGACAGGACTTTACATCCCGAAGAACTACAAAGGGAATGACCGAACCCCGCAACAGCGGATAAAAGGCTTTAGACTGCCACAAGCTATACAACAGCCAGTAGATTTGTTCTTTTTCTGATTCGCATTGAAATTGAATTACAAAGCAATTCGGACAGGGAGCTACAAGCGGCTTGCCGCTGTTATTTCCTTTGTTTAAAATGAAAAAATGAGGCATTGAATAGACAACGCCCGAACGGTGTGATTTAATGTTGAAAATGCTCATAAATATAGTATTAAATGGTAAAAACTAAAAGCAGCTGCTGCGCCCGTAAATAATTTTTACCCCCAGAAAAGAGAAAGAAAAAAAGAAGAAGAAAAGAAGAAAAATATAGCCATCTCTATAGGCGGACGGATTGGGCTGTCAAGGTTTTTGGGAAAAATACTACCTGAGTTTAAGAAGTGTGGAGATTTTTTCTCAAAACCTGAAGGGCTTGACCTTTACTGCCCAAAGCTTGGGTCTGTGTTGGCCGCCTTATCTTTGCTAGATTTTTTATTTTTTTGTCGGTAAATATTATACTCAAAAAATCCTTGTTGTATTTGTCTTTTTGAATCCTTTTGGAAAAAGAAACCATTCATTATCAAAACCAAAAGGATTCTTTCATTGGGGCTTACTCGCCGCAGAAAATAAAACATACCATTGGTAGAGGGTTGGAAAAGAGCTTGGGTAATGACTGACTGAATTAATGGAGCTTGCGGAATGGAAAGGAAGGAGATTACCGAAGCTGTGCGGTGCTGAGGTGAATGCATGAAATGAAAGCAGAATGAAATGTAAGGGTTCGTAGTGAGGTACGAACGTAGTTCCTGGAATGTAATGGGCTGAAATGAATGTACTGACCGCAAGCACATGGATAAATCAGTCTGGAATGTTTTTAGTTTTCTGCACAACTACAGGGCGGTGGGGAAAATGAGGAGATGCAAGAAGTGCTGAATATTTACAAGCTGCTTGAAAAGGAGCTTAACAACTGTCCATACATTTGAAAACCTTTTGTAATTTTCATTGCTACCCGAAAGCATACCTTCAATGAAAATTACAAGTGGTTTTCGGGGCATTGTTTTCGGGTTGGCGAAGCCTGAACAACGCACCGGCTAGGTGTAATTGCTTACCGCTCTGCCTTCAGGCGATTTAATGGGGCTAACTCGACGCAGAAATAAAAAATATACGATTGGAAATGCGTGGGGAAAGGGCTTGGGGAAAACGGAATGAATGAAGCTTGCGAAATGGAAATGAGTATTTCCCGAAGCCGTGGGGTGCTGAAGTGTATGATTGGAATGAAAGTGTAATGAAGTATCAGGGGTCAGCGTGATGAACGAACGCAGCTCCTGGAACGGAATGGAGCGAAAATGGAAATCATATACTGCAAGCACATGGACAAACAACTATATGTTTTTTATTTTCTGCACAACTAATGGGTGGTGGGGAAATCTTGAGGTCTTCGGGCAGCGTAGCGGGGAAAAAGCGTAGATATTTGTGCGGCTATTATACATAGTGTCAGCTTATGTGTTTTTTTATCCTTTATCAATATTGAAATATAATTCCTATAAAAAACACACATAACTAAGCATTATGTATATATAGCTTCGAGTTGTTTTTTTCTGGCGCATTTCAGGCACGGTGGTGGCGGTTGGAGAGCCTGATTTCTTTTTTGCTCTTGCGGGTGGATTGAAACAGTGGTTTTGAAAAAACAACACTGTGAAAGTAGGGTTGATTGCAAAAAGTGTGACAGAAAAAAAACAACAGCAGGGTGGATTGTGCGGAGGCAGGCAAAAAGACTATGCAAACCCAGAGGCACGATGGGTGAGGATTTTTGCCTGCCGGGGATTCTGCCCCGGCGGAGCTGACCGTAATTATCTATCAGGTGGTAACCTGACCGCTTTCTGCCGAACTCTCTTCTCCCTAATTTTCTTCTTATTGCACCAATTAAACAGATTTTTACATTTGAATTTCAGAAAACACCCCTTGATTGCGGAGTTGCGGTTGCGGAGAGCATCAAAGCCTTTGCCATAAAGGATTGTAGCAATTTTCCCCCGCAATTAAACTGAATTTGTTTGGTGTTGTAATTCTATTTTGGTTGCGGTGTGTTTCTTCTGAAAACCATACTAGTAAAGCTTTCTAGCGTATTTTGACCGCAACCAAGCAATTTCCAAGATTTAGTGTTAATTCATTTGAAGTTATTTAAACAAGAGGTTTGCAAAAAATGGTGCAATTAATCAAGTTTTTTCTTGCAAATGACAAATTTTGTCGCAAATAGCTCTATTTAGTGCAAATATCAGCGCATATAAAGTCATTCGGTCTGTCTCTTCTCATCTTCCAGGGCTTTATCAAAATCGTCTTTGGACTTTTGACTGAAAACTCTTTCTATGTATTTTAAGTGAGCTTTCTCCGGCTCTTCGTAAGCGTTGCACTCAACCAGATAGTTATTCAACTCATCAAAATCATCACCGTAAAGGTTATCGCTGAATTTGTGCAGTTTTTCCATAACCCTGATGTAGGTGGCCGGCTCTTTTGATCGTGTAAGCTTTCGTAATGCCAGAATATAATCCTCCCGAAATACTGTTGGGACAATTATACGTGACTGACCACCACGAAATAGCTCAGCATTCATCATGATTCTTGCAATACGACCATTTCCATCTACAAACGGATGCACTTCACTTATCATAAACATCATAAATATAGCTCTGGCCATGGGTTCTTTTAATGCTGCGTAGTATTTAAAGCCCTGCATTAATGTTCCTCTGACCAGCCTGTGGTCAACAAACAAGGTGTTTCCTGCCTGATTGTTTTTGTCTTTAAATTGACCCGGATTGCAATCCTCTCTTTCGCGCATCAAAATACGATGACGATTTTGTAGTAATTCGAACAGCTCTTCGGGAGTTGAAGGGATTTTATTCATTTCCGACCGATTGGAAATAACCGTAAATGTCCCTAAAATATCGTGAGAGTCTTTTATCCGTTTGGGAATGGCAATACCAGTTTCAACAATTGATTTAGCTTCATTAATTGTAAACCTTGTACCCTCAATGTAGTTAGAGAAATAACCCTCAAAAAATGAAAACATGCGGTATGAATCTTCATCGGTATTTTTATTGGTTCGTTCAATAAAAAAATGGTCATTCAGTTCATTGAAAAGTATTGAAAATAATTCTACACGTGCAGCATCGTAAGGTACGCCTGCGGCTCTTGCTTTTGAAGAATCGTTTGTCAGGACATTCACATTGTGAGTGGACATAAGAGCCGAAATAATTCTATTCAGCTTTTCAAATTCAATTGGCATATTGAGTAAAACGGAAACTTCTCTTAGCTTATCTCTGAATTCATTCAATTTATCTTCGCCCTGAATGAGAATCATTTTTTCCAATCGATTTTCGATAAAAGAAATCGGAAGTACTTTTGATTGTTCCCCTTGCCGCTTAGAAATCTGCATACACTCCAACATCCAACGATACTCAGACGCAATATAAATGCCATTCAACAATATGTCACCCTCAATGGCTTTTGGTCCTTCGTTTATGTTGAGGGTTATTCCCGGAAGGTCAGATATTTTTTTTCGGAAATTGTATGTAAGAAAAAATTCACCGTCATCAGTAGGGCGTAGTTCTTGCGCACTACGGTGGCTGATAACCGCATTCGGATAACGCCATGCCAGAATATCGATAAGATTTCTCTTAACTATACTTTCCACGGAGTCCAACATATTAGATGTATAGATTCGTGGAGCTATTTTCTTTAGCTTACCAGCTTTCTCAGCTAATGAAATTTTCCGAGAAACGTTTGAGTCGGATGAAGAGAAAATAATCTCTTTTGAGAGGTTTAATACGTCTGCCATACAAATTTTGTCGCTAATGACATGCAAAGTTGCAAATTTTATCGCATATAAACAATAAGTGCTTATAAAAACAGAAGAACTTTTTAAGAAGCTAAGGAACTTATATTTTAATTGATACTTTCCACTTTAAGAGGATGTATGAGTTTATTGAATGGTATCAATCATCGAGGTTATTTCATATATTAGTTTTTCCAGTCTGTTATTTAGAACCTTTGAATTTCTCAACTCACATTGCCATACAACAATAACCCTCCAACCACTTTCTTGTAATTTTAAAATATTGGACTTATCTCTTTCTTTATTTTTCTCTAATTTGTCCTTCCAAAATTCAAAGTTTGTTGCCGGCAAAGCCGACTTCTTACAACCTTCGTGGCCGTGCCAGAAACAACCATGTATAAATATAATCGTTTTGTATTTAGTTAATACAATGTCCGGCTTTCCAGGCAGTTCTTTTACGTTCTTTCTATATCTAAGTCCTTTCGAAAACAAATATTTTCTTACTAAAACCTCCGGTTTAGTTTCTTTGCCAGAAATCTTAGACATTATGTCGGAACGTTTGGGTTTAGAGAATATATCAGACATTAGTAAAAATATTAAAACCAGTTCTCATAATGTGTAGAAGTGCCAACAGAAGTATCACTTTTACTTTTGTTGCACTTTTCACACAATAGTTGAATGTTAGTAATATCATTAGCTCCTCCTTCACTTAACGGAACAATGTGATCATATTCTAATTTATTACTCAAAGCCAAGATTCCAGATAGATCGGTTTTACAAAAACAGCAACAGCCCCTGTCTCGAAAATAAACAGCTTTTTTAACCCATTGAGGAATATTTACTCTCTTTAATTGACCTTCGCGCTTTACGTGTTTCACATTTTCAATATGGTCTTCATTGAATTCAGAAATACTAATTTCAGAAATATACTGAGCAATAATCAAGTTGAAATTCAACAATAGCTCTCGATTATTAAAGACCAAATAAAAAACTTCATTTGAAATTATATCATGCAATCTTTCAATTTCAGAACAGATCAACAATTCATCATAATATTCCGAAAAATCATCTTCTGTAATATCATTTATATCTTTAGAACAAAAATCAGTAAATGAGAAATAATCCAATTCATAATATTTGAACATCCATTCAATATATAAATCACCTAATTCTATTTCTCCTCTTGACTTTTTATATTTTAATTGATCAATTGACTTTTCATATGACTCTTCTTCTATTGTCGTGGATATTACATGTCTAATAAAAGAATGTAAAATAGTTTCTTTCTGCCAAGGCTTAATTAAGGATTCAATAGGATTTAATTCAAAAAACTGTGAAACGAATCCGAGAAACTCCCACTTGTTTTTGATTAAGTTGTTGATAATATTGGCGTAATAATAGCTATTGAAATACTTATGATCAAAGTATTGTGAGTTCATGAGTCTTTTATTTTTTAAAGATCATCTTTTTTACTTCCTCAGGCAAGAGTGCTTTTTTCTTTCTATGAATGATTGAATGACAATTTGCACAAACTGGCGTTAAGTCAACGAGTGGATCAAGTTCGTATTCTTCTTTAATTTCTGCGATAGGTATGATATGGTGCACTTGAATATAATCTTTTCCATATTCACCGTAAATTTTATAATAATCAAAACTACAGATTGAACAGATATATCCGAAAGAATCCAAACATCTTCTGCGTGCTTCCGGATTTCTTTCATAGGCATTTATAGAAATTCTCTGTACGGCACCTTCTTTAAGCTTTCCATATTCGACTTCTTCTTCAGATACTAAGTCAATATCGTTTAATTTTTTAAAAGTCCATGTTATTTGAACCGGAGATTCGTTCTTATAGCTTTCTACATATCCTAAGCCTTCATAGGTAAAAGGAGATCTATTATCAGTTCTAGTAAAAATGTGCTTGTTTATTTCTGGATTGATTAACTTTTGAATTGAAGGTTGAGCTAAATTACTCTTTAATTTTGCATGCCAATGTAAAGTATCTCCTATCCAGTGGTTTGAATAATCATGACCGGTTCTACCTGAAGTTTCTATATTGGCAAATATAAATATCTGTCCATTATATTCTCTACTACCCGTATCCCAAGCTCCTCTTTGTAATTCAACAGGAACATTTAAAATAGTATAGATGTCATTCTTTGAATATTGATTACCAATATGAAAGCTGGTCATTTGAATAAAGATTTATTTCAATATTAAAAAATACAATGACTAATTGTGTGTGAAATCTATTTTATTTTTTTACATAATCAATCCCCACCCTTAATGGGTATCCAAAAGATTCATTTGCAATTCTTTGGGTATAATTTTCTTTAATAGTAGTCAATAATTTCAGTTCGATTTTTTGACTAAAATAATCACCAATTAAAGGAATACTAATTTTATTGTTAGAGATATGTATTGTTATTGGTTGACAAAAGTCTTTGCCATTTGTCCAATTCAGAGCAATAATTTCATTATTTGATTTAATAAATGAAATAAATTTCCCATCTGTTTTTTTCAACACGCTAACTTGCGGGTCTTCTTTTTTTCCTTCAACAAACCAAAATTGGTTTTTAATCTTTTCGGTTGGTCTTAAACAATCACAATGAGGTGTAATGCAAATGAAATATTTATCAATTTCCTCAATTTCTTCTGCCTTATTTTTGATTTTGACTTTTGCACTTAAAACATCTCCAAATCTAAGAGAATCATTTTTTGCTCTCTGATTAATGTCAATTCTATTATAAAAGTAATTTAATCCAAATAATTCTCTTTGAAATGAATTAGCGTTAATTGGATTTTGAAAATCCGCCAATCTTTTACCACCATCAATTTTCTCATAATAATCATCTAATACTTCAAATAAACTAAGGTCCTTTAAATTCATGAATGAAGTGACATGATCTACTAAGATATCCCTTAAGAAATCAAGAAAAACATGTGGATGTTCTAAATTCTTACTTTTATGATAGAAAAATGCGTTTTCGCTTAAATTACCAAAATCCATACCTATGAATGCTGAGTTTTCCCTAAATCGATTACGCATTTCAAGCCCCATTAGCGTTAAAAATATATTCTTTTCACTTAGTAATGATTTTAAAAATGATTCATAAAGGAATTGCCCACTTATAGTATCTTTTTCAAATATCTTAATAATGGTATGACCTACTGAGCAAGTATAATCTATCGATTGTGATTTTATAAATATTTCTTCAGAAAATCGAGAAAAGTGTTCGTTTTCTTTAGATAGAATTGATCTGAATTTTTGAAATGAAAATACAATATCATTTGGGTAAAGAGATTTTATATGTGTAAAAATATCTCCTTCAAGATTATATTCAAGTAGAAAGTTTTGAATCTCAACTTCTCTATCCTCATATTTGGCATTTGCAATACTATTGATCATAGTTTCAAATTCTATCCACTCCGCATCTGTATTTTCGAAACTCCAATAGTCATCTAAATCAGTATCTTCTAGCAGTTTTCTGGTTTCACTTTTTTGCTCATTTGTAATTTTTCCAGAGAAGAATCTATTTAATTCATTTTTTACAGAGTCTTTTGAAGCTTGGGTGTATATACAAATAAAATGAAGGCTTTTCTCTAAAATAGCATCATCAATTATTTTTAACGCTTCGGTATGGTCATCTCCAACCAATTGCCAATCAAGTATTAGAAGATCTTTATTTTTTAAATAGAATTTTTTGTCCTTTTGCCACCCGTTTTTAGTGAATCTAAATGAATGTAGAAGACAATGATTTTTTTTAAAATCGTTGAATAATTCTATTGTTCTTTTATTATCAACTTTATTATTAGAATTTCTTGATTTGAAATTTTCTAATGCTTTATCATCTATAAAAATTGCTGTATTAATGGAGCCTTTTATAATATTTTCTGCAACTTCGTTGAAATCAGGCATAATTATTCGTAGTTTTAAAATGGAAAAATAATGAATGAAGCACCATTCAATTTGTTGTATTTGTTGTTGTTAGATGCCTTTATGTCTAAATTGACCGTATTTAACCCATCTTTAGATAGGTATAATCCAATTCCCCTACCTTTGGGCCTTCTTGTATAAAACAAATCAAAAATTTCGTTCAAACTTGAGTCTCTAATTTCGGATCCATTATTACATATTATTATGGTTTTGGTATCCTTCTCATAGTCTAGTAAAATTTGTGGTTTGTCTGCCGATCTTAACCAGTATACAGCGTTGTTTATAACATTTATAAAAACAGGAAATAGCACAGAATCAAAAGTATACGTTTCGCTTTCATCAAAAAGCATAGTTGAGTTAAAACTTATTTTTTCTTCCTTAAATGTTTCTTCAAAGAAGTTACTCATATATTCTTTTATTTCAGTTCCCCTAATGTATCGTTTTGTCCTTTTTGATTTCCTGTAAAATGGATTTAAAGATTGATATTTAGAGTCCAAATGTTCAAATGCATTTCTTAAATATTTGAAATGTTTTTCAGCTTCATTTGTACTTTTAAGATGTTTTTGAACTTCAATTATAGAGGTACTTAATTGTGTATACATTGAATTAAGCTCATGATTTATTATTTCAGCTGCAATTCCTAATTGAGCTAAATTCTTAAAATCACCTAACTCTTTCAATACTTTCTCATACCTATCTTTGAATAATCCCACGAGTGCATCATCGTCAATTTCAAAATTCAATTTTAATAAATGCTCGGATTTTACATCAAGAATATTCTGATATTCCATACGAAGATTAGAAAATTCTAATTCAAGATTTTGAATACCTTGCTCAAAATTATCACGAGTTAAAGGTGTTGGTATATTATTTCTATATAGCCCTTCAAGCCTATCTCGATATGTGTTTTCAGTTTTGTTGAATTCAATATCAATGTGATTAAAAGCTTGTTTGAAATCTGATTTATTTTTCTCAGTTACAGAATCAAATAACGAAATATAACTTTGAAATCTATTTTCATATTCTTTCAATAATTGTTCTTCTTCAATTCTGTTTAAGGCAATAATTCTCAATTCCTTAATTGATTCGAAATTAACTAACTGATTATCGTATAGAGCACACACATCTTCAAACCTCTCACGATCCCTTGAATCTAAGGAAAATCTTTTAGGCTTTTGTGGTTTTAAGTTATCAAGACTTACTTTTAGTCTATCTATCTCTCTTAGTAGATATTGAATATCTTGATAAATTAAACCAGTTTCGGAAATTTTATTGCTTAATTCGGCTTGTAAGTGAGATAATTTTTGATATAAGTCATCTAATTGAGAAGGGATTTTCTTTAAACTTTCTTTAAATACTCTTCTTTCGTTATCTTCTAACTTTTTCTCTTCTGCAAATGTAGCTTTAGCAGATTTCATTTCATCCAACTGCTTCTGTTTTACATCTTGTTTCGCATCTGTACCATAATACTCTTTTGCTAGTTTTATAAAAAAAGCCGTTAAATCAGTTTTAAAATCTCTGTAAGCTTTATTGTTGATAAAACCTTCTCGACCAGCTTTATCACTAAGAGGTTTATTATTCTCTCTCGTCAAATCAATAAAGCCAAACATTCTTCTATAACTAAAGAAATAAGATCCTGCACGCCTGCTACGTCTTTCTTCGAATTGCAAAAAATCTGAATGTGGACGTCCGTATGGCAATACTCTTAAATTGTCGCGATAAATATATAGCCCACCAAATGATTTAATTTTATCATCATAATATCTAAAAACATTTTCTTCCAATAAGGTTTCGTTAATCCCTGGAACTATCCCAAGTTTTATTTTAAAACTTCCGTATGAAGTCTTAGTTCCTATTGGTTTGTTGAGTCTACTCGTATAATCTAATGTTTCCTTATATACTCTTATTTTACCAGTAAAGATACCAGTCTTATCAAACTCACCATTAATTAAATGATCACAATGATTAAAATCATCCTCTGTGAAAAATGCATTACTTCCAATAAAGTCACGTTCTCCAGTTTCATCCTTTATTATAAAAGTTGTGTCTATTGGAGCATCATTATTATATTTAAATTCATTATAAAAACCTATTAATCCAGTTCTTAGATCCTCAACAGTTTCAATGTCTTCATCATCAGCATTATTTAGTTGATTACTCCATTTTTTTAGCATTAAAAACTGTTCATCGGGCTCAAAAATCACAAACTTTGTTCCATGAATTTCATCTGAATCGCCAATTAGCTCATTAACAATTTCTTCGACAAAGAAGTTGGGCAGTTCAATGTTCTTAGTACTGTCAATAATCCTTTTTAATGTTTCTTTTTGATCTTCCCAAAGTAACTGTTTCTTTTTAGTTTCTTCTTCATTGTCAAAGTCAATAAAGTTACATAAAAAAGATCTTTTAAGGCTCTCGAAAATTATCTCGAAATCAGTTGAATTGGTTATTGACACAATTGGTATTTGCACATCTTCAAGGAAAAGGTTGTAGTTTTCGAGTGTCCTCCAATCGAAGTAAAGTGCCTGTAAAGGTTTGCCAATTTTTTTTGTCAACATAAGCATCGGCGACCCGAGATATGCTACAGATAATCTACCGATACCCTTTTCGCCCATAATTGGTCTTGGTTCTTTATATAAGGTTTCCTCACCTTTAATCGGCATTTTCCCTCTACTTTTAGAATCGGTACCTAAGATAAGCCATTTATCTTCTATGTCTTTGTATGACATACCCTTGCCATCATCTGACAAGATAAACAATGGCTTCTTTACATCTTCATATCCTTCAGTATATAAAATTGTTTTTAACTTATCGGCATAAGCATCATAACCATTTTTCCATAATTCGGTTATTGCTGTCGGTAAATCGGCAATTTGCCCTTTGCCTAATAAATCTACTGCTCTAGCTTTAGTTCTAAATTGCATCCTGTTTTTCTGAGTTAATCATTAATCCGACTCTTTTTGCATATTCCGGAGGAACTGCATTTCCAATTAATTTTGCAGCCGTTGCAATACTAGCTGTTTTGAAAACATAGTTAATAGGGAATGATTGAAGAACCGCCCCCTCTCTAATTGAAATAGCTCTGTCTTCAAAAGGATGGGCAAAACGCCCATTGGAGATATTGAAGAATTTAGTAGTTATAGTTGAAGAGGGACGCTCCCAAAACATTCTTCCATACACATCTTTGAATGAATTATCACGACCAATATAACATGGTAATTGTAACTCCGGATCGTCTTTCCATGCTATGCGAGTTCCACCATTTTTATCTGTTTTTGCAAGGCGTTTTTTGTTTATTTCTTGTAGTCCGGCAACAGAATGTGCAAAATCTGTTGGGTCAATGTGTCCTGCAGATATTATAGGAAAGCCGTTTTCTTGTCCAAGACAATCACAAAGTCTCTTTATCTCTTTATCTTTTTCAGGTAAAGAGATTTCTTTATCCAATCTTGTAGCAATCAATGAAAAACGGCGTCTACTTTGAGGTATGCCGTAATCTTTCATATTGATGACCTTCATAACTGTTTTGTAATGCTTATCTTCGAGAAACTGCAAAAATTTAGGGAGGATAGTATCTTTATTAGTCATAATCCCCGGCACATTTTCCACAAGGACATAGCCAGGATTATAATAGTCGATAAAACGTTGAAATTGGAGTAATAAATCTTTTGACTTTTTAGCCTTGACTTTCGGAGCATTGATAATACTATAAAACTGGCATGGACTGCAACCTACTAGGATAAGATTATCATCGCTTCGAGTTAATTGGAAATTTTCTTCAAAATACTCTTCTTTTAACTCATTGATATCAGCAAGGACAAAGGTTGAACCGGGATTATTGAATTCATAAGTCTCTTTAGCTTCTTTATCGAAATCTACACCTGCAACGACATTTATACCGGCTTGACGTAGTCCGCACGTCATACCGCCGCCGCCGCAGAAGAAGTCAATAGCTTTATAGTCAATTATTTGTTCGTTTTTGGCAGGGATAAATACGTTAGGCATATTTATGATTGAGTTATATTGTTGAATAGTGGGTAAGCATATTTATTCTTAAATTACCGATAAATATGATTCAACATGCAAATATAAACTATTTAAATAATAAAACAATACTAAATTATCCAATAAAGCACCACGTTTTTTAAGAATGTAATGTTGTTTTTCAATTTGTAATTTAGAATTAGAATATTCCAACATTTTAAAAAGCAATACGGATTGCATGCAATCTTATTTTATAAGTTTTAGATTAAGCTTCATCAGAAACTCCAGCTTTCAATTTTTCTAAAAGTGGGCGTCCCATTAGCTCGTAAATATCTGCTCCGACCTGATTGCAAATATCGAAGCATCTTTCCATTTGTTTATTAAGGGATAGAGCCTCTTCATCTGAATAGAGAGGTTCTTGTGTTTCCAAATTGATATAATTTGAAAAGTCATCGTCCGGATGAAAACTCAGGTTTTCTTCATTCACCAGTTGAGAAGCGAATAGCTCAACATCTTGTACGGTATTAATTACTTGTATCATTTTGATTGATTTTCATTGCATTTTAATAAATAATTACAACACTATACCAATTTCTCGTTGAAGTATAGTTATCCGGATTATTATATGTTTTCGTAGATGGATTGCCTTGTATCCGTCCAGACATAAAGTTCAAGTTCATCTCCAATAACTTCCTGAACTTTTTCGTTTTCAGAAAATTCAAGTGCTTCATGCTCATTTTCAAAACAACAAGCCAAATTAAAATTGTCAGTCCATTGTAAACTTGGCAATGTTGTCAGGAATTTGTCTTTGTTGTAATTGGAAATACAAATCTTATGAACGGCTGTGACTGTATTTCCGTTTAAATCGAGTATCATTTTCGTGCAGATTTTATCGAACAAAGAAATTTGAAGACGCCAATTCGTGCGTGGCATCTATGTCCACTTCTTCACCTGAATTGTTTTCGTTATTTCGAATCAGGGTTTGAATTGGGTAAGTTTCCCAACCTGTTCCGAAATCAGTTGGCTTGCCAAGTTCAATTTCCATTGTTTTGTCGTTGATTGCAAGTACCGTATCTGCGGAATAAACATCTTTGTCTTGTAGGTATTCTTCGACAAGATTACAGAGTGCTTCATTAAAAGCATCTCTTTCTGTGTAACTACTGAAGTCTGACATAATATTAAGTTTTAATGGTTTGATATATTACTTTGACGATTAAATTTCTAGGGTATGCAGCTTTATTTTAGCCTCCAATTATTTTTGTTGGGTAAGACAGATTCGGATATTGGCATGCTGTATGCACTAACATGATTGAGTGAATCGCTTATCTTTTTTACGATGCTTTCTTCAATACCTATGTTCTCTAATATCGCCCCACAAAGTGCTTGTACGGCGGGAGAATATTTCATAACGAGGGTTGCCAGCATTTTTATTTTTTCTTCGGGTAATTGACTGATTATTGATATTAAACGGCTACAAGCTTCATCGGGAGTTGTGGCCGGGATTTCACGGACAAAGCGAATTGCATCTAAAATGCGTAGTAGCTCAATATTTTTTTTTGTGATTTTATTATGTTGAACGACAAAAGAGATATTATATATTCCCCGTTTGATAGCTCTGCGATATTTGTTTGTCCCAATTTGAAGAGCTGCCGGAATTTGGGTGGTTAATCCCCAATTATTAAAAGCATTATAACCGGTAATGTATCCAACCAATTCTCCATTTTGTTCTAAAAGATCTTTTGCTATTTGATAGGGTGAGGGTTGTAAATCTCCGAACTTTGTCCTGCGGGGTTTATAAAACTTACCTTTTGATAGTTTTGTTATTTTTCCTGCGGCGGCCATTCTGTTTAATGCTTTTACAGCAGCATCTTTACGTCGAACATCAACATCAAAGTCTGTGTAGGTGAAAATATAGTCGGTAGGTAGCCTATCTATTTTATTTGCTATTATTTCAGATACTTTCATTTGAATTCTTTTGTACAAAGATAATAAATATGTCCCGTTTATTGCGTAATAAACAGGACTTTTTTTTCGAAATAATGCAATATTTTTTAGACAATGTAAAAGTCCCATTTATAGAAGTCATTCAGGGGGAATTGATATAAAATTTTCAACAAACAAACTATCAACTAAAATCTGAAACAGAGCTCCAAAATGTCAAGTAAACGGCGCAAAATACTTGACAAAACAACAAAATGATATGATATGCAAATAATAAAATGACTGCAATAATTGCCGATTTTCGGATATAATCGCAGCCAAAATATTGAGTCGTCGAAAAAAATTGTAAACCACTGAGGGTTTTCTCTACAGTAATAAAGAAAGAATGTATGATTCATTTCTGAATTTGAAATAGACTTTACAATATAAAAAACGTATTGAATTACCACTCCGGTTATATATTGATTTTGTTTCAATTTTGTCTCAATTTTGTGTTTGTTTTGATAGTGTTTCTTTTTTGTATAGAATCTACTTTTGTTGAATAATAACTTTACAAATTCTATATGAAAAAACAAATCACAACAATGAAGCGACACATCCTTTTGGCCGCAATATTTTTTTGTAATAGCTTGTTTCTTTCGGCACAGGTCTACAAAACAGTAAATCTTACGTCAGGAGGAACTCTTGGAACTGTTCTTACTTCTACAGAAATAAGTACTGTAACAGATTTGACCGTAACGACAGCTGCTGGTGTATATTTGGCGGCTGCTGATTTCACCACAATGAATTCAATGACTGTACTTGCCAATCTTGATTTGTCCGGTTCTTCTTTGGCTTCAACAGTTACCGGCACAATTCCAGCGAGTGCTTTTCTAAACAAAACAAGTCTCAAATCATTCAAATTTCCGATGAATGTGAAATACATCGGGGCATCAGCCTTTTCCGGTAGTGGATTAACCGGAATTTTTACCATTCCAGCTACAATTGATGGTTTTGCAAATATTAAAGCCAGATTTGATAATTGCTATAGCATTACAGCTTTTTCTGTAGGATCAGGTTCAACCACTTTGAAAGCAGTAGATGGTGTTCTTTTCACTTATAACGGAACCAGTCTTGTTATTTATCCTTTGGGTAAACCCGGAACAGCTTATAATGTGCCGGAAGGTGTAACTGATATTGGATATCGTGCCTTTAAAGTTTGTAGTCTTGCATATGTTGAGTTACCATCTTCATTGTCGACAATACAGGGTGAAGCTTTTTCTGGTTGCACCAGTCTAAAACAACTGATCTGTAAAGCAACAACACCTCCCAATATTCTTGATAATTCTACATTCTTTACGACAAGTAGTGTGGCCGGAATTTTGGTTGGCGTACCAGATGCATCATTGACTGCTTACCAATCATCAAAATTGATAGCAACAGTATATGCTGCAGGAAAAGGTTTTACAACGACTCAACTTGTTGCTTATCGCAACATTACACTGGGTGATAAAGTAACCTGTACACAAACACTAGGGATTCCTACTAAATCTATATCAGTAACTGCGGGAATGCCTGATGTCGGTTATTCTTTTTCGAATTGGGCAGCAACGCCAGCCGTAACATTTGCAAGTACAACTAATTTAATTACAACATTTATTATGCCCGCTAGTGATGTGACGATACAGGCTGTCTACGCTATTCCAGCATGGACAGGTTCGGGCAACTGGAGTAATGCGTCAAATTGGTCTACAGGTTCTTTGCCAGCAACAGCTTCCAATATAATTGTCAGTAACGGTGAACTTCAGATTGACCAAAATGTAAATGCAACAAACATAACTGTGCTGCCAGGTGCAAAACTCACACTCAATTCTGGAAAAACATTGACAGCAACTACACTTAATCTAAATAGTGATGCAACAGGCACAAGCACTTTTATTAATACAGGTATATCCACAATAGGCATTGCTAATGTACAACAATATCTTACCAATGGTAGAAACTGGTATGTATCCAGCCCAGTATCAGGAGCTACGACTTCCACAATTAATACACTTACTGGAAGTTCAATGGTCAGTTATGATGAAGTACACGGGACTTCCGCTCCCTGGGTAACAGAAAATTCTACATTAACAGCAGGAAAAGGTTATATTGTGGTTTCTCCAATAAATACAAATCCAACAGTTACTTTTAGTGGAACATTAAACACTGACTCAAAATCAATTCCGGTAACACGTACAGTTGGTCAGACTAAAGAAGGTTTTAACTTAGTTGGGAATCCTTATCCAGCACATTTGGCATGGACGGAGGCAATAGCCACAGCGTCTAATGTTTTGCCAAGTATTTGGTATCGCACGGCTATCTACAATAATTCATTAAGTAAATATGATTATTCATTTATAACTTACAATGCTCCATCGGGTGTTAGTGTTCCACTAAATGGATCTGGAGGTTTTATACCCCCAATGCAGGCATTCTGGGTAAGAGCCAATGTCGGAGGCGGCATTCTTTCATTTAACAATTCTATGTGTTCTCACAGTTCTGTAGTCAATCTATTAAAAGCCCCGGCAGCAGCTAAAATCAATCAGCAGATATTACGTCTACAAGTATCAACCGGCACAAATAACGATGAAACAGTACTGTGTTTCAATCCTAATGCTTCAAATGATTATGATGGTTATGATTCTCCGAAAATGACGAATGCCAATGTCGCAATTCCAGAAATTTACACGTTGGTAGGAACAGAAAAATTAGTTATCAATGGATTGAACAGCATAACTTCAAACGAAGAGTTGTCACTAGGATTTACAACCGGGCAATCAAATCTGTTCACAATCAAGGTTACTCAATTCAGTAACTTTGAATCTAGTACAAAAGTTTATTTAAGAGATAAAGCATTGAACATCGAACAAGAATTGACTGGTGGTGAAGCCTACAATTTCAGTTCTGATGTTGCTTCAACCAATACACGATTCAGTGTTTTATTCAAATCGGGAAATGTAGAAACGGGAACAAATTCGAATCCAGTTGCTTTGGCAGTTCTGATTTACAAAAATGCAGGCAATCAGATTACCGTTAATTGTAAAGGTGATATTGCTAATAATGCTATTGTGTCGGTTTATAATTCAGTAGGCCAGAAATTGCAAACTAAAAAGATTACCAGCCCCAGTATCGTTATAGGCAGAATTCTCACTTCGGGAATTTATCTAGTATCTATTAATAATGGTGGCAGCATTACAACCCAAAAAGTAATACTTAATTGATTTTACTTCCACTCTGATATTGCAGAGGATCCATTAATATATATAATAATCAATAAAGACATGAAGATAACTTCTAAAAACACCCTGAAACGTGTTTACAATACTCCACAAATAGAGTTAATAAAACTTGATAACGAAATATCATTAGCACTTGAATCAGATCCTCCTTTTCTGCCAGGTGAAGAAATTTCAAGAGGATCAGACTATTTCAATAGAGATCCTTTTAAATCAATTGCTGGCTAAGAACCCCAAAATAGCCATATAATAGACTTTTGTCGGTATTATATGGCTATTTTGTTCGCTCTTTGTTCGTGTTTTGATTCTATTCTAATCATATCTGCAACCTAATTTTGCGACATCAACTGTAATTCTAATCACTTTTTTAATCATGAGAAAATCAATTACCCCTCTTAAACGTCTAATTATTTTAGTCTACCTTCTTTTTATAGTAAACCTCTTTTTGTCGGCACAGGTTTATAAAACTGTGTACTATAACAGTGCTGCTGATTCTTTGAGTGTATCTTTAACTTCCACTGAAAAGATTACTGTAACCGATTTGACAATCATTACTGCATCTGGGGTATATTTGACCAATGGTGATTTTGCGATAATGGGTGCCATGACTGTAATTACAAATCTTGACTTATCAGGAGCATCTATTGCTGCCACACCAGTGGGAAAAATTCCTGCAAGTTTCACAAATAAGAAATCTCTTAAATCATTCAAGTTCCCAAAAAATGTGAGAGATATTGCTGCAAATGCTTTTACAGGAAGTGGGTTGTCAGGAGTTTTTACTATTCCAGCAACAATTAATGGAGTTGGCAATATAAAAGGTAGAATGGACAATTGTTCAGGTATTACTGCTTTTGCAGTAGAGTCAGGTTCAACAACTATAAAAGCTGTAGATGGCGTTCTGTATAGCTACGACGGAACTATCTTAGCTCTTTATCCTTCAGGCAGGACTGGAAGCACTTATGATATACCAGAAGGTACAACCACTATATATGATGGAGCTTTAGCATATAATCTTTTAACTTCATTTAGTGTTCCAAGTACTCTGACAACATTCGGAACAGGAGTAAATGTAATAACCGGAGCTAATAACTTGCAAAACATAAATGTTGCTCCTGGAAACGCTAAATATGCTAATATGGGAGCTGTTGTAATTGATAAAGTCAATAAAACAATGGTAGCTTACCCGATAGCAAATGAAAAAGATACCTTGATAATTGATGGTTCTCTTGTTACAAAGGTTCCTCAATATATTTTCCAAAATGCCACGAAGTTAAAAACAGTGGTAATTACAGAGGGAGTAGTTGACATTGGATATTGTGCATTCAGGAATACTCTTAATAATTCTGCCATTGAATACATAGAATTACCATCAACACTTCTGACCGTACAAGGCCAAGCTTTTTCCAGTTGCAGTAGCTTAAAACAAATAATTTGTAAAGCAACAATGCCCCCAGATATTCTTAATAATGCCACATTTTTTGTGACTAATAGAATAACAGGACTCTTAATTGGAGTTCCAGCCGTGTCACTATCAGCCTATCAAACTTCAAAATGGATAGAAACAATCTATCCTGCTGGAATAGGTTTTACAAGCAATAAATTTGTCGCTTATCGCAACATAACAGTTGGCAATAAAGTAACATGTTCGCAAACAGTAGCAGTTCCTACAAAATCAGTATCAATCATTGCAGGATCTCCTGATCCAAATTTTGCTTTTTCGTACTGGGAAGCTACACCTTCAGCTCCATTTGCGAATAAGTACAACATGGCAACTTCATTTGTGATGCCTGACAATGACATTGTAATTAGTGCTGTTTATAAGACATTAAATAGCTATACTATAGTTGACGATGCAACAATTAGCACCGGACAAGCTCCTGTTGGCGGAGTTGTAACAATAACGACTAAAGCAGAGAAAAGTGGATATGCATTTGTTGGGTGGGAAGTAATTGAGGGTGATGGTGTTGTGTTTTCAAATCCTAAAGCTGTAACTACGACATTTATAATGATTGATGGCGCAGTGACCATTAGAGCAAAGTATCAAAGAGTTTATACTATTAATATAGAAGCCGGATATGCAAATCTTGAAGCTATAGAAGGTGAAAATGTATCAATAGAGGCTGAGATACCTTATGGATATTTGTTTGACAAATGGACGGCAACGACTTTTGGATTAAGTTTTCTGAATTCAACAAGTGCTAATACAACGTTTGTAATGCCAGCAAGTGATGTATATATAAAAGCAAATTTTAAAATGATATCGGCTGTTGATAAAATAGAAGATGCATCCCTTGCTGTTTATCCTAACCCAGCGTCTGAAAGTATACGACTACTTGGTGCAGGGGGGATGAGCTATAATATTTATGATCTTAACGGTCGTGTACAGCTACAAGGATCAAATTATAATGGACAGCCCATCTCACTTGCACCTTTAAATAAGGGCGCATATTTAATCAAAATAAATATGAAAGTCATTCTATTTTTAAAAAAATAAAGTTCAACAGCAGCAACACTAACTAATTGTGGCAACAAATATCTACCAGTAACTAATTTTCACCGTTCTTTTAAAGTTATAATATGATTATGCTATATTAATAGAGTCTTCAAGTTTTCAACCTTTTTATTCTCTAATTTACACGCTTTATCAATTTTCTAATTAATCTCAATTCTTTAAATATTTTCAACTACTAATTGTTCATTTAATTCTAACAATAATGAGAAAAATCAGATTCTTTATTACAGGATTGTTACTTATGTTTACCTGTGCTACAAGTAGTTATGGACAATACACTACAGGCTGGGTAGGTAATACATTCGGTGACCTAGCCAATTATGTAGGAAACTGTGCACGTTCCATGTGGGTATCACCGGAAGGTGTGATATATACAGCTTCCATGTGGGATGAAAAGAGTAGGAACATCGGTATTTATCAAAATGGTACTACCATTGGCGCAATGGGTGGCACTAAAGATTCTCAGGGAAGTGCCATCGGTGGAGATTCTACATACATCTTTACAGCGCAGCAGGCCCCAAACGTAGGAAAATTGGGACGTTATAATCGTTCTACCAAAACACGCGATTTACTCTTTAGTGTGAGTACAGGCACTGGTGATTGTATCAAAGGAATTGTTGTATTAAACGGAGAGGTATTCGTCAGTGACTTTGCCGGTAATTATGTAAGAGTATATACAACAGGTGGTTTGCTATTACGGGAATGGGCAGTTACAGAGCCAGGTGCCATAGCTATTGAGAGCACAACAGGTTATGTTTGGGTTGCTCAGATGAGTACAGGAAAACTTCGAAGATATAGTAATACCGGAACGGCAAGTACTGTAATATCTATGAGTACTTCGTCGCGTCCATCGGCCTTGTCTGTGGATAATTTTAAGGGTCAATTGCTTGTAGGAGACCAAGGACCGGATATGAATATAAAAATATATACAAATCTCACAGGCACACCAACTTTACAAAGTACATTCGGTGTGGCAGGTGGATACCTACAAGGAACGACTATCAAGGGTCAAGCTGGTGATAAACGTTTTACCCGCGTGGTAGGTGTTGGAAGAGATCAGGCGGGAAACTTGTATGTGTTGAATAATCCATGGGGAGGTACTTGGGACCTCGGTAGAAACGGTGCAACTGATATCCATTGTTATTCAAGTTCAAACATACTTTCGTGGACACTTCAACAGTTGAACTTTGAAGGTATCGCTGCGCCAGATCCCGGCTCTGACGGACTTTATTTATACAGCGGCAATATTGTTTATAAATATAGCGGGACAAATGGAGCTAACTATATAGCTAATACAATTGATCCATTTCGTTACCCATCTGATCCGCGTCTTAATGTAAGTGATCCGTACCGTGATGAACATTTTGGTCACATTGCCACTGTTGGTGACAAGCGGATATTGGTAGTAAATGGGCAAAATCCTGATGTGTTTTATAGCTTCTATTTCAATTCTCCTACAGATGGTTGGGTTGCCATACCCGGAGATAAATTTACATCCGTTCGATATGGTTTTAACATGGATAACAGAGGGAATATATGGTTATCAACGAATGGTACTACCATACAATATTATCCATTAACGGGCTTTGCTACCAGCGGAAAACCTATTTGGGGAACAGTTGTTTCAACACCTGTACCTACCTCTATCGCACGATTGAATCGTATCGAATACATACCACAAACTGATCAGATGATACTGGCTGGAGGAAGTACTGACTGGATATTGATGGGCAACAGGATTGAGGTATACAACGGGTGGAAAGCTGGAAATAATACTACTCCAAATCAAGTGATCACTCTAACACGTGGGCAGGCAAAAGCCATGACTGCTGCCGGCAACTATGTCTTTGTAGGTTATTTAACATCCCCTATCATTGATGCATTTAATATTAATACCGGAAGCCTAGAGCTAAGTATGACCAGCAGCAGTAGTGCTATATATGTTGGTAACGATTTGGATTCGCAGTATGGTATTAATGCTATTCGTAAATCTACAGGAGAATATATAATTACAAAAGATGATTATAATGCCAGTAAAGTTGTAATTCACCGGTGGACACCTGCTACATTAGCCAACGCACAGGCAGTCACTACTGATGATAAAAATTCTGTAACAACTTTTACTGTGTTTCCTAACCTTGCAAATATGACATTGCAGGTCAATTTGGAAAAAGATTTAGCCAATGATGTCAATTTCAATATTTTTGATTATGCCGGTAGAATAGTGAAACAGGTACGTATCAGTGATACGAAGCAACTTGTGGTAGAGATCAAAGATCTGAATCAAGGCATATATATATTGACAGTAACAGAGGTTTCAACTGGTAGGCTTATCGGTACACATAAATTTATAAAACAATAACAAATAAAAGAATTTGGCTACCAAATAAAATTAAACTGATTTTGGTGCAATTTTGTCATGATTTTGTCTTCATTTTACTCTTGTTTTGATTTAATGGTTTTGACCAAATGTATCTACTTTTGCTAAATAATAAAATAATAACTTCACAAATTAATTCTTATGAAAAAACAAATTACAACACTTAAACGGCACACCTTTTTGGCCGTAATGATTTTATGTAGCAGCTTGTTTCTATCGGCTCAAGTTTACAAAACTGTAGAACTCACAGCAGGAGGAACTCTAGGAACAGTTCTTACCCCTACAGAAATAAGCACAGTAACAGACTTGACAGTAACTACAGCTTCCGGAGTGTACTTAGCAGATGCTGATTTTGCAACAATGAAATCAATGACTGTAATTGCCAATATTGATTTGTCCGGTTCTTTTATAGCCGCAACAGTTGTCGGTAAAATCCCCGATAATACTTTTTTAAATAAGACAAGTCTTAAGTCATTTAAATTTCCTAAAAATCTGAGAGACATTGGGGCAAGTGCTTTTACAGGTAGTGGGTTAACCGGAGTATTCACACTGCCAGCCTCTATTAGTAATATTGGTAATTTAAAAAACAGAATGGACAATTGTTTTGGAATTACAGCTTTTGATGTTGAGTCCGGTTCAACCATTTTGAAAGCAATTGATGGTGTTCTTTACAATTATACGGGAACCAGTCTCGTTCTTTATCCTCTGGGTAAGCCCGTAACTGCTTATAATATACCTGAAGGTGTTACTGATATTGGATATCGTGCTTTTAAAGTTTGTACGCTTGCATATATTGAATTACCATCTTCATTGTTGACGATACAGGGTGAAGCTTTTTCTGGTTGCACCAGTCTAAAACAACTGATCTGTAAAGCAGTAACGCCCCCCAATATTATTGATAATTCCACATTCTTTACAACAAGTAGTGTGGCAGAAATCTTGGTTGGCGTACCGGCAGCTTCATTAAGTGATTACCAATTATCTAAATGGATAGCAACAGTATATGCTGCAGGAAAAGGTTTTACAACGACTCAACTTGTTGCCTATCGCAGTATAATGCTGGGAGATAAAGTAACCTGTACACAAACATTAGGGATTCCAACAAAATCAGTATCAGTAACTGCGGGAACTCCTGATGCCGGAAAAGTTTTTTCTAACTGGACTTCTACACCAACCGTTACATTTGCTGATTTAAATAGTTCAACAACTACATTTATAATGCCCGATGCAGACGTGTCTATTCAGGCAGTTTATTCAGGTACTACCGGGTTAGAGAAAAACGAAGCAACTTCTATTTCTATTTATCCAAACCCATCGAGTAAATATATACTATTAAATGGAGCAATCGGTTCAAACTATAGTATTTATGACATTAATGGACATTTGCTGATACAAGGAATCAATAATAATAAATCAATTTCGATTTCTCAGTTAAATAATGGAACTTACCTCCTAAAAGCAAAAAATAAAACTCTTGTGTTTTTAAAGAAATAACAATCTATTTCCCGTCATAATTCAAGTTTATGACGGGAATTAGAACTTAAGTATTTTTCTCAATCCCCCATTATTAATCATGAGACTACCTATAAATCAAATATTAAAATTTTGCCTACTAGCAGTATTTTTTCTAGTTTCTCTAATTGTATCTGCACAAAACACGGTATATCCTAATGACTGTTATTGGGGTAATTTAACTGATTACCAGCAATCCTGGATTGCTAATGATGGTGGAACACCTGCAACTCATATCCCTCATAGTATCAGAAGTATTTTTGTTCGAAATGATGGAACGGTTGCAACTATTTGTGAATGGGATGAAGGTTTAACTAATGTTGGTATTTTTAAAGATAATGCTCTTATTTGTGTACCGGAACAATCCGGTACCGGAAGTTGGGGACGTTATTCCGGAAATGAGGTGGTTCTTGATGATCAATATGTTTATCAATTAATGCGATTCAATGGGAATAGCGGAAATGATAATTTGAACGCTAACGGACTACGCGCTTACCCGCCTAAAAGCACAGGTATAGAATGGAATTTGATCACTCGTTATAGTGTAACTACCGGAAAATCTGCTACGTTTCCATTAGGATATGGACCATTAAATAATATGTTGTTAATAAGCAGGGAATCATCAAGACAAGCTGCAGGTCTTGCTATTACAAGTGATAAATTGATTGTTGCAGTTCCAGGAATTGCTTCCTTATCTATTCCGGATTCGATTAAAATATATGATAAGATAACAATGAGTAGTACTCCAATTATGGGTTTTCAAGTAAAAACCGGAGGTGTTGGATATCTATCTGCTGATAAGAAGGGATTTATATGGATGAGACAAGGTCAAAAAATTGTGCCTATAAATATCTCAAATGGTTCAATCCGTCAACAATCCATCATAACTTTACCTGATAGTGTTGATATGAAGTCTTTTTCAGTTGATACACGTAGCGGTCAGGAGCGTATTCTTATTGCTAACAGCGGAAAGGATTTGAATATCTTAATTTACACAAATATATATACCGCTCCCATTTTATCGGGTACATTTGGACAAAAGGGTGGAATCCTTACTAAAACTGAAAAATTCGTGCAAGGACAGGTAGGAAAAATGCGCATGGAAGGGCCTACAGGTGTAGGTGTTGATATGAACGGAAATATATATATATCAAATATGTTCGTCAATGCGACTGGAGCAACACTCCACTCCTACAATGAATCTGCCCATACATTCAACTGGAAAAAAGAAGGTCTTGTTTTTGCAGCAACAGCCGATTTTGATAATACAAGGAATGATATTGTTTATTGTCCTGAACGAGTTTATAAGTTCGATTATGCAAAAAAAGGACAGCGTTTGGATTCTCTTGTTGCATCAACTGTAAATCCATTTGCATATCCTAATGATATGCGTTTGAGGCTAAATCCGATCAAATGTGCTCCATTTAAACGAAAAATCAACAATAAAGATTATCTCTTTGTATCTGATATGTATTCGAATGAATTAGCGGGGTATCGATTTACCGATTCTACGGGTTACATTGGCATACCATTTATGAGAACAGAATACAAGGGATTCTCTTTTTGGAACGATAAAAATGGTGATGGAAAAGAACAAACAAATGAAATTACCATTACAAAACCTGGTAATTCCTTCTCTCAATTTGTGGATAAAAAGGGAAATATCTGGTTTGCAGATCGAAATCTCCCCTGCAGTTTTAGAGTCTGGCGAGTAATTGGCGAAACTAATGGAATTTTACAATACGGATCGGAAGTTACATATAAATTACCTACGTATATAACAGATGTGCAACGAGTTATTTATGATGTTGATACAGATGAATTATATGTTACCGGTTATACAACAACAAATCCAATTCCAAATTCAGATATATTTGGACAAGTAGGAACTACTATTTTTAAATATAAAAATATTTCAGAAAAATTAGCTTCAAATCAAGCGTCAGAAACATGGCAATACGATTTAAAATTGCTCATTCCTTGGACTACGAATAGTGTACAAGGTCAAGCATATGCTTCAGCCATAAACAAAGTGGTCAAGTCTTTAACAGTGGCAGGTGATTATATTTTCTGCTTTATGCAACAAAATGGTTTGATTAATCTTTACAACAGAGAAACTGGTGATTATGCCGGACAAATTTCACCAACAGAAGTGGTTGGTAATGCTAGTGGTTGGACAGATTTTACTTATGCAATAAATGCAAGAAAAAACGCAGATGGAACGTATGAGATTTTAGGAGAAGAAGATCATGATTCAAAAATAGTTCATTATATGATAAATAGTATGTCAAATACTTTAACGATTAAAGGTGATCTTGCTCCAAGTACAATAACTGTTTTGAACAATCTGGATCAAACCGTTGATATACAAAATTTACGAAGTGGAGATTCCATTAAATTTGATATAGTTGTTAAGAACCTTGAAAAAGGATTTGTAACAAACTCAAGGCGATCTGATCCCACCCGTTGTATTGTGCAGTTTAAAGTGACCAATACCAACACAGGAGCAGTTGTATATACCGCTTTATCCAAACCTCGCCAGACAGATATTATTCGTGAAGAAGAATTTCATATGGGTGTAGACTTAGACACTTATCATCCGTGGGCTTGTACTGTTGGATATTATAAGCTTGATATCGATGTCAACTATCAACTTAAAGGAACAGAATGTAATCAGACTAACAATACAGCAAGTTTGAGTCTTGGCGAAATAAAATCATCAACAGGTCTTGATCAAATTCAATCAGGTATCTCTATATTTCCCAACCCAGTCTCATCAATACTTAATATCAATTTAGATGAACAAGATACTGAGTGTTTTGTCAGACTTATAAGCCTCGAAGGAAAAGAAGTACTGGTACAACGCTTAAAAAATCCGACATTTTCCAACATCAACGTTTCTCAATATCCTGCAGGAGTGTATCTTTTGAATGTGACTACATCCACTCGAAATTACCGTAAAATGATTGTAATTGAAAAATAATTATGGTCAATAATAAGAATGAGAAAATTGAAAAGGAAGCTTTTATCAATTAATTAATAATTTACATGATACTTTTTAAAATGAAGATGAAAAAATGTTTGTATTTTTTCATCTCTGCAATTCTTTTGTCTCAAAATTTAGCTTCACAAAAACTAAATGAAGCTCCTGTTGAGACAATAAAAAGAATCGGAGATAAACTAATACGAGAAACACCTTTTGCTTACAGGTTAATACTATCGCCTACAAATAATACATTCAATTCATTAAAACAGATTGACTTTGGTAGAACATTTGGATTAAAGAAACAAGCAGTAGCCTATGCTTATACCCAATTAAGTTCTTTGCGTGACACTATTATGCATGTTGAACTTGATCATAATGATGCATGTAAAGTATGGTGCAATGGAATATTGATTTACGACAAAAAGGGAATCCGTTTAGCAAAGCTAAGCCGAGAAGAACGCGGAGTTGAATTACCTTTTGGTTTTGATTTGAAATTAAAAAAAGGGAATAATGATTTGCTTATTAAATCTGAAACAGCAGGGGAAGAATGGTGTGTTTTTATACAACCTCCAAGTGAGAAAGATGCCGTATTATCAACTCAAATAGAATATCCTGAAATTGGATTGAGGCATATTCAACGGATTGATAATAAAATATCAGAGTTAACCAATTGGCTGGTAGTTGGACCATTTCAGGCAGGGATTGACATCTCTCATGAACCAGAACAAGAAATGAAGTTCGGTTATATGTATAAAGGTGCCGATGCTTTAGTTACGTGGACTATACCAAAAACTGAGATTTTTGGTGACGTAATTAGCTCAAATTCATGGGGCTCTACATATCAGTGGAATTACCATAATGGTGGTGTTGCATGGGCTATGCAACAACTGACTGAAGTTACTAAAGAAGAAAAATACAACCAATGGGCAACAAATTTTTGTGATTATCACATGGAAGGTCTGCCATTTGTAAATTATCAAGTAAATGATTTGAAAGCTGTCAATTCAGCTAACTCAATGGTTGTTAATTCATCTCTTCTTGATTTTACGCTGGCACCCTCACTTCCTCTAATTTATCGTTTGCGTAAGGAAGCTGAATTTCCAGATCGTGATTTATACAAAACATATGTCGAAAAAATGATGCATTATGCTCGTTTTGACCAGATCAGAAGTGCTGGAATGACTAATTACAATCGAAAAACACCCGAGGAGTATACAGTATGGGCTGATGATATGTTTATGGGAATTCCTTTTCTAATTCAAGCAGGATTGTATGCAGGAACACCAGAGCTTCGGAAAATATATTTTGATGATGCAGCTAATCAAATTCTTGATTTTAGCAAACATGTCTGGGATAAAGATGCACAACTTTATATGCACGCTAATTACACATCACATCCTAAAGTGAAACTACCACATTGGTCGAGGGCAAACGGGTGGGCAATCTGGGCTATGAGTGAAGTATTAATGTCTCTTCCCAGCAATCATCCTAAGTATCTCGCTATTCTGAATCAATATAAAACGCTTGTAAATTCAATTATCAGGTATCAAGACGAATCCGGATTCTGGCATAATGTAATAGACCGAAAGGACTCACCTAATGAGGTTTCAGGTACTGCCATTTTTAATATGGCTATTGCCAGAGGCATTACACACGGTTGGCTCGATAGAAAGAAATATCTGCCAATTGTTTTCAAAAGTTGGCGAGCAATTGCCTCTGAAGTTGAAGCAGATGGAACAGTTCATAACATCTGTATTGGTACAATGTGTTCTGAGGATGTGAACTATTATATAAATCGTCCATTTGTAGATAACGATACACATGGCTCCTTTGCCGTATTGTTTGCGGGTATTGAAATGCAACGTATGCTAAACAAATATCAATCAAAAAAATAGAAATGAAGAAATTTAAAAAAAGTTGGTTTATAAGCCTTTTGGTATTATGCGTATTTCCAGTATGTGTTTTTTCCAAGGGAAATGTCCTGTTTACACCAACTAAACTAGGAACAGAAGAAATTGGGTATTTAAAAAAAGATTTAGTAAGCCGCAACAAACGATATGACCCCAAAATGAAGATGCTTGCCACAATTACTGAAAATAAACACTATCATAGCGACTTAAACGGAGGGGTTGTTGTACATCCAACGCGTGAATCACTTGAGTATGCAGTAGCCTTATTCAAAACAGGTGATCGTAAAAATATTAAGCGGGGTATTGATATTATACAGACTATATTACCCATGCAGGAAAAAGACCCTAGTATGCCTTATTATGGAATATGGCCATATTATCCGGAAGATCCTCTCAAAGGTAAAAAGTCACCAGTAGATTACAATTGGGCTGACTTTATAGCGGTACCATTGATTGATGTTATCGGAAATTATTCTAATTATATTGATAAGAAAATGTCAGCTCAGATAAAAGATGCTTTAATTTTGGCTGCAAGAGCAATTGTAAAAAGAAATGTTCAGCCAGATTATACGAATATATGTATAATGGGAACATACGTATGTTATATTGTAGGGGACATTTATAATTTACCAGACATTACTAATTATGCCCAAAATCGTCTAACTCACTTTTATAATTACACCATAAAAAACAAAGGATTTACAGAATATAACAGTCCAACCTATACATTGGTTGCAATGAATGAATTGTTGAGGATGAAGCAATCTATTGTTAATCCATCCGATAAAAAGATGATCGATGCGCTTTATGCAATGAATTGGGATATGATTGCACGGCATTTTCACAGTCTTTCGGGACAATGGTGTGGTCCTAACCTTCGATCTTATAATAGTCTAGCAACACCAGAGTTTTATCGTTTGCTTTATAATGCTTCCGACGGTATAATTAATCTTCCAGGAGATTATCTCCGTATACCGAATATGATTTCTCCTCATAAAATACCTGAAAAAATATTGCCTCTTTTTACACATCAGATCCTACCGCGATTAGAAATTGATACATTTCTTATTGCAAATCCTGAAAAGAAAGAGGACTTTGAATCAAAAACAGGAATCAAAACTATTGAAAGTAAAGCAATCGTAGGGAAACTATATGCTCAGCCAAAATATGCACTTGCATCAGTAAATCACGGATATATGTGGAATCAAACCCGACCGTTAATTGCACATTGGGGTACCCCAAGTAAGCCATCATATTTGCAAGTGCGCTTTTTACATAATTTATATGATTTTTCGGCTGTGAATATAACCTGTGCACAAGATTCAAATACTGTTTTAGCTATATTTAATGTAGCTACTGATGGAGGTGACACTCATCCTAGTATTGATCCCATAAAACAAGCAACAATTCAAGCAACCGATTTAAGGTTGCGGATTGAATTTGGAGGAGATTTATCAGGGACAGAACTGACATTGCCTGATGAAAAAAATGAAATAGCTTATATAAAAACTAATGGACTTAATTTTCTTGTTAAAATCCCCTACGCCAACTGGACGGGCTTGAAAGGATATTGGACTTCAGGATCAGATAAAAATAAGAAATGGATAGATTATGTGATTTATTCAGGTGAAAATAGGACTTTTAATTTGTCGGAAATGCGAGAAGCTGTTTTGGGTTTATATCTTTCGATATTAACGAGTGGATCACCTTTTTCAGAATCTGTTGTAAAAACAGAAAGTAATAATGATTATTTATTACTTTCGTATGACAATCTGGAAGTCAATGCATTAAAAAAACCCACAAAAGACTTCAGATTAAAAAATGATTATGTAATAAAGTATTAATTAGTGATATGCTAAAAAGAATAATAAACATCTTTTCATTGACTTTTATTGGTTTCACGAGTATAAATGCTCAGATGAGACAGCCTACTGAGTGGTTAGGATATGAAAATGTATTTGGAGTGAAAGAGGGATTACGTCAATATGATTTCAACGTTATTCCAATCGCATCTTCTGCTCCTGCCAATATATTCTGGCCTAAAGATTCAGTTAGATTTAAGTTTCAAATTACGAATAACACTTCCGAAGCTATTGAGAAAGATGCTCATATATATATTGTCAGGTACGGAATCAAAGGGATTCCGAACAATGTTTGGCTACCTAATATGATAAAGTTGGATTATGATAAAGTTATTCCAGCACATATATCTATTTCGGCAAAATCTTATACTGACATATCAATATCAGTTGATAACATTAATCAATATGGTGGATATGCGGTTATTTTTGACTTAGGGAATTATGGTAGAAGGCTGGCTACAAGCTTTGTATATAGTATGAAGCCATCACCAGTTAAAATGCAATATCCCAAACAATCTTTAGATGATTTAGGTGTGGATTTTTTAAGTAGAATAGGTGTTCAGTCAATTCGTCAGGGTACTTCTTATATGTCAGCTGATAATACCAACTATCAAAGCTATATGCAAAATTTTGACAAGCAGATGAAAGCGTATAAAGACAATAATATAACCGTCATGCTTATGTTCGGTGAAGGTGGAACTGTAATGCCATTGGGAGTGTCACGTCCTCATTTGGATGACAAAGGTATTTTTTTGAGAACCAAACAGGATTATGTGTGGTTGCCATCAAAAGATGATGACTTCAAGCAATTCGTAAAAAATATTTGCCTGAAATATGGTTGGCCAAAAGGTCCAGTAACAGCTATATCGTTGTGGAACGAACCTTGGGAAGGTATTTCCATTTCAGGTTGGCAATCTGATATGGTCCGCTATCGCGAAATTTACAAGAAAATGGCAGAAGCCGTTCTTGAAGCCAGAAAACAAGGTACTGATGTTTTGGTAGGAGGTTGCGATTCTAACTCAAATGCTTGGGATAAGTTTTTTGGTGACGGAACCATGGATATGTTACCAGTTTTTGATTTCCTATCCATCCATTATCAAGGTATGGAATCACCCGTTTTATACCCTGAATGGAATAATCGGAAAGATTATAAAGGAAGGGTTCGTATTTGGGACACTGAAAGCTGGGTTGGAAATACAGATGACCGTATTGGTTTGGTTGTTGCCACAAACCGGTCGGCAGGTTATGATCGCTCCATGGGCATTTACGGAGGTTACATGTACTCAGGGAAAGGTGATAATGATCCAACAAATATTACAACAATACAAACAAATCATGGCTTAAAACAAATTCAGAGTGTTCATTCTTCATGGTCTCCTGCTGCTGCTATGGCAGCAACTCAAGCACTTATCGGCGAGCGCGATTTTAATGAATTGTTATTTAAAAAAGGACTTCCGTGGGTAATGTTGTTCGATGGATACAACCAAGATAAAGAAGATGGAACCATTGTTATTGCTGGTGATTTGGGCGAAGCTTTCGGAGCGGAAAATATACTTTTCCGTAATGTACGCGGATTAACGGAAATTAAGCGAAAAATTGAACTACGAAAAAAGTTAGAAATCTTACCTGCAGGCAGCAATGAACGCAAAACAATTGAATATGAATTAAATTCATATTTCCCAATTAGTGATGGAAAAATGATTGTAAAAGCAGATTCCTCATTTCTACTTTATGATTTTTACGGAAATACAATATCTCCTCAAAATAATAGATATGAGATACCATTGAACTATCAGGGATACTTTATGCGGGTGAGTGGAATTAGAGGTTCGTTTGACAGATTGGTTGCTGCCATCCGTGATTCAAGAATTGAAGGTTATGAACCTCTTGAAATTATAGCGAAAGATTTCACATCTTCTATTAATACAAAACCTGAGCTGGAACTTATATTGACTAACATATTGAACCGTCCAGTAAAAGGCAAACTGGAGATAAAAATAAGGAATCTATCCCTTTCGTTTCCAAAGCAAATTGCTTTAAAAGCTTATGAAACTAAAACTATAAAAGTAAAGGTAGTAGCCGGAGACGCGAATGCTGATAATACCTATCCTTTGGAAGTGAATTTTGATGGAGGTAATGATGGAATTGCTGTCCATTGGGAGGATATGCATGTCAATGTCATTGAAAAACGTACTATCACGGTAGACGGTAAGCTTAATGATTGGGAAGGAGTTATTCCACAATTGATAAAAGGGTCTTCTAAAGCAAGTATAACACAAACAGAGGCTGCCTGGTATCCGTTTAAAAACTTTGATGAGAATGCTGAAGGATTAGCTCAAACCTATCAAGCATATGATGATAAATATTTTTATTTTGCGGCGAAAGTGGCCGATAAAACACCAAATAAAGGAACGCTCCGGTTTGAAAAACGAAATGATGATGACTTCTTTTATCCTGATACAGCTTATCGAGAAACTATTTTAGCAATGCAATCTGTGTCTGTAATGCGAGTTGCCGATTTATCGGAACTTGGAGCTCTTCAATTGCCAGATAAGAATGGTCGGGTGATGAATTATCTTGAGAATACCCGCACTACTCAATCTCTCGGAATTGATTTGGATTTACCGGCTGGTAAATATACTCGAACTTCTCTCTATTTTCCTAATGTAAATCAGTATGGTGTTTCTGTTACCGTCTATGACAGGGAAAGCGAAAAGGAAATACTTACTACCAAAATAGATAAATTATGGAATGGAACTTATTTATCACTGGATCTTAGCGGAAAAATAAGGATTCGTTGTTCCGCATACGGGTGGTGGTATACAGCAAAATTGGCAGGTGTATTTTTTGATAGGACTGACAAAACCAGCAATGAAAAGACTTCCGCCTTATTGGTTAAAACAGATTTTGATACAGCTGGTGACTGGGTAGGAAAATATGGTAAAGAAGGTTATTCTTTGGTTGGAGTTCCAACGATGCTTCCAAAAGATATCAGTTTCAATATTGTTTCGAAAGATGATTTGGAACCCTTAGTCTGGCCGAAAGGAGTTCGCCACTTTACTTATCGGAAGATTCCTACTTTACCCGATGGTACAACAGGCGAAAAAACAGATAATATTCTGATTGCATTTAATGTTTTGCCAATAGGAAAAGATGGTATGGAAGCTTTTTATAAAGGAACAATGCCGCGTTACATCGGGTATAAATGTACTGATTACGAATATGCTCTGAACACAGTGGCACCAGAATTTAGTGGCGATTTTGAAATTTGGCGAATGCTAGTTCCTAAAATGCCACGGAAAAACTTTTATCCACGGCAGCCAAAATCAGCTTTTGATGGACCTGTGAAAGATGGAAAACTAATGACAGTTCGTATAGGCAATACGCTTTATACTGAATGTGCAATTCCATGGACAGAAATACCTGACGTAAAAAAAGCAGTTGACAAAGGAGAAAAAATAAAATTCTCAGTTAGGATAAACGATGATGGAGCAGGCGGAGCCTGTATGGAACTGGCCCGAGGACGTAGTGTTTCTAAAAAGAATTCCCAAGCATTTCATCCCGACTGGAAAGAACATTGGGCAAATGAAGTTGAATTTAAAGTCAAAAAATAATATTAAAAAATGAAAAAACACTTTTTTATAATCAGCATATCTTTATTCCTGTGTTGTCAGTTAACAATAGTTTCTGCAAAGCAAAAAAATAACCTGATACAGTTTGTTGATCCCTTTATTGGGACAGGAAGTCATGGGCATACTTTTCCGGGAGCAGCCTATCCGTTTGGAATGGTACAATTGAGTCCCGACAATCAACTTGAAGGTTGGGATTGGTGTTCCGGTTATCATTACTCTGATAATTCAATCATTGGATTTTCTCATACACATTTAAGTGGATGTGGCAGGTCTGACCTAATGGATGTGATGATTATGCCCGGTGTTGGTGAAACAAAGCTAAACCCAGGAGACAAAGATAAGCCAAATGATGGTTATCGCTCACGTTTCTCCCATGCAGAAGAATCAGCTTCACCAGGTTATTATAAAGTTCGGTTAAAAGATTATGATATTTTAGCTGAACTAACAGCTACTGCCCGTTGTGGATTTCATAGGTATACCTTTCCTGAAAGTAAAAATTCTCATATACTATTGGATCTTAGCCATCACTATTCAACCGATTCCGTTCTGTTTACGTCTTTGAAAATTGTCGGAAATAACACAGTTACCGGTGCAAGAAAAACAAAAGGCTGGGGCGAGCCAGGAGAGAAATATTGGAGTAACCAGCAAATTTTCTTTGTTATTCAGTTTTCAAAACCTTTTGAGTCATCTGCTATTGCAGTAAACGATAAATTTATTGAACAAAAATCGGCAGCAGGGAAAAATGTAAAAGTAGTTTTTAATTATCAGACAACAAATGGTGATGAAATATTGATTCGAGTGGGTATCTCGGCAGTAAGTGTTGAAAATGCACAGCAGAATTTGTCAAAAGAGATTCCTTCTTGGAATTTTAATGCAGTATTAAACCAGACACAAGCTGTTTGGGAAAATGAACTCTCAAAAATCAAAGTGGAAGCACCTGAGAAAGTAAAAAAAATATTCTACACTGCACTGTATCATTCTTTCTTAGCTCCATTTTTGTATAATGATGTTAATGGAGAATATCTTGGGTTTGACAAAAAAATTCATACTGCTAAAAACTTCAATAATTACACAGTCATGTCATTGTGGGATACTTTTAGAGCTGAAAATCCACTGCTAACTTTATTAGCCCCAGGCAAAGTTAATGACATTGTTGAGTCGATGCTTGCACAATATGATCAATATGGATTGTTGCCGATATGGCCATTGTGGTCTAGTGAAACAAATTGTATGATAGGTTATCACTCTGTGCCAGTAATTGTAGATGCCTACTTTAAGGGCATTAGGAACTTTGATGTAGAAAAAGCATATCAAGCTATGAAAACCTCAGCCATGCAGGATGATTTTGGGGTAAAACAACTCAAGCAATTTGGATATATTCCGTTTGACACTTATAATAAGTCTGTTGCAACTGCTCTTGAGTATTGCTATGATGATTGGTGCATTGCAAAAATGGCAAAAGCCTTGGGAAAAACGGACGATTATAACTATTTTAAGAAACGATCCGAAAGTTACAAAATCTATTTTGATAAAGAATATAACCTGATGAATGGTGTTTCATCCACAGGCAAATTTCGTCGTCCATTCGATCCTGTTTTTGCTTCACATGGTATAACAGACTGGGTGGAAGGAAACTCGTGGCAATATTCATTTTTCGTTCCACATGATGTACAAGGATTGATTAATCTACATGGCGGGGAACAACAGTTTGCAAAAGCGTTAAACACCCTTTTTTCTATGCCTTCACAACTGTCTGGAAAAGATGTTCCTATTGATGTTTCAGGTCTTATCGGCCAATATGCGCATGGAAATGAGCCCAGTCACCATGTCGCTTATTTATACGACTATATAAACCAACCGGAAAAAACCCAAGAGAAGTTGCACGAAATTATGACAACTCTATATACCGATCAACCTGATGGACTATGTGGAAATGAAGATGGTGGACAGATGTCTGCATGGTACGTATTCAGTGCGATGGGATTCTATCCAGTAAATCCAGCTGAAGGAATTTATGTTATAGGGACACCAATGGTTGAAAAGGCTGAATTAAATTTAAACGGAAAAATATTCAAGATAATTACTCATGACTTAAACGACAAAAATATTTACATTCAGTCCATTAAACTCAACGGAAAAAATTATCAAAAACTATTTATTACACATCAGGAGATTGTCAAGGGTGGAGTACTTGAGTTTAATATGGGGTCAACTCCAGGAAATATACCTAATGTTGTTTTACCTCCTTCGGTTTCATCACCTACTTATAAATAAAAATGATAGTCATAAAGAAAGAAAATATTATATCCATAGGTATTCTTATGGTTTTGATATTAGTAACTCAAACAGTACTTGGGGAAAATAATCAAAAAAATCTGATTGTTCGAAATGGGGATGTCTACACATTGACTTTGGCTGATTTATCTTTTAGTGTATCAGCTTCAATTGGTGGACGCATTATTTCCTTTCAACGAGGAGGTCACGAAATTTTATCAACGTCCATTGTTCATTCGGTTTATTATGGTAGCACTTTATGGCTATCACCACAAAGTGATTATTGGCCACAATATCCTTCTATAGATAAATTGCCTTATAAAGCTAATATTCTGAGAAATAAACTTCGCTTGACAAGCATTACAGATAGTATTAATGGAATTCGCGTTATCAAAGAATTTACATTTTCGCTAAAAGACACGGCTATACTAATCAACTATATCATTAAAAATATCTCGAATAAAGCAAAGCAACTTGCGCCATGGGATGTAACCCGAGTAGCAGGTGGATTAAGCTTTTTTCCAGTTGGTGAAGTCGATGCAGGGAACACTTCCAATGTGAAAAATACAAGCGAAAAGAACGGTATTTTGTGGTTCGCATTTGTACCAGATGCACTTGCAGAGAAGCAAAAATTATATTCAACAAATAGAGCTGGTTGGATAGCTCATTGTTATAAGAATCTACTTTTCGTAAAGTGTTTTCCAAATATTCCCCCTCCGGATGCTCCTCCAGGACAAGGTGAAACAGAGATTTTTGTGGCACCAAGTGGAAGTTATATTGAACTAGAGAATCATGGCAGCTATAAGACTTTACTTCCAAAAAGATCACTAAAGTACAGCGAAAAATGGTTTTTATTTAACTCTCAAGATTTTTTAAAGAAAGATAAGGCTTTATTAATTCAGAGAATTGAAAAGTTGAACAAAGAAATAAAGTGAGAAAACTCTTTTAAATAAATAACATTACAATAAAAGTAAATAATTTTTGGTCTTCTGTTCTTTCGGGAGACATAAATCACAATGAATTTATATCCATAATTAAAATTAAAAAATATGTTAGTATCCTATGCAGAGATTGTAAAAAATGCCCATGAAAAAAATTATGCCGTTGGAGCATTTAACACATTAAGTATTGAAAATATAATTGGAGCTATTCAAGCTGCTGAAGAGTTAAGCTCTCCCATTATATTACAGTTGGCGGAAGTACAATTTCCGACAGCTCCTATTGAATACATGGCTCCAATAATGATTGCCGCAGCTCAAAAGGCCAAAGTTCCAGTTGCTGTGCATCTAGATCATGGAAATAGTTATGCAACATGCGAATTGGCAGCAAAACTAGGTTTTAGTGGAGTAATGTTTGACGGTGCAAACCTTCCATTAGAAGAAAATATCCGCATAACCAAGCAGGTTGTAGAGATGGCTAAAAAATACGGTATTGGAGTGGAAGCCGAATTAGGTAAAGTTGGTGATACTGGTGAAGGAGGTGGTGAAGGAACCGGCGATGCTTCAACTGCTAACGTTTTTACTGATGTAGAAGAATCAGCCTTTTTTGTAGGACAAACAAAAGTGGATGCATTAGCAATTGCAATTGGGAATCTACATGGAAAATACGTTGCTACTCCAAAACTTAATATCAAGCGGATGATAGAAATTAGTGAACGGAACAATATCCCTTTGGTATTACATGGAGGTTCCGGTACAAGCGAAGAAGATTTTAAAAGTTGCGTTCGAAATGGAATTTGTAAAGTTAATGTGGCTACAGCTATACAGTTAAGAGCTTTATCAGCTATGAAAAACTATTTAGAACAACCGAAATGCAGTTACGAAGGTCTAAAGTCGGTTGTTATTTCTGCAACAAAAGATGTTGTTATGGAACACATCTGTTTATTTGAATCAAAAGGGAAAGCCATTTAATAAAAGCGAGTAAATCAATATTTATGAAACGAAGTGAAATTAACAAACGTATCAAAGAAGCTATACGCTTTTTTGATGAAAATAAATTTTATATGCCAACATGGGCAACCTATCAACCAAAAGATTGGAAAGGTAAATATGAAACAAGTTCCGAAATAATAGAAAATGTTTTAGGATGGGATCTAACTGATTTTGGCAGCGAGAATTTTGAAAAAAGGGGACTGTTACTTTTCACAATAAGGAATGGGAATTTTAACAATGACAATAAAACTTATTGTGAAAAGATTATGATTGCAGGAGTTGGACAAGAAACGCCTTTGCATTTTCATAAATTAAAAATGGAAGATATTATCAACCGAGGTGGAGGAATACTTGAAATAGAGTTTTATAACTCTAATGAGGATGGAAGCCTCTCCAATCAGGGTTTCGATATTAAAATAGATGGACAGGTTAATAGATTATCTCCAGGGGCAAAAATTCAGTTGGCTCCAGGTCAGAGCGTTTGTATGGAATCTGGTATTTATCACCGATTTTATGGAGTGGGTATGCCTGTTTTAGTTGGTGAAGTTAGTACGGTGAATGATGACACAAATGACAATTTTTTTTACGAAACAATTGGTCGGTTTCCGACAATTGAAGAAGATGAACCGGCACTTTTCCTTTTATCTAACGAGTATAAAGACTACCTATAAAAACTATATTTATGGAAAAATTCAAAGTATCGATTACTGGAAGTGGCTTAGGGGATTTCGTCTATAATAACGTTGATTTTTCATCTGTATTTTTCCGCAAATACCAGTCCATTTCTTCCGGTGACGGAGGTTTGGAACCTGGAAAATTGGTTTTTAAACAAGAGCTTGAAGCTTTTGCCGGAAGAAATTTAGGGAATATTCTTGATGAAATTGTCGGTAAAAAAAGTTATGACACTTTCAATCTAGGTGGACCAGCATTGGTAAGCATGATTAATGCAACACAGCTGTTGTCTGACTCTGATGTAGAAATTTCGTTTTATGGTGCTCGTGGCAATGACGAAAAAGGTGATGCAATGTTGGAATTACTACATAAATTGCCTGTCAATCTTAGTCATTATCATGTTTTTCAGGGTGAAACACCGTATACAGATGTTCTGTCTGATCCACATTATGCAGGTGGAAAAGGGGAACGGATTTTTGTAAATAATATCGGTTGTTCCAGTCAATACAAATCAACTCATTTAGATGAAAATTTTTGGAACTCCAATATGATTGTATTTGGAGCAACAGCTTTAGTTCCTCAAATTCATACGGAACTTACATCATTGCTCGCAAAAGCGAAAGAAAATAATGCATTCACATTAGTTCACACGGTCTATGATTTTCTAAACGAAAAGTTACACCCAAGAAAGCCCTGGCCGCTAGGAGATACGTTAAAAAGCTTGCCTCTTATCGACCTGCTGATAATGGATTATGAGGAAGCTCAACGAATCAGTGGAGCAACTACATTTGATGAAGCCTGTTGCTTTTTCAAAAAAAACAGTTGTGGTGCATTTATTATTACTCACGGTGCCAATCCAACTTATATATATTCTTCTGGTAAGATATTCACACAAATAGAAACTATTATTCCTGTTTGCGATTGGATTTCAAAAGAATTCGAGAATAATCCAGAACTTAAAGGTGACACTACCGGTTGTGGAGATAATTTTGCAGGAGCAGTAATTTCTTCAGTGGTAAAGCAGTTAAAGTTTAATCCGGAAAAATTATCACTATTTGATGCTACTATTTTAGGTACAGCATCCGGTGGTTTTGCATGCTATTATGTAGGAGGTACTTATTTTGAAAAGAAAAAAGGTGAAAAAATATCAAAAATCAATTCAATGGTTCAAAGATTATTATCAAATGAATCAATTTATATGAAAAAATCTGTAATATATGCATAATACAAATAAAGTCCAAGATAAAAGTCAGTTATCAACTTTAAAAAACGTTCTTCCAGTCCTTTTTGCTTTTTTTGTAATGGGTTTTTGTGATGCTGTGGGTATCTCGTCGAATTACGTAAAGCAAGATTTTGGATTAAATGAAACACAGGCGAATCTTTTACCGTCGATGGTTTTTGTGTGGTTTTTTGTATTTTCCGTACCGGTTGGTATTTTAATGAATAGAATAGGAAGAAAAAAAACTGTTCTTATCAGCATGGTTTTTACTTTAGTGGCCATGTTAATACCATACGTTTATTATAGTTTTGGATTCATTTTACTCGCTTTTGCTTTGCTTGGAATTGGAAACACCATTCTTCAGGTTTCATTGAATCCGTTATTATCCAATGTAGTTTCTTCAAAAATGCTTACAAGCAGTTTGACAGCAGGACAATTTGTAAAAGCAATTTGTTCATTTTGTGCACCTATAATTGCGGCTATTACTTCATCTTATTTTGGAAACTGGAAAATCATGTTCCCGGTTTTTGGAGTAATAACGATTCTATCCGCTCTTTGGCTGTTGTTGACGACAATTGAAGAAAAATCATCCCCTAGCTCGGATCTGTCTTTCTTTAAAACATTTGCACTTTTGAAAAATAAGGCTATCTTGTTGCTCTTTTTGGGTATACTTTTCGTAGTTGGAGTGGATGTCGGCATTAATACCGTTTCTCCCAAATTATTAATCAATAGATGTAATTTACCTTTGACAGAAGCCGGTTACGGAACAAGTATGTATTTTGTTTTCAGAACAATTGGTGCATTTGTTGGTGCTTTCTTGCTGTCAAAATACTCACCTATCAAATTTTTCAGAATAAGTATAATAATTGCGATTGTAGCTTTAACTGTACTTTTTTTTGCGAAAAGTCAATGGTCTATACTTTGTCTAATTGGTGTAATCGGTTTTACCTGTGCCAATATTTTTTCTATTATTTTTGGAATTGCTATACAAAAATTGCCTACTAAGGCCAATGAAATATCTGGTCTTATGATCATGGGGGTCTCTGGTGGAGCTATTATCCCACTCATTATGGGAATTCTAACCGAAAAGTTAAACTCATTGAACGGGGCCTTGCTTGTAATAGGTTTTTGCATGACATATTTGCTTTATTCTGCTTTTTCAATACGCGAAACAAATCTCGATTAATTTTTATTTTAGATAAACAAACCACTACTTTTAGGGATTCAAAAATAGTGGCTAAAAATTAAATATAATAAAACAACACAATCATAAAAAAGAAAAGAATGAAAACAATTTTTAAAATTTCAGCTGTATTTTTTGTATTACTGATGCTATCATTTACTTTTCCACCAAAAAAAACAAAGGTTCTCTTTTTTGGTGATTCCATCACACAGTATGGCATGAAATCCGATGGGTATATTGTCAAAATGGATAGTATTATACATAAGTCTAATATTCTTGACTCTATCCAGTTGATTGGTGGTGGTGTTAGTGGAAACAGAATAACAGATCTTTATCTTCGTTTAGATAAAGATGTGCTTGATAAACAACCAGATGTTGTAGTCATTTATGTTGGAATTAACGATGTTTGGCATAAGAGGACTTTCGGAACAGGAACAGATATAGGAACGTTTGAGAAGTTCTATAAGATTATCATTCAAAAATTGATAGATAAAAATATCAAGGTTATATTGTGTACACCAAGTGTTATAGGTGAACGAAATGACCAGACGAATGAGTTTGATGGTGACCTTAATCTTTATGCAGCTAGGATCAGAAAAATAGCAGTTGAACAGTCGCTTCCATTGTGTGATCTAAGATTGGGATTCATCGACTTCCTGAAAGCTAATAATCCAACTAATGTAGAAAAAGGAATACTTACAATAGATCGGGTACACCTTTCAGCTTCAGGAAATCTGTTTGTTGCTAAAGAAATCTGGAAAGAAATAAAGAAAACCATTAAGTAAAGTCACGAAGTTATATTTTGAAAATTGTTAATATCTAAAATATATACATTGTATTTCGATGTAAAAGTGTATTTTGATTTGATATTGGATTCTATAATAAACAATATTGGAGATAACTAAACAAATGAAAAATTCAATAAAAAAAGCATGAAATTAATAAATAATAACAAATTCAACTTATTCTTTGAATTAACTTCAATGAAGTTGTTTTTATTAAAAATGAAGGAAAAGTCGCTAAATTGTACCACCTTCCTGATAGGTAGAATTGTACTTTTGATCTCTTTGTTGACATTTGGAACTGTAGTATTGAATGCCCAGATCATTAATAAAAATCATCCAGATTTGGAAAAAGTGCTTCAATCGAACGATTTAAGTTATCTGGTACATAATCATGTGGCCTCTCACAATCCAATGCCACATGGATGGGAGAAATTTACTCCTACGCAATCGCCACTAGGGCGTTTGACATTTCCTTTGGTAATGGCTATGCATAGTGGCGAAATATATTCTCTTCAGAAAAAAGGTCTTGTTACACAACACACCACTACCTCACAACGATGGTTGCCTTGGTTGTTTGAGGCTGAAAATAGTCAGATTAAAGTGCGGAGAACTATTGGTAAAGATATCTTTGTTTGTGAAATTACCAGTACTGCCGATCAAAATATGACCATTCTTGAAATGAATAGTTTTACCGACCATTATTATCGTAATAAGAATAATATTGAACTTGTATTCGATAAACCAAACAATCGGTTTGTTTTTAAGTGGAAAGACTACAGCATGTTGGTAACCTTTAAAGGTGGAACCGATGTCATGATGTGTCAAGATTACCAACCTCTGTTGCGCAAATTTCAAGGATATGAAGATGTCGTATTTGTTGATAAAAGTACCATTGGCTGTTGGACCCGAAACGGAATTACTTATTTAGGTGCTTCATTTGGCAAAAGATTGACAGTCACTATTGAAGTTACAAAGTCACCTGAAAATGCTTTTTTACCAGAATTTGAAACTGCGGTTGCAGCAGAAAAACAATATTGGACGGATTTTTTTAATCAACAAGTTCCTGTATTAAAAACTAAAGATAAAATAATTAACGAAACATATTATCATGCTTGGGTTACATTATTGAGTAATCGTTTCGAAGGAGGAGACGGTCTTACACCAAATCCATATACTGTTCCCTCGCCTTTTATGTATCCTCGTCAGTTTTTTTGGGACGAATTTCATCATTCCATGATACTTGCAGATCTGAATGACCCAAAATTCGCCTATCAATTTCTGGATAATTTTAATTTTGCTCAAACTCCCGATGGTGGTATACCCGGCAGTATGGGTTTTAACCAAAATGCTGCTGTGTACCGCGAAGAAGTTTCAACAAAAGGATTGAATGACATGCAACCCATTTTAGTTGGTGTAACTCTTAGCAAACTTAAAGAAAAATATGGATGGCCAAAAGACAAAATAGAAACTATGTATGCTATGTTTGACAAGTATGTGAATTGGCTATATTCAAATAAAGATATTGATCATAATGGATTAGTTGAATACACTAATAGTTATCATTCTGGGACAGATGATTCGCCACGTTTCGATGGTTTATTTTCTGAAGGTAACAGAATCGGGGTCATGCAGCCTGTTGAATGTGTTGAGCAAAATGTTTGGCTGTCGTTATTACATTATAACTTATCAGAAATGGCTAAAATTTTAGGTAATAGTATAGCTGCAAAATCTCATGCCCAAAAGGCCGAATTGTTAGAAAGAAAAATTGAAACATATTTTTGGAACGAAACCGATGGCTTTTATTATGATGTCAATGCGATAACTCATAATCAAATTAAGGTAAAAACAGAATTTGGTTTTATGACTTTATTTTTGAAGAATGCGAAAAAAGACCGAATCAAACGACTGATTACGGAACACCTGACCAATCCAAAAGAATTTTGGCCTAATTTCCCTGTTCCCAGCGTGGCTCTTTCTGAATCAACATTTACAGAGTCAACCATGTGGCGAGGTCCGGTTTGGGTAAATGTAAACTGGTTAATTTGTTTGGGATTAGAACAAAAAGGATATAAAGATATTGCCAAAGAACTGGCACTTAAAACGGTCAAAATGGTTGGTCCACAATACTCAGGAAACATTTGTACACGCGGCCCTCGGTTTAACGAATGGTTTAGCCCATTTACTGGTCAGGCATATGGTAACGAGAATATTGGATGGAGCTGTTCTGTAGCTGATTTGATCCTCCGATTTCTGAATGATTAATACATAAATAACTAATTAAATGTAAAATAGAATTGAGTTTATACAAACTAATTCTATCGCAAATCAATTTATATAAGCTCAATGAAAAAAAGTAAATTAGTCTTGTTGTTCATTTTATTTGTATTGCTACAAATGAATGCTCAAAGCATAGTGCCGACTTATCTCAACAATACTCAAAGCATTGAATCGCGAATAAAAGATGCACTTTCAAGAATGACTTTGGAAGAAAAAGTAAAGCTTTGCACAGCACAATCAAAATTTAGTTCGCACGGAGTTCCAAGATTGGGAATACCCGAACTTTGGATGAGTGATGGACCACATGGTGTTCGTATGGAAATTTTGTGGGACAGTTGGAAGCATGCTGATTGGACTAATGATTCCTGTACAGCTTTTCCAGCCCTTACCTGCTTGGCTGCATCTTGGGATCCCACCATGTCACATATGTACGGAAAAGCCATTGGTGAAGAAGCTCGCTACCGTCGGAAAGATGTACTTCTCGGACCTGGTGTGAATATTTATCGTACACCAATGAATGGACGAAACTTTGAATATTTGGGTGAAGATCCATATTTAGCATCTAAAATGGTGATTCCGTATATCCATGGCGTTCAGGAGAATGGAGTTTCTGCTTGTGTGAAGCATTATGCATTAAACAATCAGGAAAGATGGCGCGGACATATCGACGTACAAATCAGTGACCGTGCCTTGAACGAAATTTATCTTCCTGCATTCAAAGCCTCAGTTACTGAAGGGAAAGTATGGTCTATAATGGGTTCGTACAACAAAATTCGTGGACAATATGCTTGTGAAAACGAGTTGACACTTAATGAAATTTTGAAAGGCGAATGGAAATTCGATGGGTGCGTGATTACAGATTGGGGTGGGGCTCATGACACCAAAGAGCTGGCTCTAAATGGACTCGATATTGAAATGGGAACTGGAACGGATGGTTTAACTTCCAACAAAAAAAATGCTTATGATAATTATTATTTAGCTGATCCCTATCTGAAAATGTTAAGGTCGGGTGAAATCCCGATTTCTAATATCGATGATAAAGCTAGTAGGATTCTTCGACTTATTTTCAGGACTGCTATGAATGTGAATAAACCCTATGGTTCATTGGCTTCTGAAGATCACCACAATGTTGGTCGTACCGTTGCAGAAAAGGGAATTGTGTTATTGAAAAACAATGCTCAACTTCTTCCTATTATTGCTTCAAAATATAAAACCATTGCTGTTATAGGTGAAAATGCTACTCGGAAACTTACTGAGGGTGGTGGTTCTTCGGAATTAAAAGTCAAAAATGAGATTTCTCCATTGCAAGGATTGAGAGAGAAGTTTGGTGCAAATAAAGTTTTATACTGCAGAGGTTATAGCTCTGAAACACTTTCCACTGAAAAACGATATGGGTCATCTACTAATGCCACAATATTAAGAAAAGAAGCGGTAGATTTAGCGTTAAAATCAGATATTGTGATTTTTGTAGGTGGTTTAAATAAAAACAAACAACAAGATAGCGAGGCAGGTGACCGATGTTCGTACAGTCTACCATTTGAGCAAAATGAGTTAATTGCTGAGCTGCAAAAAGTAAATAAAAATATCGTGTTAGTTATGCTTAGTGGTAATGCTTATGAAATGCCGTGGTTAAAAAAGGCTACGACCCTTGTTCAGGCTTGGTATGGTGGTTCTGAAGCAGGGCACGCCATTGCCAACGTACTCGCTGGAAATGTGAATCCAAGCGGTAAGTTACCATTCACTTTCGCAGCTAAGCTAAATGATTATGGAGCACATGCTTTTGGAGCTATTTCTTACCCTGGTGACAGCATTAAAGAAGAATACAAAGAGGATATATTAGTGGGATATCGTTGGTTCGATACCAAAAACATAAAACCATTGTTCCCGTTTGGATTCGGACTTTCGTATACAATTTTCGAATATGGAAAAATGAATACCGATAAAAGAGTGTATTCCAAGGAAGAGTGTATTAAAATGACTTTTACTGTAAAAAACACGGGAAATGTTGCTGGAGAAGAAGTTGTACAGATTTATGCTTCACAACCAAAGGCTTCCGTACTTCGACCAACAAAGGAATTGAAAGCATTTACTAAAGTAGCTCTCAAAGCCGGTGAAACCAAAATAGTAGAATTAGAAGTTAAAGTAAAAGACATGGCATTTTACGACGAAATAACAAAAAGTTGGATAGTAGAACCTGGAGTCTTTGTATTATATAATGCAGCTTCATCAGCTGATTTAAAAAGTAAGGTAAATATTATTGTGAAATAAATAATTTAGAAATATAGATATTTGCCACGAACGATAAAGATTAATTATATTCTTACAGCAAAAGTGTTAAAAAACGGTAGTTTTAAACAGTGACACGATTTGTACCTGTATCATATGCTCCCGATTTCAAATTTAAAAACTTATTATAATATAATTTGGGGCTAATGATTTGATTTTAAATTATTATCTCCAATCTTAAAAAAATGGACAAATCTAAGATATTGAAATATATTGGAAACCTCTCGCAAATAGGAACTTGTCGGCATTACACTCTTACAGATGGTTGGGCTAGAGGAATGAGAGCTACGGATATTAATACTGGTAGTGGTTTGCAATACACTGTGTTGCCTGATCGTGGATTAGATATATCCTTGGCTAGTTTCAAGGGGAAAAATCTTGTTTATCTTACATGTAATGGCGAAACTCACCCAGCATACTTCGAACACGATGACATTGGTTGGTTGCGAACATTTGCTGGCGGGTTGCTTACCACATGTGGACTTACTCATTTTGGGCCTCCGAGCATTGATGATGGTGAACAACTGGGCCTGCATGGTCGATATTCGACTCTACCTGTGAAACAGTTTGCAGACGTATCCGAATGGATTGGAGATGAATATCACTTTAAAGTACGTGGAATCATTGAAGAAGGTTATTTGTTTGGCAAGAAACTAAGAATGGAACGTGAAATAAGTTCAATTCAAGGACAAAATAAGATTTTTATAACAGATAAAGTTACGAATTTTGGAAATGTAGTTAGCCCTTACACAATTCTTTACCATATGAACATCGGCTTTCCGTTTCTATCGGAAGATACTGAACTTATAATTAATCCGTTAGAAACAAAACCTCGCGACGCTGATGCAGAAGTTGGAATAACAGAATTTAGAAATTTTATTGAACCCCAACCAAAATACAAAGAACAAGTATTTTACCATACAATGAACGGGAACAGTTTAGGGAAAACTGAAGTTACAATTAGAAATAATAAAATGGGTGCAGAAATAAACATTAATTTTAACATTAATCAGCTCCCATATCTAACTCAATGGAAAATGATGGGTTACGGTGAATATGTACTTGGGATTGAACCTTGTAATGTGCTCTGCAAATCGCGCAAAATGCTCAGAGACGAAAATACTTTGCCGACTTTGAAGCCAGGAGAAAGTACTATAAATATTATAGAAATTTCAATAAGCGAAATTTGACAAATACAGAATATTGAGACACTAAATTATAGTCTTAGGTCTGTAAAGGCATAAATAAGATGCGACAATTTATTTAAATTGTCGCATCTTATTTAAAGTATTGAGCTATTATCAACAATAATACACAAGGAACAATTATTATTGCAATAAATAGTAAATCTTTCAATTCCAGTTTATCTTTTTTCATAATGCCTTTAAATGTTTTTTGTTATAACTATTGGCATGAAACGATAAAAGGATGATTTTATGCTCTGTTTTACTTTATTGTACTTACTGTGATTGGGTGAAATTATCATTTGTAAATCAACAGAGATCTTTAAAGTAATTAGAAAAAAACATCCTACTTATTTCCTTTTGTGTAAGATAATAATAAATTTACAAGATTTTCTGCAGCTTTCATGTTGTCAAAATTTTTAGGAAGCAGTGCATGATCAATATATTCGTTATAGAGCCAAGGATCTCCTATAGCTAATACATAGCCTTTTCCAAATGAACACTCCGCCATTAATACTTGACCATTTTCTTCTAATACTGGTTTCGCTGGTTTTTCACAGGTTATAGATGCAATTTCTTTTATAAATATCTTAGAGACTCCACAAAAAAGAGGATGGTTTGGCAAGTATTTAGAGGCACAGCTATCAAAGTCTCTGCTTATTCCACTTTTTGATTTTTCTGGGTGCAACAAAGTATTATTGAATTTAATATTAAACATCGAGGTCAAAATATTTAAAGTTTCAAGATTACAGCTTTTATAATCATTTGCCAATATTAGTATTATCCCTCCGTTTTTCACCCAGTCAGAAATATCTATTGCAGCTTTCTTGTCCATATAATTAGGATGAGCAGACTCTAAATCTGTATCCGGATCAACAATTATGTATATGTTTGCGTCTTTAAGATTTATTCTATTGGGTTTTTCTTTTAGAGTAAAAAGAGTTGCGCCTTCTTTCTGAAAAAGATCTCCTAACTGCGAGAAGCCGCTCATATTTTTATCTTCCCAAAGATAATGGAATGGTTTTCCTGTTATTTCGTCAAATTCATTATTGTAAAAATTATCCAATACAACTGTTTTTTTTTCTGCACATACAGATTGTAGAAAGCCTAATATAATTATCATGAAGTAAAATATAGTTCTAGTTATTCTCATGGTTTCAATTTAAGATTTAGTGATTTTATATGCCTTTTGTTATTTTTTATGCAGAATTAAAAAATTGTTTAAATTCGGTAAGAAGAGAAAACTTGTAGAAATATCTATATTGACATTTTAATAAACATATATTTTTATAGAATTATCTCACAATTAATTTTAGTAATGAAACTGTTGAACGTCGATTTACAGTACAAATTACTTTAAAAATATATGTACCAGCTGGAACATTAAGTAGTAACTCGTTTGATTGGTAACCTGCAATTGTAAATTTATTGAGTAGTGTTGTCATTTTTTTTCCGTTAAGTGAATACAACTCTATGGTTACATTTGAATCTACGGAAAGCAAATACGAAACAGTTAAATGTTTGCTGGCGGGATTTGGAAATAACTTTAAACTATTTATGCTCAAATGTGGCAGAATTCCTGTTGACGGACTTTCATGTGAATACTGTAAAGGTACAGAACTTACCAGATTCGAAGGTACAGAAACAAGTTGAATTCCCCCTTTTTCACCTGTACGGTTTACTGAATACTGCATGTCAACAGCATTATTCCAATGTTCATGAACACCAAGTGAAATGGCTGGTTGGTTCTGGTTATAGTGGTCAGGGTCATATTTAATTCCTGCAGGCCAGTTTGCTGGATCTGCCGCTTGGTGAATATAATCTTGAACTCCCGTCCACAGTGGAAATATTTGATTGTTGTGCATACTTCCGAAATTTCTGTATTCATTATAAAGAAAATCAAACCCCACCGATTCGATAGCTACCGGATCCTGCGATACAAAGAGCGATGAAGTGTAATCGTTATTAAAAGGAGCCATCCCAAATTTTTCGACAATTCCCATCCAGTCACGTCCCGACCATATAGCATCGACAATATACACAAGCGTATTTCCACCCAACTTGCTATGCGCCATGAAGTCAACAAGGTGCCTATACATTCCCATCGTTTGATTATCCCCATTGTCGGGATAATCATAGTGAAGATAACTTTTCATGCTTTGATTACCCGGATTTTGATCGTCGCCAATAACCGAACCTTGATGATTCTTGGCTGCCAATGAAATACCAGCAGAGCCATGCGATTTCATACAAGGCATATTGATGAGGTAGCTGGCTTCCATGTAGGCATTAGGCAACCGTGATTGAAATGACCCATCGCTTGTAAAAAATACATCTTGGGCTGATAGTGTTGTCTGCTCTCTGCCGGCACTTGCGCTCCCTTCAATATAATGCACATTTGGATATTTAGCATGACAAATATTATAAGTTTCATTCGGAAAACCTCTGTATGGATCGCCGACTGTAATATCCTTCTGATTGACTCCTACAGTATCAATTAGTTGAACAAGAAGTGCCATTACCATTTCCGGGGTTGCATTCATTCTTTCGTTCAACACATGACCGCCTGCTCCTAACGTTGTTGTATTTACCTTTATCACAATCTTTTCGCCTGCAGCATAACCGGTCCAACCTTTACCATGGTTGTAGTTAAAGTATTTAAATAAACAGTCCCAGGCAACTGGTAGACAGGTTGTGTCAGCATACCTTTTTATGCCGTCTGCAAGCATTTTGCTTACAACAGATTGATTGGTATGTTGAAACCATTTTTCATTGGTATTTATATCACTTGTTGCATTTTTGTCCATAACCCAAGCTACACGTCCCGGCCAATATCCTTTTGGGGTGCCCATTGGAGAGTTTGGCACTTCAATCTGGACAATCTTTCGGGAAGAGGCACTTATTTGAGGATTATGCCCAAACATTATTAAAAACACACAACATACAACTATTATTGAGAAAAGTGCGACTGCCTTGTAATTCAATTTTCTACAATTTTCCTTTATCTTTTGAATTCCCAGATAAGTACCCGTAAAACCTATGATATAAACAACAAAACCCGACATTAATGGTGCCGCTGCCCTCATACAAGGATAGGCAGCCCGCGTTGGTTTTGGTATAACCCGTATTAAAAACCAAAGTGTTGATCCTATTCCTGCAAAAAAGAAAAGTAATTGCCTGTTTTTTTGTTTCTTTATTTTCATTAAATAATAAATTTTAAAATGCTCTGATTTATTTCTTTATAAATTTCTGTTTATATGAAAAAATAGAACCGCAAGCTTCAAGAATAAACAATCCTGATTGTAAATTGCTTACATTAATGTTGAGTTTATCATTTATTGATTTCACAATCAAAATCGTTTGCCCAGATATATTTCGAATTGTAATAGCTTTTACATGCTCAAATAGAACTAAATTCTCAATTTTCATAATATCACCAACCGGATTTGGGAAAATCTCAACATGTGTACTATGGTCGTTTGGATTAATGACTGTAGTTTCTCCAGTACCATCTATCAGTATCGAATCGTTAAGTGTAAGTGTACCATATTCATTAGTAAATTTAAAACAGGGATAAGGACCTGTAAAGTCGTTATGGTTTGGTTCAGTACCAACAAAACTTTCACGAGTACCATTATCGTTGTCGCAATAAGCCATGGCTAACCCCATTACTTTATTGGCTGTTAATCTCAATGGTATGTTAACTCCGTCTTCAATAAATGTATTATCAAATATTTTTATTTCAATTTCCCATGTATAAATGTTCCCATTTTTAGTAACTCTAGCAGTAACATTGTCATTGAATAATCTGCCACTACAAGTTTTTCCATAATCAACCACATTATGAATACCATTTGGATCATCGAATGTTGTTTTTCCTCCACTTGCTTTTAGTGGGTAAGCGGCACAATGATAAGAGAAGGCATTAAATGCAATGGTACCACATTCATGGGGATCGCTTTTATGATCTTCATCAATAAAAATCTCAAGGCAATCGTCATTCCAGTATTGGTAAGTCGGTACATTGCGGTCATCACGTAGAACATCATCTGTTATTTCAGCTAAAATATATAGTCGATCTGTAGTCCAAGTGGTTTTGAATTTACCACTAAAGCCACTATTTGAAATAATATCTTTACCATTTGACCAGTCGTACTTGATATAATTCCATTTTGTAAAATGCCAGCAGGAATCATCTGCAAGACCATTTATAAAGGGAGCTTTTGCGGCTTTATATGCAGTGTAGTTTAAAGAAAATGCAATTGCAGAATGAAATGCAAGAAAAGCTAACACTTTAATTTTTAGTCTATAGTTCATTGAAGATATTATGTTGATTTAGGTTAATAGAGCATTCCTCAACAAATTAAATCGAAAACTGAATAAGATTCAGGATTTTCATCACGGTGATAGTTTTAATGAAATATTAACTATCCAGACTGATTTTTCATGTATTTTAGAACTACTGATAAGTATAAGCACATTGATTTTAATGTCGGGAAATTGGCTAAAGTCTTATTTAGCGTTTGGTATGAATTGGATAGAATTTAGCGCTTAGCTCCATTACATCAAAGATGTTTTGAATACTATAGTTAATTAGGTGAGTAATGATACCAACTCAAAATAGATATTGCTTCATGTTGTATATCTAATCAGAACATAATGTAATGAAAACGAGGTTGAAGCAATCTTGCTACAACCTCGTTTGTCGCAATCAAAAATAACTTTTATCTATTCAGAATTTTAAACGAATAATCATTATTAACTCTTACAAAATATAAACCCGAGCTAATATTTGTGAGATCAATTTTAGAACCATTATATTGAATTGATTTAGCTAGACGACCTGCGATGTCATAGAAATCGATTTTTGATTTATCTAACACATTAAGTAATTCCATTTGATTATTCTTTATAGAATATTTTATATCTGAAACTTTTGCATCGTTAATACCTGACAATACAGCCAACCCTTTAAAGTTCATATCTCCATAATAAACAGATTGTTTCCATGCATTAACATCGATACAAGACCAATTCATGATTGATTTACGACCTGATGTAGTTGTAGTGCAATTTGAAGCACTTACATCAAAATTAATTTTCTTTCCTTCAACAATATTACTAACATAAGTATCAGGAATAACAATTTCCCAAGGTATCACTACTTCTACATTATATCCGCCAGTAATTTGTGTTGTAGTGTATTGGAATCCTGTGATCTGATTTGCATATACAAATGTTTTTGCATATCCTCCACCAGAAGCTCTATTTGCAGGAGAGGTACTTCCGGGATGAATTCTTAACTGAGAATCAGTTGCAGAATTCCAAGCCGGAGCAGCAGGCGTTGCTCTTACGCCAGATGGACCAAAGAAAAGTTCAATATTATCTGCAAATATATCTGTCATTGTTCCATCAAATGGAACAAAAGTAGCATCTGCGACATTAAGAAATAAATACAAATTATTGTCATCGTAAATTACTTTATATTTCGCAGCATATCCAGCTGCATCTGTACCTAATACCAAAATATTACAAGACTGCCATGTAACACTTGAAGAAGACCAAACTGGTTCATTTGCCTGACCATCAATAGTAACAGTACTATTTGTTTTGTAAATGTCTAAAGAGCCAGGAACAAAATCAACTGCTCCTGCAAAGGAGCTAAATAACCCCATTAGAATTAAAGGAATAAAAGTTTTTTTCATAACATAAAAATTTAATTGTTTATAATTACCCGGGGAAATACTCCCCGGGTCGAAAATTATTAATATCCATCATTTTGTTTTAGAATATCCATACCAACAATCTGTCTTTCAGCAAGTGGTATTGGCAAGCGGCGGTGTTTACTCCAAACATATCCACGTGAACTGAAAGAAGACATTGTTCTATCAAGACCGAGTCGTCGGTAATCAAAAAATAATACTCCTTCAAGGCAAAGTTCTTTTTCCCGTTCTTTCACTAATGCATCCATAAATTCACCTTCACTTGGAGAAAAATCTTTAATAGAAGTTGTATAAATAGGTAACTTCCATGCACGTCTTCTTACACGATTTAAGTATTCTTTTGCAACATCTATCTCACCAGTACGATAGCATGCTTCTGCATATTGAAGGTAAAGATCGCTTAATCTGAATATCCGTTGATTAATTGAGTTATTTCCATCCATACCCTGTAATCCTTCTGCAGCCCAACTCTGAACAGAGTTATATGGAATATATTTTTTAAAACCATAATAATTGTTACTGTATAGGTATTTATTGCTTCCATTAAGATGATCTGATATAGAGTCTACGTTTGGAATGTAAAAAGAGTCATAAATACGAGGATCCTTGTTTTGTTCAGAAGCCTGAATAATTACTTTTACGTACTTGCTATCTGCCGTTCCCCAGTTTGAATCATCTGTTTTTACATTAAAAGCAACCCCAAAATCAGTTAACATTTTGGCGTTAATTAAAACTGCTAAATCATCCCAGGTTCCATTATATAATTGGAGGAAATCAACCTTTGTACTTGTCGCCTTACCAATGGCAGAAGAAAATGCATTTTCAGCAACTAATTTGAGAACTCTACGTGGATTTTTCAACGAAATATATTTCTCTGGAAAAGTTGTTATATCATCGTAAGTTACCTGAGTTAATAAATAGCCACCACTATATTTATCAACATATTCTTGCGAAACATTTACAACTCCCCACCATTTAGGATCAGGTCCATAGTTGCGCCACATATAGTTACCTAGAACTTGGTTTGATGTACAATCAAACTGAACCTCAAAAATTGATTCTGAATTATTTTCATGTTCCAAATCAAAATTCCATGCATAATTATCAACTAATTTATAGTTACCTACCCGAATAGATTCTTCAAACCAGTATTTAGCCTTGACATAATCTTTAAAGTACATATAAATCTGGCCTAAATATCCGGCAGCAGCACCTTTTGTTGCAGCACCCTTTTTAGAGTTATCCCACGATGCAGGTAATAAGTTGTATGCTGTTTCAAAATCACGAATAACCTCATTCCAGCTCTCTTGCAATGTATTACGAGGAATAAAAAGTTGCTCTTTGGTCGTAACAAGTGTGTCAACAATAGGTATTCCCATACCATTAGGGTCATAACTTTCGTCAGATGGTAGTTTATCACCAAAAGAACGTACTAAATAGTAATAGCTCAATCCTCTAAGAAAATTACATTCACCAATAAGCTGAGGAACCTTTGCTTTTTCTGCATTTGTTAAGGTAGTCATTATTTCAGAGCTCCGACTCATTTTATAAATGTTGGAACAAGCATTATTTGAGCGTGAAATAATTGTGTATAGATTTTCCCAATACCTAAGTATCCAATCGTTTTCAGCTACATACCCAAAGTTTGTTAATGCTTTGATATTGCCATCTGTATGTCTATATTCCAGTTCATTTGAAGCAAAGTCGAGATAATAATATATTTGAGAACGCCATAACTGTAGACCATACAAGCCACTATATGCACCAGTTACCACCGATTGTGCATTATCATAAGAATTTACAAAATTTTCTGCAGGTACACCTGTGTAATTAGTTACATCCAGTAAATCACTGCATGAATTTAGAATAAAAAAAGATATTGTCAGAATTAATATTTTACTATATTTTATCATAATATTGTTGATTTAATGGTTTATTAAAAATCTATTTGGACACCACCTTGATATGTCTTATTTTGTGGATAATTACCAGTATCAATATTGGCTGCAGTATTAGAGCTGGTTGAAAACTCCGGATCAAAACCCTGATATTTTGTGAAAGTCAACAAGTTTTGTGCTGAAATGTAAAGTCTGCAACGAGATAGATGAACTTTTTGACATAATTCTTTCGGTAATGAAAGTCCTATTTGTACATTTTTTAGGCGTAAATAAGAAGCATCTTCAATGTACCAAGTAGAAGCTTTTGATTCATTACCATTGGGATCACTCACGTTCATCCTGAAGTTCTCATTCGTACTGTTTTCACCAGTCCATCTGTTTAGAGCTAAAGTAGTAGTATTGTAGTCTAAGTATAAGGTGTTTGTTTTACTTTTGTAGTCATTGAATATCTCACCTCCCTGAACACCCTGAAAGAAAACACTAAAATCAATAAATTTATAATTGAAACCCAGATTAAAACCATAGGTGAAATCAGGCCAAGGATCACCAACATTAGTAATGTCTTTAGAGTCAATGTGTCCATCACCATTCTCATCAACATATATAAGATCACCTGGTCCGGTTCCCGATGTTTGATAACTTGTAAACCCTTTAGATTGAGCCAGGTTGTTATATTTATCAACTTCTGCCTGATTTTGAAACACACCAGCAGTTTTGTATGTAAAAAATGTACTCATTGGTAGACCTGCTTCAGTATAACATGCGTAACTACCTCCTAATACACTTCCAGAGATAAGGATATCGTTGTTGTCATTTGTTTTTAATACAACATTCTTAAATGAACCGATATTTCCGCTTATATTGTAACTAAAATCCTTTCCAATTTTATTTCTATAGGCTAATTCAAAATCAACTCCGGTGTTACGTATCTTGCCAACATTCATTATATAGGCTGGTTCAGTGATTACCTGATAGCCTAATCCTGCCATTCTTGGTAATGAAGTACTAAACAAAGCATCTGTCGTATTCTTCACATACCAGTCAGCAGAAAAAGTAAGTGCGTTTTTGAATAACCCAACATCAACTCCGATATCAGTTGTGGCAATTTGCTCCCATTTTATATCCGTATTCGCCAGCGTTTGAAGTCGAAGTCCATCTGATGAAGTCTGTGTAGATCCATAGGCATAATTTACATACGTATTTGAATAAGATGTTGTATATAAAAACTGAGAAATGCCAGAATTTCCTAATACACCCCACGATGCACGTAATTTTAAAGATGGAAGCCAATTGATGTTGTCACGAATAAAGTTTTCGTCGCTTATTCTCCATGCAGCTGAAAAGGATGGGAATGTTCCCCAGCGATTTTTCTTTGAGAAACGATCAGATGCATCACGGCGCATCACTGCTGTGAACAGATATTTACTCATGTAATTATAATTAATACGTCCAAAATAAGAAACACTTGAGCTATTACTATAACTTCCACCGACTGTCTGGTTAGCACTGGTTGCCAATCCAATGTTATAAATATCTCCTATCATGTTTTTAGCTGTACCAGTCAGGCTTCTACCCCAGCCATAAGATGCTTCAAATCCTAACATAGCAGTAAATGTGTGTTTCCCGAATTCTTGATTGTAATTACCGACTAAACTTGTAGTCCAGTTATAACCGGTATTCATACTTTCTGTCATATTTATTGAACCTTGCTGTTTCGTAGTGTGATAAAAATACTTGTAATTTTCAGTATGATTCAAACCAGCTCCTACACCTCCTGCAAAAGTGGCCAGAATGTTAAATTGCTTGATCGGCTGTATTTTAGCGAAAAAGCTCCCGTTCATACTATATTTTTCCTGTTTTTCCTTGTGTGTCAACTCTAGTGCTAAAGGGTTTTCTCCATCATATCCAGCTAGAAGATTCTTTACATCTATTGCATTACCATCAACATCTGTTTTTGGAAAATATCCATATCCTCCCGGTTGATTACTGCTGTCGTAAGGCATTAGAAATGGTAATGTACGTAAATAGTTATTTATGTAACGTGTATTTGCAACCGGATTAGTGTTAGTGTAAGTCAATTGCATATTTTGACCTACGGATAACCATTTAAATAATTTCAAGTCTGAATTAAATCTTGCTGAATATCTTTTAAAGTTAGTGTCGGTATAGGTGCCTTTTTCATCATAATAACCAAAGGATGCATAATATTTATAATTTTCTTCCCCTTTTGTAAAAGAGACATCGTAATTTCTTGTCAAACCCGTTGAGAACAAAAGGTTTCTCCAATTGTAATCCGCATTAGTGGGCTCATAGTCTAATCCATATCCTACAGCATTGCTTGCTAATGGGTAATTCCTCATTTCCTCTTCGGTCATACCCCCTTTACCATTCAAATCTTCTATTCTTAGTCTTTTTAATTGAGCAGAATTAAGTGGCGTCAGTAAATTCGTTGGATTTGAAGCACCCACATATGCATTTAAATTTACTTTAGTTTCTCCTTTTTTACCACGTTTTGTTGTAACAATTATTACTCCGTTGGCAGCAGCAGCACCATAAATGGCAGCTGCAGATGCATCTTTCAAAATTTCGACAGACTCAGCGTCATTCATATTAAACTCAATACCTGGAGACTGCTGCACGCCATCAATAACCCATAGTGGACCAGCACCACCAAATGATCCGACACCACGAATTTTTACGTCGGCAGTAGCACCAGGACTTCCACTTTTCTTAGAGATAGTTACACCTGCGACTTTGCCTTGCAAAGCTGCATCAATACTTGAGCCTGGAGTATTTCTCAATTCAGAAGCTTTTACAGATGAAACTGCACCTGTCAAATCGCTTTTCTTTACAGTACCATAACCAATTACCACTACCTCATCCAGCTTTTTGGATTCTTCCTCCATTACAATGCGTAATTCTTCACGTTGTTTATTTAACTGTATTGTTTTAGTCGTATAACCGATATACTTAAAAGTTAATACTGTTTGTGCTTTGGTTGTTTTAATTGAGAATTTTCCATCAATATCTGTAATCACTCCATTTGTAGTACCCTCTTCAATAATGGCAACTCCGATAAGAGGCTCCTCAGTGTTGGAGACTACAATACCTTTAATAGTGTTATTTTCTTGTGCCATTAATTGAGGTATTCCAATCAATGTGCATAACATAAATAATAGAACAAATTTGTGTTTTTTCATGTGTACAATCAATATTAAAATTTACAATATGTTTTTTTGTTATTATACTAATGTATTAAAGTACTTCCAAAATTATGCTTGTATTTAAACTTGCACAAAATTATGCTTATATTTATTTGGGTTCAAATTATTGTTGATATAAAAGTGAGACAAAATACAGACAAAATGAATACAAATAATTGCCCACATTATTATATAAACTTGACAATTAAGAATATACGTATTCTTTCATGCATATAACTATAAATTGAAGCATAAATATAATTAAATAAAACAAAATTGACTAAATAGTGAAGTGGTTCTAATTAACGATAAACAGAGCTAGATTTGAATCTCAAAATATGAGAAACTACTTCTAAACTATTTTACTAAAAATCATAACTCTAAAAAAATATAATTCCCAGCAAAATCGTATGAACAATTGATTTTCGTCTTATTGATTCTTATAGAAAAATATATATCTTTGTACAATTAAATCCAAATGACAAAACACTTTTAGATTAAAACTTAAATGTGTTTTATTCTTCAATACAAGTATATATTAACCTTCAATTTAATTGTAAAATGAGTTCGGATAAAGGCTATATAAAAGAAATTATTGAAGAATTTAATGTCCACTTAAAATCGTGGGGAGATTCTGATTCGTGGGGATTAAATGAATTTAAAACTCTCGAAGATATGATTTTTGAGTCTTCCAAGATTCGTATTGACTCAAATACCCTTAAACGGATTTTTCAGCAACGGACGAGCAGTCCTCAATTAGCAACAAAAAATGCTTTATGTATTTTTCTCGGATATTCCAGCTATACTGAGTTTGTCATAAACAAGACCAAGAAGAAAGAAACTGTTGTTGATTCCCAGAAAGATATTGATGACAATAAAAATCTTGAATTGGACATAAAACAGGATCATATACATAGTGAATCTAAAATAGGTTCAACTAGTTATGGTAATGTAATAAAACAATTATACCATAAGTATAGATTTCTTATTATTGCTCTTTTTATCATATTTGGTTATTTGATATATAAACATTTTATCAAACCCATGTACTATGATTATTTATTTTCCGAAATTAAATTTGAGGCATCACATATTAGAGGTGTTTCACCATTGACCGTCACATTTAACTATGACATTCCTGACCAACTCATAGATAGTTGTTCTGTAGTTTTTGAAGAATCGAATGGAGACACTATTCAAAGAAGATTAGATAAAGATATTCATACTATTTATTGGACTTATGTGTATCCAGGTAAAGGTATGGCTTACCTCAAATATGGCAAACAAACAATAAAAACACTGCTGTTTGAATCTCTAAAACTTGGTTGGTCTGTTATTGTAAATGAGGCTAGACGAGATTTGTTCACTACTTTACCTATTGGAAAATCTTTTACAAAAAATGGTTATTTAAGTTTACCAAAAGATAGTATCCCAGTAAAAATGAGAACTGATAAAATGTTTGTAAGTTACACGTTTTATCAAAACAAGTTAGTTGATGGGAACAACTTTACTTTTGAAGCACGAGTTCGTAATTCAGAACTAGATAATGCGATACCTCTGTCGGATATGATGATGTATGTGTTCTCCGACACAGGAATTCATGGATTTTCAATAAATAATAATGGATATTCATATATAAAATTTATAAGCGGAGAAAAAACAATTAAAGGTGACCAAAACAATCTGAGTAGTTTCGATTTTGACCCTTCCAATTGGCATATAATGAAGATTCAGGTTGTAAACAAAAAAACGACATTCTATTTAGATGGTAAAATAATTTTTAAGATTAACTATAAAAACAGCCTAGGGTTTGCAAATGAAATAATACTTCGTTTTAAAGGATGCGGAGCAGTGGATTATACTAAAGTCACTGATTCGAAAAATAAAGTTGTTTTTTACAAAGATTTTTGATTCATAATATGATGAATGTATATACACAATAATCTGTAAAGTGTATTTTCAAATTTCTTCTAATACTAATCCATTAATTAGAATCAAAATTGATTTGTTTCTTTCAATCATAGATTGAAGCATTGGGCTGAACTTACTCTGAATTTCAAGCTTCGTTTTTTTTGATTTCAATTCGATAACAATAAAATCGGCAACATCTAATCCATTTGCTCTTTCGGCATCGATTGCTTCGTCTTCCAATAGAGTTGATATTGATATTCTGCAATTATACTTTTTCAGTACTTCTGTTTTTTTTAAACTCCATTTTTCAAAAGCTCCTAAGTCTGGATATAATATTATATCTCTGTCTTTTAATGCCTGGCATTTTTCAATTGATAATCCATTTATGTTTCCGGCAGCTAGCCAGATTAAGTCTGGAACTATACAACTAGCAATGATGGCAGTTTTCTCACTTTCTACTATAGCCACAGGTTTGTTCGGATAGATTGCTAAGAGATGCTCTCCAAAGAAACATTGCTGAAGGTTGAAGTCCTCGGGTAATGCTCCAGTTTTCTTTAATTTATTATGTACCCAATCGATTGCACCACTTTGATGTTTAATCCTGTTTCCTGTTTCAGGATTATATTGCATAATTTTGCCCGTGCGAACTTTCCCATGAATATCAATTTGCCAAAAGATTACCTCTTTAGAGTTGGTTGCTCCCAAAGCGTAGTTCTCAGCAGCACTGCGTATTTGGTCGTCAGAGAAGTGATCAAATAGAAAGCGTACAAAATTGCTTTTGTAGCTGGCGGATTTTTCGACAAAACGGAAAGGGATAGTGCCAATTGGGTGGGGTGGTTCAATGGATTTCGGAATTGATGGAATTAATATATTAGACGAGGCGTGCGACCCCACCCAACCTCCCCCAAGGGGAGGAGTAAGAGATGACGGATTATCAATAAAATATTGTTTTGGGGTATAATGATAACCGCATTTGCTTTCGCGGTTGCATTTACCGACTTTGGAATTGATTGGTTCGTGAGTATTTCCATCAAGATATAGTGTGAAGCTTTGTTTGGTTTCACAAGCCGGACAGGTGTGGCGGGTGGCTTTGCCTTTGTATGGTTGGAGGTATGGCTGGGGATAGTGCATAATTGATAGTTTTTAGTTGATAGTTGGGGACAGTGTATGTACTAACTGTTCCGATTTATTGATTTTTTAAGTATTTTCTCCGGAAATTGTCTGGTTGCAGTATGAAATGGCTGAAATCGTTTACTGTAAACGGTTGTAGCGATATTTGACCGCAACTAAAATGGCTTTTTAAAATTTTTATTTTTTTATTTAGTTGCGGGACATTTCTTCTGAAAGCCCTACAGGCAAAGAGTTTCAACCGACCACAACCGCAACACCGCAACACCGCAACTAAGGCATATTTTTTATTCTTTACAGATTTTCGAGATAAATTGCCGAGACAAACCAATTGAATCTGCAAATGCTTGTTTGTTCTTAATGCCATACTTTTTTTGAATGGTTTTTATTGCTTCAGCTGGAGTTATTTTTGTTGGACTGTTGGCTGTGTCAACTAATGCAATTTTCGAATTAAAGTAGTTGCAAAGCTTAATAGCGTATTGGATTGCTTCTTTTGTTATAAATCCCTGTTGCCATTCGATATTGTCATAAATCCCCCTTATGATTTGGATAATGAGGGTTAACCGTAATACCTGAATTTCCATTTTGGCGTAAGTAGCCCGAACAAAGTTATTTGAACAGTCATTTACCATATCCGTGGTTTGGTTGGCATATTCAATAAACAGCTTTTTCGCTTCAGGGGAAAGTGTAAATGGATTTTCAACCTTTGACATGTAATAGCAATGGGTAATCAATTTTTCGTATCTGTCGATAATAAATTTGTCCGGCGTTCTTTCTGAATACTTTTGCTTTTTGACATCTTTTGGATAGACATACAAAAACCTGCTCGCAAAACCATTTTCTTTGAGTGTATTGCTACTTAATGCTATGTTTAATACTTCCGGCTGTATTGTACCGCAGATTGTCAGGAACGGTTCAGGAATTTGAAGTGGTTCTTCGCTTTTTCTGTTGATACAGAATTGTGCATTATTGAAAATGGACAGATACCGACTTATCTCTCCGTTCTTGTTATATCTGCCAAAGTCGGCAAACCAACCAGACAGCTCATCCCGATATAGTGAGATAGATCCATTATTCCGGAACATAGTTTGATATAAACTCTCGGGTGTAAAATCGTCAATCAGACATTGTTTGAAAAATGGTTTTTCCGGTTCCTGGGTTTTGAGCTGCTTGGCTTCTGAGCATTCCGCTTTCCAGCGGCTAAGCTCTACTTGATAATCATCGTAGCTGGAATTATCCAGTTTTTGCAAAGGACGGAAAGCAGCTGCGACCGGTTCAGTTTTGCCTACTCCCGGAGGAGCAACCAGCATAACCCACAATTGTCCAAAGTTTTTGTATTTGCCACTGTCTATTACAAACTTTTTTCTCGTTGCTGCACTTACAGCACATAGAGCCGACATGACCGGGAATTCAATTGGTACTCCATAAACCTCTGAAACCTCCAATGCAAAATCAAGAATAACCGGAGGTAATCCGTTTGTAGGAAAAACGGTATCATTTGCACTCGAGTTCATACTATTAACATGAATTTCAGCTTTCAGCTGTTGAATGAAGTTTGTATTTTTATTTTGCTCAGATTTATTTGCCTCTTCGGATACTGCAAGGTTCGAAGGGGCTTCTTTTTTTTCTATCATGGCTTTCTGGCCTTTTTGATTGATTTATGATAGTTGTCATCCAATAGCTTCTGAATATCCGACATTCGATAGTAAATCTTACCACTAATTTGTGAATAACTAATCAAGCCCTGATCTCTCCATAGTTGAGCGGTACGCACACTGATACTCATTAAATTCATAAATTCATCATTGGTAAAAAAAGGGTCTTCCGGAATTTTTCTGTAATCATTCAATCCGGCGATGAGACAATCCAACTTTTTCATCAGAACATTGTGCTTAGTGCTCACTTCTTTCAAAGACTCAATAATTGTTTCGTTGTCCAGCAGTTTTTTTCGGATATCGGCTTCAAACTTTTCAAAATGTTCTTTGAAGTTCATTTGCTATTCCTTCCATTTGAAAGATGGTTTTCTTTTTCTTCAATAAATTCTTCAACGGTCTGAATACGGTTGGCTAATAGCCAGGCTTCAATCTCGTCTCTCCGGAAAAGCACTTTCGCATTTCGTTTATAAAATGGAATTGCTTTTTCGCAAATCATTTTATTGATGGTGTTCACAGCATAACCAGTCAATTGGCTACATTCCTTTTTGCCGAATGTTTCGGGAAATGTTTTTTCGCTAGCTTGAATAATTGCTTTTGGTTGAATGGTTGTTTCTAGAAGTTCTTTGAACTGACCAATGGTTAGAGCTGCTAACGGAGTGTCGTTTGTTGGTTGGAATTTAGTTTCCATAATAGTCCTTTATTTTGATTTTATGGAAGTCAATAGCTGCGCAGTCTATTGGCTTCCTTGTTGCAAATATATTGTCTAAAATATAAACATATACCATGAAATCAAGGGAACTTTTTGGTCGTATTACGACTAAGATACAGTCGTAATAGGTCGTAGTTTAAATGAAAAAAACCTCGAATAGAGGCTAATGGCAAGTCGTGAATTGGGTCGTGAATTTAGTTGTTTTTTTTATTTGAAATAGTGATAATCTGTTCTATTTCTTTATGTATTTTACTTGATTCGTAAATTTTTCGAGTTGGTTTTACGTAGATTTTCGTACAAAAGGCCGCCTTTAATGTTGTGGGATTACTTTCACCACAAATATGTTGAAAAATATTTGAGAGCTGTGTGTTTGATCCAATCCATTTCATCGGTTCTGGAATTTGAATGTATTTACGGTTAAACCAGAAGAGCCATATGTCAATATTGGGAATAATGAGTTTCTTTTTATTGGAAAGATAGTGCATAATTTTTATCAAACAATCGTCTGAAAAGGGAGAATTAAATTTAGGGAGAGCAATGTTATCTGGGATTCTTGATATTGCAGTTTCATGATTGCTTTTATTGAATATATATAAATTGAAATTAGATTCCTCAGCTAATGAAATTAGATCGATGTTGAAAAAATGAAATAGTTCAATTAATTCATCGATTAATTCAAAATGGTTGATTAGCCCGACAATAAGATCGTAATTAGAATAAATTGTACAGCTATTCTCATTTACACTATTTTCCTTTTCTTCATGATTTAAATTTAAAAGGAAATCAAAGAACTCTTTATGTCTAGTGTCGCGAATTGCTTCATCCACTTGCTGATTATGAATGTGACTTTTGTCAATATCCCTTAAAGTGATTTTTGCATAAGCTATTTTTGCTGTTTCGTCAGGTAGTTTAAATAAATTATTTTCAATTTCTTTTATTACTTCTTTGTGGGGCTCTGGATATTCGTAGAAAGAATCTTCTGCTATTTGATCTGTAAATTTATTTATCCAGACTAATGTCTTGAATTTTAACTTATTTCTAAAACTAAGAGGTAACTCATTCTTGTATTCTTTCTTATATTTGTAAAAGCCATAAGAAAGTATTTGTTCTTTTAACACGTCTTTATCAAGCTGTTTCGTTTCAAAACAAAATGAATTATGCCAACATAAATATAGTGCTTCTGCGAGTGAATCAAACTCTTTAAGATAGATATCTGTCAAATTACGTTTAATCATAGTTTTGAATTACTGTTTGTATTCTAATGGGTTTAGTTTATAACAAATAAAAATGACATGATAAATCATGTCATTTTTATTAACGCTTTTATTGCGTTTTTATTACAAAACTTTGACTGCTTCGTCAATTACATTGCTATTAAAGCTGTCAAGATATGTATTTGTAGTTTTAAGGTCTTTGTGTCCCAAAATCTGGGAAATAACTTCTCTGGGAATCTCGTTGTTTTGTAAACTCATGGCCATTGTGTGGCGGCTAACATACGAGGTTAAATCAATGTCATTAATTCCAAATTCAATAGCCATTTTTTCAAGATTCTTGTTGAACTTACTCAATCTTGTTTTTAAATGGTTGTATAAATCCTCACCGGCAAGACCCTCGACACTTATAATTGGTAATAAGTAATTTTCAACCGGCTTCTTTATACTACACAGGTCGTTGATAAGTGCCTGGAGTTCTTCTGTCAGCTTTATATTAATGGCCTTGGCTCCTTTACTGTTTTTCGTTTTATGTCGTTTATAAACAATATACAGCCCGTTTTCGAACCTTTTGATATTTTCGGGAGTCAGATATGCCATATCTACAAAGCTAATTCCATAACAAAAGTAAGAAAAAAGAAATAATTTTCGTGCATATTCGTTAACTTTTCTTTCTGAACTTGTATTTTTAATTTTCACAAGGTACTCGGTTGGTAAATAACGTTTCTCAGTTTCTTCTGCTAACTTGGCTACCTCAAATCCACCTTTACCAAAGGGATAAGTTGTTGAGCTTGCCTCTTTGGCTTCAATAGCCTGATTTAAAACGGCTCTCAAAGTCCTGAAATGAATCATCCGTGAATTGCTCGAATTTCCTTTTCGTTGCACAATCCTTTTGTTGCCCTTGCTACTCGTGTAAACTGACTCCCGTGGCATTTGAAGAAAGGCATCAAAAGACCTGACATATTTAATGTCGATTTCGGAAAAGAATTTCTTGTCGAATTTCTTGTCGAAAATTTCAAGCATATCCAATGTTCTTTGGTAGCATAGTGCGTTACCAATATGATCAGTTTCTTTTAATATATGTATCTGATTTTCAAAGAAATGTTTAACTTTGCCTTGCTTTGAACGATTCAAGAAAGCGTCTTCGAATTGGTTTAGAGTCCAGTCGATTTTATTGCGTTCAAAATCATCAATTACATCTTTTGCTTTTGTTAGCTGGCTGGCAATATATGCATTGCTCTTATCGTAATCAGGATTGATTCGTTTATCTTTCTTTAATTGAGAGAATTCTTCATTCCATTGACTTGGATTTGCAGAAAGATTTAGACTTAAGTATTTACGAACTCTGTTTTTTGTAATTCTCAAAACAATTGGGTGTTCACCATTTTTTAAGAGATTACTTTTGCTTTTGAATAGGATTATTGAAATGTATTTCATATTTGCATTTATTTTTACATTACACAAACATTACACAAATGAGGAAACTTAATACAAAATACGCAAAATGACTATTTGTTTAAGTACCTGTTATATAATGCAAATATACACAAATACAACGAATTACCAAAGAATATTATGCAATATTTACTGGTCTGGGGGACCAGTGGTCGCAAGTTCGAATCTTGTCATCCCGACTGCTAAAAAATAAAGACTTACACATAAATGTGTAAGTCTTTATTGTTTTTCAAAAAAAAACTACGCTTTGGCTGTGGTAATGAACTTCAATACTTTTCTTCATCAAAAACAATTAATTCGCCAGCCCCGATGACAAGATCTACTTAAAATACATACCAACAACTATTTAAACCAAAAACGACAAAGACACAGCCACACATAGAACGAAATATTTGGTGATACTAAAATAATTTATTAGTGATACTATTATAATTCAAAATATTTCATTTATCTTTGCTGCCTCAACTAAAAGACATAAATGATTCTTAGTATGAATAGTAAATTCTATTGTAAATTATAGATATGAAAAAGGTATTAATTCTCGGTGGTGGTTTTGCCGGTGTGCAAACAGCCATTGAACTACAAAAAAGCAAGTTATTTGAAGTAACATTGGTCTCAGATCGTGATTATTTATTCTTGTATCCCATTTCAATATGGATACCGGTACGAACTAATAAGTTTGAAGATGTAAAGGTGCCACTTGAAAAAATTCAACGTAAACATCCGTTCCATTTAGTCATCGATAAAGTTATAAGCATTCAAGCTTCAAAAAATCAGGTAATTTGCGAAAGTCAGGTTCTTGGCTATGATTATCTGGTTGTTGCCTTTGGCGCAGATAAAATGCAGCACAAAGGAATCAGCAACACACTGACTATTTGTGGAAAACCAGAACAAACCTTGCAATTGCGCAACAAGCTTGATGCTTTGATAGAAAAAGGAACAGGGAAAATAGCCATTGGTTTTGGCGGTAATCCTAAAGATAAATCGGCAGTTCGGGGCGGACCTGCTTTTGAGTTGATTTTCAACATACATCATTATCTGAGAAAAAAGGGATTACGTGATAAATTCGAGCTAACTATGTTTGCGCCTATGGAGCAGCCCGGTGCGAGAATGGGAAAGAATGCAATGAAGGCTATTCAGACCTTATTTGGCAAACAGAATATACAGAAACGTTTCGGTAAGAAAATTACTGAATTTGTAGAAGACGGTGTAATTTTCGAAGATGCATCGAAACTGGAAGCTGATTTAATTATGTTTATTGCCGGAGCTAAAGGGTCTGCTATACTCACAGATTCAGATTTAACACTCTCTGAAGCTGGTTTTGTGAAAATCAATGATTACAATCAGGTGGTTGAGTTTCCGAAGGTATTTGCCATTGGTGATGCTGCTGCTTATGAAGGGCCAGATTGGACAGCACGCCAGGGACATATTGCCGAAATAATGGGACGTAACGCAGCTCATAATATTTTGCAGATAGAAAATGGCAAAACAGATTTTAAAGGTTATCAGGAACATTTGAATATCCTTTGTATCATGGACATGGGCAATGGTGCAGCCTTTGTTTACCGGGACAGTAAAAAGGAGATCATGATTCCTATGCCCATTTTCGGACACTGGATGAAACAAGTCTGGGGAATATATTCAAAACTTACTAAACTCGGGAAAATTCCAAGAATCCCCGGAATGTAAAAATAATTTTCACAAGCTTACTGCTTGTGCCAAAAAACAATGAAAATAAATAACAGAAAATAAAATGGGAACAATACATTTAACGAAGGCTGCATTTCTATCAAAAGTAGCCAATTTTGAAGCCAATCCTACAGAATGGAAATACTTAGGAGATAAACCTTGTATTATTGATTTCTATGCTGCATGGTGTGGACCGTGTAAAACCATTGCGCCAATACTTGAAGACCTGGCGAAAGAATATGATGGACAAATTTATATTTACAAAGTAGATACAGAGGTCGAGCAGGAATTAGCCGGAGCATTTGGAATTCGCAGTATTCCATCTGTCCTTTTCTGCCCAATGAATGGCACGCCACAAATGGCACAGGGAGCGATGCCTAAAAATGCATTCAAGAAAGCAATAGAAGAGGTTTTATTAAAAAAATAGCTACCAAATGGTTATTGATGACAAGAGGGCTGATTTCTAACAAATCAGCCCTCTTATTTTTAAATGTATAATAAATTGGAACTACACGTGCTAAAGTATTTTATAAATTTTGTTTTCTACAGTAGGAAATTCAACGAATCTATGTCTAAAATTTATAATTAAATAAATAAGCATGACTGAACAACAAATCATCCAAGCCATACTAAGCGGTGACCATTCAAAATTTGAATGGTTAGTTGAGAAATATCAGGCTATGGTGTTTCGTACGGCTATGGGATTTGTTCACAACAAGGAAGATGCAGAGGATTTAACACAGGATGTATTTATTCGGGTCTTTCAGGCATTCAAAACTTTCAATGGCGATGCTGAATTTTCAACCTGGCTTTACCGAATTACCGTAAACACATCCATCAATCATTTGAATAAAATTAAAAACAAAGGGTTGCTCCATTTTGCCGAAGATATATTCCAGCAGCTATTCAACAAGGCAAGCGAAGATCAAAATCCGCAACAGCAGTTGGAACAAACAGAACGTGACAAAGCTATACGTAAGGCAATAGATGCACTTCCCGAGAAACAACGAACAGCATTTATATTGAGCAAATATGATGATTTAACACAAAAGGAAATTGCAGCCATTATGCAAAGTACTGAAGGTTCGGTAGAGCAACTTTTGCAACGCGCTAAATTAAGGCTTCAAAAAAAATTAAGTCCGATAGTAGGAAAAAAATAAAACTGATGTCTAACATTCTATAAAGATCCAAAGCAATGAAAACTGACCATTATATAGATGAATTAATCAACAAAGAAAAACAGACGGAGCATAACCCATTCCTGGCAACTCGCATCATGTCTCGAATTGAAAACCCAATGCAAAAGCCTGTAAAAAGGTGGCAAACAATTGCCGTAGCAGCAAGTATAGTCTTTGCAATTGTTTCGGGCATAGGATTAGGAAATAGTTACATTTCAAACTCTGATCAGATGGATGGATTGTATGTAAACGACAGTCGAATTGAAAATTTCTCACTTTATAATACCGACAGCTATGAATAAGAATACTATATTGATCTGGACAGTAGTGACATTATTAATACTAAATATGAGCACAATAGCTACAATTCTGTATCATAATTATCAGGAGAAAATTGAAAAACAAGACATAATATTGGACAATGAAGGCCAAAATCCATTGAACGGTCGATATTTCAGACAGACACTTGGATTTACCAATTCACAAATGAAGGTATTCAGAGACGTGAATCATGAATTCAGACCCAATGCCAATAACATTATTATGAAAATTGATTCGCTAAAAAGTGAGATGTTTGCCGAAATAAAAAAAAATGTATCTGACACAGTAAAATTAAACACTTTAGCATTAGAAACAGGCTATTTACATGCTGAACTTAAACGAGAAACAAACAGATTCTACCTCAAAATAAAAGCAGTATGCACTCCCGAGCAGTTAGAAAAGTTACAAGATGCCTTTAGCCCATTATTCCGAAACGAACCCTGCAACGGAAATGGACAAGGTCGTCAAGGAAGAGGCCGGGGAAATGGAAACGGATTTCGAAATCAATAAATAAAGAAGTAAAACAATTTAAAATCAGCAACAAAATGAAAACAAAAGTAATTTTAACCGTATTGGCTCTTATAGCCACAATTGGTCTTATTTCTGCTCAAAACACAAAAGCAGAAACATCAAAGTCTGCATCGAAAAGGACCTGCTATGTTGATGCCAACAACAACAATGTTTGCGATAATTACGAAAACAAAACATGTACACAAGGAAACGGAAAAGGTCTTCGGGATGGAAGTAGACGAGGAACCGGACAAGGATTACAGAACGGAAATGGCAACAACAAAGGCAATCGCAATAGTCAGGGCTTTAAAAGAGGAAACGGTAAAGGAGCAAATTATGTTGACGTCAATAAAAACGGTACATGTGACTACAGAGAAGTAACAAAATAATTCATTTAAAACATGAAAATCATGAAAACTAAATATTTAATACCAGTAGTTCTTTTAGTGTCATTTCAGTTTGCAGCGTGTGAAGATAACAGTGCAAATTCATTGGCGAATGAAGCAACAAAAGTAAGCATTGATGAATTCGCAGCCATTCAAGCATTTATAACCACCACCAATAGCCTGACACAGTCCGACATGGATGGATTACTTATAATGCGTGAAGAAGAAAAAATGGCTATGGACGTGTATGACAGTTTCTATTCAACGTATGGAGTCATTAATTTCGACAGAATTTCGAACAGCGAAACACGTCACGGTGAAGCCGTATTGGCGCTTATCAATTATTTTGGACTTACCGACCCAGCTCTTACAGAACCAGGCAAATTCACGAACACTGCCATTCAAGAATTATATGACCAATTAATTGCCGCAGGAACAAGCGCTAATGCAGCATTGAGTACGGGTGCTTATATCGAAGAATATGATATTGTTGATTTGAAAAAATTAATTGCCGAGACTACAAATACTGATATCATTGCAGTGTATAGCCGATTATTGAAGGGTTCTGAAAATCATTTGCGCGCTTTTGTAAAAACATTAGCTTTACAAAACATTACCTACATTCCACTAATTCTTTCGAGCACAGATTTTAATGCAATAATTGCCAACAGCAGTTCAAATGGATTTGGTAAAGGGAAAGGTGGTAACGGTAGAAACTAAGCAAAGATAATTCATTCAATTATTAAACACCATTCTAAAATATCAATTTAGCTTAACCGGGATTTATTTCAGTTAAGCTAAATTTACGTGAGATCAACACAACGAGTAGTCTGTTAGGATTTAAATATTAACAGAAAACATTTTTACATTTTGATTAATTTCCCTTTAGGAAATTAATCCAGGTATTCATAAAAGAGAGTCTGATTTTGGATGCAACATATAGTGTTGACAAATTCCGGTATGATATTATAGAATCTCTTTTCCTACAATTTCAGCTGCAAGCTTCACACAGCGCGTACAAGGTCTGGATTTATAGTATGCTTCGTTACGCTCCAACGATTCAGAGCCTTGCGGTTCGTGTTTAAGCTTGAGTAAGTCGGCACAGATATAAGAGCCCATAATGGATTTGAACTCGCTTGCTGTTCGCTGAACGGCTTTGTAATTAGTATTTTTAGCGAGTTTATCCTTAGTGTCTGTAAAAGGATACTGCAACCCCAACACTAAAAACATACCACTCACTGCACCACACACCTCACGCAACCGTCCCATTCCACCACCGAAGGATGTAGCCAGTTTAGCTGCGGTTTCCGGCGCTATACCGTATATGTCAGAATAAGCCATAAATACGGCTTGTGAGCAGTTATAACCAGTCTCGAAATAAGTCACCGCTTGTTGCTTTCTTCTGTTAAGTTCGATTTCACTCATTCGATAGTTGTAACTTTATGTTTTTCTATTGCACTCAATAAAAAATCGGGGGCTGCACAAGGTTTCCAATTATTCAACCCAACGAAAGCGAGTTCAGTTTCAGCCGTATTGATTAACTCATTTTGTTCATTGTAAAGTTTATATGTAAACCATATACGTACTCCTTTTATATCTTTCAATCTTGTTTTAATAGTGAGTTGTTCGTCGTAATGGGTAGTTTTAAGAAACTGGAACTTCATGCTAATCACCGGACACATTACTCCTAATTCTTCCACCAAATTGTAGGGAATGCCAATGCTTCGAAACAGCTCCCAGCGAGCTGCTTCGTAGTATTTCACATAATTGGCATGATGCATAGTTCCCATTTTATCAGTGTCGGGATAAGTAACCCTGAACTTATATTCATGTTCAATCATAATCTACAATATTTAATTATGACTGCAAACGTGCCCTTCTTCGTGTCCGTGCGATGCACAATTTGAACCACCATCCTGAATTTTACCAGCCAGATAATCTTCTACCAGTTGGTGTACATTTCCTTTACAGTTGCGTACAACCTGAATGTTTTGTGAAGCTAATTTATTCACTGCTCCATCACCAATTCCGCCGGCAAGCATAATTTTCACATCCATTGCTGCTAAATCGTAAGCGATATTTGACTTACATCCACAGCCCTTTGGAGATTCAAGTATGGTTTCGGCCATGATTTCGTTCTTATCGGAAATCACAAAAATGCTGTAAAATTCGCAATGTCCGAAATGGGCATCAATTTGGTTGTTTTCTTTTGTTGGTACTGCAATTTTCATTTTGTTGATTTTATATTGTTTTGTTGATTTGAATTCTCAATAATTCCTGCCTGTCGGCGCTTTCCCATTCCTACTCCCAGCGTATAAGCTGTCGACTGCTCTTTGGTCTTGCAGCAATTACCCAATCCTCGTCCTGTACCCGAACCATTATTTTCTGGCCCTTTTCCATTTAATCTTGGCATAATATATTACTTTTAAATATTAAATCCTAATAGAATATCCTGTATAAAAGGATGTTATTCGTTCCCCTAAATACATTTTCAGGTCTTGGCAAACCTTTTCTCCCGTGCAATGCCCTGTAATAAAATTAGTTTGAGGATATTTCATCTTAAGTTCATACGCAATTTTATCAATTTCTGCTTTGGTTTCAAATTGTTGTTCTGTTTTGCTGTCTAATAAATGAAATCCACCCATTACTGTTTCAATCCGTTTCGATGGAAACAATGAAATTGAGCTTAAGATGTTCAAAAGGCCCTTGTGAGCACAGCCCGTATAAACAAATAAATTGTCAGTGCCAAAACTTATTAGCAGTTCGTGATTAAAATCGTCTGATTCAATCCCATTTCCGGCATCTTTAAACAATGTGGCATTGGCTTTTGGTAAGGGATATTTATTTGTTTTTGCAGAAAATACCCGAATTTTGTTTCTGAAAACCATTTCTAATTCCACATAGACAAATCGTTCTTCGAAAAGGCTGAAATCGAAATCGAGGCTTATTGAGTGAAATTCATTTCGTTTAGAAAAAAACTTTTGATGAATAGCATTTCTGGACAATACAATTTTAGCCTTTTTATTGAATTTCAAAAACGCAGGCAATCCTCCAATATGATCGGCATGCCCATGTGAGATAAAGACAAAATCGACTGCCGAAATATCAATACCCAATTTTTCGGCATTCCGAATAAATTTGTCAGAAGCCCCCGTATCGAGTAAACATCTATAGTGTTCTGTCTCTACATAAACACATAAACCGTGCTCTGATTGTAGCGATGCATCGAACTTACGATTATCAGACAACACTACAATTTTCATTTTTCTTCGCTATTTATAGGCATTAACTCTTCATTGCTGAATGTTTTACAGTCTTTGCAACGGACATGATTTTCTAAACCTCCAATTAATTTAAAACAGCGTTTACAGCGGAACCATTGTTTTTCGAACTGCACATTTCCACCTTCAATTACAATCATTTTACCCTCTACAAGCGCCTGAGCAATTGTTTTACGGGCTTTTTCGTAAATACGCGTCATTGTAGGGCGCGAAACATTCATTTGCACCGCAGCCTGATCCTGATTCATTCCCTCGTAATCGAGTAACCGAATGGCCTCATATTCATCATATAATAGTGAAACAGAGCTTAACATATTCCGGGGAATACCAAAAGGTTTAAATCCCAGCATAAGTGGTGGATTACAAATTTTTCGGTCTTGTTTTGGGCGGGGCATAACTTATATCTATAATTACTTTGAAAGCACAAATATACAAATAGTTTTGAACTTATGTTCATTACTCCCTGATATTTTTTTTAAATCCGGTGCTAATTGAATTTTTAAAGTAAAATACTGAACAATATTTAGGTGTTTGTGGTGATTGGCGAGTACTATAATTTCAGCAAAAAGGGTTTTCAATGCTCTTTAGATAAGCAGTTGGCTGCAAATTATGCCTATTGAGAAAAAGTCATAATTGTCAGACTTTTTATACTTGTTCAGAAATGAACAGGAATACATATAGAAGATGTAGACTTAAAGACACAATACAGGTCTGTTTGATTTAAAAAGACATAGCACAATAAAAACAGAGGATTACAGAGGATTGATTGCTATAAACCAGGAAAGGATCAGGTTCATTAGATTGAATCTGAAATCAGAAAAATATCAGCGATGAATTCAATTTAATAGCAACAATCTGTTGAATCTGGTTTATACGGTCAGGCAGATAAAGCTAAAAAATATGAACATTAAGACAGAATACTTCCATAGCAAATGAAAGTAAATAAGACACAATCAGCCAAAAACTATATTATTACCAAGCAGTTAATATTTATCGCTCGTAGCATCAGTCCACCACCACTTTCACCACCTTATTACCACAACGCACAATGTATATTCCCTGCTGCATTACATCAAACTCAGTGTTTTGTATCGCCGGTACCGAATATAAAATACGACCCGTAACATCAAAAACTGTCACTGGCATTGCTTGTTTGTTTTCGACTTTAATGATTCCTCCCACAGCATATACCTTACTCTGTGCGTCATCAACTAAAGGTGGATCCAATTGCGTTTGAGTACACTGACCATCAATAGTTACATTTCGTACTTCCCAGGTAGCCGCCACAGTTTCATTCGACTGATATTTAAAAGCAAACCTTATATTTTGCTTCATCAAGTCAGTAGGAATCGTGATATCACCCGAATTTACAAAAGTCCAGTCATTACCCGTCGGCATAGTGGGGATAGTGAGTTTTGTCCAGTTGGCAGTACCGGGCAAACCGCTGCTGTAAGCGTCGGTTATCCAAAGTGAATAGTTGTTCACATTATCACCCGCAGTGCCAGCATAGTTCAGCGCATGTTCAAAACGAAGAGTGGCAGCGCTGCTTCCCGACAAATCCAAAGTCGGCGAAATAAGCCAGTCTTCGTTAGGATTGGCGACGCTGTTTTGATATCCCGAAATCACTGCGCCATATTGAGCACGCCAACCCCATGTCTGAGTTCCCTGTACGCTCTGTTGAATGAAAGTACCTAAACTTTGGCCAAATGTTTCCGAAAAACTAAAATTCTGACAACCAGCCGGGCCATCCCCAAAGCTAAATGTTGCACTGATAGGGTAATGATCGGAAGTAGTCGACGTAAAGTTCGGTACCACCTGTGCAGCGGTAGTTTCGCGGAGCACCGCATTTGAGTAGTTATCGAATAGTTCGTCGGAGATAATAATGTTGTCAATCACCGGACTATTATAGTTCGGGTCGTAAAGACCGCCGGTAAGTCCTTTGTAATTTTGGGTGTCGTCCACAAAATTCTTGTAGGGCGATTCGGCAGGCGAACAACTACTACATTGGGTACCTGCAAGATAATCATTGAAATCGCCCAATAGAATTACATTTTTTGTATTATAACTGTTCCCATCCAGCAAGGCCTTCAAACTGAGGGATGCAGCTTTGCGGCGTGCGTAACTCGATTCGTCGCTCATAGCTTTGGCATGAATATTTATAAGCGCTACCGGAACAGTACTATTACCAACCACTAGATTTAAATTGTACAAAACAGGGAAACGGCCACTCGACCAGTTGTACGAAGTGCCTGCATTGCTCATCAGTGAGGCGCTTACGAACTGAATTTTCGATTTTTTATAAATAATACCCTGATTCTGATTGCAATTGTCGGCCGACCACGGAATAATACTTCCACCCCATTCGTTGCCAAGTCGCCTCACTAAAGTATCTATAGTACTATATGCGCTACTGGTACCCACTTCCTGCAAGGCCACTATATCCACATCAAGCGCTTTGATCACCTTAGCCACATTGTTCACCTGAAGCTGTTCATCCGTTGGCCCGTTAATGCTGCAACTCAGCCATTCGGTATTCCAGGTGGTTATTTTAAAGGTACTGTTTTGTGCATTTGCAAAAACTACAAATGCAAAAATTATCAAAAGCGTACATCCTATTCTGTTCATTAATTCAGGTATTAATAAATTATTATCCTTTAGCGCTTGTATAACACAACTACATACAGCAAAGGGGCGCAAAAATACGAATAATATTTGTGTAATTATGCAAAAAGATAGATGTAATCTTTTTTATTGCAGAAAGAACTATACAATTGAGTTATTCTTCCGAAGGTTTTTACGGCAACCGTCTTTTTATCGATAAAATTAACAGATAAACTGAGATAGAAGCTGAATGTTAAGAATTAAGAAAAATAAAATGTTATCTTTGCAAAAAAAGATATTTTACCGATATTCCAAACGATCACCTTGTCTAAACTATCTCATTTTAAAAGAACGCTAAAAATCATAGTTTTCTTTTGCTGTGCTTTTCTTTTGTCGGGCAATATTGTTCGGGCAACAGAACCCTACTGTTCGAATATAAGTTTCGAGTCGGGTGACTTTACGAACTGGGCCGGATATACCTGGTACAACAGCACCATCCCGGAAGTAAGATCTACCAGTCCTGCTTATGGTTTTGGCCTACAAACCATCATGACGGATACCAGTGCTTACGATGCAAAAACAAATTATAAAATAAAAAAAGTACCCGTGGGATATCGTTATTCGGCGCGCCTGGGAGATGAAATATCCAACACACAAGCCGCAAGTTTGCGCTACACTTTAACCGTCGACTCGCTGAATGCATTTTTGACTTATCAATTTGCCGTTGTTTTGCTTAACCCTACAAGCGGACATACAAGAGCCGAAGAGCCACGATTCAAAGTGACAATTCTGGATAACAACGGGGATACAATTCCGGATTGTTCGAACTACGATGTGTTTGCATCGGATGCCGAACTAAACAGCAGTTTTGTTTCATACACTCCTCAGGGCTCCTCACAGCCGGTTCTTTATCGCGACTGGACAAGTGTAGGCGCCAATCTTTTGCCTTATTTAGGAAAAACAATCACCATAGAATTTATGGCTACTGATTGTACCCACAGAGGTCATTACGGGTACGCTTATCTTGTTGCTAATTGTCAACCATTAATTATCACTGTGCAATATTGTGCCGGCGATAATATAGCTCGTTTATCGGGACCCATTGGTTTCGAAACTTACAAATGGACAACACAAGATGGAACAGTGGTAGGCAATAAGCAGGTGCTCGAACTATCGTCGCCCACCGAAGGAGCTTATTACTCGTGCCAAATGACTTCTGCTACCGGATGTACATTAAGCCTTCATTCTACCATAGCACGATACGAACCCAATGCCGATTTTGGTTACGATTTAGTGGATTGTAACAAGCTAGCCAATAAAATAAGGTTTTCAAATTCCCATCCTGCCATACATGGCACACTGAATTATAATTGGGATTTTGGAGATGGTACAACTTCCACTGAAAAAAACCCGGAGCATGTTTTTCAATCTTCAGGTATGCATAAGGTTAGTCTGGTGGTTAGCAATCCACCTTCGACTTGCTCTGACTCTTTAACTAAAGAAGTTGAAACCTTTTATCCGCCACTCGTAGGTATAGGAGGCGATTCTACTTATTGTGCTACGCAGCCGGCTATTCTGAAAGGTTACGGAGCTCATCATTATAAATGGAGCGACGGTTCTACAGCCGATTCTCTCGTTGTGACTAAAAATGCGCAAGTTTGGCTTATCGGTTATTCGAGCATGGGCTGCTATACCGATACGATCCGACGTAAAATTACTGCCGAACCGGATTGGGATTTAACTACAACCGGCACTCCGCTGTTTTGCACCGGAGGAAGTACAACGCTTTCGGCATCGGGAGCTGAGCGCTATTTGTGGAGTACAAACGACACAACCAGTTCAATACTTGTTGATTCCGTTGGGACTTACACTCTATTGGCCTACAACAAACGTGGCTGCGAGAAGCAGGTAAGTTTTAATGTAGTGGAAGATTTTCTGCCGAAGGTAACTGACATTCATCTCTCAAGCCCTACTGTCGACAGTAGGCATAATGTATTGGAATGCAGCATCCCTGCCGAATCAGGCGTGCAGTACAGTTGGGATATGGGAGATAATTCTACCGAAACCGGGGCATCCATTTCCCATACTTACGAAGTTTCAAGTGTATTGAACGACTACAAAATACAACTCACGGCCACCAACGAAAACGGCTGCACGAACAGTATCACACAAACGGTAGATATTGTTCCTTTTATTCCCAATGTTTTTACACCCAACAACGATAATGTGAACGATAGGTTTTTGACCGGTTACGATGTACAGATTTTCGACCGCACCGGAACCGTAATTTATAAAGGAACCGATGGTTGGAATGGTATGTACAAGGGAAAACCGGCCGATAACGATACCTATTTTTATTTTATCAGATACGTGGATAAAAATCAACAGACTCAAACAAAAAAAGGCGCTGTTACCCTGAAGCGGCAAAAACAATGAAAATGAAGGGATTATTCATACGCATATTCATTTTTTTGTGTTTGTTGGTAAGTACAAAAGCTTATGCGCAAACCGATATCAGCATGGCTACACACTGGTATAACCGTGCGAATTACAATCCGGCCTCCATTGCCAGAACTGAATACATTTATCTGTTTGCGAATGCCCGGCGGCAATGGGAAGGCGTTGCTGGAGCTCCGGAGGTGCTTAACGTTCAGGCTTCTGGATATATCCACAAGTATCATTCGGCTATAGGAATTTCACTGGTAAGCGACCAGATAGGAATATCCAAGGCCTTAAACCCGATGCTCACCTATGCTTACAGGCTTGCACGCGAAGACAGCTGGTCGCTATCAATGGGTTTGTCGGCAGGAGTGTTTAGTCGCTCAATCGATGGTTCGCTTTACGAAGCTGTGACTGAAAACGACCCTGCGCTTTATTATGATTTGGAAAAGACGCTCAAGCCGGATGCCAATTTCGGGGTCGAATTTCAGAGCAGCTACTTTATAGCCGGCATTTCGTCAACACATCTGTTTTCTATAAAGAAAGACAGTTCGCTTTTTCTGAACGCCAATCACCGCTACGGCTACGTCATTTATAAAAACAACGATTCGGAACTTATCAATTACAGTCTGGGGCTGCAGCTTGTCAACAATTACAACCTTACCGTACTCGAAGGAAATGCATCTGTACGCCTTAAACGCCCCACCGGACTTTTACCGGGACCTAAGGAACTGTTTGACATAGGACTCACTTACCGCACTTCTCGCAATCTTACTTTTTTATTCGCAGTAAATATCAGCTCCGATTTCAGGGTAGGATATGCCTACGATCGCACCTTCAACGTTGGTTACAACAGCCAGCCTACCCACGAGATTATGCTCGAATACCGCATTCCATCCAAAGCAGCATCTACCTGCCTACAATGCAAAAACGCTGATGAATGGTATCGTTAACGGCCGGGTGTGGCGATAAAAGCAGCATTGTGTGGCAGTGCAGACCACTATAATCTTCTTTAAACAGAAAAAGACACAACTCCTTGTGTCTTTTTCTGTGATGATGAATATGTAAAACGTGACTCCGAGCTAAAACCGCACAGTAATAATTGAGACCACTGCAAGACTTGATACATTGTCCACTATTCGGCCCTTTACTTATTTAAACTTATTTACCTCAAGAATAAAAACACCTATTTGATTGTTCAATCCCGAAATGGGAGTAATAATTTTCAAATCAGACAGACCTGAAATTGTTTCTTGTCCCTTTATATTGACGTAATCGACACTTCGTCCTCCTTCATCTTTTTTATTGGTTGAAATTTCGATGACTGATTTTGCAGGATTAATGAGCTGCAACTTAATAATTCCGGGCGTCTTGATAAACTCATTGAAAAGCTGATTAATTTGGTCTTTGTTTCCTCTTATTAATTCACTTCTGATCGCCCATGAAAAAGTTTTTGCAAGCAGTTGCATGTTGGCTGCATTCAGGCTGTCAAGCTTCATTTTGTAATTATCAACAATTTCAAGTTTTTCTTTCTCACTCTTTTTTTCGAGTGAACGTATTTTGCTATTATTCCAAATGAGGAGAATGGCAATGATGAGTATCAAAGTCAGATAATACTTTTGTTTGTTCAGAAAATGTAATAGTTTGTTGTTTGTCGTTTTCATAATCGTACTTTTTTATTGTTTCTATTTTTTTTTAAGCTGAATAAAGGAAAGTAAATACTGTTCCGGTTACTTATATCTGTTCATCATAACAAGTTAAAAATAAGCTCATTTATTGCTCGGATTCCTTTTGCTCTATTTCTTCTAATGCTTTCTTTTGAGCCTCTTCTGCTTCAGCTTTTGCTTTTTTTCTAAAATAACCTCTCAACAAAAAAGTTTGTTTTAAAGCATTCAAATTTTCATCCAGGTCTTTTGAACTGTTTTTTAAATTAATGAGGGTTTCATCCAGATTTCCGGCAAGGGTTGTGTCACGTATTAACCTGCCTAAAGTTCCATCTCCCTTGTTTATTTTCGTCATCATATCAGTCAGCTGTTTCGAAATCAGGGCAGCATTACTGGCAGTGACGTTCAACTTTGCCATGATGGTGTCTGTTCCGGCCAATCCTTTCGAACTCTTTTTTAAATTCAAAATAGTCTGATTCAAATCATTAGCCATGCTTGAATCCTTGATTAGCCTGCCAAGCGTACCATCGCCACTGTTTATTTTATTCGTTATGCCTGCAAGTTGGTACGATATATTTTCAGCATTGCCTGCTGTAACTTTTAAACTGGCCATTATCTCAGCAGAGCCGACTAAACCTTTAGAAAATTTATTCAGATTAGCTATAGTCTGATTCAGATTATTTGCAAAGATAGAATCTCTTATTAATCTACCAATAGTTCCATGTCCCCGGTTAATGTCAAAAGTTATTTCAGATAGTTGGTGCGAAATGATTTCAGCATTCTTGGCAGTTACATCCAATCGGGCCATGATGGCATTTGTTTCAATTGGCTCTATCGAACTAAGTCGCTGACCATCTTTGATCAACGGAGCATCCATGCTTCCCTGACCAATTACAATGAGTTTGTCGCCAATTATACCTTCGGAGCTTAGCGAAACTTTACAATCTGTTTTTATAAATTGCCAAATTTCCTTTTTAATCACCATATCCACCCTCACGGTTGTATCATTAATGATAACAATATCCTCTACGGTACCTACATTGATTCCTGAAAAACGGACATTGTTTCCAACCTGTAATCCGCTAACATTCGAGAAAGTAGCTGTAATTTTAAAAACGGGATTAAATAAGTTTTGTTGTTTGCCTATTATAAATATGGCAAGCACAAGTAGAGTCAGTGCTCCGGTTACAAAAAGCCCTAAACGAATTTTAAATCTTTGATTATTTGTATCCATTTTTGTAGTATTGTAATAAACCAAAAAGCAGTATATTAATTGAACAATCTCCTTTAAGTATCACTACTTTCACCTGCCTTTGTCAGTATTTATTGTTTTGATATTGAACTTATTTACATTATCACAAATATACGATTACAGGCTGCTAACCATGTTACATAATTCATTTAGAAAGTTACATGGTTCACACATTTCACATCTAAGGAAGGACAAAAATCCTTTACCCTCCAAACTTGTCAGATTTTTGAAATCTGACTGGTTTAAACAGCAAAAAAAAACTATCCTTAAAGACACACTCAGGTATTTCGCCCGGCTTCGCGGACGGGCTAACTATTAACACAAACATCGTCTATGCCTTGTAATGAATACAAAAATTGATCGAAGCTAAAACAAATTTTACAAGAAAATTAGTCATTGAATGTTACTACCACATACCCATATTTTAAAGCGTGAATAGTACAAATTATATAAAGCCGGACGAAAAAGTGGAATTATCTTCGCCTTTTATTTGGATCTTGAATTAGAAAAAAATCTATACCTAAATAATTTCCAATTGCGCGGTCAGAAGTTTTTAGCTTGATATTCAAGGGAAAGTCCGTTACCATTTATGTACAACATTTCTTTCAGACGATTAAAAACATTTATTAGCCACCTTCATCTCTATTTATCCTCCATCAATGTACTTTTGTCCACCCTCTACGCATTATTTGTATTTACCTTTGCAGTGTTAATCTTTGAGTTCACGGCAATAAGTAAGTGCTGTGGCGATTTTAAAGTTGATAATTATTACTGATAATTAACTGAATTAAATTTAATTTTATGAAAACAACCAAATTAATCAAGTGCGCTTTGTACGTATCAATTTTGGCAGTATTTGGCTTAGTCGGGTGTGAGGGATTGGATCTCTATTCAATCGGTGCACCCTCCGACCTACAGAGCAGGATCGACTCCATTGCAGCTGCAAAACCCAGTACAGGTGACACAACTTACATCAACATCACAACAGCGATAGTCGGAGCTGAAGACAACAGTGCCGCCTGGTGGACTGCTTTCTCTGATTACTTCGCTATTCCCACCAACAAACTTTTACATTTAGAGTTTGTAAATCACTCATCAGGAGCAGGCAACTGGAACAACTGGAACCTTGCTATAGCCAATGAAATTGCAGATCGTGCTGCTGCCGGTTACAAAGAATACTTTGTGCTCCGTTCGGATGCTTACGGCTGGGGCGGCACAATGGCTGCTGAAGGTTATGCATACGACGGAAAAATGATTTCCCAAAACTACCCCGACACTGATGGAGATGGTGATATATGGAATGACTTCCGCACTACCATGCAAGGCGCTAATGTCACCATCGAAGTGGACCACTCTGCTACAGGCAATGTATATGTAACAGCCACTGCTCTCGGAAAAAATGGTACAACAATAGTAGAAACCTATCAACAACCGGTTTCGGCCACTGCTGATATCGTGGCTTTCTTAGTTGCCGATGGTAGCCATTTCGAGATGAAAAAAGCTTACCTTATTCCTTCAAAAGTAACTGTTGTTGAAGATGTCAATCCGGTTTCGATTGCTATTACAGGAGCTCCTGCTTTTGTAGAATTAGGCAATGAAAACTTCTGGGGCGATGCAACAGCTACTGTTACTTTCGCTGATGGTTCTTCGGCTCAGGTTGATTCTACTGATATATCATTCACTGTGATCCCCGATATGAAAACCCTCGGAGTAAAAACAGTGATCGTAGCTTACAACAAAACCAAACAGGGTGCCTACTGCAAAGCTATATCAACTTATTACAAGCTGGAAGTAACCAACCCTGTTGTAAAACTGGAGGTGACTGCCGTCCCGGCCATAACCACCTACTATTACTTCAGCGGCGACCCTATCGTATTCAATACAAAAGGTCTTGTTGTAACAGGAACCTATTCCGACGGCACAAAAGGAGTGATACCAAACGCAACGCTTCAGTTTGGCAAAATTCCAGCGGTGTCAGGGACTCAATCTGTCTTAATTTCTTATGTAGGAGCAACAAAAACAGTGACTACCACCTGCCCGTTGACGCTTGTTAAAGGTATAGCCCAGGTAGGTTTAACCGACATGACAACTGCATGGTGGTCGGCATTCTCCGACGACTACAATGTTGCATCAGGCACGAGCAAAACAATTACTTTGTACTGCTACTCCGACAATGCAGCCAACTATCACAGTCCCTGTACAATTCTACGCAAAGCGGATAAGACAGAAAACGCAGTAGTTCGTATGGACAGCTTCGGTTGGGGCAACGGCTATGGTACAGCCACCCTTACATCCGACTGGAATTGGGATAATTTCTCATCGAGCATAAGTGGTTCTAAGGTAGTCATCACAGTTACAAACAATGGTAACAATACTGCTGATATACTTTACAATGTGACTTACATCAATGGCGAAACGCATTTCCAAAAATATGCGGGTGTAACGGTAGACAGTTCTGATTTGAATTGTGCACTCGTAACAGAAGGATCTTATCTCGTAATTATTAAATAATCACAAAAAAATATTTAAATTATGAAGTATTCATATTTCATTCTATTGGGATTGCTGGCGCTTACACCGGCAACATACGCAGCAGGCAACAGCAATACTGCCCAGATGACAATGGCTCAGGCAGGCAACATAACAATAAAAGGTAAAATCGTTGACGAAAAAAACGAACCACTTCCGGGCGCCACTATTCAACAAAAAGGCACATCCAATGGTGTTATTACCGACGTTGATGGTAACTTCTCAATTTCTGCAGCTTCGGATGCTACGCTGACAGTCTCTTTTATAGGCTTCAGAAGCATTGAAATATCCGTTGGAGGCAAAACGGCACTCGGCAACATCACATTGGTTTCGGAGATAAAAGAACTCAACCAATTGGTAGTGATCGGTTACGGCTCTCAACGCAAGGTTGACCTTACAGGTTCAGTTGCTATTGTCAACACCGAAGAGATGAAGAAAGTTTCAAATTCCAACATCTCAACAATGCTCGAAGGAAAAGTAGCCGGTGTTCAAATTACTTCCGACGGACAACCGGGCGCCGACCCTACAGTACGCATTCGTGGTATCGGCTCGTTTGGTAACACTGCTCCTCTCTACGTTATCGATGGAGTGCCAATGGGAACCACCATTCGCGATTTTTCGCCCAACGATATCGAAACCCTTCAGGTACTTAAGGATGCATCTGCTGCCGCCATCTACGGTTCGCGTGCTGCCAACGGTGTGATTATCATCACAACAAAGCAAGGCAAGAAGAATCAGGCCATGAAGATCAACTACAGTGGCTACTATGGTTTCGATCAGGTTCAAAAAGGAGTGTACGATGTTATGGACTCGTACCAATATGGAGATTATGTGAAAATGGCCTACAATAACAGTGGTATGGATGTTCCTGCCGGATACGATCCTGCCAACGCAAAATATATAGATCCAAGCCAGGTGAACACAAACTGGTTCAATGAAGCGTTCAAAACAGGCATTCGTCAGAATCACAACATCAATATGTCAGGAGGTGGTGCCAACAACACCTACAACATTGGTCTCGACTTCTATAGCCAAAAAGGAACAATGGTAGGTGCCGGTCCTAACTTCGACCGTTACACTGCCCGCGTAAACAACACTATGGATGTTAAGTTTATCAAAATCAAAACAAATATCGTATATAGCCACAGCAGTCAGGACAACATGGCACTTAGCAATGCCAACGAGTACGTTGCTGGCTTATATGGGGCTCAATATCCTGTCATGGCTTCGGCGCTGATTACGCCTCCAACCATCAAGGCTTACGATGCATCAACCTGGGTGCTCGATGATAAAATTTCATCTGCATCGGAATACAGTTATGACTCTTACGGTTATGGTACTTACTACGACGATGTTCACGGAGACTTGCGTGTAACAAACGTTTTACTCACTAACAGTTTGCTTAAACGGAATTCGAAAGTTGACCGCATTGTTGCTTCAGGTTCTGTAACTGTTGACTTTATGGATATGTTAGGGATCAACGACAAGAATCACAAATTGGCCTATAACCTTAATCTCTCGCACAGCAAGACCTTTGTAAAAAATCTGGTATTCGTACCCTCTTTTATACAGAGTACGACAAACTACTTGTCAAAAAGCGGTGAGATATTGACACACGGTACTACTAACTACAGCGATGGATTGATTGAAAATACCCTGACTTACGACGGTATATTTGGTCGCAGCAAGATTAATGCTATTATTGGTCAGACATTTGAGCATAATTCCCAATATATACTCACAGGTATTGGCCACAGCTTGTCCGAGCCCTATTATTTACATTTAAACAATGCAGAGGAGACTGATGCAACAAGCTATGAAGAAGAAAGCGGATTAGCCTCGTATATCGGTCGTCTCAACTACAATTTCGATGATAAATACCTGCTTTCGACAACGGTACGTCGCGATGAGTCCAGCCGTCTTTCTGCCGGTGGGCGCGTGGGCTGGTTCCCTTCGTTATCAGCTGGTTGGCGTTTGGAACGGGAGAGTTTCTTCCCGGTAGCTGAAAAAACGATCAATCTATTCAAAATTCGTGGTAGTTATGGCGAACTGGGTAGTACTTCGAACCTTGGCCCATACGAATATTCGAGTACCATGTTGAGAGGTAACTATACCTATAGCTTTGGCAACACCAAGGTGACCGGTTCATCATTGTCAAACTATGTAAATACCGCCCTCAAATGGGAAGCAAAGAAAACGCTTGATATTGGTCTCGATTTGGGAATGTTCAACAACCAGTTTGAATTTACCTTTGACTGGTTTAAATCAACATCCGAGGACTTGATCTTTGATGTAGCCGTTCCGACAAATGCCGGCGCAACCAATCCGACAGTAAGGATGAATGCGGCAACCATGGTTAACTCAGGTTTGGAGTTCTTGATGGCCTACCACAATCATAACCATGCAATAAAATTTGATATTTCAACCAACCTATCGACCCAAAAGAACGAGGTAATAAAGTTAGGCGTTTCGGGCGAACCCCGTACCGATGGCTACAGCCGCACAGAGGTAGGTCGTGAAGTAGGGGCATTCTATGGTTATGTTTCCGAAGGGCTTTTCCAGTCGCAGGAACAAATAGATAACCGCGTAAATGCAGAAGGCGAACACATCAATCAAAACGGAGCACAACCGGGAGATGTTATCTACGCCGACCTCAACCTCGATGGCGAAATTACGAACGAAGACCAACAGTTCCTGGGCAGTGGTATAGCAAAAATTCATTACGGATTGAGTGCGCGGGCCGAATGGAAAGGTTTCGAGGTGAGCGTCTCTACCTATGGAGCTGCAGGCTTCAAAGCAGTGGATTTTGTTGACGTCACTTTGCGTAGCTCCTACGGTGCACTCAACAAAAGCGTTGAATTGCTGAATGCCTGGACACCGGACAACACAAACACCAATGTGCCCCGCGTAGCCTACAAATCGTCAGGTTCAATCACCAATGATATGTTCAGCCAACGCTTTATTCAAAATGCATCCTATCTGAAAATTGCCAACATCGAAGTGGGCTATAACTTCCCCGACAGATGGTTTGGTAACTATCTTAACGGCGTTCGCATATTTGCATCGGCTCAAAATCTGGCCACTTTGTCTGAATACAAAGGTTACAACGTAGACTTCGCCGGCGGTACATTTACGCCCGGATACAATTACGCATCGTACCCAACACCACGAACCATTATGTTCGGAGCACATTTCGCATTCTAAAAAAATAATTCAAACAAAAACAGAATATCAATATGAAAAATATAAATAGAATTCTAATAATGTTGGCGTTTGTTGGAGGCATAACAGCCTGTAATGACGAACTCAATGTTCAGGACCCAAACAGTCAGACCACATACGATTTTGGCGATTCAGAGTCTGAACTTCAGGAGGCAGTTATCGCGTGCTACAACCGCATACGCCTCGAAGGCACATTTGCCCGCGTTGGTTACACTTTGGATGCTGTACGTGGCGACGAAGTGTGGAACTCATCTCAACAGTGGTACCTGGAGTACGACAACCTTAATTCTCCGGGTACAATAGAAATAGGTGACATGTGGCCATGGCGCGACAACTACCATGTAGTAAACCGCACCAACTTTGTATTATCAAAAGTAGATGTTGTAAAAATGTCGGAAACTTCCTATAATCAGATTGCCGGACAAGCCCTTTTCCTCAGGTCGCTGGCCTATTACAATCTGGCTACCTATTACCAGACTGTTCCGTTGATTACCGACTATGCTTCGTATTCGGACATCAACACCATGTATGCAGCCAACAATACGCAGGACGAGGTGTTCGACCAAATAGAAGCTGATCTCACAAAAGCGATGCAAATATTGCCATCGCGCGATAAAGGTGGCGAATGGGCCAAAGGGCGTGCTACAAGTGGCGCAGCTGCCGGATATCTGGCTCGTACATTGATGTTCCGTCATAAATATGCCGAAGCTTATGTTGTACTGAAAGACATTATCGCCGGCAAGTACGGACATTATGAACTTACAGCCGACTATGGCGATAACTTCAGAGAAAACACTGAAAATAACATAGAAAGCCTTTTCGAAGTTCAGTTTCTGGATTTTGGCACAGGTGGCACCGACGAAGAATGGACTCCCGTAAACATTAGTTCGCAAGCCACTCAGGGTCACGCTGTAGAAAGCAACTACGCTTCTCAGGCATTGGGTAGCTGGGGTGACCTGGCTGGCGCTCCCTGGCTGTACAACCTGTTCAGAAAAGAAAACAGTACAGATGGCCGTCTCGATCCCCGTTTATACTGGACATTGGCTACCTACGAAAATGAATATAACAGCTATACCGGCGCTAAAACGGCGGCATATCCTAACGGAGATCCCCGCAGCAACACTATTTACAAACAAGATTTAACTGCAACTCCTCTATCGAACAATGCACAGGGTGGTATATCAATTGCTAAGTTTACCAATGCGAGAAACAACATCTACAGTTCTATTACCAACGGATTGCATTGTGGAGTCAACCTGCGCCTTATGCGTTACAGCGATGTTTTGCTGCGTGCTGCCGAATGTGAAAATGAGCTCAATGGCCCTACCCAAACAGCTATCGATTACATCAACATCGTTCGCCGCCGCGCTGCGCTTAAAGACCTTAAAGTTTCCGACTTCCCGACGGCCGATGCGCTTTTCGAACAGATAGCAAACGTTGAACGTCCTAAAGAATTTGGTTGCGAAAACGGACGGGGCACTGACTTACTCCGTTGGGGATTTTTCTACAGTGCCGATCGTTTGAATCAGTTGGTCGAACATGCTTATTATAAATTAGCACCAAAAGACGCTGCTGGAAATATAATAGCTTCAACAGAAGAGCTTACAGCCGGAACTGCCAGCGCTTCATCGTTCCAATACTACTATAAAGGACATGAATATTTCCCGATATATCAATCGACGCTGAATGCTAACCCGAACCTTGTAGGCAACTCGGCCAACAAGAATGAAGATAACGGACCTGCTTTCACAGCTAAATGGACGGTTCGTCCTGTTGTAAAATAGAAATTATTCGCCTATATTTGAAACTTCCTTATCAACGTATTCCCGGTATGATGATAAGGAAGTTTTATTTACCAAAAAGTTCAGACACGAAACGGGCATTAAAGTATTTACTATTTTACAATGTACAATTTACTATTTAATAAAGAAAGATAAACAGCATGAAACACCCATGACCGAGATAAAAAATCAGTACACACAAGGAGATGATTAAAATTTCACTAAACATTCTTTGTCCCTTCTTATTCCCCCTTTAGGGGGCTAGGGGGCAGACACAAATTACAAACATATGAAAATAAAGCATTTACTTATTTCTTTGATCGGCATAACTACCTTCTCCTACGTAGGATGCAAAGACGAAGCGCCGCAGCCGGATGATCCCAAGCCTGACACCCTTGCCAATTTCAGTATCCCATCATACGCCGACGATTATTCATCCATTTCATCGTGGAGCAACCGCAACAAGTGGAACCTTGCCAACGTTCACGACCCATCGGTGGCCTACTACAAAGGCTATTACTATATGTACGGCACCGATGCCTCCTATGGCAATGAGGCTGTAGGGCATGGACACTTTCAGGGCAAACGCTCCACCGATTTGGTCAACTGGAATTGGGTAGGCGGACCTTTTTATCAGGCGCCTTCCTGGGTAGCCGACTCGCTCAACGCCATTCGTTCGCGCATGGGACTCGTTGCCATTGCCAAAGAAAATATAATGTATGGTTACTGGGCGCCGGTAGTACGCCGTGTCAATGTTGGCGGACAAGAGCTTTTGCGTATGTACTACAGCATCGTTATCGACAACTACATCAAAACCGGCAAAGCCAATACCACCGCCAACTTTGATGGAAGCTGGACCGAACGCGCCTTTATCGGTATGTGCGAATCGACCGATCCCGCCGGAG
>Ga0209373_10000248_pt1 | contig 112217 bp, 95 predicted proteins | sample Higcelweek5metaG_FD_187173 | JGI IMG/M metagenome (GOLD analysis project Ga0209373, IMG submission 187173) | Freshwater pond sediment microbial communities from the University of Edinburgh, under environmental carbon perturbations - High... | ecosystem: Environmental > Aquatic > Freshwater >...
ATGGGCTCAATCATAGCCCAACGTTGGGCAGATATTTCGTAGCGGCCTGACATGCTTGAGCTCCGCGCAAGAGGAAGTCAATTTTAGTCAGACCGACTTTTCAGACAAGCCCTAGAACAGTGGTTCGATAAGATTGGTACGCCGACGCGACTAACACAGTTGGGTATTACTGAAGACGATTTACCAAAGACCATTGAGAATGTTTTGGGTAATGCTAAATGGTTTGGAATTGCTGACCTTTATACCGAGGAAGTAGTTACTAGCATTCTCCGCCATGCGCTGCGCTGATAAAATCAGCCATTAGCGTTACATTGCCTGAATACTGCTATAGCCGTGCTCTTGAGAGTCCTATGAAAGTATTCAGAGACTGATCATCTGGAATTTTAAAGGATTGTAGCATGTCTGACTGGACATCTGGCTATGTAGCCGATGTGGGTTACACCTATGGTTATTATACCGAGCTAAACCCCCTTCGATCACAACTGGCCTTTTTAATAGCAGGCTTGCTGCCTCCAAAGATGGGCACTCACTGCGAGCTGGGTTTTGGCCAAGGCGTGAGTATTAACATTCATGCAGCTGCCACTCATACCCACTGGTATGGTACCGACTTCAATCCAGCCCAAGCAGGATTTGCGCAAGAGCTACAAGGTAAGTCAGAGGCGTTTGCCAAACTTTTCGATGAGGATTTTGAGACATTTTGTAGCCGCCCTGACTTGCCAGACTTTGATAGCATCAGTTTGCATGGCACTTGGAGCTGGATATCTGATACAAACCGTGCCGTTATTGTTGACTTTGTCCGGCACAAACTAAAAGTCGGCGGAGTACTCTATATCAGTTACAACACTCAACCCGGCTGGGCTCCGATGATCCCAGTACGAGGCTTGTTGACTGACTATGCTAACAGTCAGGCCGCCGCCGGTCAGGGCATATTAGCGCGTATCGAAGCGGCCTTAGGCTTTATGGAGCAAGTACTGGCCGTAGATCCCGCTTATATGCAAGCTAACGCTACAGTGACTGATCGGCTCAGTCATCTGAAGACTGAGAACCTTCGTTATCTGGCCCACGAATACTTTAATCGTGACTGGTCTCCCATGTCTTTTTCGAAAATGGCTGATTGGTTGGCTCCGGCAAAATTAGATTATGCCTGCTCTGCCAATTACCTTGATGTCGTTAACTTTATCAATCTCTCGCCTGAGCAGCAGCAGTTACTGGACGGTATTAGCGACCCCATTTTCCGGCAATCTGTCCGAGATTTTTGCGTTAATCAATATTTTCGCAAAGACTATTGGGTTAAAGGAGCCCGCAGTTTATCTTCAGTCGAACAACTAGAAGCCTTGCGCGCTATTCGAGTAATTTTAGTACAGCCAATGGCAGCAATTTCTCTCTCGGTCACAACCCACCTTGGAGAGGTAAAAATGGATGAAAGCATATACAATCCCATCTTGGATATAATGGCCGACCACCAAGCTCGTAGCCTAGCTGATTTAGAACAATCCTTGCTAAACCAATTAAGTTTCCCTCAGTTGTTACAAGCCGTTTTGGTACTGTCTGGCTTAGGTGCTTTAATGCCTGTACAAGCCATGGCATCCATTGAAGCCAGCCAAGCCAGTACAGAGCGACTCAATAACGCCTTGTTGGATAGAACGCGGTTTAGCAATGATATCCATGCGCTGGCTAGCCCGGTTACAGGCGGTGGCATTTTACTAGGCCGTTCTCGCCAATTATTTTTGTTGGCTTTACAACAGGGAGTTAAAAAGCCCGTGGACTGGGCGAGTTTTGCTTGGGAGATCATGGCCGCTGAAGGGCATAAGCTAAGCAAAGACGGAATCACTCTAGAGGCACCTGAAGATAATATAAAAGAGTTGAATCTCTGGGCTGAGTTATTTGCAGAGCAGCAACTACCCATACTTAGAGCCCTAAAGGTTATCTAGGCGTTTTGTTATTAAAGTGTTAAGGTTTTTCATTCTTGCCCTTAACCACAACAGCAGGAATACCATGAAGCTAGAAGTCAACGGTAAAACCTACGACATTCAGTCTGACGGAAGTACGCCCCTGCTTTGGGTGATCCGCGACGAGCTGGGAATGACCGGCACCAAGTACGGTTGCGGCTTAGCTCAATGCGGGGCCTGCTCAATCTTAGTGGATAACTGGGTCATGCGGGCCTGCGTAATACCGGTTTCCAGTGTGCTAGGGCGCAAAATTACCACCATTGAAGCCATCGAAGCAGACCCCATAGGTCAGCGGGTTGTTGAAGCTTGGGTGGCGCATCAGGTACCTCAGTGTGGTTACTGTCAGTCGGGCCAAGTGATGGCGGCTACTGCCTTGCTGAAGCAAAATCCTCACCCCGATGACCCCGCCATCGACGCGGCCATGACCAATCTATGCCGCTGTGGCACCTATAACGCCATTAAGGCGGCGATTCGGGATCTGGCCGACGATCAAGCAGGAGCCGCTTAATGAGCGATTTTCATCCCTTACACCAGCAGGCCGAGGATCAGTTTCCTAGCGGAGAACCGATCAACATTTCCCGTCGGCGCTTTTTGCTGGCCTCAGCGGGCACTGCGGCGGGAGCTTTGGTTTTAGGCTTTGGTATCCCCATCGGGAGCGTGCGGGCCGAAGCGACAGCGCCAGCGGCTCCGGGCACGCGGATTCCGGCCTTTCTAGAGATTCGCCCGGATAATAAGATTCGTCTGCAATGCCCCTTTATGGAGGGCGGCCAAGGGATTTTCACCGCCATGGCCCAGATTGTGGGCGAAGAACTAGACGCTGACCCGACAAGCTTTATCGTAGAGGCCGCGCCGCCGGGGAATGACTATAAAGTGATGCGCGGAGGACGGCGTATTACCGGAGGCAGCAATTCGGTTCGTTCCAGCTATGAAACTATGCGCCGTCTGGGCGCTGTGGCTCGGCAAATGCTCATGCAAGCCGCTTCCAATCAATGGGCTGTTCCTTTAGATAGCCTGACTACCGAGCCCGGCAAAGTCATTCATAAGGCTTCGGGACGCACGCTGGAATACGGACAATTGGCTGCACAGGCCCTTGATTTACCGGCTCCCGATGCTATGAGCATCCCATTGCGCGACCCTAGCCAGTTCCGTTGGATTGGAAAATCAGTACGCCGTTTGGATGGGAAAGATAAATCCACGGGCCAAGCCATCTACTCCATAGATTGCCGCGTTGAAGGCATGTTGCAAGCCGCCGTACAGCATCCACCGCGATTGGGACTAAAGATTGGCCGCATTCTGAACGAAGCTCAGGTACGGGCCATGGCGGGTGTTCACTCCGTGCACCGTCTTTCCAACGAGGCCGTGGCGGTGGTGGCCGAGCGCTGGTGGAATGCCAAGGTTGCGGTGGCCGCCTTACAGGTGGATTGGCAAGAACCGGAGGCAGGCAGCACGGCTCGATACGTCCCGGCAGATTTTTCGACCCTCGCCTTCAGTCAGCACCTAGCCAATCAGACGGGCGCAGGAGAGGTAGCGGAAGCCAAAGGCGACGCCGCCAAAGCATTGCAAGAAGCCACAACAGGGGTTGAAGCCACCTACCACAGCCAGTACCTGCACCACGCCCAACTGGAACCGCCCTCAGCCCTAGCGCGTTTTAATGCCGATGGCTCTTTAGAGCTGTGGCTGCCCAATCAAGCCCCAGAAATGGCGCAGGACGATGTCGTTAAGCGCACCGGCCTTAAGCCTGAGCAAGTCATCATCCACTCGCCATTGCTGGGCGGATTCTTTGGTCGCCACTTTCTGTACGAGACGGCCATTGCTTACCCTCAAGCCATCGAACTGGCCAAAGCCGTAGGGCGGCCTGTTAAAGTGATTTGGAGTCGTGAAGAGGAATTCTTGCGCGATACCCTGCGCCCTATGGCCGCTGTTCGTTTTCGAGGCGGCTTGGATGCCTCAGGAATGCCCATTGCCCTTGAGGCCATCAGCGCCTGCGAAGGCCCCACGGAAAGCCTGCGCGGGCACGGCAAGAGCATCGACCCCAGCGCAGTAGAAGGGCTGGCGGGAAAATCCTACGCTATTCCCAACAGCCGCATCGCGCAGATTTACGTCAAAAACCCAGTGGCCTTGGGCTATTGGCGCTCTGTAGGCAACTCGATGAATGACTTTTTTTTCGAGGCGTTCTTGGACGAATTGGCCGACAAGGGCAATCAAGACCCTTTGGCGCTCCGCCTGAAACTGCTGGAAGGCAATGCCCGCTTGACTCATCTACTGAAGGCTGTAGTTGAACTGTCCGGTGGTTGGAAGCGCGGGCCTTTTAGCGCAGAAGACGGAAGCCTTCGGGCGCGTGGACTGGCCATGGCTTCGCCCTTTGGTTCCGAAGCGGCGGTTATCGCTGAGGTTTCCATCGAAAAAGGTAGCGTTCGAGTCCACGATATTTGGCAAGCCATCGATCCCGGTAGCATCGTCAATCCGGCCATTATTGAGGCGCAGGTCGCGGGTGCAACGGCCTTGGGCTTATCGCAAGTGTTGCTTGAAGAAGTCATCTACGAAAAAGGACAGCCGCTGGCCCGCAACTACGACCGTTATCCCATTCTGCCGCCCAGTCGTATGCCGCGCGTTCATGTGAAGATTGTGGAAAGCGGGGCCAAAATGGGCGGCATTGGAGAGCCGCCACTCCCAGCGGTACCGCCTGCCGTAGCCAACGCGGTGTCAAGGCTCACGGGGCAACGCATCCGCAGCATGCCGCTCTCGCAGTACAGCTTCAAAGCCTAACTAGGCGAGCAGCCTAATGGATGCTCAGGGCACAGGGCGAATCCAGATGAATGAACCGATACTAAAAACCCTGCCAAGGGTGATTGTTTTGGCTGCCGGGCAAGGCAGCCGCTTTAAAGCCTCTGGCGGCCTAGGCTCAAAACTAGAGGCTCTGTTACAGGGCCGTAGTGTTCTCGAGCATGTGCTCCGAGCTGTTGCCCAAGCGAATTTGCCCGCTCAACTGGTTACAAAAGCCGAAGGGCCGGGAATGGGCGATTCGATTGCCCAAGGTGTACGGCTGACTTCTGAAGCCTCAGGGTGGCTGATTCTGCCGGGAGACTTGCCATTGATTAGCGCCCACAGCCTCATTCAGGTGGCAGAACAGCTGTCTCAAGGGCCGCATTCCGTGGTGGTGCCTTTCAACGCAGGACAGCGCGGCCATCCTGTGGGGTTTCAGCGCCGCTATTTTACCGATCTAGCCCAATTGACAGGTGAACAAGGGGCAGCGGCCATCGTCAAAAAAGCCCGTGCCTTGGGACAGGTATTGGACTTATCCCTAGAAGATCCGGGCTGTGTCCAAGACATCGACACCTTAGAAGACCTAGAGCGTGCGAAAAACGTGGCATTGGCGCTGCAACGAGGAGCCGTTAATGGAACAGATTGATCTGATGGTACTGCGGACACTGCGCGACTGGATTCGCTTGGGCAAACGGACACTGCTGGCCACTGTGGTGCGCACTTGGGGCTCATCACCGAGGCCGATTGGATCGCTCATGGCACTCAGCGAAGATGGCCAGAGGGTTGGCTCGGTTTCAGGCGGCTGTATTGAGGATGACTTGGCCTATCGCTACAGCCGAGCCATTGAGGAAAACACCATTCCAGAGTGCCCCCCTGAGTTAGTCAAATACGGAGTAACGGCAGACGAAGCCCAGCGTTTTGGCTTGCCCTGTGGTGGAAGCTTAGAGCTGTTGCTGGAGTTCAACCCTGAACTGCCTGCTCTCAACGAGTTACTGGGCTGGCTAGATCAGGGGCTTTTGGCGCGCAGAACGGTCGATTGTCGTAGCGGACAGCTAAGGCAATCCGTCACTCAGCGACCAGAACCCCTTGATTTTCAACCGGAGCGGCTGAGCTACACCCTTGGCCCCAGTTATCGCCTATTGCTGATCGGAGCAGGGGCTTTAAGTGAGTATCTGGCTACTATGGCACTGTTTAATGGTTTTCGAGTGACGGTCTGTGATCCGCATTTACAGTACATGGGCACAGCCTTGGCTCCAGAAGTCGAGATTATCACCGCCATGCCAGACGATGCGGTACAGGCATTTCGTCCCGATAGCCGCACGGCCATTGTGGCCCTCAGCCACGATCCCAAGCTGGACGATTTGGCGCTATTGGTTGCGCTAGATAGCCCGGCTTTTTACATAGGAGCCATTGGCTCCAGAAGAAACACAGCGAAGCGCCGAGAGCGCTTAACTGAGCATTTTGGCCTTTCAGACGCCTGCTTAAACCAACTGAAAGCCCCTGTGGGCATCCATATTGGCAGCAAAACGCCCGCTGAAATTGCCGTCAGCATCATGGCGGAAATCATCGCCGTCAAAAATGGAGTGAGCTTGCCTCGAGAAATGTCCGTAGCAGAGGGCAAGCAACTGGCTGAATTCCCTAGGTAACTAAGTGGCTAAAAACGCATAAAATAGGCACTGTAAAAGTACTATTTTTGGACATCTTCAGCCATTTTCGAGATAGCCCAGCGAATGGCGTTAGGCTTGCTTCTGCCCGTTTTGTTAGCCAAGACTTCAAGCTGCTCAAACTCATACTCGTTGAAAGGCACGCGGATCGCTTTGTAGTCGCGCTTGGCTTTAGGCTTCAGGGCTGAGCGTTCAGGCATTCCATCGACGGCAACGGCACAAAGGCTCACCAAGTCCCTTGAGAGCTGTCGTCGGAATCTCAATTGACAGTTATGGTGGCAGCACGCAGAGCCGCATTAGCTACTGCAATTTTTAAATGGTAGTCCGCTGTTTTAGTTGCGGACTTTATTGATTAAACCCCTTTAAAAGCTGACATCCTTATCTAGGTGTATGGTTCCAGCCTGTAGGGTTAATCATCCCGTGTTAGCACTTCCAATAGCTCAATTTCGAAAATAAGGTTGGAGTGGGGCTTGATATGCTCGCCAACTTGACGCTCACCGTAGGCCAGATGTGCAGGCACAAATAATTGGCGTTTTCCTCCCACCTGCATGCCCATCAAGCCCTGATCCCAGCCTTTAATGACGCGACCTGTACCTATGACGCATTGAAAAGGCTTGCCGCGCTCGTAAGAGGAATCAAATACCCTGCCATCCTCCAGTGTGCCCTTATAATTTGTGGTAATCAGCGCGCCTTTGACGACAGCTTTACCTTCTCCGAGGCGTAAATCAACTATGTTGAGTTCTTGGGTCATGACTAGTCCTTGAGGGGTTTAGGAAGTAAATTTACCAGCAGCCACTTATAAAAACATATTTCTAAAAAATCAACTAAATAATGCTTCTCGCACTCAACTATAACTCATAAAATGAGCAACTCTTTAGTTAGGTGATAACACTTATTAATTATTTATAATATTACCAAAGACAGGCATCAGTGATAGATTAGCTCAGTGTACAGTCCGTGCGGGAGTAATCACTATGCCTCTCCAACGCTCATCTTCAGTAGAGCCTGTCGATCTTTTGATCATCGGTGGCGGCATCAATGGTGTAGGTATTGCCGCAGATGCGATCGGGCGCGGTCTTTCGGTGTGCCTGTGCGAGCAGGGCGATTTAGGGCAATACACCTCCTCGGCCAGCAGCAAGCTGATCCATGGCGGGCTGCGTTATTTGGAGCAATACGAGTTTGCGCTGGTACGCAAGGCGCTGGCCGAGCGCGAAGTGCTGCTGGCTAAGGCTCCGCATCTGATTCACCCGTTGCGCTTTGTGTTGCCCCATCAGCCACATTTGCGCCCGGCTTGGCTGATTCGAGCCGGGCTCTTTCTGTACGATCACCTAGGCTCGCGTAAACGGCTGGCGGGCTCCGGTTGTCTGCGTTTTGATGGCGACAGTCCACTGAAAGCGGAGTTTCAAATAGGTTTTGAGTATTCCGATTGCTGGGTGGACGATGCGCGCTTGGTGATTGCTAACGCGCAAGCGGCGGCTGAGGGTGGTGCAGAAATTTTGACCCGTACCCGCTGCGTTAGCGCGGTTCGCCAAGGCGCGCTGTGGCAGGTGGGCTTGCAAGGTGCCGATGGTCAGTTGCAGTACCGCACCGCCCGCGCCTTGGTTAATGCCGCAGGCCCTTGGGCTGTGCGGGTGCTGGAGGATTGCCTGCAACTGAGATCGCCCCATAGCTTACGGCTTGTGCGCGGCAGCCATTTAGTGGTGCCACGTTTATACAGCGGCGCACATGCTTATATCCTGCAAAATGAAGATCAGCGCATCGTGTTTGCTATTCCCTATCTGGATCAATTCACCTTAGTAGGCACTACCGATTGCGAGTATCGGGGCGATCCTGCAGAGGTGACTATGACGGAGCAGGAGCAAAGCTATCTGCTGGCGATTATTCAGCGCTATTTCAAGCAGCCTATTCGTCCGGAAGCGATTGTGCAGCGTTTTTCCGGGGTGCGTCCGCTGTTCAATGATCAATCTGACGACCCCTCTGCGGTAACGCGCGACTACAGTCTGGCGTTATGCGCCACAGCGGGAGAAGCGCCGCTGCTGTCGGTATTTGGCGGCAAACTCACCACGTACCGTTTATTAGCCAAGGCGGTGCTGGATCAGCTCCGGCCATTTTTTGCTCAGATGGGCGACTGCCAAACCGCTCGGTCACGGCTTCCCGGTAGCGAGCACCTGTTAAATCAGGCTGAATGGGAGCGGCGTTACCCTTGGTTAAATGTGGCTGTGTTGCGGCGCTGGCTCCGTCAGTACGGCTGCCGTGTTGAGCATCTGTTGACCTCAGTGCAGCATTTGGACGATTTGGGGCCGGAATTGGCTCCGGGGCTGTATGCCCGTGAAGTTGATTATCTATGCCAGCAGGAATGGGCGCAGACTGCTGAGGATATTCTTTGGCGGCGTACCAAGCTGGGGTTATTTTTGACTAACGAGCAGGTTGAGGCGGTGCGCGTCTATATGGAAAGCCTGCTGCATTCAAAACCCTAGGTGGCTTGGCCTTCTATCCATTGACTCCACCCCCCATCCCCCCTAACCTGCGCCCTTTGCTTCAGGTGCTCCGCCGCTTTTGCCGCGCGGAGTGAAACAGGGAAGCCGGTTCATCCATGTAGAGTCCGGCGCTGCCCCCGCAACGGTAGACGAGTCAAACAGCCGCTTAGGCCACTGTGCAGAGCATGGGAAGGCGCGGCTCAGGTCTTTTTTAAGACCCCTCGTAAGCCCGGAGACCGGCCTGAAGCTTCATCGCCCTTAAGTTGCGCGGGTGGCGCAACGGAGTAGCCGCCATGCTCGATCTGATCTGCCTGCCTATTGCCGGGAGCTGCCCGTGAGCAGCGACAATGAACGCGAAGCCCGCCACAAAGCCCGCATGCAGCGCAAAAAAGCCCTGATGGACGATAAAATCGCCCAATCTCAACAAGAGCGCGGCCTGCTGCTGATCAATACCGGCAACGGCAAGGGCAAGAGTAGCGCGGCCTTTGGCCTATTGGCCCGCGCGCTAGGTCACGACATGCAGGTAGCGGTGGTGCAATTCATCAAGGGCGCGGCCAGCACTGGAGAGGAGCGCTTCTTTCGGCGTTTTCCCGAACAGGTACGCTACTACGTGATGGGTGAGGGCTTTACTTGGGAAACCCAAGACCGCCAACGCGACGCAGAGCAAGCACAACAGGCTTGGGCCATCGCGCGCAGTCTTTTGCAAGACCAATCCTTACAGCTCATTGTCTTGGATGAGCTGAACATCGCCCTTAAGCACGGCTATCTGGCGCTTGAACCAATACTGGCTGACTTACAAGCCCGTCCCACGCATCAACATGTGGTGATTACCGGGCGCGGCGCTCCGGCCGCTTTGATAGAAGCAGCCGATACCGTCACCGAGATGGCGCTGGTTAAGCATGCGTTCAAAGACGGTGTGAAAGCCCAGCCGGGAATCGAATACTGATGCGCCTCTGTCCTGCGCTGTTGATTGCTGCCCCCGCTTCGGGGCAGGGAAAAACCCTAGTTACAGCGGCCTTGGCCCGGCTGCATGTGCAGCAAGGACGACGGGTACGGGTGTTTAAGTGTGGCCCGGATTTCCTCGATCCGATGATTTTGGCCCACGCCAGCGGCCAGCCGGTCTATCAACTTGACCTCTGGATGGTTGGCGAAGCGGAATGCCGTCGTCTGCTCTGGCAAGCCGCCGCTGAGGCCGATCTGATTCTGATTGAAGGGGTGATGGGCCTGTTTGATGGCGCACCCTCTGCGGCTGACTTAGCACGGCGTTTCGGCGTGCCGGTATTGGGCGTGATTGACGCTGGAGCCATGGCCCAAACCTTCGGGGCATTGGCCCACGGCTTGGCCAGTTTTCAGCCGGACTTACCCTTTGCCGGGGTGCTGGCCAATCGTACTGGCAGTGCGCGGCATGGCGACATCCTGCGCGATAGCCTGCCTCCAGCACTGCGCTGGTTTGGGGCTTTGCCGCGTCGGGTGGAGTTAGAGCTGCCGCATCGCCATCTTGGCTTGGTGCAAGCGCAGGAACTGGCTGACCTAGACAGCCGCCTCGATGCCGCTGCCGAGGCTCTCGCCCAAAGTGCCGATACAGCATTGCCTGCGCCCGTCGCCTTCTATGCCCCCGAAATAACACCCATAGCGCCATTGCTGGCCGGAGTGCGCATCGGTGTGGCACAGGATGCGGCCTTTGCGTTTTTATATCAGGCCAACTTAGCTTTACTGCGCGATTTGGGCGCGACCCTGCACTTTTTCTCACCCTTGCAGGATCAAGCCTTGCCAGAGCTAGACAGCCTATATCTGCCCGGTGGCTATCCAGAGCTGCACCTACAGGCGCTAGCAGACAATACGAGCATGCAGCAGGCGATCCGCGCTCATCATCAGGCGGGCAAACCACTGCTGGCTGAATGTGGCGGCATGCTCTATCTGCTGGAAGAATTAAGGGATGCAGTAGGGCAGTCCGCAAAACTACTCGGCTTACTGCCGGGACAGGCACAGATGCAAAGCCGCTTAGTCGCCCTAGCCTTGCAGGAAGTCGAGCTGCCCGAAGGCCGCTTGCGTGGACACAGTTACCACCATTCGCGGCTGAATGTGGCGCTGGAGCCCTTGGCGCGAGGGGTTTGTCCTAACGGTAAGCCGCTGGCTGAGGCGGTGTTTCGCTTGAGTCGTCTGACGGCGTCTTATATCCATTTCTACCTGCCTTCTAACCCGGAGGCAGCCGCTGCGCTGTTCCAGCCATGAATCCCCATGCCTTCAGTGAGGCCGAACGCGCCGCCCTGTATCGCGCCATCGCCGAACGCCGAGACATGCGCCATTTCAGTGGCGGCAGTGTTGCGCCTGAAGTGTTGCAGCGCCTGCTGAATGCCGCCCACCAAGCGCCTAGCGTCGGCTTGATGCAGCCTTGGCGTTTTATCCGCATCCAGCGCCCTGAGCGGCGCGTGGCTATTAAAGCCTTGGTAGAACAGGAGCGCCAGCGCACGGCCGAAGCATTGGGTGAGCGCGGTGCGGCCTTCATGCAGCTCAAAGTGGAAGGCATCGCCGAGTGCGCCGAACTGCTGGTCGTGGCGCTGATGGAAGGCCGAGAGGCGCATATTTTTGGCCGCCGCAGTCTGCCGGAGATGGATCTAGCTTCGGTGGCCTGTGCCATCCAAAACCTGTGGCTGGCTGCCCGCGCTGAGGGTTTGGGTATGGGTTGGGTGTCGCTGTTCGATCCTGAAGCATTGGGTAGGCTGTTACATCTGCCAGAAGGCGCTAAGACAGTGGCCATTCTTTGTTTAGGGCCGGTGGCGGCTTTCTATGAGCAACCCATGCTGGTGGCCGAGGGTTGGACGCAGCAACAACCTCTGCAAGCCCTGCTCTACGATGACGATTGGGGACAGCATTCATGTTAAGCACAGCGCTGGTCGTGGTGGCAGCTTTGCTGCTGGATCGCTGGCTGGGTGAGCCGCAACGCGGGCATCCGCTGGTTGCTTTCGGCGCATTAGCGGATGGCCTAGAACAACGCCTCAACCCAGAGGAGCAGGGCGGGCGATGGGCCGGAGTACTGGGCTGGAGTCTAGCCGTGTTGCCCTTGAGCCTGTTGGCCGCTGTATTGGCCCAGATACCGGGGCTGGATATGGCAATTGAAGTTATAGCCCTGTATCTGGCCATTGGTCTGCGCAGTCTGCATGAGCACGCCCAACCCATCATCAAAGCCCTACGTGCCCAAGACTTACCGGAAGCACGGCGGCGCGTGGGCTACATCGTCAGCCGTGATACCCGCAGCCTAGATGAAACCGGCATAGCCCGTGCCGCCACCGAATCGGTACTGGAAAACGGCAGCGATGCGGTCTTTGCGGCACTGTTCTGGTTTGTGCTGGCCGGTGCGCCGGGGGTTGTGCTTTATCGCCTAAGCAACACGCTGGATGCCATGTGGGGTTATCGCACGCCGCGCTTTTTGTATTTCGGTTGGGCCGCCGCGCGTTTGGATGATTTCTTGAATTATCTGCCCGCCCGTTTGGCCGCCTTAAGCTATGCCCTGTGCGGCCATACTGCCAGCGCCTTGCGTTGTTGGCGGCAGCAAGCGCCTTTGTGGGACAGCCCCAACGCCGGGCCGGTGATGGCCAGTGGGGCCGGGGCTTTGCACGTATCGCTAGGCGGCGCGGCCTGCTATCAGGGGGAATGCCACCAGCGCCCTGTATTGGGAGAAGGGCCAGCACCTTGCGCCCAAGATATTCAGCGCGCCTTGCAACTGTTACAGCGGGGCCTTTGGCTTTGGGTGCTGCTGTTGCTGCTCGGAGGGCTGCTAGATGCTTGAACACGGTGGTCGCTTGCACGCCGCTGTGCAGCAGTACGGCATTCCGCTGGCAGATTGGCTAGACCTATCCACCGGGCTAGCGCCTTGGCCCTTTAAGCTGCCGGAAATTCCCCCTGCCGTTTGGCAACGCCTACCCGATAGTGGCGATGGCTTGGCTGAACAAGCTGCTCACCACTACGCTGCCACACAGGCCTTACCGGTGGCGGGTTCTCAAGCGGCTATCCAAGCGTTGCCCTTGCTACGCCCCTTCAGTCGGGTGGGTATTTTATCGCCCTGCTATGCCGAACACGCCTACCACTGGCAGCGGGCTGGTCATGCTGTGCAATGGCTGGATGAGTCCGCTGTGGAGCAGGCGCTCCCGGCGCTGGATGTACTGGTGGTGGTCAATCCCAATAACCCCACGGCTCGCTTGCTGCCTGCCGAACGCCTGCGCCAGTGGCATCAGCAACTGGCGGCGCGCAATGGCTGGTTGCTGGTGGACGAAGCCTTTATGGATGCCCAGCCGGAGCAAAGTCTAGCGGCAGACAGCCATCAAAAAGGGCTGATTGTGCTGCGTTCCTTTGGCAAATTTTACGGATTGGCCGGAATACGACTGGGCTTTGTCCTTGCCGAAGCCAGCTTATTGAGCCAACTGGAAGAACAGCTCGGCCCTTGGGCGGTCAGCGGCCCCGCGCGCTGGATTGCCAAACACTGTCTGTCGGATCAAGCAGCCCATCAGCAGCAACGTGAAGCCTTGCAACAGGCCAGCACTCGTTTGCGCGCGTTGCTAAATACACAGGGCTGGCCGGTGGCGGGAGGCTGTGCGCTCTTTCAATGGCTGACCACACCGCTGGCTGAGGCGCTTCATCAGCATTGCGCCCGCCAAGGCATTCTACTGCGCCAGTTTACTGAACCGGCCAGCCTGCGCTTTGGCCTCCCGGCCAGCGAAGCCGATTGGCAACGACTAAGTCACGCCTTACAGTGCTTCAGGAGCCCCTTATGAATCGCGCCACCACCCTGATGATTCAGGGCACCACCTCGGATGCAGGCAAGAGCACGCTGGTCACCGCCCTGTGTCGTTGGTTGGCGCGGCAGGGTGTTGCCGTGGCTCCCTTCAAGCCGCAGAACATGGCCCTCAACAGCGCCGTGACGGCTGATGGCGGCGAGATTGGCCGCGCCCAAGCGGTGCAAGCCCAAGCCGCTGGGCTGGAACCTCATACCGATATGAATCCCATCCTGCTCAAACCCAATACCGATATTGGCGCGCAGGTGATCGTGCAGGGTAAAGCCATCGGCAACATGCCCGCGGCGCTTTATCACCAGTACAAACCGCAGGCCATGCAAGCGGTGCTGGCCTCGCATCAACGGCTATCGAGTCAATATCAGGTGATTATGGTGGAGGGTGCCGGTTCTCCGGCAGAGATCAACCTGCGCGCCAACGACATCGCCAATATGGGCTTTGCCGAGGCGGTGGATTGCCCGGTCATTTTGATGGCTGATATTGATCGGGGTGGGGTCTTTGCTCATCTGGTCGGCACGCTGGCCTTGCTGTCACCCAGCGAGCAAGCGCGGGTACAAGGCTTGGTAATCAATCGTTTTCGGGGCGATCTGGCCTTGCTGCAACCGGGGCTGGATTGGCTGGAGCAGCGTACCGGCAAACCCGTGCTCGGCGTGCTGCCTTACCTGCATGACTTTCACCTAGAAGCCGAAGATGCTCTCGATCAGCGCCAACGCCCGACGACTGGCAAGGCGCTACGGGTGATCCTGCCGGTGCTGCCGCGCCTGAGCAATCACACCGACTTCGACCCGCTGCGCCTGCATCCTCAGGTGGATTTGCAGTTCATCGGCCCCGGCCAGCCTATTCCAACGGCAGATTTGATTATCTTGCCCGGCTCCAAAAGTGTGCGCGCCGACCTCGCCCGTTTGCGTGAACAGGGCTGGGAGACTGCCATCCAACGTCATTTGCGTTATGGCGGCAAGCTGTTGGGCATCTGTGGTGGCTTGCAGATGCTTGGCCAGTCCATTGCCGATCCGCTGGGGCTGGAAGGCGATCCCGGTCAAAGCCCCGGCCTTGGCCTGCTGGACTTTGACACCACCTTGGAAGCCGAAAAACAACTGCGCCGGGTAGGGGGGCAACTTTGTCTGGAGTGCGCGCCCATCAGCGGTTACGAAATTCACGCCGGTGTCAGCCGTGGCCCCGCATTAGCAAGGCCCGCTCTGTACCTAGACGACGGTCGGCCTGATGGCGTGCAAAGCGCCGATGGGCAAATCCTCGGCACTTACCTGCATGGCCTATTCGAAGAGCCTGCGGCTTGTAGCGCCTTATTGCGCTGGGCTGGCCTAGAATCGCCCCTCGCCTTCGACTATCAGGCTCGCCGCGAACAGGATATTGAACGGCTGGCCGACCAAGTGGAACAGCACCTAGATACTGCCCGCTTACGCCAACTCTGTGGACTGAAGCATGCTTGAACTGATCCTTGGGGGCGCGCGCTCCGGCAAAAGTCGTTTGGCGGAACAACGCGCCTTAGCCAGTGGCTTGGCCGTCACCTATATCGCCACCAGTCAACCCTTGGATGGCGAAATGAACGCGCGCATTCAACAACACCGCGCCCGTCGTCCCTCAGATTGGGCGCTGCTGGAAGAACCGCTGGCCTTGGCGCAGGCGCTGCAAGAACAGGCCGCTCCAGACCGTTGTCTGTTAGTGGATTGCCTAACCCTATGGCTGACCAATCTGCTGATGCTGGATGATCCCGCCCGGCTGGCCCTTGAACGTCAAACCTTACTGGATTGCCTGCCCCAACTGCCCGGCCATATCCTATTGGTCAGCAACGAAACCGGCATGGGCGTGGTGCCCCTAGGTGAACTGACCCGCCGCTATGTCGACGAAGCCTGTTGGCTGCATCAAGCCCTAGCAGCCTGCTGCCCAAGGGTAACGCTGGTGGTGGCCGGTTTACCGCTGAGCCTCAAGGAGCCCTTGCATGACTGACGCACTCTGGTGGCAAAGCCCTTGCCGCAAACCCAACCCCTTAGCCGAAAGCGCGGCGCGCGTGCGCCAACAGCAACTCACCAAACCTAGCGGTGCCTTGGGCCAACTGGAAGCACTGGTCATTCGGCTGGCGGCTTTGCAAAACACCGATTGCCCCCAGATCAGTCGGCCTTGGCTAAGCCTGTTTGCTGGGGATCACGGCGTAGTTGAAGAGGGTATCTCGGCCTATCCGCAAGCAGTTACCGTGCAGATGCTGCGTAACTTTGTGGCCGGTGGTGCGGCCATCAGCGTGCTGGCTAAGGCTCAAAATATCGCCCTAGAGGTCGTGGATGTAGGCACCAAGGATCTCGAACTCTCGCTACCCGGCGTGCAACACCTGCGCCTTGGCCCCGGAACCGCCAACTTCACTCAGCAACCGGCCATGACTGAGCTGCAATGTCAGGCGGCGCTGATGGCTGGGCGTCTGGCCTTACAACGCGCCAACGCCCAGAACGCCGACCTCTTTCTTGCTGGAGAAATGGGCATTGGCAACACCACCGCCGCCAGCGCCTTGGCCTGCGCCCTAACCGAGTATAGCCCTGCCCAACTGACCGGCCCCGGCACTGGGCTGGATGCGCGCGCTGTGCAACACAAACAAGCGGTGATTGCCCGCGCCCTGCAACAACATCAAGCCCAGCTGAGCGATCCCTTGGAAGCCCTGCGCCGTCTGGGTGGCTTCGAACTGGCCGCGCTGACCGGCGCTTATTTGGCCTGTGCCCAACAGGGCATTCCGGCCTTGGTGGATGGCTTTATCTGCACAGCAGCGGCTCTCTGCGCGGTACGGCTGAACCCCGCTTGCCAGCCGTGGCTGCTGTTTGCCCATGCGGGAGCGGAACCCGGCCATGCCTTGTTGCTTAAGCAGCTCGACGCCAAACCACTATTGCAACTGGAGCTGCGATTAGGTGAAGGCACAGGTGCCGCACTGGCCTTGCCGCTGATTCAACTGGCCTGCACCCTGCACCGCAATATGGCCACCTTCGCCGAAGCCGCTGTGGCTGATCGCCTGACATGAGCCTGCATCTGGATCTACTGCGCCACGGAGAAACCCAACTCAGCGGCTTTCGCGGCAGCCTCGACGATGCCCTAACCGAACGCGGCTGGCAGCAAATGCGCGAAGCTGTGAGCGGGCAGGGTGGCTGGCAGCGCATTATCAGTTCCCCCCTGCAACGCTGCCGCTCCTTTGCGGAGTGGCTGGCAGCGGAACGCCAATTGCCCCTGCATCTAGCCGCACATCTACGCGAGCTGCATTTTGGTGATTGGGAAGGCCGAACGGCTGCCGAGCTGATGGAGAAAGACAGCCAAGCCTTAGGCCAGTTTTGGACAGATCCTTACCGCTTCACCCCGCCTAATGGCGAACCCCTGAGTGACTTTAGCCAGCGTATTCAACAAGCACTGCAACAGCTTTCCCAGCAGTATGCGGGCGAGCACCTGCTACTGATTACCCACGGTGGCGTGATGCGCTACTTACTGGCTCAAGCTCGTGGCCTACCGAGGGAGCAGCTCTTGCAAGTAGAGGTGCCCCATGCGGCGCTGTTTAGCCTGCACAGCCAAGCTAGCCATCTGTACGAAGGCCCGCCATGCAAGCACTGCTGATCGCCCTGCAATTTCTCACCCGCTTACCCATCCACCTAAAGGCGATGCCTAGCCCAGAAGCCATGGGCCGTTCGCTGCTTTGGTATCCTGCCGTAGGTTTGCTGATTGGACTGGCGCTGCTGATCATGCAATGGCTGTTGCACGGTGCAACACCCGCCATACAGGCAGCACTGTTGCTCAGCTTCTGGGTGCTATTGACCGGCGGCTTGCACCTTGATGGTCTGGCAGACAGTGCTGATGCTTGGGCCGGTGGCTTTGGCGATAGAGAACGTACCCTCCGCATCATGAAAGACCCCCGCAGCGGCCCCATAGCCATTGTGGCGCTGGTATTGGTTTTACTGCTCAAATTTGCGGCCTTGCAATCTTGCCCGCCGCTGGCCTTGCTGTTAGCACCTTGGTTGGCGCGGAGTCTGCTGCCGTTGCTGTTCTTAACAACAGCCTATGTCCGGGCAGGCGGACTAGGCGCTAGTTTGGCAGAACACCTGCCGCGCCGCGCGTTAGTGCTGTGTTTGGCTATACAGGCGATATTGCTGCTGTGCCTGGCAGCTTGGACGGGCGCATTGGCCTTGTTGGGAGCGCTGTTATTATTTGCCGTCCTACGCCATCTGATGTGCCAACGATTGGGCGGCACCACAGGCGATACCGCTGGAGCCTTGGTTGAACTCACAGAGGCACTGATCCTAATACTGCTCAGCCTACTTTAGATAAGTCGGAGTTGGATTGTCCTCCCCACAGCGATCGCTCAGAATGCCCATATCTTCAATGAGAGCATCAGATACCTTATGGCCTTGATATACCGCCAATGCCTCAGACTGCTCTGTGCAGTACTGGCCATGACCATGGCCTCTTGCACAGGAATAGGCACCGAACGCCCGCCCTTGGGTCAGAAGGATTTTGCGAGCTATCAGCGCGAAACCACCGAATGGCTAATTAAATACCGCGCCTTCCAGACCAATAACCCTTCCGCTGAAGTGGTGTGGAATGCTCCTAAAGAATGGCGGCCCAATGGAAAGCCCCAGCGTGGCGTCTTGTTGATTCATGGCTTGGGCGATTCACCTTGGTCATTTCAAGATGTAGCAGAGCAACTGGCTAAGCAGGGCTTTTTAGTCCGCACGCTGCTGCTGCCCGGCCATGGCACCCAACCGGCGGATATGCTGGATGTACGCTTAGAAGAATGGCGCACCTTGGTCAGCGAACAAGCGGCCATTTTACAGCACGAAGTTCCGCAGCTCTATTTGGGCGGATTTTCCACCGGAGCCAACCTAGCCCTTGAATACGCCAGTAGCCATGCCGAGGTAGCAGGGCTGCTGCTGTTTTCTCCCGCTTTTCGCGCCAGTACCGGTTACGATTGGCTAGCCCCCCTAATCAGCTGGGCCAAACCTTGGCTGCGCGCACCTGACAGCAAAGCCCCTCAGCAAAATGCCGTGCGTTACCTCAATATGCCGACAAATGGCTTTGCCCAGTTCTACCACAGCAGCGTGGCCGCGCAGACTTGGCTTGAGCAACAAGGCTACGATAAGCCCGTGTTCATGGTGGTGGCCAAAAATGACTCCGTATTGGACACCCCGTACCTGCTGCATACCTTCCAGACCCGCTTTAGCCATCCGTCTAGCCGACTGATTTGGTACGGTGATTGGCCAAAAGAGCAGCCGCTGGACTCGCGTATTTTGGTGCGCTCGGATCTTCTACCTGCTCAAAACATCAGCCAGTTTTCCCACATGAGCCCGCTGTTTGCGCCCAATAATCCGCTGTACGGCCAGCAGGGTAGCCTACGAATTTGCTGGAATGGGCAAGACAGCACCGCCACGCAAGCCTGCGAGCAGGGTGCCCCGATTTGGTTTTCCGATTGGGGCTATCGGGAGAGCGGAAAAATTCACGCGCGCCTTACCTACAACCCCTATTTTGACTGGCAAACCGACGTGATGGCGCAGGTGTTCCGTGCAGCTAACGCCCCCTTAGCTGCCCAACAAAATGCAGGCCAAAGGGCTGCTGAACAAAAATGACCTCACTAGCGGTTGGGTCTGTGCATTGTCATCTTGCTTAGCCTGTTGAACTAGCCATTCAACTATGAGCATGACAACATCATCAGCGTACCAACATTGGCATCACCAACCGCTCATCTAGCACAGAGGTACAACCCATGACGTTCAAACGCCTTATCAGCCTGTGCGCTGCAATGACCTTAATGCCAGCCATTGCGGCGGCGCAGTTCAACCTTGAACCTTTGCCCTATGCAGCAGACGCGCTAGAACCTTACCTCGACAAGGCAACCATGGAGATTCACCATGACCGCCATCATGCGGCCTATGTGAACAACCTAAACGCGCAGCTTAAAAACTTCCCGGAACTCGCCAACCTGTCAATTGAAGCCGTTCAAGGACAGATCTCAAAGTTCAACACTGCCGTACGGAACAACGGAGGCGGGCATTACAATCACAGCTTATTTTGGCAACTGATGGCCCCTGAAGGCCAACGAGGTCAGCCAAGCAGCGAGCTAGAGGCTGCGATTAAAGGCTCCTTTGAGTCCGTGGATGAGATGAAAAAGCGCTTTGATCAGGCCGCCGTGGGGCGTTTTGGCTCCGGTTGGGTTTGGCTGATCGTGACACCTGACAAAAAGCTGAAAATCACCTCCACCGCAAACCAAGACAATCCCCTGATGGACATTCCAGAGCTTGAAAAGGGAACGCCAATCCTGTGCTTGGATGTTTGGGAACACGCCTATTACCTGAAGTTCCAAAATAAGCGACCAGACTACATTGCGAACTGGTGGAAGGTGGTGAACTGGAACGAAGTTTCTAAGCGCTTCGATGCTGCTTTAAAGTAAGCCTAGAAGGCAGTAGTTCCCCAAGTAGTTTATTCATCTTGCTGAGTAAAACCTGCCTAAAGTAAGCCGCCCGTCTCTGTGACCTATACAGAGGCGGGCGGCTTAGCCTTTTTATTTCTTTTGAGCCACTTTTACCATGTCTACGCCTATTGTTGATGCAAACTATCGTTTTATTGCTGCTTACCAAGAAGTTAATACCCGTATATCACAGCGTCAACAGGCGTTAGCTCTATATGTGACCCTCATCGTCAGTCTACTGGCTGCTTTGGTGGCTATGCGCCCTTCTACGCTGGCCCCTCCTGCTCCCGTCGAATGGTTGATTCTAGGCTTTCCAGTTGCCTCTATTTGTTTTGCCTTTTTAAATTATAAGGCAGAGCGTGCCATCACTAACTTACGCACTTTTTTGTCTACCCTTGAGCGCTTAGGCGACAAACATGAACAATTGCCTAGCTATAACACAGACCCTCAATGGTCTTATGGGGCCAATAAAGCACGCCGATTTCACGATTATGCGGCTGCCGTCTTGGTGGCAGGCGGTAACATTGTCGGCTTAGGGGCTGCGCAGGCTATTTATGCTCAGCGCCTATCAGAAGCACCCTCTTTTGTATATATCGCCATTGCGTTGGCGGTTTTGTCTTTTATCGTCATGTTACTCACGCCGCGCTGGCGTTATTCGCCTAAGTGATAGGGGCGATTTCGGCAGAGCAACGTCGGCCATAAGCTGCTAACAGGCTCAAGCGACCTAGCAGCCTTGTGGGCATAGCTGTGGGATCAGTAAAGATCTAATTGATTAATACCTTTATTAAAGCGGCTTATAGGTTGTTTGTACGCAGCTAGTCGCTCTGCGTACAAAGCAAATCATTTTTGGAGCCTAGCCTTGAAAAGGATGCTCCCTTGTAAAGTGAAGCAGGGTGGCCCTAAGCACGAAAATCTTGAGGAAAATTAGCGGTATGCCGGTTTAGCGTATGGCCAAAGGGCGTGGCGCTGGATGAAATGCCGCAGCCCTTTGCAATAGACAGGTTGTGTGCGAATCGGGTAGTGTAGTTCGGCGAGCATGCTCTCGAACCTGATTAAGCAACTAATGTCCTTGTAAGGTCATGGTTTTGCTGCAAGCCTAGACAGGGAAAGCGCGATCGGCAAGGAAGATTATCCACTAGACCCACTTGGCAGATTATACGCTAAGTGGTATCTAATAAAGTTTAAGATTTACCAAAAGTAGATTCATCAACCAAGGAGATACACATGGGAAGTTACATTGAAAATGCTATCACAAAAGGCGAAAAAGTTATTTATCAAGGAAGAGTTAGTGTGTGGTCGCTACTGCCACTAATTTTTTTAGGTTTTATTTTTATCGGATTTTTTGGTGCCGGGCTTCTATTCTGGATTGCAGCGGCAATTAGGTATTTCACAACGGAACTTGCAATTACCAATAAACGTGTAATAGCTAAATTTGGCCTTATTAGCCGCTCTACAGTCGAAATTAATATTCAAAAAATTGAAAGTATTCAAGTTAACCAAGGAATTATTGGCCGTATTTTCAACTTTGGATCTATCGTTATATCTGGAGCTGGTAATCCACAAGCACCAATACCTGGAATTTCTAACCCACTAAATTTCCGCCGCGCATTCCTCGACGCCCAAGAAGAAAATAGTCAAGCGCAATCCATAGCACAACCTGCATGAGCCTAATGAACGGTGTAAGTCGTTCGCTGTGCTCACTGGAATCGGGCTAAAGCCAGCCCATTAACCGAACGTTAATCAGCCAAATGGAAGTTTAATGCCATTTGAAATTTATAAAAGCCAACGAGGTATCCCGCAATGCCACCAGCAGAAATAACAGCCATAATTGCCGCTTTAGTGGCTGTTCTCTCAGCTTTTTATGCCCGAAAGTCTGCAAAAGAAGCACAGAAAGCTAACGATATTGGAAGGCTAAATGCTTTGTTGGCATTTCGTCAGCGTTATATTGAGCTTATGGCGCACCAAGTAAAAATAGCTGAAACTCTTAAGACATCGCAAAGTGGGCTTGAGGCTGTCCAAAAAGCATATGCAGATTTAGACTCAAAGTTAGACGAAATAGATCATCAAATTAATAGTTACCACAGCAAAGTGGTTACAAATAAGATTTAACAAGTCACACAAGCGCGCCGCTCCTGCTCCATAGCTAAAGCGGCGCGCCCTCTGTTAATTACCGCTGTCAGGCTTGCTAAGTTGCGCGTGGGAATGGTGGTGCAGCGCATCCGGCCCGTGGGGGGTGAGATGGATGTGCATATGGCTGTGCACCGTACCATCTGCATGAATATGCTCGTGTTCGTGCTCAATCACCTGCCCGGCACCCAGTGGGCTGAGGGCAGAAGGGTAGCTCGTGCTGCAATTACAGGATTCACACATAGAGGGTTACTCCTTTTGCGCCTTATCTGATTGAGATAGCCGTTCAATAGCTTCGGCAATGGCGGCCACTTCTGCAGCTAACTCCGCCGATAGTTCATACAGTGGCACACCAGAACGGTCGGAGGTCATAGCGGCTGCTGAGTCGGTGAGACAGCCTGCAAGGGGGATATCCCGCGCGGCATCCTCAAAGAAGGCGCGGTCTTCTGGCCCATTGGCTTTATTGCCCACCAGCAGCACCTTATGGATACCAATATCGCGGGCCAAGGCTTGCACCTGCCGAACAGTGCGCATGCTGCGGTTGGTCGGTTCGGCCACGGCCAGCATGACATCCACCGAGTCCGCGGTGCCGCGCCCAAGGTGCTCAACTCCGGCGTAGAGGTCGAGAATCACCACCTCGTCGCGCTCCAACAGGGTATGCCGCACCAATTGTTTAAGCAGGGTACTGGCCGGGCAGATACAACCGGAGCCGCCCTTTTGTACCGCACCCAGCAGCAGTAGGCGGATATTGCCTAGGCTTGCCGAAAACTGGTCGGGAATGTCGGATACCTTGGGGTTTAGTTTGAACATCCCGCCGCTGCCCGCATTGGGCGTACTGCCGGTACGTTCGGCAATCAAGTCGCTCATTTCCGAGATGGGCAGCATGTCCATCAGGGTGGTGTCCGAGAAACCCAAGGCAGGCCCTAAACAGGGGGAGGGGTCAGCGTCGATGGCCAGCACTCGGCGACCCTGCTGGGCGTAGTGATGGGCCAGCAAGCTGGTCAGGGTGGTTTTTCCGACGCCCCCTTTGCCGCTAATCGCAATTTTTAAGCCCATTTGATCGCCCTCAAAGGTTCCATGCTGTGAATGTAGCCGAAGCCGGGATGCACTAAGTTCTCGCCAAAGTGCTCGACGGCGACGCCTTTTTTCATCATCTCATGCAATACGCCAGTGCCGTTGATTTCACCCAGCAACTGCCCGCCCACCACGCGCCCCTCTTTGAGCAGCACTTTACGCATGGCACCCTTGCCATCCTGCCAACGCACCGTCTGTTCGCCCTGTTGCTGGCCAAAAGAGGCGATGGGCATCTGAAATACCCGCACCACGTTGACCGCTTCTAAGCCCGGATGGCGTTTGCTGATGCCCAGCATGTTCCAAGCGGCGATGCGTCCGGTGGATACCGCGTTTGGCCAAGTCGGCAAGACGCGGTTTTTTTCCGGTGCATCGGGCCGTTCGATGATGTCTCCGGCAGCAAATACGCCTTCAACATTGGTACGCATCTGTGCATCCACCAAGATGCCTTGGTTGCTGGCAATGCCGCTGCCTTCAAGGATCGACAGGTCAGCGCGCACACCGGCGGCGCAAATCACCAGCTCACAGGGAATCTCTTGCCCGGCAGCCCGCACCGCACAGACGCCGTTTTCATCCTCCAGCACCTGTTCTGCGCCACAGCCGGTGCGTACTAGCACGCCATGTTCGCGCAAACGCTGCTCGACCATGGCGGCCATTTCGGCATCCAGCATAGAAGGCAGCACATGCTCTCGCGCTTCCAGCAGGGTGACCTGCAAGCCGTGGTGAACCAGCGCCTGCACGGCCTCCAGCCCAATAAACCCGGAGCCGATCACCACCGCGCGCTTGGCTACCTTGATGCGTTCTAAAATCCCCTCGGCATCGCTGAGGGTTTTCAGTTCAAACACGCCTTTGGCTCCGGCTAAGCCGGGAATCGGCGGAATAAAGCCTTTAGAGCCGGAGGCAATCAGCAGCCGCTCGTAGGCCACTGATTCGCCCTCCATCCAGACTTGCCGGGTTTGAGTGTCAATCCGTTGCACCGGGCTGCCGTAACGGATGTCTATGTCCATCTTGGCGTAAAAGTCAGGATCACGTAGGAAAAGACGGTCTTTCGGTACGCTGCCCTCAACATACTCCGCTAGGGGGCAGGGGGAATAAAAAGGCACAGTTTCCTTGGAGATCATCACAATCTCCCCTTGCCGATCCTGTCCACGCAGGGTTTCTGCGGCTGCAATAGCCGCAGGCCCGTTGCCGATAATGACGATCTTCATCCGGCCTCCGTCAGATGCCGAGTGCAGCGCGTTTTTCACCGATGTGCGCGACCATCCAATCCGCCGCTACTTTCGGTTCCAACTCGACGCGTACTACTGAGCCTAGAACATCTTGTAAGCCTTCGGTGAGCAACTGGGTGACCATTGGCCCGCCCAACACCTTGGGAGCCGGTGCGATATGGCAAGACACGCCCAACGCTAGGAAGGCCCCACCGATGGAGATGGCTTTTTCTTGCACCAACTCCGGCGCGGAACCTACGGCGGGCAATTGGTTAATCCGCACGCCTAAGCGTTCTGCCAAGGCAGCCATCAGGTCAACGATGCGCGAGTTATCCACGCAAGCGCCCATGTGCCAAACCGGCGGCAGCGGGCCGTCTAGACCGGCGGCTTTGCCCAGCACTTCCAGCACCGCTTTCAGGCCGTCGCCACAGTAACGGTAGGTGGCTTCGCTGGTCATCAGGCCCTCTTGGGCGCAGATGTGCGCGGTGCAGCCGGTGGTCAGTACCAGTACGTTTTGCCGCAGCAGGTGTTTGACCATTTCTTCGGTCATGGCGTTGTCGCGGAACTTGATGCTAGAGCAGCCCACCACGCCAACAAAGCCGAAGATGTTGCCGTTGGCCACGTTATCAAGCACCGGCTTGAGGGGGTCTTCAGCGTTCAGTTTAGACAGCAGGTTGACGATCGCCTCTACCGAGAGGCCCGCCACGGCTGAGGTTTTGATTTGTGGAATATCCACCGCTTTGCCACGCCGACGGCGGAAGGCTTCAATGGCGGTTTCGACGATTTTGCGCGCGCTCTCGTCAGCGTGATGGGGTTCAAAGGGAATGTGCATGGCGTCGGGGATGCGCACCATTTCATCCGTGGTGATGAAGGCGGTGTCGAAGCATTTGGCTACCTGCGCCAGTTGCGGCCAGATGCACTGAATGTCTACCACCATGGCATCCACAGCGCCGGTGGCTAAAATCAACTCGGTCTGGGAGTTATGCGCGGCTAGGCGTACACCGTGGCGCATGCTCAGTTCGTTGCCGGTGCAGCAGACGCCCACCACGTTGACGCGTTCGGCTCCGGCCGCTACGGCGGCGCGATCCAGCTTTTCAGCCCATTCGAGGATTTTTTCCGAGAGCACTGGGTTGTGGCCGTGGGCGGCAATATTGACGCTGTTTTCTTCCAGTACGCCGACGGCTGCTTCAGTTACCGAAATTTCCGGCACACCGAACAGGATGTCTTGCAGGTCAACGGTGAGGGTCAAGCCGGTCCAGCCGTCGATCAGGCTCATTTTCAGCACGCGCATCATCAACGACAGGGGATCGGCGTCGTTGCCCATGGAGCTGGCGTGCATGGCGGTTTCGATTTCGTTGTGGGGGTTGGAGTACATCAGCCCCAACTTGCTCCACAAGGCTTGATCGGCTAAGGGTGCGCGTTTGCTGAGCCAGTTGTTGGGCTCTTCATCTTGGCGGCCAAAGTCTTCTAGGGCGATGTTCACCAGATCGCGGCAGATATCGTTGACTTCGCGGCCCTCGGTGGGCAGGCCAAAGGTTTTTGCCAGTGCCATCACCTTGGAAACGCCCTTGATTTGATAGGGCGCTTTACCGTCGAGGGCGGCGCGCAGGGTCAAGAGTACATGGCGAGCGTGACCAACGTGGGAAGCGGTGCCGCCTACGGTGTCGCGCAGTAGGTTACGCGCCACCATGGCATCCGGGGTCAGGCCGCAGATGCCGGTTTTCGGGCCATCGCCAAAGGGATCAATGCGGCATGGGCCCATGTAACAGATACGGCAACAGGTGCCCAGTTCGCCAAAGCCGCATTGGGGGCTCATGGCTTCAAGACGGTCGCGGGCGGTGGCAATGCCTTGATCCTTGGCGACCTTGAGCAGAGCGGTTTCGATGTTGGGGAGGACGGGGAGGAAATTGTTGTCCATATCAGTTAGCTCTCTTCGAGGATCGTAGGATGTCCATACCATTGGGTTTTTCAGCTTGGCCGCTAGAGACGGCGGCGTGCGCGGTGGCCAGTCGCCGTTGGCTGGCTAACTCTTCTGGGGTAATGAACTGCAAGGCTTTGGTTGGGCAGGCGGATACGCACGCCGGCGCTTCGCCTTTAGCGGTGCGATCAGGGCAGCGGTCGCACTTTAGGGCTTTTTTGCTGACAGGATCGGCAGTCACGCCGCCAAAGGGGCAGACGATGACGCACATCCAGCAGCCAATGCACTTATCAGCATCTGAGAACACCGCATCGGTATGGCCGTCGCGTTGCATGGCTCCCGTCGGGCAGGCGGTGATGCAGGCCGCATCGCCGCAATGCTTACAGCTAGAGGGGTAGCTGTAAACGCCGACGCTTTCCACCTTGACGCGGCGCTTGGGCGGCGGGGTTTCTAGCATGGCTCCGGTCAGAGTTTTCGAGCAGGAGTGCTCAACGGCGCAGGCAATCTCACAGGACTTGCAGGCGACGCATTTCTCGACCAGCGTGACAATGGTTTTAGACATAGGCTTTATTCCTGTTCCACAAGACGCACGAGTTGGGTGTAGCTCAGCCGAAGTTGGTCGTAAGACTGAAGACCAGCCCCTCGCGCGTTGGCGGTTTTTTTTCAGGCACGGTTCGGTTCGTACAGGTTGCTCAAGCCGCTGTTAGATCATCATTAGCGCGCCAGAAGCAGCAATGGCCGCACCTAGGCTACGAGCCAGCAAGGGTAAAGACTGCTGTAGGCGATTCACCAACAGACCCGCGCCCAGATGCAGGCTCAAGCTGGCAGCGAGAAAGCCCCCGGCAAAAGCCACCAAACTACCGCTGGCTTCCAGACCATGGGCGTAACCATGGAAGACCGCAAAACTGCCGGTCAATCCCAACACCAGCGCGCTGGGTAAACGCACTGCCGAGGCGATCAATAGGCCCAGCAGCAACACCGAAAGCGCGATGCCGGTTTCTACCTGTGGCAGCAGCAGGCCCGCTACGCCCAGCATAAAGCCCGCCAGCAATGCCGCGAGAAAGGTCGCCGGTACAGCAATTTTCAGCGCCCGCGAGGATTGCATGGCCGCCCAAATGCCGATGGCTAACATAGCCAGCAGGTGATCGGAGCCGGTGAGGGGGTGTAGCAGACCGGCAGCTAGGCCGCTCTCGTCGTGTCCGGCATGGGCAAAAGCCGCGCCGGGCACTAGGGTCAGGGCTGCTAGGGAAAGACCACAAGCTGTTTTGGCGAAAGAGGACGCCGAACGCAGCTCGATCTGTTCTTTAGGCATGGGACTGTTCCTCGTTTAAGGTGGATTAAACAAGACAGTAACAAAGCGCAGATAGCGCGTCTGTCAGCCAGCCGACACCTATGCCTAAATTGACTGAATTTAGCCTTTGAGCAGGCTTTCCACTTCAGTCACCGTCAGCAGCTTACCGGCAGAGAGCAGCTTGCCATCTACCACCAGCGCCGGGGTGGACATCACACCATGGGCGGCGATTTCAGCAATGTCGGTGACTTTCAACACCTCAGCTTGTAAGCCTAAATTGGCCAGAGCGGCCTTGGTGTTATCAGTCAGTGTGACGCATTTTTTGCAGCCGGAGCCAAGAATTTTGATGATCATGATGATTCCTTAAGTCAGAACACTGAGTCGGTTAGAGGAACAAATAGGCAAAGGCGTTAAACAGATAACCAATAAAGATGATGCCCAGCACCACAATGCCAAAGAACAAGGCCAGCAGCGGCCCCTTAACCACTTTTTTCAGCATGATCAGCGAGGGCAACGATAGCGCCGTCACCGCCATCATAAAGGCCAGCGCGGTGCCCAAACCGACGCCCTTGGCCACTAAGGCTTCAGCAATGGGCAGGGTGCCAAAGATATCGGCATACATGGGCACGCCGATCAGCGTAGCCAGCGGCACCGACCAGCCGTGGTTTTGGCCAAGCAATGCGCCTATCCATTCTTCCGGAATCCAGTTGTGAATGGCCGCGCCAATGCCCACGCCTATCAGCACATACAGCCAGACGCGCTGCACAATCTCCACAACCTGCTGCCCTGCAAACTGCGCGCGATCGCGGTAGCTCAATTGCGCTTGTGGAATGTCCAGCACCGGGCTGTGCATGACAAAGGCTTCCACATAGCGCTCCATCTTCGCCCGGTCGATGATTGTGCCGCCGATCACCGCCAATATCAGGCCGACCAACACATAAGCGATGGCAATTGACCAATTGAAGATGCTGGCCAGCAAAATTACCGAGGCTAAATCCACCAAGGGCGATGAGATTAAGAACGAAAAGGTCACGCCCAGCGGCAAGCCTGAACTGGTAAAGCCAATAAACAGCGGAATGGACGAGCAAGAACAAAAGGGCGTCAGGGTGCCGAGTAGCGCACCGAGCAAGCGGGCCTTGAAGCCCTGCATATTGCCCAGCAAGCGCCGAGTGCGTTCCGGTGGAAAGTAACTCTGTAGCCAAGAAATGCTAAAAATCAGCACCGACAGCAGGATGAAAATTTTAATCACGTCATAGATGAAAAAATGCAGGCTGGCACCCACCCGACTGGCCATGTCTAAACCTAAGCCATCCTCCAGCAGCAGGCGCACCAAATGGGCCAGCCAATCCATGCGTAATACTTGATCATTCAGCCACTCGAATAGATCCATTTACTTAACTCCTAGGGATTGGGACAGTAGCGGAACGCGCATACCAGTGGCGGCTTTGGTTGATCAGGCCCACGAGCCAGAGCATCACCGGCACCTCAATCAGCACCCCGACCACCGTGGCCAATGCCGCCCCTGAGTTAAAGCCGTACAACACAATGGCCACCGCCACCGCCAGCTCGAAAAAGTTTGACGCCCCAATCATCGCTGCTGGGCCAGCAATCTCGTGGCACACCTTGAGTTGGCGACACATCCAGTAACCCAAGGCGGCAATCAGCAGGGTTTGCAGCAAAATAGGCACGGCCAGCAGCAAAATAACCAAGGGTTGTGCGATGAGGGTTTGCCCCTGAAAGGAGAACAGCAATACCAGAGTAGCCAGCAGCGCGAGGATGGAAAACGGCCCAATGCGGGTCAGTACCGCCTGAAACACCGCCTCAGCCTGCCGCCGCAAACGCGCCCGCATCCATTGGGCAATGGCCAGTGGAATGACAATGTACATCAGCACCGACAGCAGCAAGGTGTCCCAAGGCACTGGAATTGAGGATACGCCCAACAACAGGGCCACAATGGGTGCAAAGGCAAACACCATGACCAGATCATTCACCGCCACCTGCGTCAGGGTGAAGTTGGCATTGCCTTGGCAGAGGTTACTCCAAACAAACACCATGGCCGTACAGGGGGCAGCACCGAGCAAAATCAGCCCCGCTACGTAGCTGTCGATCTGTTCGGCAGGCAGCCAATCGGCAAAGAGATGGCGCACAAATAACCAAGCCATAAACGCCATGCTGAAGGGTTTGATCAGCCAGTTAATCACTAGGGTTACGCCCATACCGGCGCGCTGCTCGTAGAGTTCACCTAGGCTGCCGAAGTCGATTTTCATCAGCATGGGGATGATCATCACCCAGATCAGCAGACCTACCGGGATGTTGACCTGAGCGACTTCTAGACCCGCCAAGGCCTGCGCCCAGTGCGGCGCATACAAACCCAGCAAGGTGCCGCCTATCATGCAGAGCGCCACCCAAAGGCTGAGATAGCGCTCAAAAATCCCTAAAGGGGCGGATTGGGGCGGCGTGGGATGGGACATAGGATTTTCCTAATGGGGACGTCATCGGATTGTCACGAAGAGCTTTCAGTATATCTGTTTTACACTATATATGAATTAACGTATATTCGAAAAATCGAATTTAACTGAAGCTATCCCTATGCGTGCTGATCTGAGTTCGCCGACTGCCCTGTTCAAGTGCCTTGCCGATGACACGCGCTTACGTATGACCCTGCTGATCAGCCAAGCCGGGGAGCTGTGCGTCTGTGAGCTAATGGCAGCCCTTGATGAAGCGCAACCAAAGATTTCCCGCCATTTGGCCTTGCTGCGCAGCAGCGGCCTGTTGGCCGATCGACGCCAAGGGCAATGGGTGTATTACCGGCTGCATCCAGAATTACCGAGTTGGGCCAATGAGATGCTCAAAACCGTGTTAGCGGCCAATGGCGATTGGTTGGCCCCTAACCAGCAGCGCCTTGAAGCCATGCGCCATCGCCCGGAGCGCGTCAATTTGTGTCTGTAAGGCGGCCTGTTCCCTCTCTCAAACAAAGGATTTTCAGCCATGAGCCACCCCTTTAACAGCCTGAGCATTCCCGGTATCAAGGGGCAGTTGATCTTTACGCCCTGCCCCGGCACTCAGGGCACTAGCCTTATCAGCGCCTTGGAAACCCTGCAAAGCGCCGGAGCTTCAGCGCTAATCAGCTTGATGCCTAGCGCGGAACTAGAGGCCAATGCTGCCAGTGAGATTGCCGCACAAAGTAAGGCCTTGGGGCTGAGCTGGTTTCATCTGCCGGTGGCCGATGAGCAGGTGCCGCTAGCGGATTTCGAGGCTAACTGGCAGGCCAGCGAAGCCACGCTCTTGGGCCTACTGAACGACGGCCAACAGATCGCCATTCACTGCAAGGGCGGCTCAGGGCGTACCGGACTGATTGCCGCCCGCCTGATGATTGCCTGCGGGGTGCCGCGCCCGGAAGCAGTAGCCTTGGTGCAAAGCATTCGTCCAAAAGCCATTCAACACCCTGCGCATGTTCAGTGGTTGCAGCAGTTTGATGCGCGTTAATTTCTAGGATCAACGAGGCTCACAGCATGACGATTAAAGTAGGCATCAACGGATTTGGCCGGATTGGCCGTTTAGCATTGCGCGCCGCTTGGAGCTGGCCAGAATTGAGCTTCACCCATATCAACGACCCTGCCGGGGATGCTGCTACCCACGCGCATTTGCTGAATTTTGATTCCGTGCATGGCCGCTGGCAGCACGAGGCGCAATCTGAAGGTAACGAGGTGCTGATTGGCGGAAAGCGCATCAAGGTCAGCGCCCACAACAGCATTGCCGAAACCGATTGGTCAGACTGTGACTTGGTCATTGAAGCCAGCGGTAAGATGAAAAGCAGCGCTGTGCTACAAGCCTATCTTGATCAGGGCGTTAAGCGCGTGGTGGTCTGTGCGCCGGTTAAGGAATCAGGCGTGCTCAATGTGGTGATGGGCGTCAATCATCAGCTGTTCAATCCAGCGACGCACCGCATTGTCACTGCGGCGTCTTGCACCACCAATTGTTTAGCGCCGGTGGTAAAGGTGATTCACGAAAGTTTGGGCATTCGCCACGGCTCCATCACCACCATTCATGATCTGACCAACACCCAGAGCATTCTCGATCAGCCGCATAAGGATTTACGCCGCGCGCGGGCCTCAGGCATGAGCTTGATTCCCACCAGCACTGGCTCAGCCACGGCCATTGCGGAAATCTTCCCGGAGCTGCGCGGGCGTCTGAATGGCCATGCGGTACGGGTGCCCCTCGCCAATGCCTCGCTGACCGATTGCGTGTTTGAGGTGGAGCGGGCCACTACAGTGGAAGAGGTGAACGCGCTGCTCAAAGCGGCAGCGGCGGGCCCCTTGCACGGCATCCTCGGTTATGAGGAGCGCCCGCTGGTGTCCATTGATTACCGCACCGATCCGCGCTCCTCGATCATTGATGCCCTGTCCACCATGGTGGTCAATGGTACTCAGGTTAAAATTTATGCCTGGTATGACAACGAGTGGGGCTATGCCAACCGCGCCGCAGAGCTGGCCAAGCTCGTCGGTTCTGCCACCTAAGCTTAGGGGATAGCCATGCACGCTTTGTCAGCCCTAAGCCCGGCGCTGCGTCAGTACGCTTTGGTGACGGCTAATTATTGGGCCTTTACCCTCACCGATGGCGCGCTGCGTATGTTGGTGGTGCTGCACTTTCACAGCCTTGGCTATACGCCCCTGCAAATCGCCGCGCTCTTTGTGTTTTATGAAGTCTTTGGTGTGGTCACCAATTTGCTTGGCGGTTATCTGGGCGCGCGCGTTGGCCTGAACCGCACCATGAACCTTGGGCTGGCCATGCAGGTGCTGGCCTTGCTGATGCTGGCCGTACCAAGCGGCGGCTTGAGCATCCCTTGGGTGATGAGCGCACAAGCCTTATCCGGGATGGCCAAAGACCTGAATAAGATGTCGGCAAAAAGTGCCATCAAGCTGCTGGTTCCCGGTGATCAGCAGGGCAGGCTCTATCAGTGGGTTGCTCTGCTCACCGGCTCGAAAAATGCGCTGAAAGGGGTGGGCTTCTTCCTCGGTGGTCTGCTGTTGGCGCTGCTGGGCTTTCAGGGCGCGTTATGGGCCATGTTGGGCCTGTTAGCCTTGGTATTGCTGGGCAGCCTCTGTCTGCTGAGGAAGGATTTGGGCAAGGCCAAAGCTAAGCCAAAATTTAAGGAGCTGCTGTCAAAAAGCCCGGCCATTAATAGGCTTTCGGCGGCGCGCTTATTTCTGTTTGCAGCGCGTGATGTCTGGTTCGTAGTGGCCTTGCCGGTGTATTTGAGCAGCGTGTTCGGCTGGGATTTCTGGCAGGTCGGCGGCTTTATGGCGGCGTGGGTGATCGGCTATGGCATTGTGCAGTCCTTGGCCCCGGCCATTACCGGTAAGCGCAGTGGGCGTGTGCCAGATGGCTTTACTGCCTTTATCTGGGCGGCCTTGCTGGCCGGAGTGCCTGTGCTGATCGCCCTTGGTCTGAGCAGCCCTTGGCCTGCATCCAGTGTCTTGATCGGCGGTCTGTCGCTGTTTGGGCTGCTGTTTGCGGTTAATTCGTCACTGCATAGCTATTTGATTCTCAGCTATGCCAAGGAAGATGGCGTGTCTTTGGATGTGGGCTTTTACTATATGTCCAATGCCCTTGGGCGGCTGATGGGTACGCTGCTGTCTGGCTGGGTGTTTCAGGCTTATGGATTGGCGGCCTGTTTGTGGGTGTCAGGGGCTTTTATCGGGCTGGCGGCGCTGATTTCTGTGAAGCTACCTCGGCATGCGCCCCTAACGCCCGCGAATTAAACAGGGGCCAAAAAGGCCTAGCAGGCTGAGTGGCTAGGCCTTTTTGACTGAGTATTACTAAGCGCCCAAGGTCGCTCCGCCATCTACCACCAGATCGTGCATGGTGATTTGACGGGCACGCGGCGAGGCGAGAAAACACACCGCCTCGGCGATGTCTTCGGGATCAGCAATACGGCCCAGCGGAATGCCTAGGCGATAGCGCTCCAAGTTACCATGCAGCACCTTTTGCACCTGTTCCGGCGTTTGAGCAAAGGCCCGCTGCATGGGCGTATCGGTGGAACCCGGTGATACGCTGTTACAACGGATGCCATGCGGAGCTAATTCCAGCGCCAAACAGCGCATAAAATGTACCGTTGCGGCTTTAGAGGCAGCATAGGCGGCCATACCTAAGCGCGGCGCATGGGCGGCGTTAGAGGCCACGGTGACTATACAGCCCCGCCCACGCGGCTGCATGTAGCGCGCCGTCGCCCGGCAAAGCCGAAAAACAGCCGTGGTGTTGATGGCAAAGGTGTCTTCCCAAGCGGCATCGTCCAGATCCAGCGTGTCACCGGCATGCAACACACCGGCGACGTTGGCCAACAGCTCGATAGGCCCAAAGCTGTGCTCAATTTCCGCTACGGTGGCGTCTAGGGCTTTTGCATCGCGCAGATCCAGCCGATAGGGCCGCACCTCATAACCCTGTGCCCCTAAAGTTTCCGCTTGGGCATTCAGGCTGTCGGCGTCACGGTCTACTAAGGCAACCCGCGCGCCCTGTTCAGCCAGTCGCTTGGCCACTGCTGCGCCAATACCTGCGGCAGCGCCTGTGACTAGAGCTAGCTGTCCTGCAAAGTCTTGTGTCGAGCTATTCATAGCAACTCCTGAACATTAGGCGCGCAGATAAGCAGCCAAGGTGCGGCCAATCTGAGCAAGGGGTAGGGGACGGCTCATGCCGTGATGGCTGGCAGCGATCTCTTGTATGTGCAGTTGTCCGCTGACATAGGCTTGCCACAAGCGCCAATCCGGGGCCTCTGGGCCGTGCTGCGTGGCGCGAAAATACAGAACATCGCCGTTAAAGCTCGGATGCTGCATGCCTCGGTACAGCAACATGGACTGAATGCTGCTATCTGCAAGACGGCTGAGCAGCGCAGGATCAGCACCCTGTGCCGCCACTAAGCTGGTGTGGGGGCGCATTAGGCGTTCGCGGATCTGCGCGGCGTCAAGGGGGGTGCCGTCAGGGGCGATGGCTGAATCACCGATGATATCCAGCAGGTTGACCAAAGCATCGCGTTCCGTCGGCAAGGGTTTATCGGCCCAGAGATCTGCCGGGTAAGCGTCCATCATGGCCAGCAGCGCCACCGGCTGTCCTTCTGCCTGTAAACGAGCGGCCAGCGCATGGGCGATGCCGCCACCGGCTGACCAGCCAACAAAGTGGTAAGGGCCTTGGGATTGTACGCGGCGAATCTGGGCCAAATAACCTGTCAGTAGGCTGTCCATGTCAGCCGGCATCTCACCAGTGATACCGGGGGCTTGCAGACCGTAAATAGGCATCTCTGGCAGATGCGCGGCCAAGCCCATGTAGCACCAAGACAGGCCTCCGGTGGGCGGCAAACAGAACAGCGCCGGGCCTTCCCCCGGTTGCAAGCACAGCAAGGGCGCAAAAGGGTCTTGCTGTGCAGGGGGTTCATGGCCCACTGGGACATCCAAGGCCGCCGCTAACGCCGCGATACTGGGTTGGCGGAATAGGCTGGATACCGGCACTTCGCGCTGCAAGAGCATCCCTAGCCGGTTGGCCACCTGAATGGCTTGCAGCGAGCTGCCGCCCATGGCGAAAAAGTCGCTGTCCGGGGCAATCTCTGTCAGTCCTAATACCTCGCAACAGACTTGGCTGACAGCGCTCAGTAAGCCGTCTAGACCAGCCGGATTTGGTGAGCGGCTGCTGTGCGAACTATCAGCCTGTTGCTCGGCTAGGGTTCGCAAGGCCGCGCGGTCGATTTTGTTGTTGGCATTGCGTGGCAGACGCGGCAGATACAGGTAGCTGCTGGGAATCGCTGGAGCAGGCAGACTCTGAGCAAGGTGAGCCTGTAATTCGGCAGAGGAGGGCTCTGTGCTGTTCTCTGTCTCCAACACCACAAAGGCCAGCAAGCGCTTGATGCCAGCCCTTAAGTTTTGCCCCAGCACGGCCACTTCACGGATGGGCTGCTGTGGATAGCTGAGTAGAGCGGTTTCGATTTCGGTGGGATCAATCCGGTAGCCGCTGATTTTAAACTCATCATCCAGACGACCCAAGTAGACTAAAACGCCATCCTCACGCATGTGCACGGCATCGCCGGTGCGATAGGCGCGCGGTGCTTCCGGCAGGGCGGATAAGGCCACGAAACGGGCCGCCGTTTGCTGTTCGCGCCCTAGGTAGCCCCGTGCCAATGCACCACCCATGACGCAAAGCTCACCGCGCTCGCCACGCCGCACAGGGCGCAGGGCGGCATCAACCACCGCCATACTGACTCCCGGCAGTGGCTGGCCGATGGGCACGCTTTCGCCTTGCCAATCCAGCGCCTCAGGCCCACTGAGTGCGGCGCTGCTGCAAATCACCGTAGTTTCAGTAGGGCCGTAGGTGTTGAGCAGCAGGCTATGCGCCGGAGCATGCTGACGCCAGCGCATCACCCGTTCCGGCAATGCCGCTTCCCCACCGATAATCACTAAGCGCAGCGCAGCGGGCATTCTTGTCTGCGGGCTTAGTGCATAGGCCAGTTCATGCCAGAAAGCGGTGGGCAAATCCAAAACGCTGATGCCGAGGGCGTCGCAGCTATCCAAAAAGCGCGGCACGGATTCAAGCATCTCGTCAGTACGCAAGACCAGACAGGCCCCGCTGCTCAGCGCGAGGAAGATTTCCTCAACACTGGCATCAAAGTGCAGTGGCGCAAATTGCAATACGCGGTCGTTGGCGCACATGGCGTAGCGCAGACGCGCGCCCGCAACGAAGTGAGCCAGTGCATCGCGCCCGATCATCACCCCATTGGGTCGCCCGGTAGTCCCTGAGGTGTAGATGACATAGGCCAAGCTGTCGGGCGGCACCGCACAGGGCTGACTGAGTGCAGCGGCGGTGGGCAAGGGTTCGTCTAGCAGCAACAGGGCCTGTCCGGCGGGAACCCGCGTGACATAGCAGGCATGGGTTAGGGTCAGAATCGGTGCAGCATCCTCCAGCACCATGCGGCTGCGGGCGTCAGGGCTGTCGGGATCGAGGGGCACATAGCCGCCACCGGCCCAGAGGATAGCCAATAGGCTGATGATGCTTTCCGGGGTGCGCGGCAGCAGTACCGCTACACGGCAATCGCGGCCAACTCCTTGGCTGACTAACACCCCCGCCAACTGGTAAACCCGTTGCAATAGCTCGCTGTAACTGAGTCTGTGTCCGTTTTGCTCAAGGGCTGGGGCGTGCGGAGTGCGCGCTGCATAGGCTCTGAGTGCTGCCAATATATCCACGGGCGTGGGCAGCATTTCACCCTGAATAATCGACAGTTCTGGGCTGGCTAGCAGGCGTTGCAGGGGCGTATCTGGGGCGGCAGTGCTCAGGATTTCCAAGCTAGCCATGAGGCTGTCTTGTAAGTCGCTCAGGTACTCAGTGTCGTAGGCATCGGGATTGGCTTCGAGGTCTAGACGCACGCCCTGTGCATGGGGCACGACGCTGATGGACAGGTCTTCTACCGGCCCCGCCGATACCGGATGTTGCCGAGCCTGTAGATCACCGCAGTGGCTCAGCCGCTCAAAGGGCATCAGGTTGATAACTGGCCCAAACAGCGGCGCGGCTTTGCCGCGTTGCTGGGTCAAATCGTGGCGCAGCCATTCGTAGCGATAACGCTGATGGGGCCGCAGGGCACGCATTTCCGCCGCTACTGCTGTAGCCAAGGCGTGCATGCCCTGTGTGGCGTCCACGCCAATGCGCAAGGGCACGATGTTCATGGCCATGCAGGGTACGCTAAGGGCTTTGGAGCCCAGCCGAGTCATCACCGGCAAACCCAGTATCACCTCGGTGGCACCGCTGCGCCGGGCGATCCAAGCCGCCATGGCCGCCATCACCCATGTGGCCCAGTCCACCTTGCAGTCGCGCGCGGCGGCTTGCCATTGCTCTAGGGCATTGATGGACAAGCTGCCACGCAAACGCCGCACGCCATGAGCCAATGGCGCAGGCGGCGCTAGGCTAACCGGCGGTGCGGCGTCGAGCAAACGCGCAACCCAGAAGGCCCGATCGGCTTCAGCCTGCTGCTGATAGCTCAGGGCTTCCTCTACGACGGCGGCCAAACTGGCGCGCGGAGCGGCAGCGTCGAAGGCCAGTACATCGCCGCGCTGGGTGAGCTGGGCGTACAGCGCCGTCACCCGCCCCATCAAGAGTGCGTAGCCATAGCCATCAAGGGCAATGTGATGGGCACGCAATACCCATAGGTGATGATCGGGCGCAAGCTCTAGCAAGGCCGTCGCAAATAAGGGGCCTTGGTTGAGGTCGGGCGGGCTGCTTAGATCCCTTTGCAGCCAATGCCAAGCCGCCGACCAAGGCAATGCGCCGTGGTTACTGTGGGTGGAATCACTCAGGGACACATGGCGCAACGCCCAAGTTCTGGGGCTATGGGTTTGCCAGACCTGATTGCCTTCAGCAGCGAAGCTCATATGCAGGGCTTCGCAGGCGTCAATGGCTTGGCGGAGGGCTTGTTCAAAGGCGGCGATGTCCAGCGTCCCTTGCAGCTCCACAGCCTCTGCCGTCCAATAGGCGGGGCTTAGCGGGTCAAGCTGTTGCCCAAGCCAAATGCCTAGCTGAGCTGCACTCAAAGGCAGGCGTTGGGCCTGCATTACCTCTTCAGCAGCACCCATCTCAGCAGCCTCTGGCCAAGAGTGACCACCAATGGGCCAAGCTGGGTTGTTCGGCCAATTGCACAAAGCTTAAGGAGGCTCCGGCACGCTTCCAGCGCTCTAGCAGGCTCATTAGGCGGATGGAGTCTAGGCCCATGTCCAGCAGGTTATCTTCAGGCATAAAGTCGGAGGCGGGCATGCCGAGCAGATTGGCTACCTCAAGGTGCAGCGCCTCAAGACTGGCCGGTAAGCCTGCGCCTAGGGCGTTCAAAACCTGCTGGGTGCTGCGTACGACACCGGCACATTGCGTCACATAGTCGAGGGCTTGGGCATGGCGTTCTGGGGAGAAATCCGCCAGTGCATCGCCCACCATGATCGGCTGAATATCGCGCATGAAGGCATCAACACAGGTGGTTTGACAGCCAATGTGAGCATATACGCCACACACCATCAGCTGATCGCGTTTTTGGGCTTGCAGTTGCTCCAGCAGATTGCTACGCACGAAGGCACTGTAGCGCCATTTATCCAACACAATGTGCGCAGGCCGAGGCGCAAGGGCTTCAACCACGGCGGCGCGCTCTGGGCGAGCCGGTAGACCTTGGCCCCAAAATTCATTCAGCAAGGCGCGATCTTCAGGCGGTTGTACGGCGGGCTGCGCGGTGTAATAGACAGGCACACCTGCGGCATCACAGGCATCAATTAAGCGGCGTATGTGGCTGATCAACTGCGGAATGGGCGCGGCGCTGCTGTCGTAGAAGTCGAGAAAGTAGTCTTGCATGTCGTGAACCAGCAAGGCGGCGCGCTTGGGATCGGCTTGCCATTCAACGCGAAGGCTGGGAAAGCTGTCGGCAGCAGGCATGGGGTAGCTGGCAATGCGGGGTATGGCCATGGCGTCTCTCGCTTAACCTAGGGTGAGCAATGGGGGAAAAGAGTCGGGGCAGACGGCAGAAGATGGCTAGGCACTGGCCGCTTGGGCACGAGCCGCCGCCACACGCTCACGCAGGGCGCGTTTGTCGATCTTGCCGACAGGCGTTTTGGGAAACTGCCCAATAAATTCGATGCGATCGGGCATCTTGTACGACGCTAAACCGCGCTCACGCATGAAGCGGCTGATCTCAATGGCACGCGGAACCTCGCCGCGCGGCACGATGAAGGCACAGCTACGTTCGCCCAAGTAGGCGTCGGGTATGGCGATTACCGCTGCATCAAGAACAGCGGGATGGGCCAGCAGGTGGTTTTCCACTTCTTCGGCAGAGACTTTGTCACCGCCCCGGTTGATCTGATCCTTAGCGCGTCCTTCCACCACCAAATAGCCACCGGGTAAACGTCGCACGATGTCGCCGGTACGGTAAAAGCCGTCATGGGTGAAAGAACGGGCGTTATGCTCAGCCGCGCGAAAATAGCCGCGAATGGTGTAAGGCCCACGGGTAATCAGATGGCCGGTGTGGCCTTCAGGGAGGTCTTGGTCGTCATCATCCACCACGCGCACTTCATCATCCGGCGAGATGGGGCAACCCTGAGTGCTGACAATAAGCTCATCTGTATCCTCAAGGCGGGTGTAGTTGACCAAACCTTCAGCCATGCCAAACACCTGTTGCAGATGGCAGCCCAGCAGTGATTTGACCCGGCGCGCCGCTTCAATGCTCAGCCGCGAGCCCCCGACTTGCAGCAGCGTCAGGCTGCTCAATTCGGACTGACGGCTAGGGGCCGCTTCCAGCCAAGCCAAGGCTAAAGGCGGCACAAGGGCAGTGACTGTGACGCCTTCGCGGGCGATCAACGGGAAGGCGCTATCAGGGCTGGCATCCGGGGCTAAGACCACGCAGCCTCCGGCGTAAAGCACACCCAAAATACCCGGTGAACTCATGGGGAAGTTATGCGCCACCGGCAAGGCACAGAGGTAGACGCTCTCAGCCGTGAGGCCGCAAATCTCGGCACTGGCGCGCACGCTGTAGAAGTAATCGTCATGGGTGCGCGGAATCAGCTTGGAGCGCCCCGTGGTTCCGCCGGACAGTTGCAGGAAGGCGAGGCATTCAGCAGCAGGGGCAGCAAGGCTGATGGGCGTGGCATAGAGCTGATCAAAATTCAGGAATTCTTCGGCCTCGCCCACCACGATAATCTGGCTCAGGCTGGGCGCTTCGCCGCGTATGTCGCGGGCCAGTTGCCGATAGTCGAAGCCGGCGTGCTGATCGCGAATCACCAAGGCTTTGGCTTCGGCGAAGCTGCAAAAATAGCCAATTTCGGCGCGGCGATGGGCAGGTAAAGCAAATACTGGCAGGGCTCCGAGGCGGAACAGGGCAAAAATCATCAGCACAAATTCGCCGATGTTGGGTAACTGCACCACTACGCGATCGCCGGCGGCGATACCCTGCGCCACCAACCCGGCGACTAAGCGATCCACCTGTGCATCTAGCTCGGTGTAGCTCCAGCGGCGTTGGCCACAGACCAAGGCGGTGCGCTCTGGGTGCTGCTGAGCACTGGCCCGCAGCAGGCTGTCTAGGGGTTCACCCCGCCAGTAACCGGCAGCGCGATAACGTTCAGCAAACTCGGCAGGCCAAGGCGTAAAGTCCGCACCTTCCTGCGTGCTGCTATAGGCACTGGGCTCGCTCATGACAGCACCTCGTCTGCCAGCGCCAGTCCCATGGCATTGAGCATGGTGCTCAATTTGGCGGCGGTTTCGGCCAGCTCCAAGGCAGGATCAGACCCGGCGACAATCCCGGCTCCCGCGTACAGGGTAGCCGAGTGTTCACCGACTTCGGCACAGCGAATGGTCACCGCCCACTCACCATCACCCTGAGCGTTACACCAGCCCACTAAACCGGTGAAATAGCCACGATCGAAGCCCTCAACGCGCTGGATAAACTCACGCGCGGCTTGAGTCGGATAACCGCAAACCGCCGGGGTGGGATGCAGCGCCAAAGCCAATTCCAGCGAGGTAGTACGGCTATCCAACAAGGTACCCGTCACTTCGCTAGACAGATGCCACATAGTGGGCGTCGATACCAGCGAGGGGCGTGTCGGCACTGCCAGTTGTGTGCAATAAGGACGCAGCGCAGCGGCAACGGCATCTACCACTAGGGCGTGCTCATGCAGATCTTTACCTGAACGAAGCAAGCCTTCAGCACGGCGCTTATCCTCTACAGGATCGCTACTGCGCGGAATAGAACCGGCCAAGGGATTGGAGATCACCTGATTGCCGCGCCGCGCCAACAGCAGCTCTGGGCTGGCTCCGATCAAACTGCGGCGGCCCGACTCCCCCGGAAGTGGTGGCAGCGGGATGGCATAGGTGTAACCCAGCGGATTGCGCGAAGCCAAGGTACGCAGCAGCGCTGAGTGGTCGAGTAGGGCCTCCACATGCAGCGAGCGCGACAGCACGACCTTTTGCAAGTTACCCGCCGCGATTTCAGCTAAGGCTTCCCGCACATTTTGCTCATAGTGCGCGCCCTCAGGTTTGCTCTGAGCCTGCACCTTAGTTAAGGCATTCTGGCTCAGCTCACCCATCAGCAGACTGCGCCCACCACCGGCCAATTCAAAGTGTTCAGGTACGAACAGGTGCGGCGCGGCATCCGGTAAGAAGGGAATGGCTCCCATCAGCAAACCGGTATGACCGGCCTGCCCCGCTTCACGCAGAAAATCAGCAGCGCGCGCGGCCAGTGTGTCCATCGACCCTAGGGGAAGATGCGCCGCTACGCCATGGGCTAGTAGCGTCTGGCCGGGCGAAGCAAACATGCAGGTCTCTTCAGCGTAGTGATTAAACAGCGCCTTCGGCCCATAGGGGGTTGCAAAGGGTGTCGAAAGCGGTAGCGGGTGAAAAGAATTCATTCTGCCTCCTGAACGGATGATTGGTGGCGACTGCCACTCAGCCGTACATCCAAGCCATCTGGTGCGCTTCAAGGGCTGCCGAATGGTCTTTATGTACTGGACAGTATCCTAGTCACAATTGATAATACTTATCAATAATAAATGATTGTATTTTGCAAATGAGATGTAGTAGCAAAAAGCCTCCACCCCTTTTTTCCTACAAGTCTTTCCACAACCCAGATAGCAAGCGGGTGGCCATATGTATTTATTAAGGAATATCGACTGATGCGCTCGAAGGACCTTGCTACACCCGATTTAACCGCCTCAGCGGCTAAAAGCCTCGCTCTAGGCCCGCTTATTGCGCTGATTGCGGCGTTACAGTGCGTCTATGTGTTGGATTTCATGCTGGTGTTGCCGCTAGGGCCTGATTTGGCGGCGGCACTGGGCTTTCAGAGTCATCAAGTGGCCTGGCTGACGCTGGCCTACACGCTGGCATCCTTGCTGGGTGGGCTCTTTGCAGTGCCACATTTGGATCGGTTTGATCGCCGCAGTGCTCTAGTGCTCAGCCTGAGTGGTCTGTCTTTGGCCATTTTGGCTTGCATTGCTGCTGAGGATTTAGCCAGCTTGCTCGTCGCGCGGGCCGCAGCGGGTTTATGCGGGGCTCCAGCCATTGCCACGGGTATGGCCATCCTCATCGACCACACGCCACCCGCACAGCGTGGGGCGGCTATGGCTAAGGTAATGCTGGGGTTTTCGCTGGCGAGTATTGCCGGAATCCCTGTGGCGCTGGAGCTATCAGCGCGCTTGGGCTGGCAAGCACCCTTCGTATTGCTGGCGACCTTGGTGGCTTTAGTGGCCTTGGCAGCCGCCTATGGATTGCCAGCACTGCGCGCTCATCTACAGGGACAACAAGGACAGACGAGCCGAAGTTCCTTGCGTAGCTTACTGGCACGCCCAGTGGTTCGCAGCGCGAGCTGGCTGCAAGGGCTTAACCAATTTGCGGCTTTTTTGGTCATCCCTAACTTTTCGGCATTTTACCTGCTCAACCTTGATTTTCCCCGCGCGCACTTGGCTTGGCTGTACTTGGCTGGGGGTATTTGTGCGCTGCTGGCCATGCGCTTGGCAGGCTATGTCAATGATCGCCGTGGGCCTTGGCTGCCTGCGCTGCTGGCTAGCATCAGCTTTGTCTTAGGTTTGCTGCCTTTTTTCGGCGTATTTTGGCTGCCGATCAGTCTGTGCTTTGTGCTGTTTATGGCGGGCAATGCCGCGCGGAGCCTGTGTTTGAGCGCTACCCTTAGCCATATTCCAGCCCCGCCAGAACGCGCCGGTTTTATGGCTTTACAGAAGATGGTGCAAGACCTAAGCGTTGCTCTAGCGGCAGGCGTCGCAGCGTTACTGCTGGCCAATAATGAAGGTGGGCCATTGACCCATACTGCGGAGTTGGCGGCGCTGTCAATTGCCGGAGCGCTAGGCGTACTGCTGTTACTGAAGGCTTTACGGCAGCGTTTGGCGGCGGGTTAGTCGATCAATACCAACTCGAATGGCGGCGGCTAGATCAGCCTAGCAACCGCCATTTCCTTTCAGCTAAGGCTCAGTCGCTGGCCTGCACAGAGGGGGCGCTGAATTGGTATATGGCCTGATGCACTTGCCCATCATCCACCAAGGGAATCGCCAAGGCTTCTTGTAACTGGCCATCTAAACTCAGCTGCGGAGCCTGATAGGCTGCGCCCAGCCTCTGCTTAATCAACACATGGTAGCGGCTGGCTCCCACCTCATAACACAGTTTGACCTCCGGCCAATCCGCAGGTAACAGGGGCTGAAGGTGTAGCCAAGCGCCCTCACGCCGCACACCAAGTAGGGATTCCACAATCAAGCGATACATCCAGCCTGCTGCCCCGGTGTACCAACTCCAACCCCCGCGTCCCGCATGGGCAGAGCAGCTATACAGATCAGCAGCCACCACATAGGGTTCTACCTTGTAGCGCTCGACGCTGCTGGCATCCTTGGCGTGGTTGACGGGGTTGATCATGTTCAGCAGCTTCCAAGCTTGCTCACCATCCCCCAAGCGGGCGAAAGCCATACAAGCCCACACCGCTGCATGGGTATATTGACCACCATTCTCGCGGACGCCCGGCACATAGCCTTTGATATAGCCAGGATCGACGGCAGATTGGTCAAAGGGCGGGTCTAGCAGTTGAATCAAGCTCAGCTCTGGGCGTACCAGACGTTGCTGCAAAGAGGCCATGGCTTGGTGCTGCCGTCCCTCAGGCGCTGCGCCAGACAGCACCGACCAACTTTGAGCAATGGCATCAATTTGGCACTCCGCATTACTGGCTGAACCCAGTGGCGTGCCATCATCAAAATAGGCGCGGCGATACCAAGCACCGTCCCAGCCATCTTGCTCTAAGTGGGTTTGCAACAGCTGGGCTTGGCTTTCGCACTGCCCTGCAAAGGCTTCGTCGCCGCACTGACGGGCCACGGCGCTAAAGTCCAGCAATACCCGGTAGAGGAAGAACCCCAGCCAGATGCTTTCGCCCACCCCGTGCTCACCCACAAGGTTCATGCCGTCGTTCCAATCACCGCAGCCCATTAGGGGCAAGCCGTGCGGGCCTCTGGGTTGTGCGTGTTTCAAGGCCCGCTGGCAGTGCTGGTAGAGACTTTCGCGTATCGGCGCATGCTTGGGCTGATCGTAGTAGGACTCCTCGCCCACATGGAGGGCACGGCCTTCAAGGTAGCCTAGTTGTTCATCCAAGATGGCGTAATCGCCGGTCAGGGTCACATAGCGGCTGGTAGCGGCGACTAGCCATAGGTAGTCATCTGAACAGCCGGTGCGTACCCCTCGGTCTTGCGGCGGATGCCACCAATGCTGCACGTCGCCTTCGACAAACTGGTGAGAGGCACACAGCAACAGGTGCTGACGGGCTTCAGCAGGCGCGGCGTGCAACATGGCCATGCTGTCTTGCAACTGATCGCGAAAACCAAAAGCCCCGCCGGATTGATAGTAACCACTGCGCGCCCAGAAGCGGCAGGCAATCACCTGATAGATCAGCCAGCCATTGACCAGCACATTGAGCGCGGGATCGGGGGTTTGCACCTGTATCTGGCCGAGTACCGCTTGCCAATGTGCGCGTACTCGCTCAAGGGCTTCGGTGGCGGCGGGCAGGCTACAGGCGCGCTTGATCAAGTCTGAGGCGGCCTGCGTACTTTGTTCAGCGCCTAGGCAAAATACGATGTCTCGGCTGGCCCCGGCCTCAAGCCTAAAGCTGCTACGCAGTGCGCTGCAGGGATCTAAGCCTGCGCCTAGTCGCCCGGACAGACGGTTTTGCACCATAGCCGCAGGTGCTTGTAAATGTCCGTTGCGGCCTAAAAACTCGCTGCGATCTCCGGTAAAGCTGCTGGTCGGTGCATCCACTGCAAAAAAGCCCACCCATTCGGAAAAGGCAATGGAGTAGGCATTGCGCGCCAAGAGCGCACCGCTGCTAGGGTCGCGTTCAAGGTTGATGTGCATGGCCGATTTTTCGCGCAGATCGCCCAGTACCCATTCCACATAGCCAGTGCTGGAAAGCTGGCGCGGGCGGTTGGAGAGGTTGCGCACCTTCAGCCACCAATATTTAAGCGGCGCATCCAAGGCCACATACACCCAGAGTTCGGTTTGGATGCCGTCTTCCGTGTGCTCAAAGCAGCTATAACCAAAGCCGTGACGGGTCAAATAGGCACCTGTGCCGCGCCGTGGCAAAGGCGTGGGTGACCAATAGCGGCCACTGTCTTCGTCACGCAGGTAGAGAGCTTCGCCGCTGGCATCGGTGACAGGGTCATTCAACCAAGGGCTGAGGCGAAATTCGTGGGCGTTCTCATACCAAGTGTAAGCACTGCCGCTTTCCGAGATGACGCTGCCAAAGTAAGGATTAGCCAGCACATTCACCCAAGGCGCAGGCGTGGCCATGCCGGGAGCGAGGTGAATGACATACTCGCGGCCATCGGCACTAAAGCCGCCATAGTTATTGTGCAACAGCAGCGCCGCTGATTCCGCTGTGACGCTGGGCGCAACAGGTAAATCATTGCTATCACGCAGTTGGCGTGGGTCGAACTGTGGCAGCGACGTTTGCACGCGCCGCCGCTGTAACTGTTCGGCCAGCGTGCCTTGGCTATCACTCAGGATCAGCCGCGCCACAGACTGCATTAAAATGCGATCTTCACTGGACAGTTGCTGTGCAGGCCGCACAAAAATGCCACCGGGACGATCCAGCAAATGCGCCTCACTGGAGGTAATCAGCCCAATAATCAGCTCTTGCAGGTGCTGCCGATAGCCTGCGCGGTCTTCGTTCCAGATGACCAAATCCACCGCCAGCCCTTTTTGCCGCCAATAGGCATGTGCCTGTACCAGTTGGCGTACCAGCTCGATATTGTCCGGGTCGGCGATTTGCAGCAGTACGATGGGCAAATCACCGGAAATCGCTTGGCCCCACAGCCCAGATTGGTTGCGGTGATTGCTGCTCAGCAGGCTGGCTTCAGCGCGAAACAGCGGATTGTTGTACAGCACCGAGGCGGCCATTTGCTCATAGAACTTGGCGTCGGATAGCGAAATGTTCAGTTGACGCAGCAGCACCTGACTGTGCGTCCAAGCCAGATCAAACACCCGGTCGGCTAAATGTCGGTCGCGGTATTTGTCGATGAGCTGCACACAGGCTGCCCGATTGCCTGCGCTGCCGGTGATCAGATCAATGGTGGCGGTCTGCCCCGGTTCAAGGCTGATGCGACAGCGAATGGCCACAATGGGATCCAGCACCGAACCTGCGGTGTTGGATAGCTGTCCGTCATTCTCGGCGCTATCGCACAGGGCAACCGGGTGAATCAGGCTACGACCCCGGCCAATAAAGCGCGCGCGGTCGGTTTCGTAGGAGATGCTCTCGACATGCGCACCGTGGGCAGCCAGTGCGTGACACATCCAAGGCTCTGCTTCTTGGCGGGAACGAGGCCGCCGGGTGCAGAGAATGGCTTGCAGCGGCGTGAGCAATTCAGTCTGCACAAAGAGCTTGCTAAAAGCTGGGTGCAGTGCGTCGCTAATAGCCGGTGCCAACACCACCTCGGCGTAGCTGGTCAGTTCAATGCTGCGGCAGATGGGCGCGCGGTTGGTGATGTGCAGGCGGCGCAGTTCGATGTCATCTTCAGGCGAGACCACGATTTCCGTGTGGGTATCAAAATCGCGCTCACGCACCCGGAATTCAGCCCGTGCATCGGAGAAGATCGCTTCATAATGCTCAGGACGCTTCAGGGTTGGCTGATGGCTGCTTGACCAGAACGCGCCGCTATCCACATCACGCAGGTAACAAAACATACCGCCATTATCGCAGGTGCTGTCCGCCTGCCAGCGGGTTAGGGCCATGTCACCACAACGGCTATAACCACTGCCCACCGCGCTGACCATCACATGGTAGTGGCCGTTGGAGAGCAATTGCACTGCCGGTTGTTTGTGGGCGGGATTGCTGAAGACCCGTAATTTTATTTCTGCCGCCGGAGTGGAAATATCTCGCTCAGCAGGCCCGGAGGTGTGCAGGTATTCCTCAGCGGTTTTGGGGATGCGCTCTTGCAGCAGCAGCAAACTGGCTTGGCATTGCGGATCAGAGACAAAGCGCCGCTGCATGGGGCGTTCTTTCAGCACACTGAGCAGCGCCAACAGACTCATGCCCTGATGGTGGGCCATAAATGAACGCACGATGGCACAGGACTGACCGCGCGGTACACGCGACGGGGTGAAGTCCACTGCCTCATAGAGACCATAGCGCCCCGCCAAGCCTTGAGCGGCCAGCCGTTGCAGATTCAGACAAGCGGCTTCTGGCGCGACCATCAAGGCCAGCACCGACGCATAGGGCGCAATCACCCTGTCCTCACCCAAGCCCCGTTTTAAGCCCAACCCCGGTACACCAAAGGCGTGGTACTGGTAGTTAAAGTGAATATCCAGCGTGTTATAGCCCGACTCCGACACCCCCCAAGGCAAGCCGAGTTGGCGGCCCTGTTCAATGTGCCGCGCCACCGCCGCTTGACAGGTTTGATCCAGCAGCGAGCCTTGGTAGTTAGGCATCACCAACAGCGGCATCAAATACTCGAACATGGAGCCAGACCAAGACAGCAAAACCGGCACGCCGCCTTGGGTAGTCAGCAAGCGCCCTAAGCTGAACCAACCCTCTTGGGGAATTTGCCCTTGGGCGATGGCCACAAAGTGAGTAAGGCGTACTTCCGAGGCCAGCAAATCGTAGTAACCGGCATCTAAGCGCTGCTCCTCCACGGCATAGCCAATGGAGAACAGATCGCGCTGGCTATCGTAGAGCAGGCTAAAGTCCATCTCGGCCAGCGAGCCTGTCCAATCAGCCAGCAAGTTTGCCTTATCCAGCAGTGTCTCGGCGTAAAGGCGGGCGGCACGGGCTAGGGTTTGGCTGGCTTCATCGGGCCATAGGCTTGGCTCTAGGGCCGCCAGTTGCCGCCATGAAGGGTTGAAGGTTTGAGTATCTGGCGGCGGCGCTAAGCGCAGGCCGCTCAATTGGGCGTAGGCATCCTGACAGTGCGCGATGAGCGCTTGCTGCCAAAAAGCCGCGTCGCTCTCGGATGGCAGTCCGCTATTTTCCAGCAGACTACAGGCCGATTGCAGCAGCTCTTCTAAGCAATCAGCGGCCTCGGCCAGTGATTGGGGCGGATGCTCTAAAGCCAAACTCAGCCGCGCTTGAAAAGGCCGCAAGCTGTACAGATCGGTATCGGAGGCGTGAAAGGCTTCACAGAGCACCTCAAAGGTATCTTGTAGACCCTTGAGCAGGCGCGGATCAAACACTGGATCATCCGCCAAGGCCCGTAAACCGGGGCGCAGGGTGAGCAGCAAGCCAGCCAGATTGCCGCTATCAACCGTGGACACATAGCAGGGCGGCAAGGGTTTCAGCGAGAGGGTGTCGTACCAGTTGTAAAAATGCTGCCGATAGCGCTCCAACTTAGCCATGCTGGTCAAAGACAGCTCGGTGCGCTCCAACAGGCGCTTGGCGCTCAGGTAGCCAAAATCATAGGCTGCCAAGTTAGCCAACAAAGCCATACCGATGTTAGTCGGTGAGGTACGGTGAGCAATCAGCGCCTTGGGTTGCTCTTGGATATTATCAGGCGGCAACCAGTTATCCATAGGGCCAACATACTGATCAAAAAAGGCCCAAGTTCTGCGTGCCAATAACTGTAAAAAGCGCTCCTGACTGACATCGGGATGAAAGGCTTTGCGCTGGAAAGGCTTACTCAGCCACCAAGTCAAGATCGGGCTAATCGCCCACAGTAGTAGCAGTAGCCCATTGCCCTGCAAGGCTTCGGGCCGAACCAGTATCAGCACTCCCAAGGTTAGACCACTGAGCAAGGGCGCACTCCACATCAGCCGTTGGAAGCTGGGTAAATCGCGCTTGGTGCTGCGCTCCACCTCTTGAGAGGGCCGCCATTGCAGCAGATAACGCTTGCTGATGGATAAGCGCCACAGGGTGCGGTAAATGGCATCCAGACTGTATAGGGCCGTATACGGTAGCCAGATCAGGGTCAACAGCGCCTGTGCAAAGGCTGGCCCTGCCGTATGCACAGAAGCTTTAAGGTGCGGCCTTAGGCTGACCTCATCGGGCTTATGGCAGGCATCTATCAGCAAGGCCATACATGGGCTGATCAGCAGCAAGCTGAGGATCGCCAGCGTCCACAGCAGTGGCTGCGGGACGAACAGCCAACCGGCCACCAGCATCAGCAGAAAGGCGCTGGATTCCAAACTGCGCCGCAAATTATCGAGGATCTTCCAGCGCGACAGAATGCACAGGGTATTCGGTTCAAAACCGCCTTCTGCCTTAGGGGTTTTGAACAGCAGCCAAGGCAAAAGCTGCCAATCGCCGCGAATCCAGCGGTGCCGCCGTTTCACATCCGCGCTGTAGCAGGATGGAAAAGCCTCATAAAGCTGCACGTCCGTCAGGAGTCCAGAACGCGCGTAGCAGCCTTCAATCAGGTCATGGCTGAGGATGCGATTATCCGGCAGACGCCCCTCTAGGGCTTGCTCGAAGGCATCCACGGCATAGATACCCTTGCCGATAAAGGAACCCTGCTGAAACAAATCCTGATAAACGTCCGACACCGCGCGGGTATAGGGATCAATGCCCGCCTCGCTGCCAAACAGTCGCGCATATAGAGAACGGGCCGCGCTGGGCAAACTGATGCCTATGCGCGGTTGCAAAATGGCGTATCCGGCCGTAATGCGCCGCCGTTGCGGGTCATAAACTGCACGATTGAGGGGATGGGCCATAGCGCCAACCAACTGACGGGCCACATTGCGCGGCAACTGGGTATCGGTATCTAGGGTGATGACGTACTGCACCGGCGGCAGCAGGGCCAGCTTGCCGACAATCCGAGCAAAACGCTCCTGACCTTTACCGCGCAGCAGGGCATTCAGCTCAGAGATTTTGCCGCGCTTGCGCTCATAACTCATCCACACCTGCTCAGAAGGATTCCACACCCGTGCCCGATGGAACAAAAAGAACCGATCTGTCGGTGGGCAGGGGTACTTCAGGTTCAGGGCTTCGATGCGCTGTTGAGCAAGGGCCAGTAGCGGTGCGTCCTGCGCCAGAACTTCGGTAGCGGCATCCATAAAATCAGTCAGCAGGGCAAAGTGCACATGGGCATCCCGATTGGCCAGAAAGCGCACTTCTAAGCCTTCGACCAGCTCCTCAATGTCCTGAGCAGAGCCGATCAGGGTTGGTACAATCACCAGTGTGCAGGCTTCAGCGGGGATGCCATGGCTGTAATCCATGCGCGGCAGCAGGCGCGGGCTGAGAGTCAGTGTGATCAGCCAGTTCACCCATTCGACGGCCAAGCGGCTGGTCATCAGTACAGCAGGAACGGCCAGCAGCACCATCAGCAGCGGCCCCAACCAGCCGGAGTGACGCGCCATGGCCAGAAACGGCCAGGCCAAGAGCAGCGTAAGCCCCAAGATCATGCCCAAATACAGCGGCAAGGGCGCACAGCGCAGCAAGCGTTGCCATTGTTCGGCCAAGGGTCGCCGCAGACTGAGGCTACGTTCCAGTTCCGGCAACCCTTTGTCCACCAGATAAAAGCCCACATGGCCTTGGCGGTTTTCTGGGCTATTTGGCAGGCGACTCGCTTGGGTCAGCGCCAAGGCCATTCGAGTGACCTCCCGCTCAGTGTGCGGGCTATAGCGCGCTAAGCGCTCAATCACATGCCGATAGCGATCCCGCGTGGCGAAGTCCATTTGGCTGTAAATACCGGCGGGGTCTTCGCGCAGTAGCTGCTCCACTTGGCTCATGTGTTCAACAAAATCGCGCCAATCCGTAGCCGACAGCAAGCGCAAACTGTTAATACTGTTGCTGATGGACACCTGATCTGCCGCCTGCTGCTGAGCATCCAAGCGCACAAGGCGTTCAATGCTCAGCTCAGATTCGGAGAGCAATTGTTCAATCCAGTTCAGGGGTAAAATCAGCGAGGCATTTTGCCCCTGTAAGCGCCGCGCCAACTCGGCCACAAAGGAGCTGCTAATGGGTGGCTGAGAATGCACCATCTCCGAGACCGTCAGCAGCACGCTTTTCGGGTCTTGCTCGACCATCTCAATCATCCGATCGGCCCAATCATCGGCCAGATGTCGGTCAGTCCAACTGGACATCACCCGCGAAGCCACCCGGCGCAGGTTCTCAATCAAGGCCAGCCGCAACATAATGGGAATCGCCCACAGCTCGCCCAGCGTCAGCGGGGTAACGGCTTGATAGGCCACCACAAAACGCTCTAAACCCTCACTGTCTACCCGTCCATCGCCGTGGGAGATAATCTCTAAAGCAATGTCGTACACACGCGGCTTACCCACTGAAGGCCCATTTAACAATTGCGGTAATTCGCGGCTATAGCCCTTTGGTAAATGCTTTTGCGCCGTGCGGATTTGTTCTTCAATCAAATAGAAGTTATCCAGCAACCATTCTCCAGCAGGAGTGATCTGCCGATCTGACAGCGTAGCGCTGGTGAGCCGTTCATAACTGCTGGCTAAGTGGGCTTTATTCTCGGCTAAACGTGCCAGCAGGGAATCGGCAATAGGCTTTGGATTAATCTTATGCAGGCTGGCTAATTGTGGGCCGTACTGCTCCATCTGGTCTGCGCTAAATAATTCAGAGCGCAACGCAGGCTCAAACTTAAAAGACCTATGAGCCACGCGCCAGAGACGAAATGCAGAATCCATGCGTTGTAAATGGCGGAAGGCCGCTGTGCGCTTAATATCCACCTTAATTCCCCTTGGCATATAGCTTATGCTGCTAAGTGCAGACAGCAAATTCTCTAAAAGTAGTATCAGGCATCCTGAAGCCGACTGTCTGTCTGCTAGCGTACTTATAGCCAAGGGCATTGCTGCCGATTTATAAATAAAATTGATCCATGACAATAAGCGAGCATCAACACAGTATATTAGTCGCACTGCTGCTAGTACTAGCTAGAATCTAGCGAAGCCTGATTTCACCCAGTACTCATGAGGCTCTCAAATAGCAAACGCCTTGCCTTAGCTGGGGCACGGCACTTGGTCTTTGAGAGCGATCTTCACTAAGAAAAGTAAAAATACTATAATTAGCTAATTTTAAAGATATTCTGGGAGCTTTCATTGAAACTCGGCAAAAGACTAAAGCAAATTGAGCGCATGATTACAGAAGACTATACCCATATATGGGACTGCTGTTGCGATCATGGCTTATTGGGAGCCAGTTTACTCAATAAGCAAGCGGCTCAAACTGTCCATTTTGTGGATATAGCCCCTGCCTTAATAGAAAATGTACAGCATAAACTACAACAATTTTACCCCGACTCACTGTCGCGTTGGGAAACCCACTGCCTTGATGTAGCCGCCTTACCTTTAAAAAATTATGAGGGAAAGCACTTAGTCATTATCGCAGGGGTTGGAGGCGACTTAATAACTAGTTTTATTGATGCTATTCATCGACAACACTTTGGGATGAATATTGATTTTCTTCTGTGCCCTGTTCATCATCAATTCACATTGCGTCAAAAGCTGATTGAGTTTAGCTTTCAGTTTAAGCATGAGTCCCTCATTGAGGAGAATCAGCGCTTCTATGAAATACTGTTAGTCTCATCAACAACAGATACAACTGCGCCCGTCAGCCCCGTAGGCGAACTGATCTGGAAGGCCGACTCCGTTCAACAAGTCAAAACGGTTGAAAAATACCTAGGGAAAACCTTGAGCCATTATGAACGCATTCAGCAAGGAGGAACTGCCGACGTTCAGCATATTATTAATGCCTATAAAGCTGTTAAACTTTAATAGGTCACGAATAGCACCTACTGCCCCAAAAAGCACCAACAAATGAGGCTGGCCGGTATGACTCCGTCCGTCTCTTTGATTGGCATAGCCTATGCCTTTGGTGGACGCACACCAAACCAGATGGCATAGAGGGCCGGTAGAAAGAGCAGGGTTAATACCGTACCGGCTGCTGTACCGCCAATAAGCGTATAGGCTAACGAACTCCAAAACACCGAGAAGGTGAGTGGAATAAAGGCCAACACCGCCGCCAATGCCGTCAAAATTACAGGGCGCGCGCGCTGCACAGTGGCTTCAACCAGCGCTTGGTAGGCATCGAAGCCTTCTTCTTTGTTAGCCTGAATCTGTCCGGTCAAAATGAGCGTATTACGCATCAAAATACCGGATAGACCAATCAAGCCTAGGATAGCGTTGAAGCCAAAAGGCACCTGAAACAGCAATAAAATTGGCATAGTCCCGATCAGTCCCAAGGGTGCGGTGAGAAACACCATCGCCGTCCCCGAAAAGGAGCGCACCTGAAACATAATCACCACCAAGATGATGAGCAGCATAATAGGAAACAAAGGGGCCAGCGCATTGTTCGCCTTGACCGACTCCTCAATGTTGCCGCCCTCCTCTATACGATAACCGCTTGGCAACTGGGCAATCAGCGATTGCAAGTCACGCAGCACCGCCTGAGACACCTGTGGCGGCTGGCTACCCTCTGCATTATCCCCGCGCACGGTGATGGTGGGTAGGCGATCCCGCCGCTTGATGATCGGGTCTTCAGGGCGGTATTCGAGATGGCCGATTTGAATCATGGGTATTAGCTGCCCGTCTCGCGTCGTCAGGTTGAAATCCTTAATACGCTCTGGAACTAGACGCGTCTCACCTAAACTGCGGGCCACTACATCAACGATGCGGATATCCTCGCGCACCTGAGTGACGGCCACGCCTGTCAGCAGAAATTGCAACTGCTGGGCGGCCTCATGGCTGGATAAGCCAATGGCACGCAGACGATCCTGATCGAGAATAAAACGCAGTGAAGGCTGCCGCTCACTCCAATCGAGGTTCACCTGCCGGAGGTCGGGATTGGCGCGCATAACTGCGGCCACTTGTTCGGCGATGTTCCGCAGTGTACTAGGATCAGGCCCCATCACCCGGAATTCGACCGGGAAGCGTGTGTAAGGGCCAAACACCAGTTGCAGCACCCGTACACGGGCTTCAGGAGCCAAGTTTTGCTCAATCCGTTCGCGCAGGCGTTGCTTGAGGCGTTCGCGGGCTTTTGCATCTGCCGTCAACACCACGATTTTCGCAAAGGAAGAGTCAGGCAGCTCCGGCGAGTAAGACAAGACAAAGCGCGGTGCTCCTCGGCCAATGTAGCTGGTGACGATTTCAGCCTCCGGTTGCTGCCGCAGCCAATGTTCGACCTTCTGGGTAGCGTTTTCCGTGGCCTTGATGGACGAGCCTTCGGGCAACTGTAGTTCCACCAGCACTTCTGGGCGATCCGAGGCCGGGAAAAACTGCTGTTTGACGGCCCCCATTCCCACCACTGAGAGCACAAATAACCCCAATACCAGCCCCGCCACGATGAACTTGTGGCGCACACACTGACTGATTACGCGGCGCAGGCGCTCATAACCGGGCGTGCCGTAAAGCTGTGCATGACCACCGGCAACGGGAGGAATATTCGGCAGGAGTTTGACCCCAAGATAAGGCGTAAACACCACGGCAACCAACCAAGAAATACCTAAGGAAAAGCCTACAATCCAGAAAATATTTCCGGCGTACTCCCCCGCCGTCGAGCGCGCAAAGCCGACTGGCAAAAAGCCTGCGATGGTGATTAGCGTTCCGGCCAGCATGGGGGCAGCAGTGTGGCTCCAGGCATAGGCGGCGGCCTCTATTCGTGACAGCCCTTCCTCCAACTTCACCACCATCATCTCAATGGCGATAATGGCATCATCCACCAATAGGCCTAGGCTGAGTATCAAGGCTCCCAGTGTAATGCGGTCAAAATCTCGTCCGGTGGCGAGCATGACCACAAAGACCGCCGCCAGTGTCAGAGGGACAGCGGCGGCCACTACAATACCGACCCGCCAGCCAAGACTGATCAAACTGACCAGCATGACCACGGCCAGCGCCACCAAAAACTTGATCATGAATTCCGTGATGGCTTCGCTGATGTTCACGGCTTGGTCTGTCACTTTGCTAAAGCTCATACCCTGCGGGAGATCAGTGGCGATCGCGGCCTCAGTCGCTTCCAAGGCTTTGCCCAGCGCCAAACCGTTCCAGCGCTCACGCATGATCACACTCAGCACCTGAGCCGACTCGCCGTTATGGTGAATCAAAAAGGTACTGGGCTCTTCGTAGCCGCGCCGAACTTCGGCAATATCACTCAGCCGCAAGATACGCCCATTGGCCGTTACGGGAATGTCTCGGATTGCCTGTAGGTCATTGAAAGCCCCATCAAGGCGTATCTGAACCTGCGGCCCCTGTGTGTCTACTGAACCGGCAGGTGTTACGCTGTTCTGCTGTTGCAGGGCCGCGAAAATATCTTGGGCACTGACACCCAAGGTGCCCAAACGGGCGTAGGAAAACTCGACAAAAATTCGCTCGGGCTGTTCACCGAGAATATTGACCTTTTTGACGCCGGGGACCTGTAGCAAACGCTGGCGAATACGCTCCGACTCTCGTGTTAGCAAGCGCGGCGGCAAGTCCGGGGCTTTCAGTGCGTACAGAGCAAAGGAGACATCCGAGTATTCATCATTGACAAAAGGCCCTAGCACCCCTCTGGGAAGCCGCACCGATTCGTCATACAGCTTCTTGCGTACCTGATAAAACTGGCCCGGAACCTCAGGCGGTGGGATGGTATCGCGCAGGGTGACGGTCATAAACATCAGGCCGGGGCGCGTATAGGTTTCTACACGGTCATACCACTCCAGCTCTTGAATCCGTTTTTCCAGCGGCTCAGCGACCAGATCTTGCATTTCCTGAGCGGTAGCGCCCGGCCAACTGGCCGAAACCGTCATCACCTTAACCGTGAACGCCGGGTCCTCAGCACGGCCTAACTTAAGCAGCGCCACCAATCCAGAGGCGCTAATGGCGATAATGAGAAATAAAGTAATGGCTCGTTCACGAACGGCCCATGCGGAAAGATTGAAAAAATTCATGGCAACACCGCCAGCACTTCACCCAACCTTACCTGCTCACCTTCATGCAATAGATGAGCCCCCAAGGCTACAACTTGTTCGCCCACCTGCAGGTCGCCATGCACTTCAGCGGCTTCCATGTGGATGGCATCTACCACCACAGAACGCCGCTCTATTTTTGAGTCTGGATTGATCACCCATACGCCACTGCCGTTACCTCGATCCAGTAATGCACCAATGGGCACAATGACGCTGGGATTTGTTGTGGTATTGGACAGACTAAGGCGAATGGTGACGGTAGCGCCCAAGGGGGCCTGTTGATCCTCAGCCAGCACATAGCGCGCCGCAAAGGTTCGGGTAATGGGATCGGCTGCGTCCGAAAGCTCGCGCAGCACCGCCGGTACTGACTTAGCGGCACCGTACAGCCTTGCAAAGGCCTGACTGCCGAGCGCCGGGCGCAAGGTTTCCGGCAAGCTAATGGCGGCTTCACGCGGGCCATCTTTGGCCACTTGAATAACCCTTTGCCCTGCCACAACCACCTGACCTGGCTCTGCTTCTGTGGCAACCACGATGCCATCTACATCGGCTTTAAGTTCTGTGTATCGCGTGGCGTTACGAGCCACATTCGCCTGCGCTTGAGCGGCATCTACTTGCGCTCTGGCACTGCGCAATACCGCGACAATCTGATCGTATTCCTGAGCTGAGACCGCTCCAGCCTCAACCAATCCGCGCATACGCGCCTCATCGGCCTTGGCCTGAGTGTAGCGAGCCTGAGCCGAGGTCTCGTCACCCAAGCGCGAGGTCAGCATCAGGTGTAAATCCACCGGATCTAACCGCATCAACACTTGGCCGCGTTTAACCCGCTGCCCGACATCCACCAATCGCTGAGTAATCTTGCCGTTAATACGAAAACCCAACTCACTCAGTACCCTAGCCGCCACCACGCCGGTAAAGGCGCGTTCACTGGCCTGTGCTTCCTGCACAGCGGCCACTCTGACCAAGGGAGGCTGTAGGCGTGGATCGGTTTCCTGGGCCTTAGTGCAGCCAAATAGAAGCGTGGTGCAAAGTATCGGAGCACTAAGGCGTAATAGACGAGGCGGCATGGCAGGCTCTCCTTGAGTCAGGGAGCCTTATTATTGTGACGAGTTACTATTTTGTAAATACGTAACCAAGAAGAAAACCTCAGACAGCCAAACTCCGCAGCACCAAGTTACTCATGGCCACCGCTGAATCCTCCAGCTGCTCAGGGGTTTTCAGTTCGAGTAGCAAGGGATGCGAGAAGGGCACCATACAGTCAAGAATGGCCTGACAAACCTCGTCTAGCGGTGTCTTGCGCTCAAACTCACCAGACTGGCGACCTGCGACCACGATATGCCGCACAAGACTTTCCAACACTCGCTTGTAATGAAGCGTAGAACACCATTGCTGAGTGGCGGCTGTGGCGGCTAAATCATGCAGCTTGCGCTCCTTGAAAAAACGCTCAAGGCTCTTGTCCTTAAGGGTTTTAAAGGCTTTACGCAACCGAGCAGTGGCGCTTTCATCGCTCTCAGCCACCGCTCTAACGGCCTGCGTAATGCTGTTGAGAACACCGGCACAAACCGCCTCGCCGATGGCTTGCTTGGACTCAAAAAATTTGTAGATGTAGGCCGTGGAAACACCGGTAGCCTTGGCTAAATCGGCCACTGAGGTTTTAGCGTAGCCGTATTGAACAAAAAGTTCTTCAGCCGCTTGAATGATCTGTTGCCGACGCTCATGTTCGGCAGGGCCACGTTTGGGGCTGGGTACAGGCAAGGGGGGAATTTGGTTCATATCAGCGTCCCTATGGAGTGACGTTTTTTTAAATGTGTTGACATTGCGTGACGTATTTAGATAATCGTAACCCTCCTTGGGAGGAATTAACAAATGTTCCGTCACCCTGTTTATGCCTATCCGCTGCTTGTGTTGCCAATGCTGGGGCTTTCTGGATGCATGGTAGGGCCTGATTACCAGCTGCCAGAACCACTCATCGGATCAATGTTTCACAATGCGCCGAAGGTTCAAGCCCCGCATGAGTCCTTTGATAGCGATACCTTGCTCATCAATTGGTGGCGTCAGTTTAAAGACCCACAATTGGTGAGCTTGGTTGAAGGTGCACTGGCCCAAAACCTTGAGCTTGCTCAGGCCGTTGCGCGGGTCGAGCAATCGCGGGCAAGCCGTGACTATGCCATGGCCGACTTGTTGCCACGTGGGCAGCTTGAGGCTGAGGTCACGCGCTTGCACAAATCTAAAGAAGATCCGATGGGCCGTTTGCAGAGTGCCCAACCCGGTTTTGAACGCAACTCTAGTCTCTATACCCTAGGTACGGCAGCCAGTTGGGAGCCGGATCTGTTCGGTGGTTTGAAGCGCGAACGGAATGCGGCGCAAGCACTGTGGCAGGCCAGTGCCGCCCATCAAGCCGCGGTACGCCTGAGCATTGCCGCAGAAACAGCGGATACCTACGTTGTGATTCGCACCCTGCAAGCGCGGCTCCGCGTGGTTCAACAACGCATTGCGACGCAACAGGATATTGTGCGCCTAACGCGCCTTCGCTTTGACCGAGGGCTGACCTCTGAGTACCGCCTGCGTCAAGCCGAAGGTGTTCTAAGCACGGTTTCGGCACAGGAATCACCACTCCAAGCCAGCCTAGAGCAGGCCATGAACAGCTTAGATGTACTGCTAGGTAGCCTACCGGGAACCCACCACAAGGCCTTGGCGGAAGCCCGCGATATTCCTAGCCCCGCGCCTATTCGTGCGCTTGGTACACCCCGAGAATTGTTGCGCCGTCGCCCCGACATCATTGCAGCAGAACGGCAACTAGCAGCCAGCAATGAGAGGATTGGGCAAGCCATCGCCGAGTTCTACCCGAAGGTTTCACTGTCCTCATTGCTGGCTACCTCCACCAATGTGTCTGGCAATATCCTGTCCTCAGATGCCAACCTATTGCGAGGTACAGCGGGGCTGCGCTGGCGTTTATTCGACTTCGGCCGGGTTGATGCCCAGGTGAAATCCGCTGAGGGTCGTTATGCAGAAGCCTTAGCGGCCTATCGGCAAACACTGCTGCAAGCCACAGCCGACGTAGAGAACACGCTAGAAGCACTGTTTCGGCGAGAGCAGCAGGCAGCGCTGTTAGCTTCTGGTGAAGAGGCTCTGTATCGAGCACGCATGGCGGCTTATGCCGGATACCAAGGCGGCTATCTGAATGCCCTAGAGGTGCTGGATGCCGATGATCGCCTGCAACAGGTTCAAGATGAGCATCTGCTAGCCAATGCTGCAACGACTCGAGCAACCATCGCCGCCTTTAAAGCGCTAGGTGGCGGCTGGGATAGCAGAGATGAGGAGCATTCACTGGCCTTATCCAAGGGGAAATAATGCGCTTAAACGGCTCATCCAAAATACCCATGAAATCCCAGCGCTTTCAGGGCATTACTCCTCAACCGCACTAGGCATACCACACAGATGTCCAGAGAAAATTTTAACGATTTATTAGCCTTTGTTGTGGTTGCTCGCGAGGGAAGCTTCACCCGCGCTGCCGCCCAACTGGGGGTATCCCAATCGGCATTAAGCCATACCATTCGCGGCCTTGAAACCCGGCTTGGTGTGCGCCTGCTTAATCGCACGACCCGCAGCCTTTCTCCAACTGAAGCCGGGGAGCGGCTCTTTCTGAATATCGGCCCGCGCTTTGAAGAAATCGAAGCAGAATTGGCTGTCGTAGGTGAATACAGGGACAAGCCTGTCGGTACGATTCGCATTACCTCGGCAGAACATGCGGCCAACAGTATTATTTGGCCTAAGTTGATGAAGGTATTGCCGCAATATCCAGATATCAAGGTGGAGCTCACCGTCGATTACGGCTTAGCTGACATTGTTGCCCAACGCTATGACGTCGGTATTCGCTTAGGCAATCAATTGGCCAAAGACATGATAGCGGTGCGCATTGGGCCTGATTTACGCATGGCAGTGGTGGGCTCTCCCCGTTACTTTGCACAATACCCAGTACCCCTTACGCCCCAAGATTTATCCGCACACAACTGCATCAACCTGCGCTTACCCACCCATGGCGGTTTGCTACCTTGGGATTTTGAAAAAGAAGGCCATGAACTGAAAACCCGTCTAGGGGGCCAATGGGTTTTTAACAGTAGTCTCCCGATTCTTCGAGCTGCTGTGGCAGGCTGTGGTCTGGCTTTTTTGCCGGATGATTTGGTTCAGGAAGCGCTGGCTCAAGGCACTCTCGTCCAAGTCTTAGCGGACTGGTGTCAACCCTTTCCCGGCTACCACCTGTACTACCCCAACCGCCGCCAGTTTTCACGGGCCTTAGGGGTAGTGGTGGAAGCGTTACGCTATCCTAGTCAGGCGCGCGCTTAGCCTCTAGTGCCCCGCTTAAAGGCCTCTCTAGAGACCCAAAATTTAGCTTAGGGGTTAGACGTCAGGGGTGGTGCTTCGCGGCCCGACATAACCAATAACTCTTTGCGAAGGCGTTCGCCATGCACCACTATTTGCGATGCAGCCGCATTAAGCTCTTGGAGCTCCTCGACAGAGAAACGAATCTGCAAAGCGCCCATATTTTCGTCTAAATGTTGAAGGTTGGTAGTACCGGGAATGGGCACAATCCAAGGTCGTTGAGCCAGTAGCCAAGCGAGCGCTATCTGAGCCGGACTGGCCTCTTTGCGCTGCGCCCAATCGCGCAGTAAATCGACCAATACCTGATTGGCTTTAAGCGCTTCGGGTGTGAAACGCGGATTGGTAAGCCGGTAGTCCGTATAACCTGTGCCATCAAAGCGCGTGTGTTCAGTGAGGGTTCCCGTTAAAAACCCCGCCCCCAGTGGGCTCCAAGCGACCAAACCAATACCCAGTTCTTCAAACAACGCCAACTCCTCTTGCTCTGGGCCTCGCCATAGCAGGGAGTATTCATTCTGGACAGCCGCTACAGGTTGAATAGCATGGGCACGGCGCACTGTTTGTAGGCCCGGCTCAGACAAGCCAAAGTGTCTCACCTTGCCTTCTGCGATTAAGTCCTTTACCGCTCCAGCCACCTCTTCAATGGGGACTTGAGGGTCTACTCGATGTTGGTAAAAAAGGTCGATTGTTTCGATATTAAGCCGTTTCAGAGAGGCCTCAGCTACGGCTTTGATGTGCTCTGGTCGACTGTTCAAACTGCCGGTGCGGCGGCCTGTTGTCGGATCAATATCGAAACCAAATTTAGTGCCAATCACGACTTGGTTCCGAACGGGTGCTAGGGCTTCACCCACGAGTATTTCGTTGATCAGGGGGCCATAGATTTCCGCAGTATCAAAGTAGGTAATACCACGATCCACTGCGGCCTGGATCAGCCGGATCATCTCGGTTTTATCCTTGGGCGGATTGTATTGCCCCCCATTCATGCTCATACAGCCTAAGCCCATGGCTGAGATTTCTAAAGTCCCTAGTTTACGGCGAGCAAGCGCAGCATGAGGCGTGGATTTAGCCGCGTTGCTGGTAAAGCCAAGTGTCGAATGGGCAAATAATGGAGCGGCTAGCAAACCCACTCCAGCCATCAATAGGCTCCGCCGGTTGAGCAGGGCCGACTTGTTGTCATGCGAAGCGTCCATCGAGGTATCCCCTCAGTAAATGAACCCGAATTGCTCGGGTTATCTTCAGTTAGCGTTAGCGCCCGGTCAGTTGCTCCAAGGATTCGGGGTAGCGATTCCCCTCAATCTGGATCTGTGAGGCAGCTTGGTCGATGACCTGAAGATCCTCAGGAGAGAGTTCAAGTGCGACAGCGCCAAGATTTTCCTCCAAACGCTGCAAATGGCGCGTTCCGGGGATCGGTACAATCCAAGGCTTTTGTGCCAGTAACCACGCTAGCGCTACCTGAGCTGGAGTGGCCTGCTTAGATTGTGCAATGTTCTTGAGTAGATCGACCAAGCCTTGATTGGCTTTGCGGGCCTCTTGGGTAAAGCGCGGCAAGCTGCTGCGGAAATCATCGCTTGCCAAGGGGGTGGTTTCGTCGATTTTGCCCGTCAAAAAGCCTTTACCCAGCGGACTGTAAGGCACAAGACCAATCCCTAGCTCTTCAAGGGTTGGTAATACTTCCGCCTCAGGATGACGCCACCACAGAGAGTATTCGCTTTGAAGTACGCTTACCGGCTGCACTGCATGGGCTCGACGAATAGTCTGTACACCGGCTTCAGACAGGCCAAAATGCTTAACCTTACCTTCTTGAATCAAGTCTTTGACGGCTCCCGCTACGTCCTCAATCGGTACATTAGGGTCAACGCGGTGCTGGTAGAACAGGTCAATGGCCTCAACGCGCAAGCGCTTCAACGAGGCTTCGGCCACAGCCTTGATATGTTCAGGACGGCTGTCCAATCCGATCCATTTAGGCCCACCAGCAGGATCAAGGGTAAAACCAAATTTAGTGGCGATTACCACGTTCCCCCGAAAGGGTTCTAAGGCTTCACCGAGCAGCGTTTCATTGGTCAGCGGGCCATAAACTTCGGCTGTATCGAAAAAGGTAACGCCGCGTTCAACGGCGGCGCGAATCAGTGCAATGGCCTCTTGTTTATCTGCTGCCGGTCCATAGGCAAAACTCAAGCCCATACAACCCAATCCAAGGGCGGATACTTCCAGACCACTGCAACCTAGTTGGCGCTTTTTCATGCTTTCTATCCTTCTAGTTTTGGGTAAAGTCAGCCCGTGCAGAGCCACGGCTGAATGTTTTCCAACCGCAGTTTCTACAGGTAAAAGAGCTTAATTAGAGCCAATGGACGCCGCTATACAGGGGTTTTCAGCGCGCTCATATCAATCACAAAGCGGTAGCGCACGTCTTTATTCACCACGCGCTCATAGGCTTGGTTGATTTGATCGGGACGAATCAGCTCAATGTCTGCTTTGATATTGCGGGCCGCACAGTAGTCGATGACTTCTTGCGTTTCAGCAATGCCGCCAATCAAGGAGCCGGCAATGCTGTTACGGCCAAAGACCAGTGATAAGCCTTCAATACCTTGCAACTGATCCATAGCCCCTACATTGACGAGGGTGGCATCCCCCTTGAGCAGGTTGATAAAAGGCTGCATGGGATAGGCTTTAGGCACCGTCGAAATCAACAAATCGAACTGATGGCTCAACCGTTGCATCGCCGCCGTATCGCTCCACAAAACGGCTTCTTTTGCCCCTAGTCGCTGGGCGTCGGCAATTTTGCCCGGCGAGGTGGTAAACACCGTCACTTCGGCCTTACGGGCCACTGCCAATTTCACCGCCATGTGGCCTAAGCCTCCAAGACCGATCACGCCAACCCGCTGACCGCCTGAAAGCTTCCAGTGTTGCATCGGCGAAAAAGTGGTCACGCCTGCACACAAGAGCGGCGCGGTGGCGGCCAAATCAGCTCCGGGAGGAATACGGATCACAAAATGCTCTGGAACGACGACTTTCTCGGAGTAGCCGCCAAGCGTGTATCCACCAGAAATCCTGTCAGCGGTGTTGTAGGTAAAGGTGGCCCCTTCGAGGCAATTTTGCTCGCGGTCTGCCTCGCAAGGTTCACAGCTTAGGCACGCGTCGACGATGCAGCCGACCCCGCCAATATCACCCAATTTGAACTTTGTGACGGCGCTGCCAATCGCCTGAACACGCCCGATAATTTCATGGCCGGGAACGCTTGGATATTGGGTGGGCATTGAGGAGGCCCACTCATCGCGTGCGGTATGGATGTCAGAGTGACAAACGCCACAGTACAGCACATCAATCAGTACATCATGGGGGCCGAGGGCACGGCGCTGAATCTGCATGGGCGCTAGCGGGCTGCTAGCACTGGCTGCGCCGTAAGCGCGAATGGAAAAAGGCCCCTGTCCCACAAGTTTTTCTGAAGGCATGGTGGCTTCGGCGAGCGCACTAGAGGCTTGACCTGCCAATAAGGGGGCAACAGCCAGCGCCGCTCCCGCCATCAGCACTTGGCGTTTTCCAGTAGTGCTGGACTGTTCATGACCCGAATCTTTGCATTGATCGCCCATAAAAGAATACTCCTGTCCCTTGGTCTAGTTGGCGCGTTATAGGCGTACATACATCCCGTGTTCTAGAAGCAATCTACGGAGAGTTACTCACTGCGAATATAGGCAAAATCGGCATGCTTTCATGAATTTTCATCATGATTGAAATCGGCACTTCAGGTATTAGGTGCAGTGTATGATCCGGAAATGAGATGGTGCGGGTCGGTTTTGACGACGGATGAATCTTTGGCCCAAGCAAGGCAATAGGCTTTGAATTAATCTTATGCAGGCGGGCTAATTGGGAAAAGCCACGGCTTGCTTAATATCCACCTTATTTTCCATTGGCATATAGCCTAGGCAGCTAAATACAGGTGTAAAAACAGTATTAACTACTATATGGCAAGCTGTCTGTCTGCCAGCGCACTTACAACCAACGCATTGACAGCAATTAATAAATAAAAACTGATCCATGACAATGAATGACCATAAGAACAATTAATAAAAGTAAGTACGCTAACGCACCGACAGCGCCTTAAATGCCTGTCATTACTTTATACCTTGCTTATCTATTCAACCCATCCATCACCAAGATGACAAAGAGGCCATTATGAGCAGCTTTAACACTGATGAAATCAAAGGCAAATGGAACCAGAAATTAGGCTCAGCAAAAATTGCTTGGGGCAAGCTCACTGAGGACGAACTGCTAAAGTCGGAAGGTCATGCCCAGCGGCTGGCAGGTTTGGTACAGGAGCGCTATGCCATCACTCGCGAGGAAGCCGACAAACAAGTTAAGGAATTTTTTGAGAAGGGTAAATAACCCTTAAAGAGTTAGCCTCGTTAACCTATTAATGAGGCCTTCTGTTTACCACAAGCCCGCAAACTAGTCTGCGATGGATTACCCAAGTGCCGCTCAAGCAATTTGCAGCACACAGCATATAAGGATGTCGCCATGAGATTAGGTACTGTTGTTCTAGTTATTTTAATTTTGATGTTGATTGGTGTATTGCCAAGCTGGCAACATAGCATCAACTGGGGCTACTGGCCTAGTAGCACGCTGGGGCTCATTATTGTGATTTTAGTTGTGCTACTGCTGCTTGGCAGGATTTAGCACAAACCATTAGGCTATTTATAGTTAATGGCTTTACAGAAACCTTGGGTTAGTTATACATGCCAGAGGGGATAGACTTCCAATCTATCACCATCTGGCAGCACCTTTGCTCAGATACGAGCCCGCCGACCGGCCGAAACACTTTGTGCTAGAGCTTGCCGCACACTGTCTTTAAAGGCCTTGCAGAGCTCCTTACTCTCATCAAGTAACTGCTGAAGATCCGTGGTGTCAAAAGTCATCTCAATAGCTAAATAAGCAGCCTGCAAGCGTTTAAGGGCTGCCGAACTGTTAGCATCTAGACTATCCATCTTTACTTTTTCAAAGTGCTTATGTTGGGCAGATCGCTCTTTAATATCCTTGCGAATCGCCTGAGCATAGTCGTTAAATAGCATGTCTATGCTAGCATTTAACCTTGGCAGCACCTCTTGCTGAGTATTATATGACTGAATAAACTGCTCAAGAGATAGGCCATTACAAGCATAAACCGCTTTCGCTTTTGCGGAGTAAGCACTAATGCCAGCATACTCAATGCCCGCAGATGCAAGCGCAGCAGTTACTTGCAGCATAACAGCCTCAATTTCTTCTGGAGACTTAAGATCAGCCTTGTTTAAACTGATGTACAAGCATTGGCCAACAAACCCCGCTTGCTTAATAAAGTCGATATCTGTAGCGGTGATAGTTTCTGCTCGATCAAGACCAAGTACCCAAATCATCGCTTTGGATTGTTCTAGGACGCTGGCGGCGAGCTGCTGGTTAGTAGGTGTATCAACGAGGCAAAGGTGCTGAAATAAGCCTAGATCCATAGGCACCTGTAAGCTAATGGCGGACATAATCCGGCATAGATCAAAACTAAAAGGCTTTACATCCTTCTGGGAGAGTATTTGATAGTCTGTATTATCAAGCTCTATTGACCCACCGTTGATGCTGTAGCCTCTGATATGAGACTCCATAGCACAGGTAATATAACCGGGTACTTGAGTTACAGGTCTTGCACCCGTTGCAAGCCGCAAAGAAGTCTCTTGGATAAAGCTGTTAATAAAGGCCGATTTACCGCTATTTGCCGCACCGGCAACGCCAAGCATCGTTTTGCCATTTAATGCCGGAAAACGGCTAATACCTTCTAGCTCACGCTGGATTTTTTGCAAGCTTCGTAAAGCCTCTGCTTTATCAGTCAGTGATGGCGCACGCGCTGCAAAATCTTGATAATCCTCACGAATGAGTTGGGCAATATGCAACAGTCCCTGATTAGTCGGAGCGGCCAAAGCCAAGATGCGTTGTACAAGATTAAACCGCTCATTAAGCGAGAGCTGTTCTTGATAGATATGCTGATGATCTACCAGCAATCTATCATTGGCGCTATTAAGTTGCTCGTTTAGTTCGCTAAGTTGCTCAATGCGCCCCTGATGCGTCTCTGATGCGGTGGTTTGGCTGGCTAGCTGTTGCTCCAAGGCTGAAACCCGTTCAGTGGAGAGCTGTAGGCGCGCCCTTAAATCATCGCAATGGGCCTGCTCCTCGGCATACTGCACCTCAAGTTGGGCACACTGGTCTTTTTGCTGCTGTAGGTTGCCCTCCAGCTCTTGAATTTGCGCGTTTAAGGCCGCGCAGGTCTCGGTCAGTTGGGTATTTTCCTGCCCATGTTGGGTGAACAGCTCATGGAACCTATTGAGGGTTTCTTGGCAAGCTTCGTGCTCTGCCACCGCCTGAGCCAAGGCTTGCTCCAGCGTTGAAACCTGCTCGGTGGCCGCCTGCAGCTGTACAGCGCTTTCAGCGCAACGGGCGTGTTCCTCACCCTGCTGTAGTTCAAGCAAGGCATACTGATCTTGTTGTTGCTGTAAATCGTCCTCCAGCCCTTGAATGTGCTGGTTTAGCAGCTCATGGGCTTGCCTCAGTTCGGTATTTTCTTGTGCCTGCTGATCAAAGTGTTCTTGCAGTTGATTCAGGCTATTTTGGCAGACATCCCGTTCGGCCATCTCCCTGGTTAGCGTCTGCTCCAAGGCCGAGATTTGCTCAACGGCGGTCTGAAGTTCAGCCGCCGTCTCACGACACAGCGATTGCTCCTGAACGTAGCGGAGCGCCAGTTGCCGGAAGTGCTCTTTGCGGCGCTCTATATCCGCCTCAAGTTCCTGCACCTGCTCACCGAGCGTGGAGCACGCCTGTATCAGCTGATTATTTTCTTGTTCTTGCTGCGTCGATTGAGCTTGTAGCGCCGTATGGCTGTCGAAAAGCGCATGGGCTTGCTGCTCAAAAGAAGCGATATGTTTACTGAGTGCAGCCACCAGACTTTTACGCTTGAAGGGCCAGAACCCTGTGAGCTGCTTTAGGGCTGGCTGTACCTCAGTACTAATCCGAGGGCGATTTATCATGACGAAACTTCTTGTGGCGGGCCTAAGTAGAGGGTGCAATGGATCAATAGGTTGCTGAAGGTTAGCGATCTGATGATCTAGCTGAGCAATTCTATTTGCTAAATTGGCAGCGAATATATCAGAGATACGCCAATCGCCCCATGTTTAGTGCTTACCAAGATTGGAGGGCAGGCCGCCAAAGCACGTTTTTATTCGGAGGGAGACAGCGTTTACAGATGGAAACAGCGCAAACCAACGCCTTAACAGCGCTGGTCGGGCCTTTTAAAGAAAATGATTCTTACAATTTGAAGCGTCCTACTCGCCCCTGCAGCTCAGATGCCAATCCCGATAAACTCTGACTGGCTTTCTCGATCAGGGTTGAGGCCTCGGCAGTATCCGTAGATAGGTCGCGAATGGTGATCAAATTGCGATCAACCTCACGAGCCACTTGGGCTTGCTGCTCGGAGGCGCTGGCAATCATCAAATTGCGCTCCAAGATTTGCTCCATGGCTTGGCTGATGCTGCTTAATGCGCCGCGCGTGCGTTCCGCCGCTGTTTCGGTTTGGGTCACGCGCTGGTGATTATCGCGCAGAGAATGCACCACGTTCTCGGTGCCCTTCTGCACATTGGTGATCATACTTTCTATTTCACAGGTGGATTGCTGTGTGCGGTGCGCCAAGGCGCGCACTTCATCGGCGACCACCGCAAAGCCTCGTCCGGCCTCTCCGGCACGGGCGGCTTCAATGGCAGCATTCAGGGCCAGCAGATTAGTCTGTTCGGCAATGGCGCGAATCACATCCAGCACCTTGCCAATATCACTGGATTGCTCAGCCAGCCGCTGAATTTGTTCGGTGGCTACGCGGGCATCATTGCTCATCTGGCTGATGCACTGAATGGTGTCCTCGACCAGCTGTACGCCCTCTCCTGCCACCAACGTGGATTGCTGAGTGGCTTGCGAAGTCGAGCTGGCATTGCGGGCAACTTCTTCCACCGCCACGCTCATCTCATTCACTGCCAGCACGGCTTGGCGGATTTCATCGTTTTGCTGCAACAAGCACTCGCTGCTTTTTTGTGTAACAGTGTTCATGTCTCGACAAGCAGTGGCAAGCTGAACGGCCACATCGGCAATCAAACTTAGGGTATCGCGTAAGCTGTCTTGCATGTGATTTAACGCTTGCAGCAGGCGCGTCGCTTCATCATCACCGGAGACTTCGATACGATCAGTGAGATTACTCTGTGCAATCTGTTCAGCAATAACCACTGCCTGTTGCAAAGGGTACACAATGCTGCGCGTGAATAGCCAAGCCAGTAGCCAAGTCAGCAAGATACTCGCGATAAAGGCCAGTAACATCCCTATACGGCTATGGTTGTAGAGCAGATCAGAATGATGCGCCGCCTGCTCGCTGGCCTCTGTAGAGAGCTTCATCAGCTCCGCATACTGATCGCCCAGACGCGTGGAGTAACTTTGCAGAGAACCGTTCAATAACGTCCGCATCTCGTCCAAGCGGTTGTCTTTAGAGAGTGTGCGGTATTTAGCCAGATCCTGAATGTATTCATAAGCCGTATTAGAAAAATTATTATACTGAGTAAGGTTATAAGCTTGGCTCAATGGTTTAAGTTTATCGAGACTAGCTCTTAACCAGCTTTCCACTAGCTCCATACGCTCTTGAGTCGATTGCAGCGTGGCTGCTTCTCGGTTCATGGCCACTCGTAAACTCAATACGCGAATACTGAGAATATAATCGCGGGCTTCGCCAAGGTAGCGCGTACTGGGCAATAAGATACTTTCAGTATGGCGAGCGGCCTCCCTTACCTCTCCCACCTGCTTAAAGGCATACAGGCTTTGCAAAATGACAAGCAGAGCGATTATACCGAAGCTGATTAGCGCACGTTGCGCAATACTGATCCGCCGCAGGATCATAAAAGTAGATGTGACCATGATAAAAATGCCTGTCAGACAATGTGAATTTAAAAAGCAATGTAAAAAGCCCCTCCAGAGAGACAACTGGAAGGGCTTTCAAACCACAGTTTAAGACTAGTCTTTAATAACCTGAAGTTGGCGAGGTGCCATGAAGAACAGCCAAGTAAGAGCAATAAAGTACATGGCTGGGATCATGGTGAACAACACCGCGTAGTTGTTGTTCGTGGTGGTCAGCACATAACCCACAATCTTGGTCATGAACATGCCGCCAATCGCACCCACCATGCCACCAAAACCAAACACGCTAGCCACCATGTGCTTAGGCGTGTAGTCCATCACCAAACTCCAGATATTGGCTGTCCATGCTTGGTGAGCGCCAATGGCCACGGAGATGGCCAGCACCGCCAACCACAGGCTAGTGGCATTAGCCGCCAGTACAACGGTGGTGATACAGCTAGCGAAGACGAGCATGGAGATTAAACGTGCCCGTACTGGAGCCATGCCACGTCCGATCAGGAAGGACGACAGTACACCGCCACCCACGCTACCAAAGTCAGCCGTCAGGTAGATCACCACCAATGGAATACCCAGCTGAGTCACGCTAATGCCCAAGCTATATTGTTGGTTGAGGAAAGGCGGCAGCCAGTACAGGTAGAACCAGAACACCGGGGCGGTGATAGCGTAGGCTAGCGCAAAGGCCCAAGTACCGCGCATGGACAGTATTTTGCCAAAGGAGACTTTCTGATTGGTGCTTTCTACTTCGCCATTGCGCACATATTCCAGCTCAGTGGCCTTAACCTTGGGGTGATCCTCAGGGTTGAAGTAGTGCAGGCCCCAGAACAGCAACCAAACAGCACCCAATGCGCCCATGCACATAAAGGCAGCCTGCCAACCCCAGAGGGTCAGAATCATCGGCAGCAGCAAGGGTGTCAACATAGCGCCGACGTTAGTGCCCGCGTTAAAAATCCCAGTAGCCACAGCCCGTTCCCCAGCCGGGAACCACAGGCGGGTAGTTTTCACGCACGCTGGGTAGTTAGCCGCTTCGGTCAGGCCCAGTGCAAAACGGCACAGCATAAAGCCTACAGCCGAGGTGGCCAGTGCATGTGCGCCGGTAGCAATACTCCAGAACAGCACCGCAAGGAAGAAGGCACGCTTCACCCCGACGCTGTCAATAAAGCGCCCTTGCAACAAGAAGCCAATGGCGTAACCCGCTTGGAACCAGAAGTTGATATCCGCGTAGTCCTGAGCCGTCCAGTTCATTTGCTGCGACAGCAAGGGCTGCATAATGCCCAAGGCGGCACGGTCAATATAGTTCAGCGTAGTGGCAAAAAACACCAGCGCTAGCATGTACCAGCGGGTATGTCCCACCGCAAAGGCATTGCGAATTTTGTCCCGAACACTGGTAGAAGCTACCGAAGTAGCCGAAACCGTTTCGGCGGAGCTGAGAGCGTTAGTCATCGTATGAGCCATCCATCCATTTTTATAAGTTGGCAAGTTCTGCCATGAGTTGTGACACCGAGCGGATGATGGTTATGGCTAAACACAGAGTTACCCATGGGCAATCTGCGCCAGTCCATTTCCAACCCCAAAGCCGGTGCAGCAAAAACCCTCAGGCAAGGCCTGAACGCGGGGTCTCACTCTGTAATGGAGGCGGATAAAGACTGCAGCGGAGGTGCATGGTTGGCATGGCATTCACCCTTTGTTGAAATTGTTATGAAGGACCATTAACGACCCGTAAACACTTTTGAGCATTGCCGGGTTGGTTTGGATATTTGAGCAGCCAAGCCAGCGAGTCAACCGATAAACGAGCATTTGAGCGATAATCGAACCGTAAACTCTCTATTTAGTACATTATGATTTGCCTATCCGCTGATCGCACGCAAATAATCCCCTTAACCGCTTCCAGCCCTGATTATTGCTAGGCGGGAAGCCTTCATCACGGATAATCCGATGAGACACAGATTGTCGCACCGTGCCATCGGCCAGGAGTCAACGTATGCATCGCTCGATTGCCACTGTCTCCCTGAGCGGGACCCTTCCTGAAAAGCTTGAAGCCATTGCCGCCGCCGGTTTTGATGGCGTCGAGATTTTCGAGAATGACCTTTTGTACTATTCCGGCAGCCCGCGTGACGTTCGTCGCCTATGCGAAGACCTAGGGATTGCCATCACCCTGTTCCAACCCTTCCGTGACTTTGAAGGCTGTCGTCGTGATCGGCTGCCAAAAAACCTAGATCGCGCTGAACGCAAATTCGATCTGATGCAAGAGCTAGGCACCGATCTGGTACTAGTATGCAGCAACGTGGCTCAGGACTCCCTGAGTGACGAAGCCATTCTGGTCGATGACCTGCGCTTGCTGGCCGAACGCGCTGGAGCACGTGGCCTACGCATTGGTTATGAGGCGCTGGCTTGGGGACGCCACGTCAATACTTGGCAGCAGGTCTGGAGCATCGTTAAGCAAGCCGATCACCCGGCCCTTGGCGTACTGTTGGACAGCTTCCATACCCTGTCCATCAAGGGCGATCCTTCAGGGATTGCTGAGATTCCCGGCGATAAAATCTTTTTCGTACAGATGGCGGATGCCCCGATTTTAGCCATGGATGTACTGGAGTGGAGCCGTCACTTTCGCTGCTTCCCCGGACAGGGCGAGTTTGATCTAGCCAACTTCCTCGCGCCGATTTTGCGCACTGGCTACACAGGGCCACTGTCGCTGGAAATCTTCAACGACGGTTTCCGCGCCGCGCCGCCGCGCAGCAATGCTGCCGATGGGTTGCGCTCCCTGCTGTACCTTGAAGAAAAAACCCGCCGAGTGTTAGAGAAAGACCCCGTACCGCCCGCTAATCTGGACATCCTGTTCAATCCGCCCAAGGCCAGCCTCTATGAAGGCCTTGAGTTCATTGAGTTTGCCGTGGATGAGCCCCAAGGCGCGCGACTGGCCGGTTGGCTGGAGCGGTTGGGCTTTGCCAATGCGGGTAAGCATCGCTCCAAAGAGGTCAATTTGTGGCGTCAGGGTGATATCAACATCGTACTGAATGCTGAGCCCTACTCCTTCGCCCACGGCTTTTTTGAAGCCCACGGGCCTTCACTGTGCGCCACAGCCTTCCGCGTTAAAGAAGCCAGCCCCGCTTTAGAGCGAGCACGGGATTTCAAAGGCCAGCCCTATCGCGGCTTGGTCGGCCCCAACGAGCGCGAGATTCCAGCCGTTCGCGCCCCGGACGGTAGCCTGATTTACTTGGTTGAGCACGGCAAACCGGGCCACAGCATCTACGACAGCGACTTTGTGCTGCCCACATCAGCCACCCCGCCTAGCGGGCATCTCCAGCGCATCGACCACATGGCCATGGCCCTGCCTGCCGAGGGTTTAGATAACTGGCTGCTGTTCTACAAAAGCCTGTTCGACTTCACTGCCGACGACGAAGTAGTGCTGCCCGACCCCTACGGTTTGGTAAAAAGCCGCGCGGTGCGCAGTGCCTGTGCCAGCATCCGTTTGCCGCTGAACATTTCCGAAAGCCGCAACACAGCCATTTCACGCGCCCTATCAAGCTACCGGGGTTCGGGCGTTCACCACATCGCCTTCTCCTGCGAAAACATCTTTGCCGAGGTAGCCCGCGCCAAGGATGCAGGTGTGCCGCTCTTGGAAATCCCGCTGAATTATTACGACGATCTGGCCGCGCGTTTCGACTTTGATCACGAATTTCTCAGCGAGCTGGCCTACTACAACGTGCTCTACGACCGCGATGCACAGGGCGGTGAACTGTTTCACGTCTACACCGAACCCTTTGAAGAGCGTTTCTTCTTCGAGATCCTACAACGCAAAAACAACTATGCCGGATACGGTGCGGCCAACGTGGCGGTAAGATTGGCTACCATGGCCAAAATACGCGCTGCTAACTCGGCTACACCACTCAAGCTGTAAGCTAAAAAGCATGGGCGGGGCACTCTTTGCAGTCCTCCGCCTTTCTTATCAGCCGCTTCTGCGAGCATAATTGGCCGATTCTAGCCAGTGATTGCAGTTAAGCGTATGACTCAGCCCGCCCCTCCTACTGTTAAACCCGGCAATACACCCCGTAAGCCGCGCAAAAACGATCCCGATAAAACCCGCGAAGATATTCTGCAAGCCGCCATTGTTGAGTTTGTGCATCAGGGACTGTCTGGCGCGCGTGTGGATGCCATTGCTGAACGTACTCGCACTTCAAAACGCATGATTTACTACTACTTCGGCAGCAAGGAACAACTGTACTTGCAAGTGCTGGAGAAGTTATACAGCGATATCCGCACTACGGAAGCCCAGCTAAATTTAAGTGCTTTAGAGCCGATAACTGCTATTCGTCGCTTAGTGGAATTCACCTTCGATCACCACGAGCGCAACCGAGACTTTGTGCGTATTGTCAGCATTGAAAATATTCACTACGGCGAACACGTTAAAAACTCAACAAAGATTCGCTCACTCAGTAATAGCATTCTGCAAACCCTAGGCGATATTTTACATAGAGGCGAGCAACAGCAGCTCTTTCGAGCCGGTTTGGAGCCTTTGGACGTGCATCTGCTGATCAGCTCTTTTTGCTTTTATCGCACTTCAAATCAATGCACTTTTGGGCAAATATTCAATTTAGATTTACAGGATGAAAAACTCAAAGAACGCCACCGCAACATGATCAGCGAAGCGGTGCTCGCATACTTACAATACGGCACTCCAGCGCCTATAGTGCCTTAAAGAGGCTAAAACCCCTCTGATCTTGGAGGGGTCGCTCAAAGGAATAAACTGAGCCAGACCTTTGTGAATTATAAACGGCTTAGCAGTTGCTGAGTTTTATCCAAAGCCATCTGCGCACGCTCCAAGGCACTAACCCCCTGTTCCAATAGCTGCCGAGTGGGAATCTCAAGGCTTAGCGGAAGTTGGGCCGGTAGGCTGCGCAAGAGTCCAAGTAGATCGCAATCGCCTTCACCGGGAAAGCGCCGCTCATTGCGCGCCTGACGCAGTATTTCCGCCATATCATCCGGGCACGGGCCTGCTACATCGCAGAGTTGTGCATAGCGCCATGCCTGAGCGGGAAGCTGCTGTAGATCCTCCAGCGCCGAGCCAGAGCGATTGAAGTGGAAGGCATCCACCAACACATGGCCATTCGTCTGACCGGCGCGCTGCACAATTTGAATAGCCCGTGCAAGATTAGGAACATCCGTCCAAGGCATAAACTCCAAATGTGGATGCAGCGAGTAACCGGCGGCCAGCTCACAGAGGGCGGCGAAGTTGTCGGTCAAGCGGGATTGCTCTGGGTCATTACCGGCAATCAGCAGTTCGCTGGCACAAAACTCCGCACCGATTTCCAGTATGGCTTCAAAGTCGCGCACCTTGGTTTCAGGCTTTAGGCGCAAAATTTCTATATCCAACACTTGAATGCCGGTATCGCGCAGCTTAGCCAGTGTGTGACGGCGTAAGTGTGCATCCTTGAGCAGCGGAAAATGCTGCTCCTCCGGCGTGGCAGGCACTAAACGCAGGCCGACATGGCTATAACCAGCGCGCGCCGCGACTTCAACCATTTCTGGCGGGGACAGTTCAAGCACCGTTAAAGCGGCTAGGGAGAAAATTCGTTGGCTCATAGGCACCACAGTGTCAGAGGTCGGGTTCTATACCACTAAACGTCTAACAGCTTGTCATACCCAAGAGGGCTGGACTGGCTGCCATATTCCAAAAATGGAATCACGTTCTGTTTTTATTTAGAGCCTGATTCCATTAAATATGCAAGCGAAAAGTACACAAAGCTGATTAGGAAAATAGCTCAGAGGCTTGGCTGGCAGCAGACAGCTCCTCGCTGACGGCCAACAGCAAGGGCGCTAGACTTTGCATGCGTGCCAAGGTTAAACGTGCGCTGGGGCCTGCCAGGCTCAGCACACCAATGGCGCGCCCATCCTGCGGGCTGCGCACCACAGCCGCCATGGCAGCGGTTCCCACGGCGGAGCTTTCCACCACCCACGCGTAGCCCTGCTCGCGGGCGAGTTGCAGGCGCGCTAATAAGGCTTGGCGATCCTTAGGGGCGTTGGGGCCGCCCTCTGTGCTGGCAATCTCCCAACCTTGTTGAGCCACTAGCGCTAGAGCCTGCTCGTCATCCAGACTGGCTAGCCATGCGTTCCCTGAAGCGGTGCACGCCAAAGGCGCATCGCGGCCCATATCGGGGTCGTAACGCAGCCCGGAGCGCGCGCCTTGGGACTTGCCAATCCAAGTCAGCCGCTCCCCTTCAATGATGCCTAGCCGAACCAACTCGCCGGTCTCAGCAGCAAGACGGTCAAGAATAGGCTGTGCGATATCCAAGCCCGTGCTGGACAGGTAACGAAAGCCCAGCGCCACCAATTTGCTAGACAGCCGATAGCGGCTGCTATGCGGATCTTGTCGCACATAGCCTAGGCGCATCAGCTCAGCCAGCATCCGATGGGTAGCACTTTTGGGAATATCCAGTTGATCGGCTAGACTTTGCAGTGCAACGCCTGCCGGGTCTGAGGTCAGAGCTTCTAAAAGCCCAAAGGCGCGCTCAATTTGACTGCCTGCCATGCCGGTTTTCCTTCATAAAATGGCCGAGGATTCTAAAAGAGAATGACGCCGCTCGGGAAATATCCTTCACGCGAAAAATTATGTTCTAACCAGTTAGTTTTTGTTCGATTATCAACCACTTTAAATTGATTCGGAAAGGACTAACTCTCAGTATTCGAACTGGCTTAGCAGAACATTCTGTGGCCTCACATAAATATAAAAAAGGTTACGCATCATGATGGCCCAGCCTGTGTTGTTTTTCTCACCTGCAGCATGCCTTTGCACTCTAATTACCGGGTCATTCTCGGATAAATAAACGCGCGCCTTCTTGGCTTAAACCGCTCTAGTGTGCGGCTTGGCGTTATCCACCACCATTGTATAGGACTAGAAGCCTAAGCTTTTAGCAGGAAACACATGATGAAAAATAACAAAAAAACTTTGCCACCCTTTTCTCAGATAGCCAAGAGATCGTGTTTAGGCTTGGCAGTCTATTTAGCCAGTTTCGGGGCTCATGCGGAGTTTCTTAAAGACTCTAAAGCTACGCTAAACTTCCGTAACTACTTCATCAACCGTGACTTTAAAGGTGATAACGCCACCCGCAGTAAAGCCGAGGAGTGGACGCAGAACTTTATCCTCGACTTTAAATCCGGTTACACCGAAGGCCCTGTAGGCTTTGGTGTAGACGTGCTGGGCCTTATGTCCTACAAACTGGACGGCGGTAAGGGTACCGGGGGTACGCAATTGTTGCCCGTCGGTAAAGACAATAAGCCGGTAGATCACTTTGGGCGTATCGGCGTAGCCGGTAAGATCAAGTACTCCAACACCGAGTTAAAAAGTGGTGAATGGGCCATGGTCTATCCCATTTTGCGATCGGACGATGGCCGCGCCTTGCCACAAACCTTCCGAGGCACTGTGCTGACCACCAAGGAAATCGCTGGGGTTACAGGCTATGCCGGTCACATCACTGGCAACAGCCCGCGTGACGACGCCGGTATGGAAGATATGGCCATTGCCGGTACTAACCCGAAAACCAGCAAAGCCAAGTCAGAAGATTTCGACTTTGCAGCGGTTGAATACAACTTCAACAACAAAAATACCACGCTAGGCGTGTGGTATGCGCGTTTAGAAGATCTCTATAAGCAGCGTTACTTCCAAGTTCAACACAAACAACCGCTGGGCGAAGGCTTATCATTAAATGCCAACGTCGGTTACTTTGATGGCGAAGAAGACGGCAAATCGCTGGCAGGCAAACTGGATAACAAAGTGTTCTCCGGCCTGTTTTGGCTGACGGCGGGCAATCAAAAGTTTTACCTCGGCTTGCAGCGCGTGAGCGGCGACACCAAATGGCTGCGGGTAAACGGTACCAGCGGCGGCACACTGGCTAACGACGGTTACAACTCCAGTCACGACAACGCCCGTGAACGTTCGTGGCAACTGCGTTACGACTACGACTTTGTCGGCCTTGGCATTCCCGGCCTGAGCTTCATGACCCGCTACCTGCAAGGCCACAATATCCATGCTGGTAATCGCACCGATGGTAAAGAGTGGAACCGTGAAAGCGAGATTGCCTACGTGATGCAAAGCGGCACGCTGAAGAATATGTCGTTCCGCTGGCGTAACACCACCATTCACCGCAACTGGGGTAGCAATAACCAGTTTGATGAGCAACGTCTCATCGTTAACTACCCCATATCACTGTTTTAATCGGCGGCTGTCTGCCCCTTTCCAAAGACCTGTTTCCGCAAGGACAGGTCTTTTTTTATGGCAGGCCAGTGCGTGCTTGGCGTTGTGGGATTATCCGCTTATATTGGAACCAAGTTCTAAAAACAAACGAAAGCCCACATGGAGCGCCTGATATGGCAGCAAGTCCTCAGTCTGTTAGCTGTGATGTTCTGGTGATTGGATCCGGTGCTGCAGGGTTTTCTGCCGCCGTCACCGCCGCTTGGCATGGTCAAACCGTGATTCTGGTCGAGAAAGAGGCGGTCTTCGGCGGTGCTACGGCTTGGTCAGGCGGCTGGATGTGGCTACCCGGTAATCCACTGGCCAGACGGGCGGGCATTCATGAAGACCCAGAACAGCCGCGCACCTACCTCAAGCACGAGTTAGGCCATCAGTATGATCCTGCCATGATTGATGCCTTCTTGAATGCCTGTCCTTATATGGTGGCGTTTTTCGAGCAGCACACGCAATTGCAGTTCAGGGATGGCAATGGCATCCCCGATATTCACGGCAGCACGCCGGGCGCTGCTACCGGCGGCCATCAGGTGATTGCTGCGCCTTATGACGGGCGTGAGCTTGGCCCTTTGCTCAAACGCTTGCGCCCTACCCTGCGTGAGACCTCATTCATGGGGATGCCGATCATGGCAGGCCCGGATTTGGCAGCCTTTCTCAGCATGACTCGCTCAGTGCGGGCCTTTGGGCATGTTGTGCGGCGTTTTTCTCAGCATCTTTGGGATTTAGCCTGCCACGGGCGCGCCCTGCAATTGGTCAACGGTGTGGCCTTGATTGGTCGTTTGGCGCGCTCGGCTGAGGCCTTAGGCGTCGAGCTTTGGGACTCTTCTCCGGTCATCGCGCTGTTACAAGAGCAAGGGCAGGTCAAGGGCGCGCAGGTAAGCACGCCACGGGGCTTGGTGGATATTCAGGCTAACGCAGTGATTTTGGCTACCGGCGGCTTTCCTCACCAAGTGGCATTACGTAAAGCGCTCTTTCCGCGCACCCCCACCGGGCGCGAGCATTTAGCACTGCCGCCCAGCAGTTGCGAGGGGGATGGCATTCAACTCGCTGAACAGGTCGGCGGCCATTTCGTTACTGATTTGGCCTCAGCCGTGGCGTGGGCTCCGGTGTCTCGGGTGCCGCATTGGGATGGCACTGTGGGGCATTTTCCGCACATTATCGACCGCGCTAAACCGGGGGTGATTGGCGTGCTCTCTAATGGTCAGCGTTTTGTCAATGAAGCCGATGGTTACTACGATTACGTGGCAGCCATGATAGCCAAAGCCCCCGCAGAACAACCCGTGGCCTCCTGGCTGATATGCGACCACCGCGTTCAGCGCCGCTACGGGCTGGGCTTTTCGCGGCCCTTCCCTATCCCATTGGCCGGAGCCTTGCGCTCTGGCTATTTGAAACGCGCCGCTCGCCTTGAGGATCTGGCGAGACTCTGTGGCATTGATCCAGCGGGTTTGTTGGCCACAGTTGAAGGCTACAATCAGGCAGCGGCGCGGGGAGAAGACCCAGCCTTTGACAAGGGCTCAACGCCCTATAACCGCAAACAAGGCGACCCCTTGCATGATGGCCCCAACCCTTGCCTTGCGCCCATCAGCAAAGGCCCCTTCTATGCGGTTAAGGTGGAGCCGGGCTGTTTTGGCACCTTTGCCGGACTGAAAACCAACCCACAGGCACAGGTACTAAATATCGAGGGGGAGGTCATTCCCGGACTCTATGCCGCGGGCGCTGATATGGCCAGCATCATGGGTGGACATTACCCTTCTGGCGGCATCAACCTTGGGCCAGCCATGACCTTTGGCTATATCGCCGCGCGCCATGCCGCAGGGGTGATGGCTCCAGAGTGCGCGCTGCCTTAGCGCCAACAGCCCATTAGAATGCGGTGATGGCATAGATCGTCGCGTTCTAAACTTAGCGCGATTTAGTTGCACCCTAGGCAAAATAGTTGTCTGATAACGCAACTCTTATTGTCTGGAACCCTCTAGCATGTCCCATCAGCCCTTCGCAGAGCCTGTTTCGGGCATGACCTTGCAGATTCGTTCCGTTGTCAGCTTCACCTTTATGGGCTTCAGTACCTAGGTGGCAGGTCTGGCGAATAGGGAAGCATCAGTGCATTCAGGCGCTTTATCTATGATCTCTGCACACCAATAGAGCGCTTCAGGCATACACTGAGGCCGTCATCCCAGCAGAAATAAGGAATATGCGATGAAAACGCCAGACTACCCTTTGACGCTTTACGTTGATCTCGCCTGTCCCCTCTGTGCTCGTGAGGTGCACTGGCTGAAACAAAAAGCTGACCCGGCTAAATTGCTATTGGTTGACATCAGCAGCCCCGATTTTGACTCCAGCTCCCTAGGGCGTAGCACCGAACAGCTTAGCCAACGCTTACACGCCAAAACGGCCAAGGGTGAATGGCTAACCGGCATTGATGCTACGCTCTGGAGTTGGCGCGCGGCGGGCGTGGGGCGCTGGGTAGCACCCTTAGCATGGCGACCCTTAAGGCCTGTATTTCTGCTGCTGTACAAGCTATTTAGCTTAGCTAGACCGCATTTAGGCTGGCTGCCTCACCCAGATGGCAGCCAGCGTTGTAAAGCAGGCGTGTGTTCTAGCCAAAAACCCTAAAGCTTTACACTGACAACAGCGGCAAAGGCTCAGACAGGCTGCGTCGCCACAGACTTGCACCAATCAGGATGAACACCACACACAAGGCCCCCACATAATAAGCGGGGCCCAGTGGGCTCCACTTCAGCAGCAGGCTTACCAAAATAGGCGTCAGTCCACCGCAGATGGCATAGGCTAGATTGTAGGAAAACGACAGCCCCGAAAAGCGCACCCGCGCCGGAAACATCCGCACCATCACCATGGGAATCGCGCCAATCACACCGACGCTAAAACCTGCCAAGCCATACAGGGGCAACAGTAGGTCGCGATGACTGGCAATGCTGCTGTAAAACACAGAGGAACTGAGCAGCAACAACAGACCGCCCAGCACAAAGGTTGGCCCAGCGCCAAAGCGGTCAGCGGCTAAACCGGCCAGCACACAGCCTAGGCTCAAACCGACAATTGCTAGGCTGTTGGCTTGCAGCGCCTCGTTGGGCGTAAAGCCGTGCAGGGTTTGCAGCAGGGTCGGAGTCATCAAGATCACTACCACAATTCCGGCGGATAACACCCAGGTCAGCAGCATGGACAGCAACACCGCGGGGCGATGCTCACGCAATACCGCTTTTAGGGGCAGCTCTGCGGCTAAGGATTGCTGCTGTTGTAGCTCGGTGAATACCGGCGTCTCATGCAGCCAACGGCGCAAATAGACCGAAATCAAGCCAAAGATGCCGCCCAGCAGAAAGGGAATCCGCCATGCGTAATCGGCCAACTCTTCGGCGCTGAACAGATGGTTAATAGCACTGGCGGTCATCGAGCCCAGCAAAATGCCTGCGGTCAGACCTGCCGTTAGGGTGCTACAGGCAAAGCCGATGTTGCGACTAGGCACGTGTTCGGCCACAAACACCCAAGCGCCCGGTACTTCTCCGCCGATGGCTGCCCCTTGCACCACCCGTAGCGCCAACAGGGCTAATGGTGCCCACATGCCGATTTGTGCATAGGTCGGTAACAAGCCCATGCACAGGGTTGGCACCGCCATCATGAAAATGCTCAGGGTAAACATGCGTTTGCGCCCTAGCAGGTCGCCAAAGTGCGCCATGATCACCCCGCCCAACGGACGCGCCAGATAACCTGCTGCAAAGATGCCAAAGGTCTGCAACTGGCGCAGCCATTCCGGTATCTCAGCGGGAAAGAACAGCTTGCCCACCACCACGGCAAAGAACACAAAGATGATGAAGTCATAAAACTCCAGTGCCCCGCCCAAGGCAGACAGCGATAAGGTCTTAAAATCACCGCGCGTCAAAGGACGGGCTACAAGCGTAGAACTAGGCTCTGGGTTAGACATGGGGGCTGACTTCTCAAGCTGGAGGAAAATGGCGCGCGCACCATAGCAAAATTAGGCCACCGGCAGCAGTCCTAAGGCGCTTAGCCACAGGCTTTTAGCTATGTGGGATGATATAGGCTGCTTAGCTATAGTGCTTGATTAACAGGTATCAGTAACATCTTTGTACGCAGACAGCCTTATGCGTAGAATGTCTAAAAATCGCGCCGTTTTTCTCCCCCTTCAACTGTATTGGCCCCGATGAGCAAACTCACTCCACGCATCGTCAAAGAATTGCTGAGCCCCGGTTCCTATCAGGATGGGCGCGGGCTGTTCATCAAGGTCAGTGCTTCTGGGCGCAAGGCTTGGATTTTTCGCTACATGTTCCAAGGAAAACGCCATGACCTGAGCCTTGGCAGCTATCCCGCGCTCTCACTGCGGGAGGCACGCTTGCAGGCAGACAGCTACCGCCTGCAAATTGCCCGTGGCTCTGATCCTTTGGCAGAGCGGCGCAATGCCCTTGAGCAGCTCAAGGCGGCGCAGCGTCAGGCCACCACCTTTGAAACAGAGGCAGAGCGTTTTATCAAAGCTCACACGCCCTCATGGTCGCCTCGGCATGCCCTACAATGGCAAAACAGCCTCGCCCGCCACGTGTACCCACGGATTGGATTGCGCCCGATAGCCAGTATTGATACCGATGATTTGCTAGCAGTACTCGGCGCACTTTGGTCAGAAAAACCCGTCACCGCCAGCCGCGTTCGTAATCGCATTGAACTGATTTTAGATGCCGCACGCGCGCGCCAACTGCGTACAGGTGAAAACCCGGCGCGTTGGCGAGGCCACCTTGACAAGCTGCTGCCTCGGCAGAAACAAGAGGTACAACCCTTCGCCGCCCTGCCCGCCGAAGCCTTGCCCAGCCTGCTACATCGCTTAGATAGCCTCGGCAGCCCAGCGGCGCGGGCCTGTGAATTGCTCATTCTGACCGCATTACGCAGTGGCGAAGTCTGCGGCGCGCGCTGGGAGGAGTTCGACCTTGAAGCCCGGATTTGGACAATCCCCGCACGCCGCATGAAGGCTCGTCGCCCGCACCGCGTCCCCTTGACCGAAGCCATGCTGCGCGTGTTGGAGCAACTACGAGGCCGCCATCATGACTATGTGTTTCTCAACGCGCGGCGCAGCGGGCCTCTGCCGGGGAATGCCCTGCGCCGGGTACTGGACAGCTTGGCGGTAGAAGCCGTGCCCCATGGCTTTCGCTCCACCTTTCGTACTTGGGCAGCGGAGCACACCCACCACCCCCGTGAGGTCTGCGAGATGGCCTTGGCACACCGTTTAGAAAGCCGAGTAGAAGCCGCTTATAACCGAGGCGATTTGCTGGAGAAACGCCGCCTGCTCATGGAAGACTGGTCAAGGTTTGCCTGTGGCTTTGAGCCCCTTACCAAAGCCTTGAGCGAAGCCGACCTCAATCCAAGGGCTGATCATCACGAATGAGCAAATAACTGTTGCTGTGGGCGTGGGCGTAGCATTCCTCTACGAAAAACATCACCACCTGCCCTTCGGCGGAGGTCGTGGCCAGATAATCCCCTATGCGCGGCACAAAAAAATCGCGGGCACTGGGCAGGGCTTCGCATTCAATGCGCGCGGTAACAAATAAGCTGGGGTCTAGCTCATCAAAAAAGGCCGCACGGGTTTCTTCATCCCACTCTTCAGGTGCTTGAAAAGGGCCGATAAACAGCACCTTTGCATCGCCTAGATCGGTTTCTTCTGCATCGGGATCGCGCTCATTGGGGCGATAGAGCGTGCAGTCTTGCGCCTCGCTATGCTGCAAAATGGCCGCGCGCGGGGCCGTGATTAGCTCTTGCTCATGGTGTTGCACAGAAATCTCCTTTGCTTGAGGGGCTCGACAGGCTTAGAAACGCTCGCCTGCACCAAGGTAACGCCATTGCCCCAGCGGCAGCTTGCCCATGGAAGTCGCGCCGATGCGAATGCGTTTTAGCGTGACAATACGCAGCCCGACACTGGCACAGACCTCGGCCAGCAGGCCGGGCGCGGGGTTTTTGATGGCAAAGCGTAAACGGGTTTCGTTCTGCCAACTGACTTTAATCGGCGGCAATGCTTTATAGCCTCGGTTGAGGCGCTCTAAATCGCCCTCGGCTAGGGTTCCAGAAACTTCAGCGATGTATTCCTGTTCAAGCTTGGCAGCGTCATCCGTCAACTTACGCAGGATGCGCCAATCTTGGGTAAACACCAGCAACCCCGTGGCATCCGCTTGCAAGGGCAGGCTTGTGGTCAAGCGCGTAAAGTGCCCTTTGAGGGGCCGAGTGGTTGAAGGATCGGCAGGCCAATGGCTGTCCATCTGCAACAGCTCTGGGGCCTTGGCTTCTGCGAGTGTCGAGGGCAGGTGCAGGAGCAAGGTGACAGGCTCCAGTGGAGTCGCGGTTGCGCCGGGCAGCAGCAGCACCTGTTGCTTGAGCACCTTAAGCTCAGGCGTGTCCACCACATGGCCGTCAACAGTCACCCAGCCTCCCTGTATATAAAGTTCAGCCTCGCGGCGCGAACAGCCGGTAAGCTCAATGAGGCGTTTGGACAGGCGAACAGGGTCTGACATAGCAAATGCACCGAAGAAAACGAGCCCAATTCTACCTGTCGAATGGATCAGGCGGCAGTCTTATTCGGATTGCTAAGGCAAACTCATGACCGAAGGTGGCTAGGTTCTGCACGAAAACTACAGCCCTAGGCAGCGCAGCCCAGCTGTTTACCTAGGGGCCATTGGCTCCAGCGCTCCAGTTTGACGACAGCCGCCCATTCCACCAAGCTAGACGCCCTATTTTTGTTGGAATGTCTGTGTGAGCCATTTCTCCCTCTGGTGTCGCGGGCTATGCGGCATCCTTGCGCTTTCGATGGGCTTAAGCGGCTGTAAAGGCAGCGGCCCTGCCTCTGAATCGGCTCCCTCTAAAACAACCTATATCCGCGGGAATTGGGATGATCTTCCCAATACAACGGATGCTGATCTGCTGGCCGGTTTCTTGGCCTGGCGTTCCGCCTGTGTCCAACGCTTGCTCCGAGACCCGGTGTGGGCCGCCAGTTGCCGACTGGCGTTACCCCTGCCGGAAGAGGCCAGCGCCATTCGCCACTTTCTCCTCAGCCAGTTTGAGCTGTACCGCTTGCAGGCGGCCAACGGCGATCAGGGATTGATTACTGGCTACTATGAGCCGATCTATCCCGGTAGCCAGCAGGCCGACGCTCAAGCGCATATCCCGGTGTACGGAGTGCCCACGGATATGATCAGCGTGGCTTTGGACGAGCTTTATCCCGAACTTAAAGGCAAACGCCTTCGCGGTCGTCTTGAAGGCCAAAGCCTGAAACCCTACGCCGACGCGGCTCAGATTCGCACTCAGGGGGTGAATGCGCCGATCTTAGCTTGGCTGCATGATCCTATGGATTTGCAATTTTTGCAGATTCAGGGCTCGGGACGCATTCAACTGGCGGATGGTCGCCAATTACGTTTGAGCTACGCTGATCAAAACGGTCATCCGTATCGAGCCATTGGCCGCTGGCTGATCGAGCAGGGTGAGTTGAAGAAAGAAGAAGTCAGCATGCGCCGCATTCGGGAGTGGGCCCTTGCTCATCCAGAACGGGTGCCTGAACTGCTGGCCAGCAACCCCAGCTATGTCTTTTTCAACCTCGGCCCAGACAGCCCCGAAGGCCCACGGGGTTCGCTGAATGTTCCCCTGACCGCCGGATACAGTGTGGCCATTGACCGAAAGGTCATTCCTTTGGGCAGCTTACTTTGGTTATCCACCACGCGCCCCGACGGCCAAGCCCTCAATCGCCCTGTAGCCGCTCAGGATACCGGGGGAGCCATCAGTGGCGAGGTGCGCGCGGATTTGTTCTGGGGAACCGGCGATGCCGCCGGTGAATTGGCCGGATCTATGAAGCAACAGGGGCGCTTATGGCTGCTGTGGCCTAAGGGAACGCCTTTACCAGAGGCTGCTTTAGGGCATTAAGGGCATAACCAAGGGCGGCGCATTTTGCAGGTCGTCATGGTTGATGCTTTAGCGCCGTGTTTAAACCTCGACGAGCGACGGATGCTGTAGTGCTGCTGCCCCAGTAGAAGCCTTTAGCGTGCGTGGGCTGTACGGGGTAAGCCCTAAACGGGGCTTACCCCTCGGGTTGGTGGCGGATAATAAGGCCGCACTTGTTGCAGTAGATTCCCTCGATACGAATCGAGTAGTCTGGCTAAAAGGCTCCCGAACCTGAGCGAGCAGCCGAGGTTTTGCGCTGTGGTGCATAACCTCTTTATCCTGTCATGGCCCCTCTGAACGCCTGAGCCTAGACAGGGATAGCCCGATCAGCAAGGAAGATTATCCACCAGACCCGTTTGGTAGGTTATACGCCAAGTTAGGTCTAATAGTAGTTAACCGTCCCTAAATTTGAATTGAGGAGCAATCGTTGAGCAATGTATTCCTGAGTCACTCTCATGCTGACAAACCTTTTGCACGAAAACTTGCTGCAAGGCTGGAATCGGAGGGGCATGGAGTGTGGATCGACGAAGCAGAAATAAATATTGGGGATTCTCTGATCGAAAAAATCAGGGACGGAATAGACCAAGTTGATTACGTTGCGGCTATTCTTTCTAGTGCATCAATAGGTAGTGAATGGGTTACCCGAGAGCTAGATATTGCTTCAAACCGTGAAATTGAAGAAAAAAGAGTAGTAGTTTTACCGCTGCTTATTGAGCATGTCGAATTGCCGGGTTTTTTGAAAGGTAAATTTTATGGAGACTTTACCGATGAAACTCAATTTGACGAGATGCTTAGCCTACTTCTCAGGAAGTTAGGTGGAACCAAGAAATTAGAGCGCGCGACGGGCGATGACATTTCGGTATTAAAGGAAGCCTTGGCGGATGCGCAAGACATTGATAACTTTAGAAGAGCTTATCACTACTCAAAAAATACCTTAATTCTAATTTTACAGCGTGATGTAGCTGGAAAATATACTGTTGATGATCTAGATAAGATTTACGCCTATCTGGAAGAAGTGATCTCAACAGAGTCTGACAAATACAATCGCTGTGTTTTAAGGGATATCGTTAGAGAGTGTTTAGAAGGTAAAGAAACTGCATACAGTATAGTAAATAAGCACTGGTACGCACTTTACGAATAGGCTCTTATTATGAGCACACAACTCGTAACCCGTAGGGTGGATTCGCCGATAGGCAATCCACCACTGTCCAGCCTTTCTCAAATACAGGCGCACTACATTGGTGTTTTGCTATCGCGAAAACACCCTACAGGTCACGCATTAGATATGTTGGGCGAAGGCTACGATATGGTGGCGCACTGGCCGATTCGTCTTTGATTGCTCGGCCCCTAGGTATTAGCAACCGAAAGGGATTATCCTAGCGCCGCTAAAAGGTTCTGCCCCGCGCAGAAGCAATAGGGAAGCCGGTAACGCCGCTACTGGGCTGATTCCGGCACTGCCCCCGCAACTGTAAATGGCGAGGATATTCGCAGGGTGTCACTGGTTCGTCATGAACTGGGAAGACGCGACTATCTGTTGACCCATGAGTCAGGAAACCTGCCTTTTAAGCTGCCGATCTCGGCAATCCATCCACTTGCATCCCTCGGAGGGAGAACGATGCACATTGAACCCGGCGTGCTGAATGCCGCCAAACTCCTGTTCGCCAATGCCACGGCCATCGCCACCCTAACCATGCTGACGCCACAACTGTTGGGCCGTCGTCTGGATAACTGGCTGAAGACGGCGTTAGCCGCGCTGTTTTTCTCGCTGTTTATGGAGTCTTTCCATATGCCAGTGGGGCCGTCTGAACTGCACTTTATCGGTGCCTCGGCCATGTACTTTGTGTTCGGCTTTGGCCCGACGCTGTTCGGTTTTGCCTTGGGCTTGCTGCTGCAAGGCTGGCTGTTTGAACCGGCAGACCTCGTGCACCTCGCGGTGAACTCTCTATCCCTGATGTTGCCCCTGATGGCGGCGCATGGCTTGCTGGGACGTCAGCTCTTTAAAGCTGAAGGCCGCCGCCTAAGCTGGGCCGATGTACTGAAGTTCGATGCGCTCTACTACAGCGGCGTGGTGCTGATGGTGGGCTTCTGGCTATCGCTGGGCGAAGAACCGACCGCGCTGCACAATTGGGCGCTGTTTGCCAGTGCTTACCTGCCCGTGGTGCTCTGTGAACCGCTGCTGACCTGCTTAGTAGTACGTGGCTTACAGCCTTATGCTGATGCGCCGCTGGTCAATCGCTTGACCCGTTTGGGTTCGCTGCGCACCGCCTAAGCCTTTGAACAGGCGCGTTCTGCGCCTGTTTTTGTCTTTCAAGTCCCCTTCTTCAGACTTACACCTGATGGGTTTGTGCTCGCCCCGTGAGCGTAGAAATACCCACCACCAATTCAAACATCCCACAAAGTCCGGACGAGTGACTGTGCCGCACCCTAAATCAGAGCTGCCCCTTGGCACAGTGCAAAGCATTTTGAAGCAAGCAGGCCTCAAGTGAGGAGTTACTGATGAAGTACCCTGTTGTCATACATAAAGACCCAAATAGCGACTACGGTGTAACCGTACCGGATGTACCGGGTTGCTTTTCGGCTGGCGAGACCATGAGCGAAGCCTTGGACAATATCCATGAAGCTTTGGCGCTGCATTTCGAGGGCTTGGTGGCCGATGGTGAGCCCTTACCACAGCCACAGGAGGTTGATGCACACATCGCCAATCCAGACTATACGGGAGGCGTGTGGGCGCTGGTTGACTTCGATGTGACCTCGTACCTCGGTAAAGCGGTACGCTTTAACGCCACACTGCCCGAAGGGTTGTTGGCACGAATTGATGCCTATGTGAAAACCCACCCAAACCAGAAAAGCCGATCAGGATTTTTGGCAGAAGCGGCGTTGCGGGCATTGCAGTAGTGAGGCCCGCCCCCTTGATCTAACCACAGGAGCTTTAATTGATGAATGCCCATACGCTACCCCTTGAGGGCCGTCGCGGTTTGATTCTTGGGGTTGCCAACGAACACAGCATCGCTTGGGGATGTGCGCGTGTATTGGCAGCACGCGGCGCGCAACTGGTGCTGTCTTGCCTAAATGACAAGGCCCAAGGCTTTGTTGCACCCTTAGCGGCCTCCATTGGAGCCCCGCTGCACAACTGCAATGTAGAACATCCGGGCGACTTAGAGCAGCTCGTGGCTCAGGCGGCGGCACACTTGGGCGGCTTGGATTTTGTCGTGCACTCCATTGCTTGGGCACCCAAAGCCGACCTCTGTGGCCGTGTGGTGGACAGCAGCGCCGAAGGCTTCAACGAAGCCATGCGCGTGTCCTGCCACTCCTTTGCCGAACTCGCCCGCTTAGCTGAACCACACTTAAGCCAAGGCGGCAGCCTAATCACCATGTCCTACATCGGCGCGGACGAAGCAGTGCCTCACTATGGCCTCATGGGCCCGGTTAAGGCCGCATTGGAATCCATGGTGCGCTATATGGCAATGGAACTCGGCCCCAAGGGTATACGGGTGCATGCTGTTTCCCCCGGCCCCATGCCAACCCGCGCGGCTTCTGGGCTTCCTGAGTTCGATCAGCTGATGACCCGCATGGCCAAGGATGCGCCGCTAGGACGGCTGGTGACGTTGGATGAAGTCGGCGGTTGCGTGGCCTTTTTGGTCGGCCCAGATGCCACAGGAATGACCGGCCAGACCCTCTATGTGGATGGCGGTGTGCATGCTGTGCGCTAACCTGCTTTAACAATAGATTTGTCGATTGGCTTTAGCTGAACTATAACCAATAGCGCTATGCCCCCATCGTTAGGTCATCAGAGGATAGGTTTAATGACGAGTTGCAAAGGATTGGACGAGCACATTGTATACGCCAAGATTCACCCCTCAATTGGCATTGCTCGGGTGGGGAACTCGCGAAAAAGTGATGGCTATTACATTGGCCCGCAAGTAGTAGAGCCTTTAGCTAAAGCGCCGGGGGCTTACCGCGATGCAAAGGGCGCACTCAAGCGTGAAGTGGCCGAATTCCGCCTTTACGGTTACAACGCCCAAGGCCATGTGGTACGCGAGCTGTCCATGGATGCCGCCACTCAGATCGAATGGACTGTCGAGCTGGCCAACCACAAAGCCGCTTGGTACAACTTCGAGCTGGCACTGGATATCCCTGAAGCCGCTCAAGCCGCTGCCTCTACCCGCCGCAACGCCAGCGTTACAGACCGTGCGAAGCTTTCCATCACACCGGGTATCTGCTCCATTAACACCCCCGCAACGCATGGCGAGGATTATCAGTTTACCGGCGGTACCTTCATGGATATCGAAGTACCCCTCGGAGAGCTGCGCACCGACGGGCATGGGCGTCTACTGGTCTTTGGGGGACACGGCAAATCAGCCTCCATTGATGGTCAAGCGCCCACAACCTTCGCCAATAATGACGGTTGGTATGATGACACCAGCGACGGCCCGGTAACGGCCAGCCTGATACTCAATGGCCGCGTGCTAGAGGTCGCCCCTGCATGGGTCGTGGTGGCTCCGCCTAACTATGGGCCGCAGCAAAAGTCGGTGCGGACTATGTATGCCCTGATGACCGACTTAGCCGTTAAGGCTGGGCAGCTTCCAGCGCCGACTAAGCCTTCATTCCAAAACGACATACTGCCTATCCTAAAAGCCCTCTGTGACCTGCAATGGATGAACGCAGGCTTTGCCGCTGGTTTTGGTTATGGGATGCCACAGCACTTTCTTGACCCTGTGTATATCCGGCGGCTTGCTATGGCCGGAGATACCTACGCAGAACTGCGCCGCACCGTCGCCAATGCCTTCCGCAATCCCAAGGATGGCGACATCTCCATGAAGCCTTGGCCTTGGGTGTATGGCGATGCCATGGATATCCCCATGCCGCCTGTCAAAAATGCCATGAATGCGCTCACCGATACCCAGCTAGCCTTGCTGGAATACTGGGCACAAGGGCACTTTGAGGCAGATTACGATCCGCAGCGGGAGCCACCCCGTAGCATTGACGACGTACAACCGGCCGAACAACCGGCCATGCTCGATCGCGCCGCCCTTGAGTTTTGTTTGGCCGACGCCTTCCACCCCGGTTGTGAAATGACTTGGCCTGTGCGCCATGCCAGCATGTACAGCGAGCCCTACCGCTGGCGACATCGCTCAGCAGACAACCCAGAACCTGATTACGGCAGCACCCTTACCCCAAGCGAAGCGCTGTCCTATAACGGCCCACTCTATGCGCAGTTTCCCGGCTCCATTACCCGTTGGATGGCCATTCCTTGGCAAACCGATACTGCCAGTTGCCGCTCAGGTTATGACCCGCAGTACGACCCCTACTTGCCAACCTTCTGGCCTGCGCGCGTTCCCAATCAGGTGCTGAGTGAGGAGAACTACCGCAAAGTCATGGACACCCAGTTACCCCGTACGCAGCGCTTAGCGGCCTTTCAGCAGCGCTCGGATTGGGATCGTACCCTAGGCGTGGGTTATGACAAGCAACTGGCCAACATGATTGACGGCTTCCCCAACATGGGCATTGTTGAAGTACGCCCCGGCATCCCCAACGACCCAGACTTCCCCGCGCTGATGCAAGTGGAAGATCGCGGTGGCCAAGACCTGAGTAAAACAGAACGGCACAGCACCGACAGTGCCATGCGTAAAGCCCTGCTGACTCAGAAAAAGAGGCCCTAAGCGCAACCGTGGCCACCACTAACTGGGATGTGATCATTCTCGGTGCTGGGCCTGCAGGTCTGGCACTGGCCAGAAACCTGCGACCTGAGCGGCGAGTGTTGCTGATTGAGCGGCAAACGCGCGTAGCGGAAGGGCCACGGATTGGCGAGTCGTTACCCGGCGCAGCAAGCGTGCTGTTGCGCCGTTTGGGTTTGTTTGAAGAGTTTCTAGCGGGGCCTCACCGAGAGCGCGGGGCAAGCCTAAGCATATGGGATGAGGTCAATCCCGTATGGCGCGATACCCTGCGCGACCCGTCAGGACTTGGCTGGCATCTGGATCGACGCGCCTTTGACCAGCTACTGCGAACAGGAGCCTTAGAGGCCGGGGCCGTGCTCATGGAAGGCTGCCGCCAACTGGAGCTTGAGCGCCAAACGGAAGGTTGGTGCATAACCCTAACAGCAACGGGTGAAAGCCACTGCGCGCCGATACTGATAGATGCCACCGGGCGCTCTGCAAGCATTGCGCGGCGACTGGGCGTAAAGCTGCTAAGTCTGGATGAGTCACTGCTGTGCGTATACAGCTTCTTGGCCTGTCCAGCGGATGATGAAGATGCCAGCATGCGCCTACAGGCCGATGAGCATGGCTGGTGGTATAGCGTCCAACTTCCGCATCAGCAACGCGTGCTGGCTTATCACCTTGATGCAAAAAATCCCTTGTGGCGAACTTGGCAAACGCCTGCCGACTTTATCGCCTATGCACAGCGCCATCCCTTAATGGCTGAGGTAACTCAGTCGCTACAGCCGAGCCAGCCGCTTCAGTATCGGCCTGCTGGAACGGCTATTTTGGATATCGCCACACTGGATCAAGCAGGCCCCGGCTTTCTCGCCATTGGTGATGCACTGCTAACCTTTGACCCGATTTCCTCTCAGGGGCTGTTCCATTCATTGGCCTCTGCGGAAAGTGCTGCCAATGCCATTCGAGCCGGTTTTCCTGATAATCAACAGGTATTCCGGCGCTTTCAAGATGAGATGTGTGCAGTAGCAGAGCGTTATCTTGCTCACTGGCGACACACCTATCAGGGGCCACAGCGCTTCTCAAACTGTGAATTCTGGTCAACGCGCGCACAGACTCCTCAATAGCCTTAACGACTTTTTGGCAGCGCCTCAATATGCCAATACTCTGCGCCCAATTCAGCCGCCAATTGACGGGCGCGCCCCAAACGAATCGGCGCACACTCTATATCCACCAACAGCGCAGGGCAGGGCAGGGAGGGCAGTCTGGCCCAGTCGCGCAGGCGGCCATCAGTGAGAATCAACAGGCGCTGCTGTTCTGTAGGTTTTAGGCTTTGACGGCGCAGCAGCCAGCCATGGGCTTGTTGCAGCGCCTCCATCAAGGGCGTTCCACCGCCTGCGCCCTGTTCGGCTAACCACTGATGCAAATCGGCGCTGGCTTTGCGGCCCTGCCACAACCATTGCACCCGGCCCGCACTGAGCTGTAGCACCGCCAGCCGCGCGCGCGCTTGATAGGCCTGCTCAAACAGCTGAGTCAGCAAACCCTTCGCTTGGCTCAGCGCGCCATAACGCAAGGTAGAAGCCGAGGCATCCAGCAGCACCAACCAGAGTTCAGGCGCACACGCACGACCGGGACGATAAAGCAAATCCCTAAGGCTACGCGGACGTCCTTTACTCAAACTGGCTGGCCAGTCAAGCCGACCGGATAGGCCCGCACTGCGCCCGTGCCCTTTCCGACCCATCAGTTTACCGCGCGACGGCTGTGCATCCGGCTCCATGGGCTTGGCGGAGTGGATGCTTAAGGCTTTTTTGTCCAGCGCGGCGGCTCTCGGCGCGCGCCCACAGCTTGAGGCTGGGCAGGTAGTTCACCCCATTGGCCTTGCGCTTGCGGCTGTTCGGCAGAGGGCTGAGAGGCGGGCGATTCTGTGCTAGGCGGCGGCGGGCGATCCGATGCGTCAGGCCGTTGACGATGGCGCAATACAAAGTCAGCCACCGCCTCAATATCCTCTGGCTGAATTTGCTCTCTACCCTGCCACGCCGCATGGGCACGCGCGGCCCGCAGCCAAACCAAATCAGCACGCAGGCCATCCACCGCCGCATTAAAGCAGCGCTGGCTGATGGCTTCTAGGCTTTGCTCATCCAGCGGAACATTCAATAGCCGTGCCCGCGCCTGTTGGCAGCGCTGGCGTAGCGCTTCTTGAGCCCTCATCCAGTGCTGTAAAAATCCCTGTGGATCGGCATCAAAGGCTAGACGGCGGCGGATGATTTCGGCGCGCTGCTGAGGTTCTGGGCGGCCATCCAGCGCCACATTCAAGCCAAAGCGATCCAGCAATTGTGGGCGCAGTTCGCCTTCTTCCGCATTCATGGTGCCGATCAGCACAAAGCGCGCCGGATGCTGATGGGAAACCCCGTCGCGCTCCACATGGTTGACGCCGCTGGCTGCGGCATCTAGCAGTAGATCCACCAGATAATCGGGCAATAGGTTCACTTCATCGACATAGAGCACCCCGCCATGCGCTTTGGCGAGCAGCCCCGGCGAAAAGCGCACCTGCCCGTGCTCCAGCGCTGTTCGCAAATCCAGCGTGCCGACAATGCGCTCCTCCGTTGCCCCTAGCGGCAGAGTGACAAAGTGCCCGCCCTCCAGCAAATCAGCCAAGCCACGCGCCAAGGTGGATTTAGCCATGCCGCGCGGCCCCTCAATCAGCACGCCGCCAATGGCCGGATCAATGGCCGCCAAGCAAAGGGCTAGTTTGAGCGCATCGGCTCCCACTACAGCGGCAAGGGGAAACTGGGGAACTGGATTCATGGGATGGCTTATCAGACACTAAAGAACGGCGATGGTAACAGCCGCAGCCAGTCTAGCTGTAGTTTCTCTGCCTCCCTATGGATTGACAGTCGAAGCACTAGGCCGCAATACTCCGGTAAGTTGTACGATGACATAAGCGACCTCACAGGCTCGCCCCCCATCACAGGAGTTGAAAAATGCCGGAAGAAAAGATCCATGTATTGATGGCAGGGCCACAATTACCCTCCTTGGCTGACCCCGTGGAGCAGGCTTTTCAGGTGCATAAGCTCTGGCTGGCAGATGACCCCAAGGCTTTTTTAGCAGCACAGGGTGAGAAAATTCGCGCCATTGTCACCAATGCAGTAGTGGGTGCTAATGCTGAGTTGATCGGAGCCTTGCCTAAGCTAGAGATCATTTGCAGCTCCGGGGTGGGACTGGATGCCATTGATCTTGACGCCGCACGCCAACGCGGAATTGCCGTCACCCATACGCCTGCCGTACTCAATGAATGCGTGGCTGATACCGGCATGGCGCTGCTGCTGGCACTGGTACGGCGCATCTGTGAGGCGGATCGTTTTGTTCGCGCAGGGCAGTGGACTGAAAACCGCTTCCCACTGGCGCGTAGCCTAGCGGGTAAAACCTGCGGAATTCTCGGCCTTGGCAGCATTGGTTTGGCACTGGCCAAGCGAGCCGAAGCCTTCGGCATGAAGATCGCCTACAGCAACCGTCGCCGCCGTACCGATTTGGCTTACGATTTCTACGATAACGCATTCGACCTAGCAAAAGCCGCTGACGTCTTGGTACTGGCATTACCGGGTGGCGCAGACACACGGCATCTGGTGGATGCGCGCCTACTGAAAGCACTGGGGCCGCAGGGCTATTTAGTCAATATCGCGCGGGGCAGTGTAGTGGATCAAGAGGCTTTAGTTGCCGCGCTACAACAAGGCCAGATTGCCGGGGCCGCGCTAGATGTGTTTGAACGGGAACCCCTAGTCCCCGAGGCCTTATTCCGGATGGAGAATGTGGTATTAACGCCGCATATTGCCAGCGCCACTCAGGAAACCCGCAACGCCATGAGCGCCCTGACCTTTGCCAATCTGGAGGCACACTTTGCAGGTCAGCCACTGCTAAGCCCAGTCCCTTGAGCGGAGGTTAGGACTCCTCAGCATCCAACAGCAGGTTTTCTAGGAGGCCCTGATAAGGCCCCGGCTGCTGCCACAACCCTCGTTGCTGAGCCTCTAGCAAGCGTTCGAGAATATCCTGCAAGGCACCGGGGTTGTGCTGCTGGATGAAGTCGCGGGTATCCCTGTCCAGTAGATAGGCATCGGTGAGCAGGGCGTATTGGTGATCCTCTATCAGCTCACTGGTGGCATCGAAGCCAAACAGGTAGTCGATGGTGGCGGCCAGCTCAAAGGCTCCTTTGTAGCCATGGCGCTTCATCCCAGCAATCCATTTTGGGTTAGCAGCGCGGGCGCGCACTACCCGGTTGAGTTCTTCCTTCAGGGTGCGAATGCGTGGGCAATCCGGCTGGCTGGTGTCACCGTGGTAGCTGGCTACCTTGCTGCCGCGCAGGGTTTCCACTGCCGCCAACATGCCGCCTTGGAATTGGTAATAGTCGTTGGAATCCAGCACATCATGTTCGCGATTGTCTTGATTGTGCAGCACCGCTTGCAGTGACTCCAAGCATTCAGCAAAACGCTCGCGGGCCACTTGGCCTTCTGCGCCGCTGCCGTAGGCATAGCCGCCCCAGTTAAGGTAAACCTCGGCGAGGTCGGCGCGCTCCTGCCACAGACGCTGCTCAATGGCCTTTTGAATCCCGGCCCCATAGGCTCCGGGTTTAGCGCCGAAAACCCGCCATCCAGCCTGTCGCCGTGCTTCGACCTCATCAAGACCCTGCTGTTTTTGCAGACGCAAGGCTTCTAGCCAGACCCGCGCGGACACCGGGTTCATATCCTCCGGCTCGTCGAGGTCGGCGACGGCTTGCACGGCCTCATCAAACAGGCGAATCAGGTGGCTGAAGGCGTCGCGGAAAAAGCCGGACACCCGCAGCATGACATCCACCCGAGGCCGTCCAAGCTGCTCCAAGGGCAAAATCTCGAAGCGCTCCACCCGCTGGCTGCTGGCTTGCCAAATGGGCCGCACCCCAAGCAAGGCCAGAGCTTGGGCGATGTCATCGCCGCCGGTACGCATGGTGGCGGTGCCCCACACCGACAGGCCAAGTTGGCGCAGGTGATCGCCTTGATCCTGTAGATGACGCTCCAGCAGCCGATCCGCCGATTGCACACCGATCCGCCATGCCGTGGGCGTCGGCAGGTTGCGCACATCCACCGAGTAGAAATTGCGTCCGGTAGGCAGCACATCCAGCCGTCCGCGACTGGGCGCTCCGCTGGGGCCAGCCGGCACAAAGCGCCCAGCTAAGGCGTCGGTTAAACCCTGCATTTCCGCCGGGCCGCACGCGTCCAGCAGCGGGGCAACTTCAGTGCGCAGCTTATGCAGTACGGCGGCGCTGGCTGCACCTAGCTTAGGTAAGGCCGCCTCCGCGAGACTTGTATCAATCAAGCCTAGGGCCAGCCACTCTAGGCGCTCGCGGGTGTCGCCGCTGGTTCGCCATGGTTCGGTGCTGAGCACTTGCAACACGGCTGGGCGTGGGCCTGTCCAAGGGGCGGACATCTCACAATCAAGGGGATCAAAATCCAGTGCAAGGTCTTTGGCCAGCGCGCGCAGCAAGCTAGCATTAGCCTCCTGTCCATCGCCACGCGGAATGCGTAACAAGGCCAGCAGGCTATCGCGGCGCAGTTCGCCCTTGGGCGATTCGCCAAAGATATGCAGCCCGTCGCGGATTTGCGATTCTTTGAGGTCGCACAGGTAGGCATCCAAGCGCGGCAGCCAACTGTCCGGGTCGTCGTTGAGCTGTAGGCCCAGCTCCCGATCCAGTTGAGTGGCGCGCACCACTGCCAAAATTTCACCGCGCAACACCAAGGCACGGCGCAGGTCAAGCTGACTGGCATCGTAGTATTCATCCGCCAGCCGCTCTAGATCGCGCAGCGGGCCGTAGTTTTCTGCGCGGGTTAAGGGCGGCATCAGGTGGTCGATGATCACCGCATGAGTGCGGCGTTTAGCCTGTGCGCCTTCACCGGGATCATTGACGATAAAGGGGTAGATATTGGGCAGCGGCCCTAAAATGGCATCTGGCCAACAGGCTTCCGACAGACCGACGCTTTTGCCGGGCAGCCACTCCAGATTGCCATGCTTGCCGAGGTGTACCACCGCATGAGCAGCAAACACTTGGCGAATCCACGCATAGAAGGCTAGATAACCATGGGGTGGCACTAAATCCGGGTCATGGTAGACGGCGCTGGCGTCCAGCTGATAACCCCGCGCCGGTTGAATGCCAACAAAGGTCAACCCAAAGCGCAGACCGGGAATCATCAGCCGCCCACGGCGGAACATCGGGTCTTGCTCTGGCCTACCCCAGCGCTCTAACACCGCCTGCTGATTGGCCTCTGGCAGTTGCTGGAAGAATGCCAAATACTCAGCTAAGGCAAGGCTTTGCGCACAGGGGCGTAGATCCCGTGTGTCCAGATCATTGGTGACACCACCAAGTAGCTGATGGATCAGTGCGGTGCCGCTATCGGGTAATTCGGCCACCGGATAGCCTTGTTGTTGCAGGGCGCGCAAGACATTCAGGGCGGCAGCGGGGGTATCCAGCCCAACGCCGTTACCGATGCGTCCGTCACGGGTGGGGTAATTGGCTAGAATCAGCGCAATACGTTTTTCTGCCGCAGGCAGACGAGCCAACGCGATCCAACGCCGCGCTAATTCAGCGACAAAATCCATCCCCGGCAGATGCGGGCGATAACACACCACGTCGCTTTGGGTACGCTCACTGCGCCAGGCTAAGCCTTTAAAGCTGATGGGCCGAGTGATCAAACGGCCATCCAACTCTGGCAAGACAATGTGCATGGCCAAATCCCGCGCGCCCAGCCCTTGGCTATTGGCCAACCATTGGCTGTGATTATCCAGCGCACAAATCGCCTGCAATACCGGCACCGGGCGACGGAAAGGCCGCAGATTCGGTGCTTCAGGGTTGGATTGAGCAAAGCCGGTGGTGTTGATAATCAAAGCCGCTGTGCTGGCCTCCAGCCAATCCTCCACCTGCGCCAGACAGGCAACCTCTTTAAGGCTGGCCACGGCGATGGGCAGCGGATTCAAGCCCTGTACCTGTAAGCGCTGGCAAAATGTGTCGATAAAGCCGGTATTAGCGGCCTGCAATTGCGCGCGGTAGAACAGCAGTGCTACCACCGGCTGTTCCGGCTGCCAATCGGCTTGCCAAGTATCTAAGGTGGCATAAGGCTGTTGCGGGTGATAAAGCACCGTGCGCGGCAGGGTTCGCGGTGCGTGCCACTCATAATCGCGCCCTAGCCAGCGCTGTGCCAGACACAAAAATAACTGGCGCGCGTTCTCAAGCCCTCCCTGCCGCAAAAACTGCCACAGCCGTTCAGCGTCCTCGCTGGGTACGTTGCTAAGGGCGCTCAACTCAGGATCAGGGTTATCATCGCCGGGCAGAAAATCAACTGGGCACCGCGTGCCGCCTTGCTCCACCAGCCGCTCGATGCCATAGCGCCAATAACTGACTCCGCCATGCACGGCAATCAGAATCACCTTGGCATGCTGCAACACCTGTTCAACGTAAAAATCTACCGAGGCGTTGTTGCGCAGTTGCGCCGGGTTGGCTAGCCGCAAACTGGGGTAATCCTCCGGCAGTTGCCGCGCCACTTCAGCCAGCAGCGACAGATGAGAATCCCCAGTACAGAGAATCACCAGCTCGGCGGGCATCTGTTGCAAATCGGCAATGCTATCCGCCGGAAGCTGAACCCCGGCTTGAGTGCGCAGTAAGTGCATGGCCGCTTAGCTGGCCAAAGCCGTGCGCAACTCAGCCTCTAGCGCGGCTTGATCCAGCACCTGCCCGATGATTACCAAACGGGTTACCCGTGGTTCATCCGGCTGCCAAGGCCGGTCAAAGTGTTTGTCGAAGCGCTGACCCACCCCTTGCAGCAGCAAACGCATGGGCTTGCCCGTTACCGCCACAAAGCCTTTGATGCGCAGAATGCCATGCCGCGCCACCGCTTCCTTCAATACCGGCAGCAGCTTGGCTTCATCCACAGCGGGCAGCTCTAGGGCAAAGGATTGGAACTCGTCGTGGTCGTGATCCTCGTGGTCTTCCAGATCATGATGGGTTTGGCGCTGCTCAATGTGCCGTTCGGTTTCAGAATTCAGGCCCAAGAGTATGCTGAGGGGCAGTTCACCGTTGCGCGCGTCGATGATTTTCACCGCAGGCGGTAATTCTTCGGCCACTTCAGCATGCACGCGGGACAGTGCCTCAGCATTCAGCAGATCGGTTTTGTTGAGGATGACCAAATCGGCGCTGGCCAGTTGGTCAGCAAACAGCTCATGCAGCGGCGATTCGTGGTCGAGGTTGGGGTCTTGCTGGCGTTGGGCGTCCACTTGCTCGGGGAAGGCGGCAAAGGTGCCCTCTGCTACGGCGGGGCTGTCCACTAGGGTAATCACCGCATCTACGGTGCAGGCGTTGCGGATTTCCGGCCAATTGAAGGCTTGAACCAGCGGCTTAGGCAGGGCCAGCCCGGAGGTTTCAATCAAAATATGATCAAGGTCGGCACGCCGCGCCACCAACTCGGTCATCACCGGAAAAAACTCTTCTTGCACGGTGCAACACAGGCAGCCGTTGGCCAGCTCGAACACCCGGCCTTGGGCTTCTTCTTCTGAGCAACCGATGGCGCATTGTTTGAGCAAGTCGCCATCAATGCCCAGCTCGCCAAATTCGTTGACGATTACCGCAATGCGTCGCCCTTCAGCATGCTTGAGGATATGGCGCAGAAGGGTGGTTTTTCCAGCACCGAGAAAGCCGGTAACGATGGTAACGGGGAGTTTGGCAAGGGTTTTCATGGGCAGCCTGCTGAGGATCGTGAAGGATCGGCGGGCAGCAGTGAGCGGCACGTACGGCCAAGCCGTCGCGCCTTTCACCACCGGATCACCCCGCCCGGTTGTTGTATGGGCATCAAGGCAGGTCTCCTGACTTACGACCGGATCTAGGATCAGGCCCCTCGCCTTCCCGCTACACGCAGTGGCCTATGAAGGGCTGTCGGTCGACAACAGTTGCGGGGGCAGTCAGGGCATCAGCCTGTTCCCTCTTAGCTTGGCTAGTCAGCCAAAGCACCTTGAACGCTAAGGAAGGCTACGCAGTCGCTGCGGGTCGGTCAATCACTCTCATTGACTGCTAGGGAATTTCCGTGCTCTGTTGCCGCTTTGACTCCTTGAGAACCCTTATGGCACAGACTCAGCTTTGCTATGTGGCTGGATTGGGCTGTCGGCGGCATTGCACGGAGCAAACCTTGCTTGAGCTGCTCACCCACAGCCTAGCCGCGCAGCAATTGCCGCTGTCGGCTCTATCCGCCTTGGCCACTGCCGAACACAAGCAGCAGGAACTCGGCTTATTGCAACTGGCCGCCTACTTGAATCTGCCGCTCTATGCCTTGCCTGCCGCGCAGCTAGCCCGCTATGAAAGCCGCTTAACCCAGCAGTCCGCACTCAGCCAGCAGACTAGCGGCAGCTCTGGGGTGGCTCAGGCCAGCGCCCTCGCCTTAGCGGAACAGCTCAGCGGCCAAAGCGCTAAATTGCTGGGGCCACGGCATAATAACGCCCAAGCCACCTGCGCTCTGGCAGTGGCAGTCCTTCAGGAGCAGTTATGACGGTTTACTTCATCGGTGCAGGCCCCGGCGACCCGGAGCTGATCACGGTCAAAGGCCAGCGTTTATTGCGCAGTTGCCCGGTGATTCTCTATGCCGGTTCCCTAGTGCCAGAGGCCTTGTTAGAAGGCCATAGCGCCGAACAGCTGATTAATACCGCCGAACTGCATCTGGAGGAGATCATCGCCCTGCTGCTGCAGGCCCATCAGCGCGGGCAGGATGTAGCGCGTTTGCATTCAGGCGATCCCTCCTTATATGGCGCGATTGCTGAGCAAATTCGCCACCTGCGCCGCTTGAGTATTCCCTTTCAGATCATTCCCGGCGTCACCGCTACGGCAGCCTGTGCAGCGCTGTTGGAACGCGAATTGACCTTGCCCAATGTGTCACAAACCCTAATTCTGACCCGCTACGCCAGCAAATCCAGCATGCCCGCCGGAGAGCAGCTCGGCGACTTAGCCCGTCACGGCGCGACCATGGCCATTCACCTGAGTGTTAAGCAGCTAGGGCGCATTGTCGAAGAACTCTGGCCACACTACGGCGCGGATGGCCCGATTGCCGTGGTGCATCGCGCCAGTTGGCCGGATCAGGATTGGGTCAGCGGCACCTTGGCGGATATTGAGGCCAAGGTGCTAGCCAAAGGCTTTAGCCGCACCGCGCTGATCTTAGTGGGCCGCGTGCTAACTGCCGAGGATTTCGCCGACTCCGCCCTCTATCATCCGCGCACCCGTCATCTGTTCCGCGCAGAGGATTAGACTGTTGCACCGTGCAACACTCGCAACCGGCTCTGTTCACTTTAGCCCTAAACGCACGGCCAGCCGGTTCAGGTTAGCCCGATCAAGCTTCAGCTCCCGTGCCACCGCAGCCCATTGTTGGTTATGGCGGGCTAAGGATTCACTGATTAAGCGCCGCTGAAAATCATCCACGGCCTGACGTAAATCCAAAGTCGTTTCAGGTGCTAAGGCTAGGGACGGCGCTTGTGGGGGCTCTTCAAGTACGGGGGCGGCAATGGGCAAATCCAGCGCGCGCTCGTCAATACTGAGAATCCGTGGACGCTCCGCCTGCCGGGATAAGGCTTTCAAGGCCGCGCGGCCTATCAGGTGCTCAAGTTCGCGGACATTGCCCGGCCACGGGTAGCTGAGCAGGACTTTTTGCGCCTCGGCAGTCAATCGCAAACTACGCAGTCCAAGGTGGGCGCGATTTTCCTCAAGGAAGTAGCCAGCCAGCAGCAAAACGTCCTTACCCCGCTCCCGCAAGGCCGGTACGGGCAAAGGGTAAACACTCAAGCGGTGATAGAGATCGGCACGAAAACGCCCGGCGCGCACTTCCTCTGCCAAATCGCGATTGGTGGCCGAGAGAATCCGCACATCCACCCGATGCTCGTGGTCAGAGCCCACGCGCTGCAATTGGCCACTTTGCAAGGCGCGCAGCAGTTTGGCTTGCACGGCAAGGGGCAACTCGCCCACCTCATCCAAAAACAGCGTGCCGCCGTCGGCCAATTCAAATTTCCCTTTGCGCTCCTTAACGGCACCGGAAAAAGCCCCGCGCACGTGGCCAAAGAGTTCACTTTCCACCAAGGTATCCGGCAAGGCCGCGCAGTTCAGGCTGATGAAGGGCTGACGGGCGCGCGGCGAGGCATTGTGAATGGCTTCGGCGACCAGCTCCTTGCCCACGCCGGTTTCTCCGGTGATCAACACCGTTAGGGCGCTGTCGGCCACGAGGTGAATTTCCTCCAGCAACTGCCGATGCGCCGAACTTTGGCCAATCAATTCACGCGGACGATAGCGACTGGCCACCTGTTTGTAGACATCGGCGAGGCGTTTTTCATCCTCAATACGCCGTGCCAAGCTGTTGATGCGTTCGCTGGCCTTGACGGTGGCTGCCGCTAAGCTGGCAAAGGCCGCTAAGCTGTCTAAATCCACCTGTGCAAAACGCGCCGGATCCAGCGCATCTAGGGTAAGTAATCCCCATAGTTGGTCGTCCAGATACAGCGGACAGCCCATGCAATCATGCACCTCCAGATGGCCTTGGTAGTGATCAATCAAGCCATCGTAGGGATCTGGCAAGGCGCAATCGCTGGAAAAACGTGTGGGGTAGCGCTGCTCTAGCAAAATGGCTAAGCGCGGATGCTCGCTGACTTTAAAGCGCCGCCCCAAGGTATCCGGGCTTAAACCTGCCACGGCAAGGGGAACCAGCACGCCGTCGCTCAAACGCAGCAGTGCTACAGCATCCGAGGGAAATAATTGGCGGGCGGCGACTAACAAGCGCTCATAGCGCTGTTCATCACTCAGCTCGCGCGAGAGATCAGCCACTAGAGGAATCAGGGTTTGCAGTAAAGGATGTGTAGTCATAAAGACTCAATGCTAGGTTATTTTGACTCGCTTTGACTGTAGTCATAATAACCCATATACATCTAAGCCACTGAAATATAATAGATATTATTCTGGCACGTTTTCTGGATAGAGAGTCTTAGCTGATTTAATCATTCATGAGGACTACCCGATGCTTTCCGATCAACAACGCACTCTGATTAAAGCTACCATTCCTCTGCTGGAAAGCGGTGGCGAAACCCTGACAACCTACTTCTACCAGCTCATGTTCCGTGAGCACCCAGAAGTGCTGCCACTGTTCAACCCTAGCCACCAAGCCAGCGGCGCTCAACCTCGCGCCCTAGCCAATAGCGTGCTGATGTATGCGCGGCATATCGACCATCTGGAAGCTTTGGGGCCGCTGGTCGGGCAAATTGTTCATAAACACGCGGCCTTGCAAGTCTTGCCCGAGCATTACCCCATTGTCGGTAGCTGCTTGCTGCGCTCGATTCGTGAAGTGCTAGGGGCAGAGATCGCCACTGATGAGATTCTCGCCGCATGGGGCGCAGCCTATCAGCAACTGGCCGATATTCTCATCGGCGCTGAGGAAGCCCTGTATGCCGAACACGCCAAAGCCCAAGGTGGCTGGCGGGGTGCGCGGCGCTTTAAGGTAGCGCGCAAGGTGCCTGAAAGCGCCGAAGTGACCTCTTTTTACCTAGTCCCAGACGATCAAGGCCCCTTGCTGGAGGCTCAGCCCGGTCAGTACCTCGGCCTGCGTTTGATGCTGGATGGCAAGGAAGTACGCCGCAATTATTCCCTATCAGCCTGCACCGACGGCCAGCAATATCGCATCAGTGTCAAGCGCGAAAGTGGCGGACAGGTGTCGTCCTATCTGCACGACCAGCTTCAAGTCGGTGACAGTCTGGAAGTCTTCCCACCTGCGGGCGACTTCACCCTAAAGGCTTCTGAAAAACCACTGGCGCTGATTACCGGCGGAATAGGCATCACACCGGCCCTAGCCATGCTCAAGCGTGCCTGCGAGACGAACAGAAGCGTCTATTTCATCCATTGCACCCGCCATGCCGGAGTACATGCCTTCCGTGAGGAAGTGCGCCAGCTGGCCGAACAGCATCCACAGCTTACCCTGCGCTACTGCTACAGCGAACCACAGGAAGGCGATCAGGCCGATGCCTTTGGTCTGCTCAGCACAACACTGCTTGGCCAATGGCTGCCGGCTGAGCGCGACATAGAGGCCTATTTCCTCGGCCCCAAAGCCTTTATGGCTCAAGTCAAACGCGATTTGCAAAGCTTAGGCGTGCCAGCCGAACAGTCCCACTATGAGTTTTTCGGCCCGGCAGAGGCACTAATGGCTTAAGGCGCGACGAGCATCCGCTTGGGTGAGGGTCATCAGAATATCAGCGTACCAAGTGCAGTTGAGGCCGAGGGCTTCGTCCAACTCCAAGTCTCGGTCGCCCAAATCCAAGCGTGCCGAATGAATGCCTAGCAGTTGCCAAGGCAAATCGCCGAGGGCTGCTGAATCCGCCACGCGCATCACCACCGGCGCACCACTGGTGCCTCGGTGGGTGCGCGCGTCGGTTAAAAAGTAGCCCTTACCCTGAAAGCGCAGCCCAAACGAGGAAGCAATCACCGCCTGACGCACCACTGGCATATGGTGCAAGGTATCGTGAAAGCCTAAGGGAAAGCCCACCACCAAGAGTGAAGACCCTACTTCGATGGAGTCCACCTGATTGGGTAAATGCGCCGGCGTGAAAGCCCGATAGGCCATCTGCTGAGGCAAGGCTGCGCGGTCAATTTCGATGGCCGCTACATCAATCTCCCCTGCCCGATCCGAGCCCTGACGCCAGAGGCTCAAACCATTGCGATACAGCGGAATAGAAAACCCCACGGATTGAGTGAGGTTGTTCATATCCGTATGCACCTCAATTTCCAAGTGACTGGGAAAGTGCGCGCTAGGCGCATCAATGATCACATGCCGACTGGTGACTAAAAACAGTTGGTTATCACGAGCAAAAAAGAATCCACTGGCGTTGGTTAGCAGCTTTTGTCCGTCGAAGGTGCGAATGTGGGTGGTGGCGAGTAATAAAGACTCGATCTTCGGCATCCGTTACCCCTTTGGCTCAAGTCACATGCTGGAAAGGTCAGCATTACAGCCTACAGTGATAATCGGTAAGGAGGGATTTTTCCGCAGGCTATTTACGGAAATGGGCTAGATTGAGTCTTGAAGCCTTGGCCGCGCTTCGTCAGCAGCGGGGCTTAAAAGAGCGCCGAGGCTACGTCCTTGTAGCCGATGCAGCACGTTAGACTTGTACGCCTTGGCTGCGTAGGTAGTCGTTATAGGTGCCGCTAAAGTCACTGATGCCGTTTTCAGACAGCTCGATGATGCGCGTAGCCAGCGAGCTGACGAACTCCCGGTCGTGGCTGACGAAGATCAGCGTGCCGGGGTAGTTTTCCAGCGCCAAGTTCAGGGCTTCAATGGATTCCATATCCAAGTGGTTGGTGGGTTCATCCATTACCAATACGTTGGGTTTGGCGAGGATCAGCTTGCCAAACAACATACGGCCCTGTTCACCCCCGGAAATCACCTTCACGGATTTTTGGATATCATCGTTGGAGAACAGCATGCGGCCTAGGGTACCGCGTACCAGTTGCTCGCCGCCCTGTGTCCATTGGGACATCCAGTCAAACAGAGTGACATCGGCGGCAAAGTCATCGGCATGGTCTTGGGCGAAGTAGCCTACTTCGGCGCTTTCTGCCCATTTGACCTCACCACTCATGGGCGCAGTTTCGCCTACCAGAGTGCGCAGCAGGGTCGATTTACCGATGCCGTTAGGGCCGATGATGGCCACGCGCTCGCCGGCCTCCACCTGCAAACTGAGGTTTTTGAACAGGGGCACGCCATCATAACCTTGGCTGACGCGCTCCAGTGTCACCGTTTGACGATGCAGCTTTTTGGTCTGATCGAAGCGGATAAACGGACTGACGCGGCTGGAAGGCTTGACCTCTGCCAATTGGATTTTGTCGATTTGCTTGGCGCGCGAAGTGGCTTGTTTGGCTTTGGAGGCGTTAGCCGAAAAGCGACTGACGAAGGTTTGTAGCTCGGCAATCTGCGCTTTTTTCTTGGCGTTGTCTGATAACAGTTGCTCACGGGCTTGAGTGGCAACGGTCATGTATTCGTCGTAGTTACCGGGGAACAGACGCAGCTCGCAATAGTCCAGATCGGCCATGTGGGTACAGACGCTGTTCAGGAAGTGGCGATCGTGGGAGATGATGATCATGGTGGAGTTGCGCACCGTGAGTACGCCTTCCAACCAACGAATGGTGTTGATGTCTAGGTGGTTGGTGGGTTCGTCCAGCAGCAGCACTTCAGGATCAGAGAACAATGCTTGTGCTAACAACACGCGCAGCTTCCAACCCGGCGCTACCGCACTCATGGGCCCAGCGTGTTGATCCAACGGAATGCCTAGGCCCAGCAGCAACTCTCCCGCGCGGGATTCAGCGGTGTAGCCGTCGAACTCAGCGAATTGCACTTCCAATTCGGCCACAGCCATGCCGTCTGCTTCGCTCATTTCGGGCAGCGAATAGATGCGGTCACGTTCAGCTTTTACGGTCCACAATTCGGTATGGCCCATGATGACGGTGTCGATGACGCTGAAATCTTCATAGGCAAACTGATCTTGGCGCAGCTTACCAAGACGGACGTTAGGTTCCAGCATCACTTGGCCTGCCGAGGGTTCAAGCTCGCCGCCGAGGATTTTCATGAAGGTCGACTTGCCGCAGCCGTTCGCGCCAATCAGGCCGTAGCGATTGCCGTTGCCGAATTTGACGGATACGTTTTCAAACAGTGGCTTAGCGCCAAACTGCATGGTGATGTTAGCGGTTGAGATCAAAGGGCTTACCTTTCAATGGGTTAGGTGGTATCTACTTCAGACTTGGGCCAAACTTGGGGCAATTTTGAGTTTTTTTAACTCATCCCAATCGCTACTGGAGTTCAACCAACGTGCATAGGTGGAGAGCAACATCTGGACGCTATGGCCTAGCTGTTGAGCGATGAAGGCAGGGTTCATACCGGACATGAGGCATATTGTGGCATAGGTGTGCCGACAGTTATATGGAGGCCTGTAACGGATGCCCAGCTCTTTGAGGATTGGCTTCCATCTAAGGATCAGCGCATTGCTGATACGGCGCCTGCATTGCCGTCAATCAGGGTGAGGCCTACGTGACTGCCTGTGAGGCGGGGCTGGGGATCATTCAGGTACCGCGCTATCACGTCGAAGCCCAGCTAGCCAGCGGGCGCTTGGTCGAGCTGTTGCCTCAGCATCCGCCCCCTGCGTTGCCGATGACAGTGCTTTATCCCCATCATCGACATCTGACACCGCGTTTGCGGGTATTTATTGAGTGGCTGGTAGCCCTATTTGCTTGAGCTGAGCAAGCAGCACTCGATTGATTCTTTCGATTGAGATGATCAACTTAAATAACCCCGCTCACTGTCAAATGCTACTTAACTGAATAAGACAGCCGCTACGGTTTTAGCGCCGCTGTGCAACAGTCATTCCTCCACAAAATAGCAACAATAAAAAACTCGGTAATCAGGCAGAGCACTGCATAACCAGACGAGAATGGGTGAACGACATGATCAAAAAAACACTTCCAACACTCTCAATGATGGCGCTGATTTCGTTGGCCTTGTATGCGGGCAACGTCACAGCAAAAGACATGACCACCAATCAATTCTGGTGGCCAGAAAAGCTAGATCTGTCCCCACTGCGACAACACGCAATGGAATCAAACCCCTATGCTAGCAGCTACGACTACGCCAAAGAGTTCAATTCCCTGAATTTGGCCGAAGTGAAACAGGATATTCAAAAGGTTCTCGCCAGCTCGCAGGATTGGTGGCCTGCTGACTATGGTCATTACGGCCCCTTTATGATTCGGATGGCTTGGCACTCGGCCGGTGTCTACCGTATTTTTGATGGACGAGGCGGTGCTAACGGTGGCCAGCAGCGTTTTGAGCCTCTAAACAGTTGGCCAGATAACGTCAGTCTCGACAAGGCGCGGCGTTTATTGTGGCCTGTGAAGCAAAAATACGGCAGCAAAATCTCCTGGGCGGATTTGATGGTGCTGTCTGGAAACGTAGCGTTGGAATCCATGGGCTTTAAAACCTTCGGGTTTGCCGGTGGCCGCATGGATGATTGGGAGGCCGAGCGCGTCAACTGGGGCAACGAAACCAAATGGCTGGATGACAAACGCTACAGTGGCAAACGTGACCTCGCTAAACCCCTAGCAGCCGTGCAGATGGGCCTCATTTACGTTAACCCAGAAGGCCCAAATGGCATCCCTGATCCTCTACTAGCTGCCAAGGATATCCGCGATACCTTTGGCCGAATGGCCATGAATGACGAGGAAACCGTAGCGCTGATTGCGGGCGGTCACACCTTTGGCAAAGCTCACGGTGCGCATAACCCAGAAAAATGCCTTGGTCCTGAACCTGCGGCGGCAGCCGTAGAAGAACAGGGTTTTGGTTGGAAAAATAAATGCGGTAAAGGGCACTCTGAAGATGCCATCACCAGCGGTTTAGAAGGTGCTTGGTCGGCAACCCCTATTACTTGGACAAGCCAATACCTCGACAACCTCTTTGCTTTCGACTGGGTAAAAACTAAGAGCCCAGCCGGAGCTACTCAGTGGATTCCTGCGAACAATCAAGCCGCTGCTTTAGTGCCGGATGCCCATGATAAAACCAAGCGCCATGCACCCATCATGTTCACCACCGACCTGGCGCTGAAAGAGGATCCTGAATACCGCAAAATCGCCCTGCGCTTTAAAGAAAACCCGAAAGACTTCGAACTGGCCTTCGCCAAGGCATGGTTCAAGCTAACACACCGGGACATGGGGCCAAAAACTCGCTATTTGGGTCAAGAAGTTCCTGCAGAAACGCTGATTTGGCAGGATCCGATTCCGGCGGTGGATCATCCATTGCTGGATCGCGCGGATATTGCCCAGCTAAAGGCCAAACTGCTGTCATCTGGCTTGGGCGTTGCTGAGCTGGTCAGAACCGCTTGGGCATCGGCTGCTAGCTTCCGCGGCACGGATATGCGCGGTGGGGCTAACGGTGCTCGTGTACGGCTCGCGCCACAAAAAGACTGGCCTGCGAATAATCCCCAAGAGTTGGCAACCGTACTTAGCACCCTAGAGAAGCTTAAAAATGACTTCAATAGCTCAGTAACCGGCGGTAAAAAGGTCTCACTGGCTGACCTGATTGTTCTCGGGGGAAGTGCTGCCATTGAGAAAGCAGCCAAGGATGCGGGTTTAAGCATTGAGGTGCCCTTCAGCCCCGGCCGGATGGATGCCAGCGAACAACAAACCGATGTGGCCTCCTTCGCCGTACTGGAGCCCACAGCGGATGCGTTCCGTAATTATTATGGCCCCAATGCGCCCCTGTCTCCGACAGAAAACCTGATTGAGCGGGCGAATCTGCTGAACCTGTCCGTGCCTGAAATGACGGCTTTGCTCGGTGGCTTGCGTGTGCTGAGCGCTAATACCGCTGACGTTCGTCACGGTGTCCTCACTGAAAAACCGGAAAGGCTGAGCAATGACTTCTTCGTTAACCTGCTGGATATGTCGACAAAATGGAGCAAGTCCGAGCAGCAACAGGGTATTTATGAAGGCGTTGATCGTAAAACCGGCAAAGCCAAATGGACGGCGACCTCGGTTGACTTGATCTTCGGCTCGCATTCAGAGCTGCGGGCTGTTGCAGAGGTCTATGCTGCACAGGATGGTAACGAGCGCTTTGTTCAGGACTTTGTAAAAGCTTGGACTAAGGTGATGAATCTGGATCGTTTTGATCTGTAGTAAGAATGGGCGGGCCCAAGGCTTAACAGCAAAAAGACCGAATGGCATCCGTGCTGTTCGGTCTTTTTACTGGGAGCTAGTTTGCTGTGCTGGTCTTAGGGCTTGTCTGAAAAGTCAGCGCTGAGGCATCTAGCGCGCTGTGTTTCTTGAACAGCCACATCTGCTAACTGAGTCAACCTACGGGCCTCCGTCAGTTGCTGCTGTACTTCCCTAATCGCCGTTATTCAAGCGAGGCGATGAGGTGCTGGTTAAGCCTTGCAGCACTCAAGCGGTTGCTCAAGCAGCGGTTTGGCGCTTAGGTACCCTTTTAGTATTGGATGGGCAAGGGTGTTTCAAGAAGCCTAGCAATGCGCTGGAGCGGTAAGCGGCCTAGATGTGTGTCAGACTTCTTGCTTTCTCATCTTACCCATACAATCAGAACTATAATTCTGATAAACCAGCCATTCCGCGATATTTTCGGAAATATATTGCTTGAAATATGCTGTAGGGCCAGTATAATACGCAATATAGTTCCGATTAGGGCTCGTCACCGTGTTTGATCAACTGACTATCCAAACCTATGTTGACGGCGTTTGGTTTGATGCCATGGAGCTTAGGTTCAGGAATACCAAGGATGTTAAGGATGCGCGCTGTACGACTGCCTATAAGAGCGAGTACATAGTGGCTTTTCTTGCTCAACTAGAAACCACCTTTGAACAGGCTGTCAGCGTTAACCTTCCAATGACGTGGCAGTCGGAAGACTTCAAAGGCTTTCCCCCCTTCATCTACGACATCATTCCGGCCGGTGCCGCCAAAACCTCTTTGCTAAAGCGATTTCATGCAGAAAAGCCTGCTCAGATGAACACTGATCTGTTCCTCTTGGGCCGTTGCACTCCATCGCCAATCGGTCACTTACGCGTTAAAGAGTCGGTAGAACTTATTGGTCAGTCAGGCCCAGAGGCTTTTGCTCGACACCAAGTTGTTGAACTCACCAGCCGGTTTATTGAGTACGCCTACGAATCAGGAGCAACTCTAGGGGGGGGCTAGCGGTGCCCAAGGGGAGGCCCCAAAGTTAATCATGGCAGAAGATCCTGATGGCGCACTTTATGCGGATGCCATGCTCGAGGATGCCAAGGCACACAAACACTGGCTTGTGAAATTCGCTCGCAACAATGTCACTGAGACAGATAAAAATATCTTGCGTGCAGAATACCAGTATTACAAAGCCATCTCCCAACTAGGACTCAATACCGTTTCGATTGATGGGCTTAGCCTTGAAGAGGCCGAGCAGCCAAGTCTTTGGATGCCTCGTTTTGATCGGCGCGTGAAAGCAGGTGTTATCGAGCGAATCCCTGTCGAGTCTATTTATTCGCTTTTCAACAACACACTGCCGGGCTCGAACTTGGTTCATGAAACCGTTTTGAAGCGGTTGATTGGATTATGGCAAGAAAATGGACAGGAAAATGAGGTGGAAGACCTCATTTTTGAGTACATCCGACGCGACCTCCTTAACCGCATATTGGGCAATTGCGATAACCATGGGCACAACATGGCCTTTTTTCGGTATCAGGGTCGGTATGAATTAGCACCCATCTACGACCTAGCGCCTATGGTGATTGATAAAGCGCTACTTTCGCGAGTGACCAAGTGGACAGCTGAGCGGGGGGGTGAACCTAGCTGGCAAGTGATTTGTAAGGACTGAATCGCCCCGGGTTTCGTAGACACCTCCATGCCTTAAACTGAGGCCAATCAGGAGGTGCCATGAGCAACCCACGTTATCCCGAAGAGTTCAAAATCCAAGCGGTCAATCAAGTGACCGAAAAGA